>WBZV01000397.1_pt1 | contig 26478 bp, 20 predicted proteins | sample 5204221 | NCBI WGS metagenome assembly WBZV01 (sample SAMN12344360, study PRJNA552823) | activated sludge metagenome | biome: Activated sludge suspended growth; feature: Nitrification reactor; material: Wastewater; isolation source: activated sludge from nitrification reactor of wastewater...
GCGCGACTCTTCAGCCGGTGTCGGCCCTGAGCGACTGATTCGCCCGATCCGCCCGGCCCGCCCGATCCGGCCGAGCCACTTGACCGTCCCCTCCCATCCAGAGGCAGCATGCAGACCCTTGTCACCGGTTCCATCGCCAACGACTACCTGATGTCCTTCCCGGGGCATTTCTCCGAGCATATCCTGCCGGAGCGCATCGACGTGCTCTCGGTCAGCTTCCTGGTGGACAGCCTGCGCCGCGAGCCGGGCGGCTGCGCGGCCAACATCGCCTACAACCTGGCCCTCCTGGGCGAGCGGCCCCTGGTGATGGCCACGGTGGGCACGGACTTCGAGCCGGACCGAGCGCGGCTGGCGGCGGCGGGGGTGGACACGCGCTTCATCCGCGCCATCCCGGGCGAGTCCACGGCCAGCTTCTTCGTCTCCACGGACCTGGACAACCGACAGATCGCCTCCTTCTACATCGGGGCGATGGGCCACGCGGCGGGCCAGAGCCTGCACGACCTGGCGGGCGAGGAGGTGGCCCTGGTGGTCATCTCGCCCAACGCGCCGGACGCGATGCTGAAGCTGGTGGCCGAATGCAAGGCCCTGGGGCGGCCCTATGTCTATGATCCCAGCCAGCAGATCGTGCGCCTGGACGGCTCCAGTCTGCGCGAGGGCATCGAGGGCGCGCGCTGCTTCGTGGCCAACACCTACGAGATGGAGCTGATCCACGAGAAGACGGGCCTGGACGAAGCGGCCATCCGCGGCCTCTGCCCGGTGGTGGTGGTCACCCACGGCGAGCAGGGCTCGGTGATCCACGCCGAGGGCGCGCGCCACGACATCCCGATCGCGGCACCGCGGCAGGTGGTGGACCCCACCGGCGTGGGCGACGCCTACCGCACGGCCATCGTCCACGGCCTGGTGCACGGGCTGCCCTGGGACATCGCGGGCCGGGTGGGGGCCCTCTGCGCCACCTACGCCCTGGAGAGCCTGGGAACCCAGGCCCACCGCTTCACCATCGACCAGTTCCTGGCGCGCTACGCGGAGCAGTTCGGGCCGGTGCCCGCGCCGCTCAGCCGCCACCTGCAACGACCATCCTGAACCGCAAGGAGACGAGCAACGCGATGAGCAGCAACTTCCTGAAGTCCCCCAGCTTCCTCTTCACCAGCGAGTCGGTGACCGAGGGCCATCCGGACAAGCTCTGTGACCAGATCTCGGACGCGGTGCTGGACGCCATCCTCAGCCAGGACCCCCGCGCCCGCGTGGCCTGCGAGAGCTTCACCTCCACGGGCATGGCCTTCGTGGCCGGCGAGATCAGCACCACGGCCCTCATCGACTACCCCTCGGTGATCAAGCAGGCGATCGCCGACGCGGGCTACACGGATTCGGCCTACGGCATCGGGGCGGAGACCTGCAACATCCTGACCAGCATCAAGGCCCAGTCGCCCGACATCGCGATGGGGGTGGACGATGCCTTGGAGCATCGCCAGGGCACGATGAGCGACTCCGAGGTGGAGAGCATCGGCGCGGGCGACCAGGGCATGATGATCGGCTTCGCCTGCGACGAGACGCCGGGCTACATGCCCCTGCCCATCGACCTCTCGCACCGCCTGACGCGGCGCCTGGCGGAGCTGCGCAAGAGCGGGGCCATCCCCTGGCTGCGGCCGGACGGCAAGAGCCAGGTGACGGTGGAGTACGCGATGGGCAAGCCCAAGCGGGTGACGACGGTGCTGATCTCCACGCAGCACGACCCGTCGGTGACGCAGGAGGAGATCACGCGGACGGTCATCGAGCAGGTGATGCGCCCGGTGATCCCGGCCCACCTGGTGGATGCCGAGACGCGCTTCCTGGTCAACCCGACCGGCCGCTTCGTCATCGGCGGGCCGCAGGGCGACTGCGGCCTGACGGGGCGCAAGATCATCGTGGACACCTACGGCGGCATGGCCAGCCATGGCGGCGGCGCCTTCAGCGGCAAGGATCCGACGAAGGTGGACCGCTCGGGGGCCTACGCGGCGCGCTGGGTGGCCAAGAACGTGGTGGCGGCGGGCCTGGCGACGCGCTGCGAGATCCAGGTGGCCTATGCCATCGGCGTGGCCCAGCCGCTCTCGCTCAACATCGAGACCTTCGGCACCGAGACCATCCCCACGGAGCGCATCCGCGACCTGGTCCAGGCCCACTTCGACCTCCGCCCGGGCGCCATCATCCGCGACCTGGACCTGCGCCGGCCCATCTACAAGCAGACGGCGGCCTACGGCCACTTCGGCCGCACCGACCTGGACCTGCCTTGGGAGCGCACCGACCGTGCCGCCGCCCTCCGCGCAGCGGCGGGGCTGGGGGCGGCGGCGGGGGAGCGGGCGCTCGGCGCGTAGGCGCCGTCCTTGTTCCGGCCGGACCCAGGCGGCTTGTGCCCCCCAGAGGCCACCGATATACTGGCAGCGATCCCCGGCAGCAGGCCGGGGATCGGGAATCGCTGTGCCACGGAGGGTAGCGCTATGCGGCGAAGGACCGCGGTGCCTTGCCTGGTCGCCTTGTCCTCGGCCATCGTCTTCGCGAGCCCGGGCCCCCCGGCCCGCGCCGCCTGCGAGCAGCCGCCCTGCCGCGCCTACCTGCCCCTGGCGGGCGGGCGGCTGCGCCTCGATATTGGCGAGTACGGTTCGGAGGGTCCGTCGTGGCAGCCCCTGGGCATGCACGACCGGGTGCTGGACCTGGCCTACGACGCTGAGGGCGACCTCTGGGCGGCGACGCTGGGCGGGCTGACCGAATGGCCGGCCGCCGGCGGCGAGCCGCGGGTGCACAGCCATGCGCCCATCAGCCAGGTGGCGGTGGACGGGGCCGGGGCGGTCTGGTTCGGCGGCTTCCAGGCGGCCGGCGGCGTGGAGCGGGTGGAGGCCGATCCGCTGGAGCGCCTCTTGCCGGACGGCCGGCGGCAGCGCTTCACCGTGGCCGACGGCCTGCCCGCCGGCTGGCTGCAGGCGCTGGCGGTGGACGACCGGGGGCGGCTCCTCGCCTCCTGGGGGCCTCTGGGTGAGGACGGGCCGGGCGGCCTGGCGCGCTGGGAGGAGGCTGCGGGCTGGCGGGTCTGGGAGGCGGAGGATTTCACCGCGGGCGGCGGGCCTTGGGCGATGGCGCCGGACGGCGCGGGCGGGATGTGGCTGGCGGGGGGCGGCGAGGCTGCGGAAGAGGACCTGTTCGGTGCTTCATGGCTGCGGCGTGTCGCCGCCGACGGACGCCTCCAACCTCTGGAGCCCTTTCCGGGAGACCAGGGCGACCGCTTCATCTTCCGTCTGGCCAAGGGCGCCGGATCGAAGCTGTACGCCCTCAGCTCGGCCGCCGGCACGGCGAAGCAGACCCAGGCCGGCCCCGATGCCGGCCCCGAGCCCCTGGTTGACAGCCGCTTGGAGGCACGGTCCGCCGGCGGCGACTGGACCACCATTGACCTGCCCCTCGAGGAGGTGGATGCCGCCCGCGAGCAGCCTCAGGGCTTCGAGATCGGGCCGCGGGACCTGGCCGTCGATGCTGCATCCACCCTGTGGTTGCAGTTCGACGGGGTGCTCATGGCCCAGCGCGGCGACGGCTCCTACAGCCTTTTCCCGGCAGCCAACGGGGCGCCGATCAGCGACAAGGTCGATCGCGGCGTCCTGGATCTGTTGGCGCGGCAACCGGCCCTCGCACCCCGGCCGCTGGGCGGGCTGGCCCTCGGCGCCCGCTCCGCGAGGGGCGTCGCCCTGGTCGATGCCGGCCTTTCCGGGGCGCGGTCCTGGCGCGGGTCGTCCTGGGCCCTGCCCGGCCGGGTGAGCCATCTGACCCCGGGCGCGGGGGGCCTGTTCGCGATCGGTGACGACCAGGGACAAGGGCGGATCTGGTTCGATGCTCAGAACGGTGCCGGATTTGCGGCGATCGACGGCCGGTCGCTGTTGGCCCCCGATGAGGCCGTGTTCGGCCGAGGGCTCAGCGCCATCGCCATCGCACCGAACGGGGACTACTGGATCGGCGATGGCGAACAGGTCATTCGTTGCGGGCGGGACCGCCGCCGGATCGAGGTGATCGGCCCCGGCCAGGGCCTGCCGGGTGGGGCGGTCCTGTCGATCGCCGTGGGTAGCGACGGCGTGGTCTGGGTGGGCACGGTCCGGGGCATTGCCCGCCGCGACGGCAACGGAACCTGGTCGCGGCCCAGCCTCCCGCCTTCCTTGGGCCACGTCGCCATGGACCTGGCGCCCAGCCCGGACGGGGGGGTATGGGCGGCATTGGAGAGTGGCCAGAAGACCGGCAGCAGCCGACAGGGCGGGCTGGTGCGTGTCGAGGGGGCCGGTCGGGTGCGCGCCTGGAGCGTCGCCCAGCTCTTCGACCTGGGGGAAGGCGTGGATATCCCCATCGGACAGGACCTCGTGGCCGTGGCGCCAGATGGGCGGGTCTACTCAAGTGGCCCCTTCGGTGTCGTGAGTGGGGACGGTCGGTCATCCTGGGACCCGGAGCCCTTCAACGCCAACGGGGCCTTGGCCATCGATCGTCGAGGCAAGCTGTGGACCTATGACTGGGCAGGCGACCTGATCCGCTACGACCCGACCACCTCGGACATCGATGGCTTCGCCCTGCCGATCTCCAGCAACAGCAAGTCGGTCTCCGACCTCTTCGTGAACCCCCGCAACGGGGATCTGTGGACGGTGGTGACCTCGTTCGACCGTGCCGCCACGACGTCGGTCTTCTTGCGGCGCAACGACCGTGGCGCCTGGGACCGCATCGACATCTCCGCCGTCTTGCCGGGACAGCTGATCGGCGAGCGCTTCTGGGGCCTCGCCGTCGGTGTGGATGGGACCTTGGCGGCTGTATCGGATGCCGACCGCCTGGTGGTCTATGGACAGTCCGGCATCGGGATGTGGGAACCCCAGGACCGCTTGCCGGAGGGCGGCAGCCTGGCGGGCCCGGGCTGCGTGGACCCCGTCGGCCGCTACTGGCTGCCCTACCGCGAGGGCCTGAGCGGCTACCGCCCGGGCGAGGGCTGGCGGCACCTGCGCTCGGCCGACGGCCTGCCGCCGCGGCCCGATGCCGCCCGCGTGTTCTGCGCGCCGGACGGCGCGGTCTGGCTGACAGGGGGCGGCCAACCCAGCATCGAGCGCTGGAGCCCCGCCGGCCGGCTGGAGCCCATGGAACAGGCCCTCGGCATCCAGCCAGGCGAAGGAGCCCTGCACGTGGCCTGGTCCCCGGACGGCCGCGCCGCGGTCCTCGTCACCGCCGAAGGCCTGGACAGCGAGCCCGCGGAGGGCCTCCTCGTGGGCCAGCCCGGCGGGGGATTCCGGCGGCATGCGCCCAGTGTCCTGGCCGGGGCCTTGGCCACCGACCTCGCCTGGGGTCCCGACGGCCGCCTCTGGGTGGCCACCGACCGCGGCCTGGCCCTGCTCGACGCGCGCTCGGCCGGCGCCCAGCCCGCCTGGGTCGCCGATGGGGCGGTGGCGGGCCGCGGCCTCCTGGATCTCGCGTGGCGGGGCGGGCGCCTCTGGGCCGTCGGCTTCGGCGGGGCGGCCGAGCGCCTGGCGGACGGGCGCTGGCGGCCCTTCACCAAGGCGGACGGCCTGCCCTCCGACCGCCTGCGCCAGGCCGCCGAAGGCCCCGATGGCGCGCTGTGGCTGGTCGATCAGCCGGGCGTGGTGGTCCGGCTGGCGCGCTGAACGGTGGCCGCGGTGGAGGGGGAGGCCCAGGCGCATCCTTTCCCTACCGGATTTGGACCGATCAGGCCCTGAATCGGCCGCCCGTGCTGGCGCCTCGGTCCGGGCCGGTGTTATACTCGCCGCCGCCCCGCCCCGGGGCCGTCGCATCATGCGGCGACAGCGGCGTGCGGGCCATGCCCATGCCGCGTTCGTTCGGGCAGAAGGAGGCAGGAGAGCCCATGCGGAAGTTCCTTGTACCCAGCGTGCTGACCCTGGTCGTCGGCTGGCTTGCCCTGCGCTTCACCCAGGGCTACCAGTGGCTGCCGCCCCAGGCCAGCGAGGAGGCCGTGCCCGTCGACGGCATGATCCTCCTGTCCTTCGAGATCCTGGCCGTGGTCGCCGCCCTGGTGATGGTCTTCTTCGTCTACACCTTGGTCGCCTTCCGCCACAAGTCGGGCGACGACGGGGACGGGGCCCATATCCACGGCCACACCGGCCTGGAGGTGGCCTGGACCGTCATCCCCCTGGCCATCGTGCTGGGAATGTGGTGGCACGGCGTCCAGGTGGCCGACAGCATGGGCGTGCTGCGCGAGCAGCCCGAAGATGCGGCGGCCCTGCAGGTCAACGTGACCGGTCAGCAGTGGAAGTGGGCCTTCGAGTACCCCCAGCAGGATGGCGTCGCCGATGCCTTCGTGTCCGACCGCCTGGTCCTGCCCGTCGGCCGGCGCGTCGTCTTCCACATCTCGTCGCCCGACGTGATGCATTCCTTCTGGATCCCCGAGATGCGGATGAAGATGGACGCCATCCCCGGCCGCGTCAACACCATGCGCCTGACGCCCAACGTGCTGGGCAGCTACACGGTGCGCTGCGCCGAACTCTGCGGCACCGACCACGCCTACATGGAAAGCCCCGTGGAGGTGGTGGAGGAGGCCGGCTTCACGAAGTTCGTGGCCGACAACGACATCTCCAGGCTGACCGCCGAGGAGCGGGGCGAGAAGTGGTCGAAGACCTACGGCTGCGTCGGCTGCCACAACCTCGACCCCAGCAAGAAGCTGGTCGGTCCCAGCTGGAAGGACCTCTACGGGTCCTCGCACGCGCTGGAAGACGGGTCGACGGTCACCGTCGACGATGCCTACCTGCGTGAGAGCATCCTCAATCCGAATGCGAAGATCGTGGCCGGCTACAAGCCGAACCTCATGCCCAAGGACTTCCAGACCCGCTTCGAGAAGGACAATGCCGGCAAGTCCTTCGACGAGGTGGACGATCTGATCGCCTACATCAAGTCCGCCAAGGTCGACACGCAGCCCTGAGCGCGCCTATCGGGTGCGGGGCGCCCACGCGCGCTCCGGCCCGTGAGAGGAGACGACATCCATCATGCCCATCCATCGACTAGGTCTCTTCCGTGCGACCGTCGGCGCCGTCATCGGCGCCCTGGTCGGCGCGGTCTTCACCATCGGCTGCCGCAGCCTCCTCGGCTGGACGACCTGGGGCACCCCCGCGGCCACCGAGGCCTGGAGCGCCGTCGCCGCCGTCTTCGGCACCCTCGGCTGGATGATCGGTGCCGGGGCCATGACCGACTGGTGGTCCTGGATCCGCGGCGCCCAGGCCGGCGAGCCCGACCACGGCGATCCGCAGGCGCCCCAGTGGCCGCGCTACTTCAACTACGACGGCAACCACAAGGTCATCGGCATCCAGTATGCCGTGACCGCCGTCCTCACCCTGCTGATCGGCGGGGCCATGGCCCTGACCTTCCGCCTGGAGCTGGCCCAGCCCGGGATCCAGATCTTCACCCAGGGGCGCGGGGACACCTACAACTCCCTGCTGTCCCTGCACGGCATGGTCATGATCGCCGGCAACCTGATGGGCGTGGCGGCCATGGGCAACTACCTCATCCCGCTCATGGTCGGCGCCCCCGACATGGCCTTCCCGCGCCTCAACGCCTTCTCCTACTGGATCTCGATGCCCGCCGTCATCCTGCTGGTGACCGCCTGGCTGGTGGGCGGCGTGGACCATGGTTGGACCGCCTATCCGCCGCTGTCCACCCGCAGCGGCCTGGGAGCGCAGTTCTTCCTCCTGGCCATCTTCATCTTCGGCTTCGGCTCCATCGTGGGCTCCATCAACTTCATGGTGACCATCTTCCGGATGCGGGTGCCGGGCATGAGCCTCTTCCGCATGCCCATCTTCATCTGGGGCATGCTGGCCACCTCGCTGATCCAGTTCATCGCCACCCAGTTCATCGCCATGAGCTTCCTGATGGTGCTCTTCCAGCGCTGGGTCGGCCTGAACTTCTTCGATTCGGTGCAGGGCAACGTCGTCTACTACCAGCACATCTTCTGGTTCTACTCCCACCCGGCCGTCTACGTCTTCGTGCTGCCGGGCCTGGGCGTGATCTCGGAGCTCCTGCCGGTCTTCGCCCGCAAGCCCCTCTTCGGCTACCGCTGGGTGGCCTTGTCCAGCATGTTCATCGCCGTGGTGGGCTTCCTGGTCTGGGCCCACCACATGTTCACCACCAACCTGGGGAACACCCTGAACACCGTCTTCTCGGTGACCACGGCCCTGGTGGCCGTGCCCACGGGGGTGAAGTTCTTCTCCTGGATCGCCACCCTCTGGGAAGGCAAGATCCGCTTCGAGGTGCCCATGCTCTTCGTGCTGGGCGCCTTCGTGGTCTTCCTGATCGGCGGGCTCAGCGGGCCGCCCAACGCCTACTACGTGTCGGACGTGGCCCTGCACGACACCTACTGGGTGGTGGCCCACTTCCACCACACCATGTTCGGCGGCTTCGTCTTCCCCTTCATCGCCGCGGTCTACTTCTGGTTCCCCAAGGCCACCGGCAAGATGTTCAACAAGGGCCTGGGCAAGCTGCAGTTCTGGCTGATCTTCATCGGCTTCCACATGAAGACCCTGCCCATGTTCCTGATCGGCCTGCAGGGCATGCGGCGCCGCATCGTGGACTACTCGGAGCTGGGCTTCGGGACCAACCAGCTGGTCACCACCGTCGGGGCCTACCTGATCGGCCTCTCCTTCCTCGTCTTCGTCTACAACATCTGGTCCTCGGTGCGGAAGGGCGCGCCCGCCCCGGCCAACCCCTGGGGCGCCCGCTCCATCGAGTGGCTGACCGCCTCGCCACCGGTGGACTCCAACTACGAGCGCCTGCCCGTGGTGGTCGGCGAGCCCTACGACTACGGCCTGCCCGGCTCGGTGTACGCGCAGTACAGCACGGCCGGCGCCGGTGACGACTGAGCCCGCTGAGGCATCCCAGGAGCTTCGATCCATGAGCGACATCCAACATCCCGAGGCCTACCAGGCCAAGATGCGCCGCGGCACGGTGGTCGTCGGCACCATCCTGACCATCCTGACCATCGTCGAGTACTTCGTGGCCACCCACTTCCATGGGCAGTGGGTGCTGCTCCTGGCCACGCTCCTGCTCATCGCCGTGGCCAAGGCCTGGTACATCGTCCGCGACTTCATGCACGTGTCCCAGATCTGGGGCCGAGGAGACCATTGATGGCCGGCCACGCCAAGACCCATGACCACGGGCACCACTCCGTCTTCCACTACGACCACCTGGCCCTCAACCGCCTGGGCCTCTGGCTCTTCTTCATCTCGGAGACCATGATCTTCCTGGTCCTGCTCTCCACCCGCTTCGTCCTGCCGGGCGCGCGGCAGATGCTGGACGCCAACGGCGAGGCGGCCCACGTCAACCAGACCCTGGGCCTGATCATCACCGTGATCCTCCTCCTCTCCAGCCTCAGCGCCTACCGCGCCGAGACCGCCATCGCCCACGGGGACCGCAAGACCTGCGAGCGCAACCTGCTCTACACCATCGTCATGGGCACCATCTTCCTCCTGGGGGTGGTCATGCTGGAGTGGCCCGAGGCCATGGCCCACCACATCGTGCCGGGGGAGGGCTTCGGCATCTCGCTCTACGCCATGACCGGCATGCATGCCTTCCACGTTCTCTCGGGCGTGGTGATCCTGGTCCTGGTCTGGGCCAACCTGCGCAAGGGCGGCTACTCGGCCGAGAAGCACTGGGGCGTCGAGGCCACCGTCAAGTACTGGCACATGGTGGACCTGGTCTGGGTCTTCTTCTACCCGGTTCTCTACCTGCTGGGACCGATCAAGTAGGTCGGCCCCCCGGCGAGATCCGGGGAAGCTCCAAGGCAACGAGGGCGGGTCCTGCGGCCCGCCCTTTTGCTGCCGGGGCGCCCTCTGCCATGATCTTGGACATGCCAGCGATCACCGCCTTCGCCCCCCGGCCGCCCGCGGCCCCCTGGCCCATCCGCGCCCACCTGCAGGACGGTGTCGCCGACCGCCATTGGTGGGCGGTCTGGGACCTGCGGCCGGACGTGGTCGCGGTGCTCCTGCTCTTGGCGATCCTCTACCTGGCGGGCTGGCTGCGGCTGCGGCGGCGCGGCGGCCACCGCGCCGCGCCCACCTGGCGCCTGGCAGCCTACCTGGGCGGCCTGGCCTGCCTGGCCCTGGCCCTGCTGTCGGCCCTGGACGTCTACGGCTCCCTGCTCTTCAGCGTGCACATGGTGCAGCACCTCTTCCTGATGCTGCTGGCACCCCCGCTGCTCTTCTGGGGACGGCCCCTGGCGGTCTCGCTCTGGGGCCTGCCGGCGGCGACGCGGCGGCACCTGCGGGGGCTGCTGGGGCGCTCGTCCGGACTCCGTTGGGTCCTCACCTGGTGTTCGCGGCCCGCGCAGGCCTGGCTGATCTACCTCGCCGTGCTGACCGCCTGGCATGTCCCCGCGGCCTACGACGCCGCCCAGGGCGACAGCCTGGTCCATGACCTGGAGCACCTCAGCTTCTTCCTGAGCGCCTGCCTCTTCTGGTGGCACGTGTTCGCCGCCCCACCCCACTGGCACGGCCGCCTGGGCCTGGGGCGCCGGATGGCCTACCTCATCGCCGCCTTCATCCACAGCCAGGTCCTGGGCATCGTCCTGGCCTTTGCGCCGGTGCCCCTCTACCCCTACTACGCCGAGCGCGGCGGGGCCCTGGGCTGGTCGGTCATGGACGACCAGGCTGCCAGCGGGGCCATCATGTGGGTGCCCGGCGGCCTTGTCTACGGGGTGGCGATGATCGTCCTGGCCGCCGCGCTCCTGGATCGCGAGGCCAAGGAGGTGGCGGCCCGCTACCGGCCGGCGCCGCGGATCGAGGCGGCGGAGCCCCCCAGGTGACGGCCTCCGCCGGCCGCGACCTGGCCCTCGCCGTCGCCCTGGTCGCCTTCCTCGGCCTAGCGGCCCGCCAGGGAACCGGCCTCTTGCGCGCCCTGGCGGCCCGCCCGGCGGCAGCCGAGCGGCGGGCCATCCTCGAGGAGATCGTCTGGGTGCTGGTGGCGGCCGGGACGGTCCTCTCGGTCGTGCTCCTGGGCTGGCGCTCGAGTGGCGGTTGACGGGTCTGGCCGCCTCGGCTATAACGCAGACAGCGGCGCTGCCCGCCGGCGCCCCTTGGGCCCGGCGGCCGCATCGCCGCCGCTTGACCCCTACCGCTGGGCGATCCCCGCACCACCCCCCATGTCGTGGAGCGTCGGGGTCCGCCCCTTCCGAGGAGGAGAGACGACCGTGCACGTCCGTCGCCGCGGCCTGTGGCCGCTCCTGACCCTGACCCTGACCCTGGCCCTGGCCGCCCTCGGCCCGGCCGCCTGCCGCAAGGCCGAGGCGCCCGCGCCGGAGCCCACCGCCGCCCCGGCCGAGGCCCTGGCCCAGCCCAGCGAGACCGCGCCCGCGGCCGCCGAAGAGGTGGCCGGGTCCTTCTTCGCCGGGGCCGAGGCCGTGGACGCGGGCACGGTCAAGATCACGCTCAAGCGGCCCAACGCCCCGCTGCTGCAGACCCTGGCCATGGGCAACTTCGCCTTCTCCAGCCCCAAGGCGGTGGAGGCGGCCGGCGACAAGTACGGTTCGCCTGACGGATCGCCCATCGCGGTGGGGGCCGGTCCCTACAAGCTGGGCAGCTGGAAGGCCGGCGAGAGCATCGTGCTGGAGGCCAACGCCGATTACTGGGACAAGGCCAACGGCCCCAAGACCAAGACCATCGAGCTCAAGGTCATCGCCGACGGCACCACCCGCTACCTGGCCCTGGAGAAGGGCGAGATCGACGGGATGAACCAGGTGAACCCGGAGGACATCGCCAAGGCCGAGGCCAACGAGGACCTGCAGGTCATCATGGAGCCGGCCAACAACGTGGGCTACCTGGGATTCAACCAGGCCATCGCTCCCTGGGACAACTTGAACTGCCGCCTGGCGGTGGCCCATGCCATCGACAAGCAGGCCATCGTCGACGCCCTGCACGTGGGCGACGCCGTGACCGCCAGCCAGATGATGCCGCCCTCCCTCTGGGGCTACAACCAGAATGTCAGCGACTACCCGTACGACACCGCCAAGGCCACTGAATACCTGGAGGCCTGCAAGGCCGAGGCCACGGTGCCGGACGAGGTGACCTTCTACGTGCCGCCCATCCAGCGCTTCTACTACCCCAAGCCCAAGGAACTGGGCGAGATGGTGCAGGCCAACCTGGCCGAGATCGGGATCAACGCCAAGATCGAGTCGCCGGACTGGCGCAACGTCTACATCCCCGACGTCAACGGCGGCAAGGTGCCCATCTACCTCCTGGGCTGGGGCGGCGACAACGGCGACCCCGACAACTTCCTCTGCCAGTTCTTCTGCGGCGGCACGGCGCAGTTCAACAGCGACGCCGAGGGCAATCCCAAGGCGCCGGACGAGGCGGTCAACACCCTGCTGCGCGCCGCGGCCTCGGAGACGGACCAGGCCAAGCGCGCGGCGATGTACGAGGAGGCCAACGAGAAGATCCACGCGGCCGTGCTGGCGGTGCCCTTGGTGCACCGCACGCCGCCGCTGCTCTTCAGCGCCGACCTGACGGGCTACACGCCCAGCCCCCTGCAGACCAACCTGCAGGGCGTCACCGTGCCCGGCTCGGACCGCCTGGTCTACGCCCACCCCGAGGACGCGACCAAGCTGGATCCGGCCGACGTCTCGGACAGCGAGTCCCTCCTGGCCACCTGGCACCTCTACGAGGGCCTGACCCGCTACAAGCCCGGCAGCACCGAGGTGGAGCCGGCCCTGGCCACCGCCTGGACGGTGTCGGACGACGGCCTCACCTGGACCTTCACCCTGCGCGAGGGCGTGACCTTCCACGACGGCGAGCCCTTCAACGCCGAGGCGGTGGTCTGGAACTTCAACCGCTGGTTCGATCCGGCGCATCCGCAGCACTTCAAGGACTGGCTCTTCGACTACTGGGCCTCGATGTTCCTGGGCTTCAAGGAGTAGGCGCCAGCTTCAGGCGCGTGGGATCCGGGGGGTCGCCGTCAGCCCCCCGGTCCCACGCGGCCTTGGCGCCGCAACGGCCCTTCTGACCGCCTGAGCCCCACCTCAGCCATGCTGCCCTTCATCGTCCGTCGCCTGCTGGCCGCCCTGCCGGTGCTCCTGGGCATCTCCCTCCTGACCTTCGGCTTTCTCAAGCTGACCGGGGCCAAGGGCGGCATCTGTGCGGCCATCCTGGGGGAGCGCTACACGGAGGAGCGCTGCCAGCTCATCAAGGAGCGCTACGGCTGGGACGCGCCGGTGCCCCTGCAGTACGGCCGCTACCTGGGGCGCACCCTGCAGGGCGACCTGGGCAGCTCCCTCATCACCCGCCGGGCCGTGGCCGCCGAACTCCGCGAGCGCTTCCCGGCCACGGTCGAGCTGTCCGTGGCGGCCATGCTGCTCGCGGTGCTGGTAGGGATCCCCCTGGGCATCCTGGCTGCGGCGCGCCACAACTCCTGGCTGGACCTGGGCGCGATGCTGGCGGCCCTGGGCGGGGTGTCGATGCCGGTCTTCTGGCTGGGGCTGATGCTGATCTATGTCCTGGCCGTGCGCCTGGACCTCTTCCCCACCAGCGGGCGCCTCAGCTCCGGCATCGCCTTCCCCCTCCGCAGCCATTTCTACCTGGTGGACAGCCTCCTGGCCGGCGACTTCCGCGCCTTCCGCGACGTGCTGCACCACCTCTTCCTCCCGGCCCTGGCCCTGTCCACCATCCCGGCCTCCATCATCGCCCGCATCTCCCGCTCGGCGATGCTGGACGTGCTGGGGCAGGACTACATCCGCACCGCCCGGGCCAAGGGCCTGGGCGAGGCCGCGGTGGTCCTGCGCCACGCCCTGGCCAACGCCCTGCTGCCGGTGGTCACGGTGGTCGGCCTCCAGGCCGGCTACCTTCTCTCGGGCGCGGTCCTGACGGAGACCATCTTCGCCTGGCCGGGCGTGGGCTCCTGGATGGTCGAGGCCATCGGCGGCAACGACCTGCCGGTGGTCCAGGGCGGCGTGCTGGTCTTCGCCCTGGTCTTCGTCCTGATCAACCTCCTGGTGGACATCTCCTACGCCTGGCTGGACCCGCGGATCCGCTACGCATGAGCTTCTTCCCGCGTATCCAGGCCTCCGCCCCATGAACATCGCTCTCCGCCCTCTGGCCATCCTGGTGCTGCACGGCCCCAACCTCAACCTCTTGGGGGACCGCGAACCCCAGTTCTACGGTCGCCGGACCCTGGCCGAGATCGACGCCGACCTGCGGGCCCTGGGCGAGGATCTGGGCGCCGCGGTCGACTGTCGGCAGAGCAACCACGAGGGCGTCCTGATCGATGCGCTGCAGGCGGCGCGCGGGCGCTACGACGGGGTGCTGCTCAACGGAGCGGGCCTGACCCACACCTCGGTGGCCCTGCGCGATGCCGTGGCCTGGGCCCCGCCGACGGTCGAGGTGCACCTGAGCAACCCCTATGCCCGCGAGCCCTTCCGCCGCCAGTCCTTGCTGGCCGAGGTCTGCGTGGCGGGCATCCACGGCTTTGCAGCCGACAGCTACCTCTTGGGCCTCAGAGGCCTGGTGGCCTGGCTGCGGGACCGGACCGAGCCGAACGACACGAGAGGTGATGCGCGATGACGCAGGATGCTGCCCCCGAACAACCGGTCGCCCCGGAGCCGCTGGGCCAGGCCGCCGGGCAGGGGCAAGGGGATTCGGGATCGGGACACGGACACGGCCAGGCCGAGCAACGCTCGCTCCGCTATCGCGCGGCCCTGGCCCTGGGGGCTCTGGGTGTGGTCTTCGGCGACATCGGCACCAGCCCGCTCTACGCCCTGCGCGAATGCTTCCACGGGCCCCACGCCCTGCCGAACACGCCCGAAAACGTGCTGGGTGTGCTGTCCCTGGTCACCTGGTCGCTGATCCTGTTGATCTCGGTCAAGTACCTGGTCTTCATCCTGCGCGCCGACAACCACGGCGAGGGTGGCATCCTGGCCATGGCCGCCCTCGTCCTGCCGCCCCGCGGTCAGCTGACGGGCAAGGGTTGGACCGTGCTGGTGCTGGGCCTCTTCGGCGCGGCGCTGCTCTACGGCGACGGGATGATCACCCCGGCCATCTCGGTGCTCAGCGCGGTGGAGGGGCTGAAGGTGGCCTCGCCGGCCGCGGAGCGCTACGTGCTCCCGCTCACCCTGCTCATCCTGGTGGGCCTCTTCGCGGTCCAGAGTCGCGGCACGGCGGCGGTGGGGCGGCTCTTCGGGCCGGTGACCTTCCTCTGGTTCTCCGTCCTGGGCCTCATGGGTCTGCCCTACCTGCTGGAGCATCCCTCGGTGCTGGCCTCGCTCAATCCCTGGCACGCCGTCGAACTCTTCCGGGTGAACGGGCTCATGGCCTTCTACGTCATGGGCTCGGTCTTCCTGGTGGTGACGGGCGGCGAGGCCCTGTACGCCGACATGGGGCATTTCGGGCCCAGCCCCATCCGACTGAGCTGGTTCGCCTTCGTGCTGCCGGCCCTGTACCTGCACTACATGGGGCAGGGCGCCCTGATCATGAGCAGCCCCGAGATGCCGGAACACCCCTTTTTCGAGATGGCCCCGGCCTGGGCCCTCGTGCCCCTGGTGCTCCTGGCGGGGGCGGCGACGGTCATCGCTTCTCAGGCGGTGATCTCGGGGGCCTTCTCTCTGACGGCTCAGGCCATCCAGCTGGGCTACTGCCCCCGTCTGGATGTGCAGCACACCTCGGCCAGGGAGCGGGGGCAGATCTACATCCCCTCGGTCAACTGGGCCCTGATGGTGGCCTGCATCGCCCTGGTGCTGGGCTTCGGCAGTTCCAGCCGGCTGGCGGCGGCCTACGGCATTGCGGTCAGCACCTTGATGGTGATCACCAGCGTGCTCTTCGCGGTCATCCTCTACCGCCGCTGGCAGTGGTCCCTGGGGGCCACGGTGGCCTTGACCGCGCTCTTCCTGGTGCTGGACCTCTCCTTCTTCACGGCCAACGCCCTCAAGTTCATGCAGGGAGGCTGGCTGCCGGTCCTCGTGGCCCTGGCGGTCTTTGCGGTCATGGCCACCTGGAAGGAGGGGCGCACCCTGTTGTCGAGTCGCCTCTCCGTGGGAGCCACGCCGCTCAGCCAGACGCTGGAAGACGCGGTGGCGGGGGGCATCCGGCGGGTGCCGGGCACGGCGGTCTTCCTCTTCTCCAACCCGCGCGGCACGCCCCCGGCCCTGCGGCGCAACCTGGAGTTCAACCAGGTACTGCACGAGCGCAACCTGTTCGTGACGGTGCAGACGGACGAGGTTCCCCGGGTACCGGAAGAAGAGCGGATGCGGATGGAGGACCTGGGCTGGGGCTGCTACCGGCTGGTGCTGCATTACGGCTTCATGGAGCAGCCGGACATCCCGGCCGCCCTGCCTCTGGTGTCTCCCCACCTCGCCGGGGAGCCACTGGATCCGCAGCGGCTCAGCTACTTCCTGGGCCGCGAACTGGTCAAGCCCACGCCGGGCCGCGGGATGGCCCTCTGGCGCGAGAAGCTGTTCGGCCTGATGATGCACAACGCGCGCCCGGCCTCGGCCTACTTCGGTCTACCGCCGGAGCGGGTGGTGGAGATCGGCGCCCATGTCGAGATCTGAGGCCGGCGGGGGGGGACGATGTCCGTGATCAGGAGCGATCCGACGCGGGCTGATCGGCGTACCAGTGGACGGCGTGGTCGACGAGGGCCTCGCCCTGGTAGACGAGGCGGGCGCTGAAGAAGCCGGCCTGGTCCAGCCAGGGCAGGAAGAGGTGGTCGCCGGCCCAGAGGGGCAGCTCGGTCAGGCGGTCGTCCTCGATCCAGGCGAGGTGCCCCTCGGCCGGGTCGTCGAGCAGTTCGCCCGTGGGCTCGTAGGCCAGAAAGACGAAGGCATACCAGTCGTCATCGCCCTGGAAGCCGGGGAAGCTGAGGAAGCCCTTCAGCTCCAGCCTCCCCACCTCCAGGCCGCATTCCTCCCGGATCTCGCGCCGCGCGCAGTCCTCCGGGCTCTCGCCGGGGTCGAACTTCCCGCCCAGGCCGTTCCACTTGCCGGCGTGCAGGTCCCCGGCCTTCTTGACCCGGTGCAGCATGAGGGTGCGGCCCTCGTGGCGCAGGTAGCAGAGGGTGGCGAGCTTCATGGGTGGTGGGCCCGTGTCCGGTGGATGCGTGGCGCCGGACGAAGCCGCTGCCTGCCCACGAAGGCTGCGAGCGGGCGCGAGGCGCTTCGACCGCCCTATCGGATCAGCTTGGCCAGCGCCAGCACCACGATGGCGCCGATGGTGGCCTCGAGGATGCTGCTGACCAGGGGGCCGCCGACGGTGATGTCGATCCCCAACAGGGGCAGCAGCCAACTGGCCAGGAAGGCCCCCAGAATGCCGGCGATGATGGTCCCCAGCAGGCCGCCCTTGATGCCGCCGATCACGGCGTTGGCCAGCCAGCCGGCGATGGCGCCGACGACGACGAGGACGATGAGGGTGTTGGGGTCGGTGGGCATGGGGGGGCTCCTCTGGTGCGTGGGGTGCGGTGCGATGCGCGCTGGTCAATGGCCTTGCGCGGCGCGCGAGTCTGCCACGGCGGGGAGGGGGGCGTCAAGCGCCGGGGCGGAAGGGGGCGACGGCCGGGCAGGGTAGCGGGCTCCTGACTGGCCTCCATGCGGGACTCGCTCAGGCGGTCAGGCTGCTGATCCGCCCGGCTCGGTACCGGGCCGCTGCTGATACAATCCGGCGCGATGCCAGCGCGATCCACCTCTATCACCGAACCAAGCCTCCGCGGCGCCCGAAGCCGCCTCCGAGCCGCGACCCTGCTCGGCGCCGCGGTGCTCGGCCTGTTGTCCACCGCGGCTTGCTGGCGGCGAGACCCGGAGATCAGAGAAGCCCTTGTCCACGACGGCCGGGTATTGGCCGTCAGCCGGGGCGGGTCGCCGACCGATGCGCGCGGGTCACTGTTCACCGTGCGGAGCGTCGAGGACCCGGCGAAGGTGCTGCACGCCATCTCCAGGACGGATCTGCGAGAGCTGTTCCCGACGCGTCATATCGAAGGCATGGACCTCGACGTGTACCGTGAGCATGCCTTTGCAGCGGTGAACGGCGGGTTCGTGGCGGTCAACCTGGCCGCTGATCCGCCGAAACCTGTCGCAGGGATGCAGCTTAGGGGCGTTGTGGACATCCTGAGGGTATTCGATGGTCGGCTGTACGTAGGCCAGGGCTCCACACCGGATGCTGGCCCTACGGTGCTGATCTTTGAACTCGAGGAGGATGGAGCCCTGCCCGCGGAGCATCGCGAGGTTGAACTGCCGGCAACGGGGCGTCCTGGCGCGACGATCGCAGGCATCGTCTGGCACGGTGGGGCTGTCTTCGCGGCCACCTCGGCGGCAATCTGGCGCTTCGACGGACCGGCAGCGCAAAGGCCGGCGGCGAGCTTTCTGGCACTCAATCGCTCTCCTGTGGCCCTGGCGCAATTAGGCGACGACCTGCTCCTTGCCGAGGAAGGCGGGGGCATCGCCGTCGTCCTGCGGCCCACGAAGCCCAAGCCGACGTTGCGCCACTTGACGAGTCCTTCCAATCACTCCTGGTTCCGGGCGATCCACTCGGTGGCTGGCCACATCGTTCTCACCGACTTGGAGGGAGGGGCCTATATCTTCGACACCCTGGCCGACCTCGAAAGCGACTCCGGCAGGCGTTACGAGGGCGATCCGGTGGTCGGCGTCGCGGAGGCCGAGGGGCGGGGCAAGCTGATCGTGAGCCGGGGCGGCGGGGATGCGCTCAGGCTGGTGGACCTGCCGGGCGACTGACGCGGGCAGCGCTGGGTCAGCGTCGCCGCAGGCCGGCCGCCGGCTGGCCATGGCGGCCGGGCCATTGGCACGACGTTCCGGCGCCTATGATCCTGTAGCAGCGGCGGGCCCCCGCCTGCAAAGGACTGCTGGATCGCGGGCCGTTGAAGGCGGGACATGCGGCACTTCCCGTGAAGAAACCGTTCCTTTGATAGCAGGAACCACTCGCTAGACTAGTACTTAAGCAGCAGTATACTAGGAGTATAACCAAGGTATCCTACTAGTGTTTCCGCGCTACCCTGGCAGTCTGCACGGCTTCTCGCGTTATCTTTCCGGGGCTTGGCCGCATGGAAATGGTGGATTTGCCGCCGGTGTCCGCTCGTCCCCTGCCTCAATGGGCTCGGCAGCCCCCGAGGCGTCGATCCATGGTCACCCTGTTCCAGGCGATAAGCGCGGTGGCCGGCCCACAAGGGGCCACTTGGCGCGGCTGGCGGAAGGGGAGTATCCTGCCGCCATGGGGGCTCAACGCTCGGTGCACGGCCGCGGGCTACTTCCGCAACCTTGCCCAGAAGGGCGGCCGGACACTGACCAAAGCCAGGCGGGCAGGGCTCGAAGCAGGCGGAGTTCCTTCTGGGTGGGCAAACTTGTGAAAGGAGCGTCCCGTACCCCATGAAGAGCAATGTCAACATACCGCTGATCGCGACTGCAGCGGCAATCGTTGTCAGCGTGGCCACTTTGGCAGTGATTCGCACTTCTCCCTTACCAGAGGGTGGTGGAAAGCTGGCGGTTCAGACTGGACAAGGCATTCAGAATGCCGCCTATGCTATGACCATGTCACTTCGAGCGAAGACGGGAGATGCGACTACATTCGGCCCCTCAATGATGACAAATCGAGTCTACTTTTCAGATACGCAACACTTCCGAATTGAATCCAATTCGACCACAACTGACAGTTATATCGTTCAGCGCAAGAGCGGCGCGCTTAGCTTGTATCGATCGATACAGAATGGCATAACTACTGACAGATACAGCGAGGAGAACGTCGATGATCTACCCGCGATGATTGCGAACCGGCAAGATGGCGACGAGATCAAATTCTGGCAGCTGAAAGATGTGTGGTTTCCAATCCAGAGCACCGTGGAAATCGACGACTGGATTACAGAGGAAAAGCTGCTCGACTTGGGAAACGCCACCATGCTTGGGAGGTCGGCGCGAGGTATCAAGTCCAATTTGGGCGCGGGCAGCGGTGGCTTCGAGGTGTGGTACGATCAAGCTACTGGGATTAAGCTGAAGGTCATTGAAATGCGGCCGGGTGAAGAATTCTTGTATGAGGCCGAGGAGGTTGATGACTCGCTCCTGCCGGAGGCGGGGGAGGTTGAATTCGAGGTGGACGAAGAAAACATGACAGACTATTCGCGGACTGTAGAGCTCTCGTCGAGTAGTGGGGTACCACTTCCGGTTGAGGCTCGCTCGATGAAGATCATATCTCCTACCGATCAGATTACGAGTTATATAGCAAGCCGACCGATATTTGTGTCAGATACTCAACAGGGACCAACGTTCCTTCTATCGAAGTGGAGTGTCATGCAAGAGCTGGAAGACCAAAATGGGAAGACTATTGCAGTCATTGGCGCCCTACCAAACTATGAGATTCAAGCCCTAATGCCGTTTTGGCCTCTCTATTGGCAAAATGGTGATCCTACAGAACAATTCCCGAGCCTATTCCTTGGCTCGGATGAAATCACTATTGGAAGTGAGATAGAAACGGGCGTTTTCGAGACACGGTGTCTTGATGGGCATCCATACATGCCAAAGTATGTTATCACCTGGGAGCAGGACGGTTTAGTCATGTTCGTGGCTGCTGACTGCCAACACACAACTCCAGAGAGTGTAATCAATGTGGCCACTATCTTGAGTCAATAGTGGCTGATTCACTCTTGAGTTCCTCAGCGTAGCCAGCGGCTACCGCCTCAGGTGGGTTAGTGTAGCGACTAACATACCGGCCTGAGCGGCGACCGAGCCGTCTCTCGGGCTCATACGCTCCAGGGTGGCTTGCGGAGAGCGGAGGCGGTCCGGCCGATGAAATCGGTCGCCCGACCCCCCCCCCGGTTGCATGCCACCAGTCGGCCCCCAAGGTCAATGTAGGGGCAGGCGGCGCCTGCCCTGCCCGCGCCCCCAACCCCCACCCCCCTGAGCCCTACGCCCTACGCGCCCCTCGCCCCTCGCCACGCACCCCGTACCACGCACCCCGCACCCCGCACCACGCACCACGGGACCCCCGCCACACGTGACCAAGCGCGGTATCACGCGGTGCCAACGGTGTGTTGGGGCATGGCGGCGTGGCTCACGGGGTGGATGGGGGCAGGGCAGGCGCCGCCTGCCCCTACGGGTTGTTGTTGGCGGGGCGGATCATGGCGCGTGGCCCATCGCGTGGGGCCATCGGTGTGCTGCGACCCCTACCGCCCCGCCACCGTCCACGTCTCCGAGCCGCGCAGCAGCTTGGCCAGGTCGCCCTTGCCCTTCTGGCTCTGGGCCGCCGTCACCTGGTCCATGACCGCGCTCGCGTAGTCCGGCTTCTCGATGGAGCGGAAGATGCCCACCGGCACCGGGAACTCCGGGTAGTTCATGCGGCTGAGCATGTAGGCCAGGTGCGAGCTGGGGGCGTGGGCGTCGTGGACCAGCAGTTCCTCGGGGCGCGCCTGGTCCAGGTCCACCACTTCGGGCGTCAGGCCGTTGAGGCGGATGCCCTTCGTGCCGCCGGCAAAGGTCATGGGCTTGCCGTGCTCGAGCTGGAGCTGGCGCGAATCGCGGTGCTCCTTCTCCGTCAGGTACTCCCAGGCCTTGTCGTTGAAGATGTTGCAGTTCTGGTAGATCTCGACGAAGCTGGCCCCCTTGTGGGCCACCGCCGCGCGCAGCACATCGGCCAGGTGCTGGCTCTGCACGTCCACCGAGCGGGCCACGAAGCTGGCCTCCGAGGCCAGGGCCACCGAGATGGGGTTGAGGCTCTGCTCCACCGTGCCCATGGGCGAGGACTTCGTCTTGTGCCCCGGCAGGCTGGTGGGCGAGTACTGGCCCTTCGTCAGGCCGTAGATGCGGTTGTTGAAGAGCAGGATGTTGACGTTCAGGTTGCGGCGCAGCACGTGCAGCAGGTGGTTGCCGCCGATCGACAGGCCGTCGCCGTCGCCCGTGACCACGAAGATGGTCAGGTCCGGGTTGGCCAGGGCCAGGCCCGTGGCCAGGGTGGGGGCGCGGCCGTGGATGCTGTGCACCCCAAAGGTATTCATGTAGTAGGGGAAGCGGCTGGAACAGCCGATGCCCGACACGAAGACGATGTTCTCCTTGGGGACGCCCAGCTCCGGCATCACGCGCTGGACGGCCGCCAGGATGGCGTAGTCGCCGCAGCCCGGGCACCAGCGGACGATCTGGTCGGACACGAAATCCTGCCGGCTGAGCGGCTGGATGGACTGGGCGGGAATGCTCTGGCTCATGGGTTCGCTCTCGCTTGCTCGCGTCTGCGGTGGGGCTGCCGGCCTCAGGCCAGGGCTGCGCGGATGTGGGCGGCCACTTCGGCCACCTTGTAGGGCTGGCCCTCCACCTTGGGGGCCGAGATCACCGGGCGGGCGAAGCGCCCCTGGAGCAGGAAGGCCAGTTGGCCGCCGTTGAGTTCCGGCACCAGGATGCGGCGGTAGCGCTCCATCAGCGCCCCCAGGTTGGCCGGGAAGGGGTTCAGGTGGCGCAGGTGCACGTGGGCCACCGAGAGGCCCGCCGCCTGGGCGTCCTCCACGGCGCGGCGCACCGAGCCGTAGGTGCCGCCCCAGCTGATGACCAGGAGGTCGCCGTCCGCGGGACCGTGCGCCTCGGCCGGCGGGATGGCCTCGGCCAGGCCCGCCACCTTGGCGGCGCGCTCGGCCACCATCTGCGCGTGGTGCTCCGGCGCATAGGACACGTTGCCCGTGCCCGGCTCCTTGGACAGGCCGCCGATGCGGTGTTCCAGCCCGCGGCTGCCCGGGATGGCCCAGGGACGGCCGCCGGCCGCGTCGCGCTGGTAGGGCAGGAACTCGGCGTCCGCACCCTCCGCGTTCAGGCTGACCGGATGCGAGACCGGGATGGGCTCCAGCGCGTCGGGGTCCGGGACGATCCAGGGCTCGGCGCCGTTGGCCAGGTAGCCGTCCGAGAGGACCACCACCGGCGTCATCGCCCGGACCGCCAGGCGGAAGGCCTCCACCGTGATGTCGAAGCAGTCGCCCGGCGTGGCCGGGGCCAGGACCGGGATGGGGCTCTCGCCGTTGCGGCCGAAGAGCACCTGCAGGAGGTCCGACTGCTCCGTCTTGGTGGGCAGGCCCGTCGAGGGGCCGCCGCGCTGCACGTCGACGATGACCATCGGCAGTTCCAGGACGATGGCCAGGTTCATCGCCTCGCTCTTGAGGGCGATGCCCGGGCCCGAGGTGCCGGTGGCCGCGAAGGCCCCGCCGAAGGCCGCCCCGATGGTCGAGCCCATGGCCGCGATCTCGTCCTCCAGCTGCGCCGTGCGCACGTCGAAGTGCTTGAGCGCCGCCAGGCTGTGCAGGATGTCGGAGGCCGGGGTGATGGGGTAGCTGCTGTAGACCAGGGGCTTGTCCGCCAGGCGAGCCGCGGCCACCATGCCCAGGGCCGTGGCCTCGTTGCCGGTGATCTTGCGGTAGAGGCCGGAGGGCAGGGTGGCCGGGGCCACGTGGTAGCGGACCTGGAAGGCCTCGGTGGTCTCGCCGAAGTGGTAGCCGGCGCGCAGGGCGCGGTGGTTGGCCTCGATCAGCTCCGGCTTGGCCTTGAAGCGGCTGGACACCCAGTCGAGGGTGGCCTGCAGCGGCCGATCGTAGAGCCAGAAGGTGAGGCCGAGGGCGAACATGTTCTTGGAACGGTCGATCCCCTTGGCGTTGACCCCCTCGATGCCGGCCAGGGCATCGCGGTTGAGCTTGGTCAGGGGGATGCGGTAGAGCTTGTAGCCCTGGAGCGAGCCGTCGTCGAGGGGGCTGGCAGCGTAGCCGGCCTTCTTCAGGTTGGCGGCGTTGAACTCGTCCTCGTTGACGATGACCACGCCGCCCTGCTTCAACTCCTTGAGGCAGGCCTTCAGCGCCGCCGGGTTCATGGCCACCAGCACGTCCGCGTGGTCGCCCGGGGTGTAGATGTCGTGGCTGGAGAAATGCACCTGGTAGCCGCTGACGCCGGCCAGGGTGCCGGCCGGGGCCCGGATCTCGGCCGGGAAGTCCGGCATGGTGCTGATGTCGTTGCCGATGATGGCAGCGGTATCGGTGAACTGGGTCCCCGTGAGCTGCATGCCGTCGCCGGAGTCACCGGCAAAGCGGATGACGACGGATTCCAGCTCTTCGAAGGTGCCGGCCGCCAGCGAGGGCGCCGTGAGGGTCTCGGCCATGTTGGGGTCTCTCCTGAGCGTCTGGGGCCTCGCGCCGCGGCGGCGCCGGATCCCTGAATCGTGCGACCCGCCGGTGACCGGAGGGCAACCTTGGCAATTGTAGGCGGGCCCCGGGGGTCGGTCAACGCCGTCCCGGGCGGATCCACGGAAGACCTCCCGCGGCTGTGCCGCGGCGGGCGAGCGCTGAGCGTAGCCGCGGGCAGTTACGAGGCAGTTACGCCAGGTCGAGCGGTGATGGCGATGCTTGCGACCCCGCCGCCCGGCGCGCATACTCTTGCCGCGCTCGGGCCGGAGCGCGGCCGGGCGGGGAGCCCCAAGGGAGGCGGCGATGCAGCACGACAAGATCGCGGTGGTGGACTTCGGCGGGCAGTACGCCCACCTCATCGCCACCAAGGTGCGGCGGCTCAGGGTCCTGGCCGAGATCCGTCAGCCCGACGATCCCATCGAAGCCTTCCACGGCTACAAGGGCATCATCCTCTCCGGATCGCCCTCGCTCTCGGCCTTCGGCGAGGACTCGGCCTACACCAAGGCCATCTACGACCTGGACATCCCCATCCTGGGCTTCTGCTTCGGCCACCAGGAGATCGCCAAGCAGTACGGCGGCGCAGTGGTGCACGGCGGCCGTGAATGGGGCTACGCGGACCTGCACCTGACGGGCCCGCACCCCCTCTTCCGCGGCCTGGGTCCGGTGGAGCAGGTGTGGATGAGCCATTACGACTCGGTGGTGGCGGTGGGCCCGGAGTTCCAGGAGCTGGGCTACTCCAGCCTGCCGGGCGACACGGCGGTGCAGCATCGCTACGCGGCCATCGCCTCCGACGCCCTCAGGCGCTACGGCTTCCAGTACCACCCCGAGGTGGACGACACGGTCCACGGTTCGGAGATGATCGGCAACTTCGTCCTGGAGATCTGCGGCTGCCTGCCCACCTGGACCATGGAGCAGTTCATGGCCGAGGAGATGGCCAAGCTGAAGGCCCAGGTGGGCGAGCAGTCGGTCTTCCTCCTGGCCTCGGGGGGCGTGGACTCCACGGTGGCCGCGGTGCTCCTGGGCCGGGCCCTGGGGCCGGGGCGGCTCTCCCTTCTGCACATCGACAACGGCCTGATGCGCAAGGGCGAGAGCGCGGCGGTGCTGGACATGCTGCGGGCGATGGGCCTGGGCGAGCACCTGCACTTCGTCGACGCCAGCGAGGACTTCCTGGGCGCCCTCAGCGGCCTGACCGAGCCGGAGGCCAAGCGCCGGGCCATCGGGGACACCTTCGTCCGCGTCTTCGAGCGCGAGGCCGAGCGGCTGGACCTGCGGCAGCACCTCCTGGCCCAGGGGACCATCTACCCGGACACCATCGAGACGGGCGGCACGCGCCGGGCGGACACCATCAAGACCCACCACAACCGCGTGCCCGTCATCCAGGAGATGATCGCCGCCGGCAAGGTGGTGGAGCCCCTGGCCGAGCTTTACAAGGTGGAGGTGCGCGAGCTGGGCGAGTCCCTGGGCCTGCCGCATGAGGCCGTCTGGCGGCACCCCTTCCCGGGGCCGGGCCTGGGGGTGCGGCTGCTCTGCTCCACCGGTCACGAGGATCGCGAGGGTTTCGAGACCATGGTCCCGGCGCTGGAGGCCCTGGCCGCGCGCTCGGGGCTGAAGCTCCTGCCCCTGCCCCTGCGCTCGGTGGGGGTCAAGGCGGACCTCCGGGCCTACGAGCATCCGGTGCTGATCAGCGGCGAGGCGACCTGGGAGAGCCTGATGCGCCTGGCGGCGGCGGTCTACAAGGAGGCGCCGGGCGTCAACCGCTGCCTGCTCAACCTGGGCGGCGCGGCCCCGCGGACCGTCCGCCTGCTGCCGGCCACCATGACCCGCGCCCGCCTGGACCTGCTGCGCGAGGCCGACGCCCTCGTCATGGAGGGCCTGCGCCGCCACGGCCTCTACGACCGGATCTGGCAATGCCCCACCGCCTTCCTGCCCCTCTCGCTCGATGGTCATGGCCAGGAGCTGGTGGTCCTCCGGCCCATCAACTCGGAGCGGGGCATGACAGCCACGCCCTTCCCCCTGCCCGAGGCGCTGCTTGCCGAGCTGCGCCCGGCCATCCTCGCCCTGCCGGGCGTGACCGGCTTGACCTTGGATCTGACGACCAAGCCGCCGGGGACCATCGAGTGGGAGTGAGGGGCCGGCGCCGGCAGCGGAGGCCCTGAGGAGGCGCGGCGAACGCTGGCCGGCGCGGGGGTGGACGCTCGCGGCCCGCCCCTGGCGCGTGCTGCGCGCCCTCCTCCCGGCCCGACCTCGCCAAACGCAAAGCGGCCCCGCCACTCCGGAAGGAGGGCGGGGCCGGTGAGCTGCGGAAGCGAAGGCAGGGCGGCGAGGAGCGGGATCAGTCGGCCTTGATGCCGCTGTAGATGGCCGCGT
>WBZV01000361.1_pt1 | contig 26441 bp, 16 predicted proteins | sample 5204221 | NCBI WGS metagenome assembly WBZV01 (sample SAMN12344360, study PRJNA552823) | activated sludge metagenome | biome: Activated sludge suspended growth; feature: Nitrification reactor; material: Wastewater; isolation source: activated sludge from nitrification reactor of wastewater...
CTTTTCGGAAAGGGTAGCCTTGCCAACTTGCTGCTTGAGTTGAGGAATTTGATCAGGCGTGGCGCTTTGAGCAAAAGCGCTGAAAGTTGCAGCGCAGACGAAGGCTAGTACGAGGAAGTAAGTAGGGTTTGGCATGGCAAAAAGGGTTTATTTATTCAATTTCAAGTCAAAGGAAAACTGAGTTTGGAGTAAAGTACCTTGGCCAGGGTTGCTTTCTATTTGTAGCCTGCCTCCCATACGCTCTGCCCTGGCGGCCATGTTTTTCAGCCCGTTCCCCTGTTTGATGGTGTTCAGATCGAAACCCCGGCCATTGTCTTTGATTTCTAAACATATCTCCTGATCAAATTTATTCCATTTTATCGAAACTTGTGTCGCTGCGCTGTATTTTGCGATGTTATTGATGGCTTCTTTGAAGAGGAGGTAGAAGTTCTCTTGGAACTGGAAACTGGTTTTTTAACCTAAAAAGTACTCGTATGCTATCTGTACTTTGTAGAATAGTTATTTCAAAAAAATCGAGAAAATGGAAGTCTCGGCTACTGGCTTCTACTAACTTCCCATTTGATAGTTGGACCAAATGACTTGAATTTATAAAAAAAACACATCAATTGAATCCTGAACTCCTACATAAAGGTAACCCAAAGTATCTTGTTGGTTTGGTTTCGGAAAAGATCGATACACCCAAACTTCATGAAGAGAATGACGACTTTGGCTACATTTCAATAGGTTATATAAAGGTAACGTATCAGCACACTGGATGAATAACTTGGAAGGCTTTGCAAAACTATAGGAACCGATCAATAGCCATACACTGGCTATTGCCATAAAGCGCATCAGACTATACCTTTGGCCGGCACAAAACTTAGAGTTTAGATTAACCCTAAAATCAAGGTTTGCATGAGCCATTTTGTTCTCGATTTTTTTTAAAAATGTAATTTTATATAAAAAATGGTAAAAGTTCAGGAAGGAAGAAGGTTAGAATCTGAAAGGTTGGGTTAACATTGGCGGATGACACCGTTTGGGCATCTTCCAAATTTTGCATATAATTGTACCATTGCAAAATAAATCAACCCAAATGAAACGAACAGCAACAGCTTTTTGGCAGGGAAGCGGTAAGGAAGGCAAAGGCCATCTGACCACCCAAAGCGCCGTGCTCCAGCAAACCCAATATTCCTATGGTAGCCGTTTTGAGGAAGGCATTGGCACGAACCCCGAGGAGTTGGTGGCCGCCGCTCACGCAGGATGCTTTACCATGAAACTGAGCTTCGTGCTCGGCGCGGCAGGCTTTGTGCCAGAAACCCTTGAGACCTCCTGCCGCATTACCCTGGAAAACGGCGCCGTAACCGAATCATTCCTTACGCTAAACGCGAAGGTGGACGGCATTGATCCCGAAAAATTCGCCGAGTGCGTGAAGGACGCGGAACTAAACTGCCCTATCTCCAAACTGCTCAACACGAAGATCTCTGTGGAGTATTCCTTGAATCCCGCGTAAGGGCGGGCGTAAGGCGTAGGGCATAAGGCCCTACGCCCTACGCCCTACACCCTACGCCCTACGCCTCAACGCCTCAACGCCTCAACGCCTCAACGCCCCTTCCCCCGCCCCCTTTCCAAATTCCATCTTGGCGGCATCCAGGCCCTGGATTCCCAAACGCAGGTTAGCGCATTTGGTACCAAGCACGCGCACCCAGGTTGGGGTGGGAGCGGTGAGGGTCATGTTTTCTATTTCCGAATTGCGGGAGTTGTAAATCGTCATGCCAGGGCCTTCGTGATTTTTTAGGGTTATGTTGCGCAGCGCGATGCCGTCGCTGTCGGAGAGGGTGATGCCTTCACGGGTGTCGAAGGTGGCGTTTTCGAGGGTGATGTTTTGGAGGTTCATTTCGGGGAGGCCCTGGAAGATGGCGGCGGTGTGCGACTGCGCCACGGTGATGTTTTTCATGTAGATATTTCGAAACGACGGAGTCGTTTCCGAAACCGGCACGGGGGTTTCGTCGCGGGCTTCGTCGGCTTCGCTTTGGTCGGCTTCCAGCACGGGGGAATTGCCGCCGTAGAAAAGGTTAAAGCCTATGGCTTCAGTGGGGATGCCGATCATGTCGATGTCGGAGATGTAGATGTTTTCGACAACGCCGCCGCGTCCCCGGGTGCTTTTGAAGCGCAGGCCGATATCCGTGCCGATAAATGTGCAATGGGCGACCTGGATATTGCGCACCCCGCCCGACATTTCGCTGCCCACCACGAAGCCTCCGTGGCCGTGGTAAACGGTGTTGTAGGCGATTATGGCATTTTCGGTAGGCATGGCGCGGCGGCGGCCGTCTTCGTCCTTGCCCGATTTGAGGCAGATGGCGTCGTCGCCAACGTCGAAGGTATTGTGGTAAATGAGGGCGTTTTTACACGACTCCAGGTCGAGCCCGTCGCCGTTTTGGGAGTACCAGGGGTTGCGCACGTTGAGGTTGCGGAGGGTGAGGTCTTCGCACATGAGGGGGTGGAGGTTCCAGGCGGGGGAGTTTTGGAAAGTGGGGCCGTCGAGGAGCACCTTTTTACACCGCACCAGGCTCACCATGACGGGACGGAGAAAGTCTTTGATGGCTTCAAACTGTTCTTTGCGCGAGAGGTTAGGCACGTTGAAGTTGCCCGCGCTGTCGCCGCGTTTGGCCTGCTCGGAGGGGTACCAGGTCTGTCCGTTGTCGCTCAGCGCGCCTCCGGATTTGACGAGGGCATTCCACTGTCCGGGCGCCATTTTGCTTTTCTTGACGGGCCTCCAGGCTTCGCCCGAGCCGTCGAAAATGCCTTTTCCGGTAAAAGCGATGTTTTCAAGATCTGTCCCGTTGATGGGCGACATGCAGCGGTAGGTTTCCAGTCCTTCAAAGCTGGTTTGGACCAGCGGATAATCCGCTTTGTCTTCGCTGAATTTCACCAGAGCGCCTTCCTCTACATGGATGCGCACATTACTTTGCAGGGTGATGGGTCCGGTGAGCCAAATCCCCCGGGGCACGACTACCGTTCCGCCCCCTTTTTTTGCTACGGCGCCGATGGCATTGGCGAAGGCCTGGGTGTTTTTGACCATGCCGTCCCCCACCGCGGCAAAATCGGCGATGCTGACCCGATAAGGAGAAAAGGTGGGCTCTTGCACTCGGGGCATGTCAAACGGCGCGTTGGCGTAGAGGGATTCGATGATTGGGTCATTGCCTGGCGCGGGCTTGCGCTTGCCGCCGGGCTGGCCGAAGGCGCCTGTCGAAGGCAGGGCAATGGCAAAGAACAGGGTAGCAGCAAGTATTTGCAGGGGCAAAAAATTCCTTTTTCTCATGGCCTTATTGGTTTTATGAAACGCCAAAGTACACCGCTGATCCGGAAAGCAGGCGTCCAGAATTGGCATTTGGTATTCATTTTTTATGCCGTATTATCCGGCGCCTTTTTTCGGTTTGAAGGTGGGTGTGAGTGAGTGATTAGGTGGCTAACCACCCAGCCGCCCAGCCACTTAGCCACCTTACCACCAACCACTCAAATATTAATCCCTCCCGACACCTCGATGCGTTGGCCGTTGATCCATTTGGCGTCGTCGGTGCAGAGGAAGGCGACCACGCTCCCAATGTCGTCAGGGTAGCCCACGCGGCCCAGGGGGCTGAGGTTGGATAGGATGGTTTTGAGTTGGGGGTTGTTTCGGATGGCGGCGTTGTTGAAGTCGGTCTCGACTGGCCCGGGGGCTACTACATTAGCTCGGATGCCCCTGTTGCCGTTTTCCTTGGCCGTATAGCGGGTAAGCACTTCCACGGCGCCTTTCATTGAGGCGTATATGGAGTAACCAGGGATGCAAAAGCGAGTGGTTCCGGTCGAGATGTTGATGATGCCGCCCCCGTCGTTCATCAGGGGTAGAAGGCGCTGGGTGAGGAAATAGGTGCTTTTGAAGTGCACGTTGAGGAATTCGTCAAACTGCGCTTCGGTAGCCTGGGCCATGGGGATGGTAGCGCCCATCCCTGCGTTGTTGACCAGGAAATCGACCTTTCTGCCGCCGAACGGACCATCCAGCACCGGTTGAAGGGCAGCCAAAAAGGCTTCGATACCGCTCATTTTGTCCAGGGCCAACTGGAGGGCTGCCGCTTTGCGGCCCATGGCTTCGATGGTGCGAACCACCTCGTTTGCCGCCTCTGCCTGGTGGTTGTACGTAATAATCACATCCAGTCCTTTGGCGGCGATGGATAAGGCCATGTCTTTTCCGAGTCCACGGCTGCCGCCGGTGACCATTGCGATTTTGTTCATTCCAGTTATATTAGTGGGTTAAAAAAATTCGGGTTAGACGGCGCGTTTGATCCGGTGTTCGATCAAAAGCTGTTTCGGCGTTATGCCGAACCGTTTGTGAAAGTTTTTGATGAAGTGCGGAATATTGGAATACCCCGATTCCCAGGCAGCATCGGCGACACTATGGACTTGGGTGGTCTCCAGCAGATCGCGGGCTTTTTCGAGCCGTTGTTCGATGAGCCATTGCTTGGGCGAAACCCCGTCGAAGCGCGATTTGAAGTCGCGCGTGAACGTCGATACGGAGCGGCCCGTCAGGTAGGCGTAATCCTCAATAGCCAGAGGTTTGTGGAAATTTGCCCGCATAAAGGCTTGCAAGCTTTTACGTTCTTTATTGCCCAGGGAAGCCAGTAGGGCAGCAAATTGGTCTTTGCTGGTATGCCCGTTGTAAATCCAGTGAAGCAATTCGAAAAGCTTCATCTTCGCCAGTTTTCGGTTAGGCGCCGTTTGCTTTCCATAAAGGCGGAGGTTGGAGGTGGCGAAGAAATGGGTCTGTTCGCTTACGTCCAGTACCGTGAGCGGAGCGTTTTTTTCTTTTGACCCATGAAAACCGACCGATTCAAGGAAGTCCTGAATGAGCTCGGCTTCGATAAAGAACATCAGCGCTTCAAAACTCCCGCTTTTGGGCAATATATCGGAAACGGTGTATAGGCCCTTTTGAACCAAAACCATCTTCCCCGGGCGAATTTCCTGCAAGTGTCCGTCTGCATCCTCAATCCGCAACATGCCCTGCAATACCATCGTCAGCGCGTGGGTCGACACGTAGCCTTCCTTCCCGATGACGGGTTCGTCCAGCTTTTTATACACCGCGCTGGACAATCCATCGGTAAACAGCTTTTTCATGGCGGGATCCTCGTACAAGGTTTGCGGCAATATCCTGATCATTTCCTTTGCATTTTCCTGGTTCAAAGATGCGCCATTGGCAATCGGAAAACTAACGGGAATAAATAAAAGTTGTGTTTTTCGGTCAAAAGAGGGAAGAACCGGCCCCGAAGCGCTTTAGAAAACAACCGCCATTGCCCCAGATGATTTCCTATTTTTAGACCATGAAATATCTGATTGAAGCCAGTATCTTAGCCATAACGACTACTGCCTTATGCAAAAGCCCACACCGCTTTATCTGACCGGTTTATTGCCGAAACTGGATGGCTTGTTGATCGGGCTTCTGGAAGGGCTTTCCACCTCAGACTGGGAACTCCCCACCCTGGCCGGCGCGTGGAGGATAAAAGACGTGGCGGCCCATTTGCTCGACGGAAACCTGAGGACCCTGTCCATACTCCGCGACGGCTATGAGGGGGAATCGCCGGGGCAGGTCAACTCCTACCGCGACCTGGTAGATTTCCTCAATCAACTGAATGCCGACTGGGTAAAAGCGACCCGCAGACTTAGCCCGAGAATCCTCATTGAATTCCTAAAAATTACCGGCGAGGAATATAACGACTACCTGCAAACCCTCGACCCTCACGCACAGGCGGTATGGCCGGTGGCCTGGGCGGGCGAATCCGAATCGAAAAACTGGTTTCACATCGCGCGGGAGTACACCGAAAAATGGCACCATCAGGAGCAAATCCGCTATGCCCTGGGGGATGACCGGGAATTGCTGAAAACACTCTGGTACCTTCCCTACCTCGATACCTCGGTAAGGGCCTTGCCGTATCATTACCGGGCAGTAGAAGGAACCCCAGGGGACTTGATCCGGTTTGTTTTTTTTGGGGAAATAGAAAAACACTGGTTTCTGCAGTACGAAACGGGATGGACCCTATATACTCAGGTTGAGGCAACTCCTACCTGCGAAGTGCATATACCGGACGAATACGCCTGGAGGATTTTTACCAAGGGGATAGCCCGGGAGGAAGCGATCCGGAAATCGAAAATTACTGGAAACAGTGAATTGGGAATGAAAATTTTTGATATGCTAGCCGTTATGGCATAAAGCCCAGTCATACTACAAGAGGTTTTGACTTTGACCTTGTCCAACTTAAAAACAGGGAAGGCAAAAGCCATTCGCTTCAGCACCTTAGAGGCTATTTGTAAAGCGTTGGACTGCCAGCCAGGCGATATTCTGGAGTACGTGCCCGACGAAAATAGGTCAACGAACGCCTGACCAGATGAACGCGAGACTCCTTTTTACGGAAGTTCAAAGCACCGCAGCCAGATTGAGTTTGAAGAAAAAAAACCGCTTAACCATCGCTTCTCCAAATGGCACTAAAGGGGCCCACTTTGGACCGGGGTGGAGTTTTGGGGCGTTTGGGCACCCAGCCACCCAGTCACTTAACCCCCCAATCACCCATCATTTCTTATATTTAGAGGAAAAAACGATGATTCAAAAGTCCATCTTCCTCTTTACATGTTGCTTGGCTTGTTTTGCCGCCTTCGGCCAACAGGTGGCGGATACGGCTTTTACATTTCCCATCAACAAGCCGATGTACCCGAAGGGCGCGGGACCGGTGATTACCCTGGATGAAGCCCATTTCAATTTTCATACCCTTGATGGGCGTTACTATACCTTTGGAAAACTCCTCGAGAGCGACGGGTATGTACTCCGGCCAGGCAGGGAACCATTCAACCCGGCATCCTTGTCAAAAACCAGGATTCTCGTGATCGCCAATGCTTTGGCCGATAATGGGCCGTGGAGGCTGCCCACCAGGCCGGCCTTTACCGAGCAGGAAGCCGAAGCCGTTCAGACCTGGGTGAAGGCAGGGGGAAGGTTGTTTCTCATTGCCGACCATATGCCTTTTCCTGCCGCTGCTGCCCCAATCGCCTCGGTTTTTGGGTTTAACCTGATCAACGGTTTTGCCATGCGAAGAGACAACCGCCCGGAATATTTTACCCGCCAAGGGGAAAACCTGACGTCCAATCCGATTACCAACGGAAGAAATAAATCGGAACAAATCGATTCCATTCGCTTTTTTACCGGACAAGGGTTTATTGCACCTAAGGCGGCCACGCCCATCTGCGTGCTCGGGCCTGAATACGACGTGTTGCTGCCCACGGTGGCCTGGGAGTTCGGCGATACGACCGCGGTCATTTCCGGCCGGCAGTTAGTCAATGGGGCCATGATGACCTATGGAAAAGGGCGGATTGTCGTCATGGGCGAAGCGGCGATGTTTTCCGCCCAACTCGCGGGCGCCCAACGCCAAAAAATGGGCATGAACGCTCCCGATGCCCGTCAAAACCCGCAGTTTTTGCTGAATATCATCCACTGGCTGGATGAAAAGCTTTAATTCCGGTACTTTTTTCGCGAGGCTGGAGCCTCGCATAGGTACTGGCGCGAGGCTCCAGCCTCGCGCCAGTACATTCGCCCAAACGTCTCAACGCCCAAACGTCTCAACGCCTAAACGCCCAAACGCTTAAAACGTCGTCACTTTCACAGTTTTTATGCCATCTGCCGCTTGGACCTGGATGAACCAGAAGCCGGGCTGCATATGGAAATCCGTATCCCCATAGACATCAAACGCCTTGGTCATCGTGCCGTTGATGCTGTAGACGCGCACGTTGGTTTTGGAGTTGACCCTGGAGAGGTATACCCGGTCGGCAAACGCATGGACTTTCACGGCGGTTTCGGGCAGGCGTTGGCGCACGCCGGTCACGTCGGCGGCGATCAGCGCCGGAAGCGGATCCCAACCGTCGGTTCCTTTGGTGAAGTTGAAGGTGGTGATGTCCGTTCCGTCGGTCAGCACGGGGGTCGTCAGCAGGGTAGCCCACGAAGCGCGGGAAGCGCCGTTGTTTACGCCCGATAGCTCGATGGTCCCGTACTCGTACATTTTTTTGGACTCTCCGCCCAGGCTGTTCTGCCATCCGAGTGGCTCAATGAGGGATTTCCCTTCAGAACCCGGGAAGTTGCTCGTTTCCACCGTGGTGTTGTAGAACACGACTTCGCTGGTCGTTGCCTGCCATGGACGGCCGAAGTAACCCGGCTTGGAGCGGTAGGCGGAAGCGGTTTCCACGCCCGGGGTAGGGGAGGTTACCTTGCATTCGTACATCAGGTATCCGCGGCCGCTGCCTTGTTGCGCAGCAGTAAGGTAGGCGGCGTCGCCACTGACGTCGCTGGTGTTCATCACCAGATCGGTTTTGTAGAACACGGCGATCATGCCGCCAAACAGGTAGTCTACCGCGCCCATCACGGCGCCTTTATACACCACGACCCTGGAGCCAATGCCGCCAAAGAAGGAATCCTGGCGCCCGATGACGCGGCACTTCTTCAGCACGGTCTTGTCGACGTTGTTGCCGATTGCGAGCGCTGCTGCCCGTTCTACAAAGCTGCGGTTTTGGACTGCGGTGTTGCCGTAGTCGGTTGGGCGAAGGCCTTTACTGCCGGAAGCCCACATCACCACCTTGTCTTCGGATTCTTTTTTGGAGATGTATTGGTTGAACGAGTTCTCGAAAATGATGTCTTCTGCTTCAAACCCGTTCGCAAACACGCCTACCGTGGCGTTCCAGTAGGAGCCGTTGGTCGTGCCGGCGCCTTTGTTTTCGTAAGAAAGGTACCCGTTTTCCTTGTTGACCCGCAATATTTCGGCATTCCACTTCTGGTCGGTTCCCATGCTGTAGTAATTATACCCATGGCCGTAGTACGAAGTGATCCGCACCGCGCCGGAGGCAATATCCACGCCCTTGTTCAGCAAGCCGATGCTTGGGCTGACGGCGGCGTTCTTCAGCGTGATGTTGGGCCGGTCGATGAGCAGCATTTCTTCGTAGTTGCCCGGATCGATGAGAATGGTCACCCGGTCATTGGCGCCCCGGTTCATGCTTCTTACCGCCGCCAAAGCGCCGTTGATCGTCTGGTAGTCCTTGTCCGGTCCTACGCGCAAGGTAGCTGTGTAAGGGATGTTTTTGGTTCTCGAAATATGGGTAAAATACGTCGTCGAAGCGCCCGCGCCAATAGTAATTGTTGCATACCCTGCAGTGTCTGCCGGATAAGCATAATCTACCGATTCGATGGTTCCGGTGCTTTGGGTATTGGTGGTGACGGGCTGCCCGCCGTCGATGGAGAAGTCGGCGGTGTAGTAGTAGCTCACGGTGATCTTTTCGCCCGGGTTGACGGGCACTTTGATGGTTGCACCGGCGCCGCCTGCCAGGTGTCCTTTGGCTACTTCGTTGTAGATGTTTCCACTAAACAGCAATCCCTTGTAGGTCGAATCACCGGAAACGATCGTGCGATCGTCAAATGGCCAATTCGCGACCGGGTAGAAAACCAGCGCTTTGGACGCGTCCGCGCCGGCAACGGTGAGGTTGGAGGTCAGCCCGAGTTCAACAGGGTATTTGTCCAGTCCGCTTTGTGCGATTTGGTATACTCCGTTCCGAAGAGCGATGCTGTCCAGAGAGGCAAAGCTGTAGGAATAGCCGCTTTCGTTAAGGTTGCTGAAGACGAGCCCCAGTTTGCCCGATTGTTCTGCATTGAGCCCGGTGGTGGTAATGGCCACCTTATATACGGCTTTAGCCTGGAAAGCGACGTCGAGCACGGTATCTTTGGGCTGAATGGTGAGGGTGTCGGCAGGAATAAAGTAATCATTCACGCCTAGAGCGGAAAGGGTATAGGGCACATTGGGTTCCAGGTACACCTCGTAGGTAGCGGAATCGGTATTGATTGCCGGCTGGGGCACGTACACGGCATTGACTGCTTTCGGCGTATAAACTAGCGTAAGCTTGGAAATGGCCGATCCCAGCCCCGTGATGGCGCCGCTCACTTTGTTCAGCGCCAGTTTCAGGATCGTCACGTGATGGGTGGTCGTGGTATCCGCCACATAGAGGCTGTCGCCGGCCGTGATCAGGTAGCCGTTGGCGCCCGAAAGGGTTACGCTATAGGAATACCCGGCGGGCAACTGGGCGCTGAACGCGCTGCCGCTCGGGGTTACCGGCCAGGATTTACCGGCTTGGTTGGTAAATACCAGGGCGAAATTGGAGGGAATACCGGCAGCCTGGGAGAGGTCGATCGTTCCGGCCAGCTGGACGTAGGTAGCGTCCTTGCGATAAACGCGGTAGTAGCTCGGTTTGCCCTGGGTGTCGAAGATGTGGTACGTGCCGGCCTTTTTCGCCACAAAGCGCAGTTCGGTCAGGTCGATGGGAATGGTCACCTTGTCCGTTTGGGCAGAGGGATCGTCCACGTATTGGAAATTGATGACCCCGCCCGCATCCGTTTTGGAGATGAGCGTGATCTCGTCGTCGTCGCTGAGCGTAAGGCTCAGGTAGCGGTTGACGTTCGCCGCAGAGTTGACATAAATGCGGCCGGTGTACCCGGTTACACTGGCTATGTTTTCGTCGTAGCGGGTCAGGTTCTTGTTGGTGGAGCGAAGGCGGTCGTTTGTGCCGCCTACCCAGCTCAGCGCGCCGGCGATGAAGTTGGGTAGCACGTTGCCCGTGCTGCCTTTGGTAATCGTAGGCGCGTACCAGCTGTTGATGATGTCTTCGTTCAGTTGGTTGTTGTACAGCGTCGTGTCCAGTTGAACGGCGCCAAAATCCCAGACGTCGGTTTTGCCGTTGGATTCGCTCACTTTGGCAGCGTTTTCTACATTCACGCCGTGGAGGTAGATCTCCGCGGTGGGATACTGGGCGCTTTTTATGGTAGCGGTAACGACTCCTTTTGGTCCTTTATACGCAAAGGCGCTGGGGAAACCGTCTTGTCCTCCCAGGTTTTCCGCGCGGATAGAACCAATAATGTTTCCGTTGGGGTCTTTAAACTCAAACACGGCATCCTTGGCCACGCCGTAAGTGTCGACGAAGAAGGTGATGATAGCGTTGCCGGCAACAGTGAATTCAAAGGAGTTGCCCGGGAAGAACACCCCTCCGTGGGTGGCGTCGTGAAAGCCGAATTGGCCGGAGGCCACCGTCGTGTTGCTCTTCATGGTTAGCAAGCCGTCTTTGGACACGTAGATCGGGTAGCGCAATTGCGTGTAGCCGATTTGCGGAAGTTCCGATCCGTCGTAAAACTTGTAAATGTAGGTTTTGCCGGGTTCGGCTTCTGCCTTCACGCTGTTGTCCTTGGCTACAATGAGGTAGCTCTTTGGGTTGGAAGTAGTATCCGAATACGTCACCAGCAGCGAATCGCCTTTTACCGTTACGGTGTCAATGTCGCCAGCAACCGTTGGCGTATAGGTCGACAGCGCTTTGCCGCCCAGGTTGATCAGGACGGAGGCTTTTTCGTTGGTCGCGCTGATCACGGTACCCTCGCTCAGGGTAACGGTGGCGTTGCTGGAGGCGTCGTCTCCGCTGGTCAGACCGATCTGGACGTTGTTGACAGTGATGGTCCCGGATTTCTTCACATACGGTGTGAGGGTGACTTCATAAGGTACCGGGGAGATTTCGATATAGGGCACGTAGGTGGTGCTGGTAAAAGCAAGCGTAACGGTACCTGCGGTCCCGACGTAGAGGAAATCTACGGTGGAGCCGTCGTTACCATAATTCCCGGAGGTGGTGGCGGATTTGGAGGCTGCGTCGAACAGCCCTGTTGTGCTGGATACCGAAATCGTGCCGTTGGAGTAAATGCTGCCGCCGACTTTGATCCGGGAGTTTCCGGCTACTTTCAGGACGATCTGGTTGCCTGTTTTGAGGATGGAGCCGTGTTGGGTTCCGTTGTAGCCGTAGGCGTTACTCGGCCCGACGATTACTTTGACCAAACCGGTATCGATGTTTGATTTGCCGTCGGTCGTGGTAGGAATGATGCTGCCGTCGCGAAAGTCGAAGTAATAAGCAATATTCTTTTCTGCGGTGGCTGTGGCGATCCCCTTTTGGGCGGGGATCACGTCGATTTTGGGCAGGTACAGGTCGTTGCCCGTTCCGGCGGTCAGTTTGAAGCGGAGGGTCGCCGCTTTGCCGGAATAGACAAAGTCAAATACGTCGACGCGGTCCTGGGTCACTTTGGTGTTTTGGGTACCCAGGTCTCCATCGGTTGTTGCAGTACCCACCATTTTTAGTCCGGAGTATTGGGAGCCCAAAAAGCGGACGGTGCAACTGCCCGGCACGTCGATGGAAATCTCTCCGTTTACTTTCATGTTCAGGCCGTAGTTGGCGCTATGGTAGCTGTAGGTCCCGCTGAGCTTGAGCTTCCCATCGGGGCTCATGCCGGCGCTGATGATAGCCCCATCCCGGAAGTCGTAGGTCACGACGCCGTCGTACTGGCCGAAAACCAGCGAAGTCAGGAATAGGCTAAGGACCAGAAAGGTCAGTTTTTGCATCATGGTTTTTGCTGTTTTTTGATGAATACAAATGGCGAAAAAAATTTTGCGAACGCGCTGTTTTGTTGCAGCGTATTGCTGTCAGTCAAAGCTATGGCGCCAAAAAGGAGAGAAAGCGTCCGAAATAACCGAATGCTATTCATTTTTTATTGGCGCAGGACGCTACCGTGGGGGGGCTTGCCTGCGCGGAGGAATCCGGCTTGAGTGGGTATGGATTGTTCCTTTTGAAAATATTGCTATCTTGAAGCCTTTCTTCTGCTTCGTCGGCCGAGGCTTTCTGGTTTGAAAAAAACAGATTTGGCAATGAACAAACCGTTACTTTTTGCTTCCTTCACCGCTTCTTTGGGCGGCTTTCTTTTTGGGTTGGACACGGCGGTTATTTCCGGGTGTGAACAGACGATTCAGCAATTATGGTCGCTCAGCGATGCGATGATCGGCCAGTTGGTAGCCATGGCATTGTACGGCACGGTGGTTGGCGCCATTTTAGGCGGGATTCCTTCCGAAAAACTGGGCAGAAAGAAAACCTTGTTTTGGATCGCTATCTTATATTTTGTATCTGCGATCGGATCAGCCCTGGCGCCAGGCGCTATTTGGCTGATGGTTTTCCGTTTTATTGGCGGGCTGGCAGTCGGGGCTTCTTCCGTTGCTGCGCCCATGTATATTGCTGAAATTGCGCCGCCGGAAAAGCGGGGGCGCCTCACGGCTACGTTCCAGTTCAATATTGTATTTGGCATCCTGATCGCTTATTTCTCCAATTGGGCGATCGGCACGGAAGGGACGGAAAGCTGGCGGTGGATGTTGGGTGTTGTGGCTGTTCCCGCTTTTGTTTTTGTGCTTCTGGCGCCCAGAATTCCTGAAAGTCCAAGGTGGCTGGCGGTCCGGCGAAATGACGTTTCAGGAGCTTTGCGGGTGCTGCAATCCATAGATTCTCATACGGCAGAGCGTTCTCTGGCAGCTATTCAGGCGAGCCAGCATGTTTCGGAGAAGTCGTCCAGTTTGAATGAATTTTTGCATCAGCGGTACGGACTGCCTATCCTGCTGGCTTTTCTAATCGCTTTTTTCAACCAGGTTTCGGGGATTAACGCCGTAATCTATTACGCGCCGCGGATTTTTGAAACTGCCGGGCTGGCCAAGAGTTCGGCTTTGCTTTCCTCCGTTGGGATTGGATTGATCAACCTGATTTTTACCATGGTGGGGTTATCGCTTATCGACCGGATGGGGCGCCGGTTCTTGATGTATATCGGCTCTTTGGGCTATATTATTTCCTTGTCGCTCGTCGCCCTTGTCATGTCTAATGGCGCTGCCAATGGGGGATTGCTGGTACCTGTTTTGCTGTTTGTGTTTATCGCGGCGCATGCGATTGGACAAGGGGCTGTGATTTGGGTGTTTATTTCGGAGATTTTTCCTAATCAGGTCCGTGCCTGGGGGAATTCCCTGGGCAGCGGTACGCATTGGGTATTTGCCGCGCTGATTGCCGGCACGTTCCCCTGGTTTGCGGGCAAGTTTGGCCAGGCCCCGATTTTTGCTTTTTTCGCCGTGATGATGGTGTTACAATTGCTTTTTGTTTGGCGCATGATGCCGGAAACCAAGGGCAAATCCCTGGAGGAGTTGGAAGCCCAATTGATCAAACCATCCTAAATACACCGGCAGCCTAAATCGCCGCCATGTTATAAGTCATACACAAACACATACTTCCCGGACCCCGCTTCCAGCGTCACCCCTTCTGCCGTTTCTTTTAGTTCCCGCAACCCGGCAGCCTGCGTCAGCGGTTTGCCGCTTTCCACGACCCGGGCAACGGCGGCCCCGGGTAAGAGGATGGTGGCAGATGTATTCGCCGGCACCTCAAAGGCAAAGGTCATCTGATTGCCCTGACGTTCCCAGCGGGAGGCGATCCTGCCGTAGGGGCTCTCCACGCTCGCGGCAGCATAGGAAAGACGCCCGTCGGGCTGAGGGCGTAAATACAAGTGCTTGTAGCCCGGCTTTTCCGGGTCGGCTTCTATGCCGGCGACCACCCGGTACATCCAGTCGCCAATAGCGCCATAGGCGTAGTGGTTAAACGAGTTCATCCCGGCGTCCTGGAACGTGCTGTCGGGCCGTAGGCCGTCCCAGCGCTCCCAGATCGTAGTGGCACCCATTTTGACCGGGTAGAGCCAGGAAGGGTAGGTTTCCTGAAGGAGGAGATCGTAGGCTAATTCGGTATGCCCGTGGTTCGACAAGACAAAGCACAGGAAAGGGGTGCCCAGGAAGCCGGTGGAAAGATGTTTTTTGCGGCTGCTGATGTCGTTGACGAGGTGCTGAACCGCCCCTGCGCGCACTTCTTCAGGCAGGAGGCCAAAAGCGAGGGCGAGCACATAGCTCGTCTGCGAATCGGAAGCGACCCGGCCGCCAGAAGTAACGTATTCCCGGATGAACGCGTTCCGGATTTTTTGATACAACTCGGCATAGCGCTGCGCTTCGTCCGTTTTTCCCAGCACTATAGCGGCTTCCGAAACGAGGTGGGCTGAATAGGCATAGAAAGCGGTGGAGATCAGATCGTGGTTGGTGTACCCGTCTGGCTCTGGATGACTGTTCACCGGAGGATGGTAGAAGAGCCAGTCGCCAAACACGCTGCCTCCTTTCCAGATCAGGTATTCACCCGATTTGGACCGGATATATTCCACATAGGCCTTCATGCTCGCGTATTGGGTTTCCAGCAGGCGTTTGTCGCCGTATAGCTGGTACATCTCCCAGGGGATGATCACGCCGGCGTCGCCCCAGCCTGCGGAAACGCCCCCGGTTTTTGCGCCGAGGGGATTAAGTACGTCCGGAACGACAAACGGAATGGACCCGTCGGGTTTCTGGTCGGCAGCTACGTCTCTGAGCCATTTGGTAAAGAAGGCGGCCACATCCATATTGAAGGCCGCCGTGCGGGAGAACACTTGTGCGTCGCCAGTCCAGCCCAGCCGCTCGTCGCGTTGGGGGCAGTCGGTGGGCACGTCCACGAAATTGCCTTTTTGACCCCACTGAATATTGTGCTGCAACTGATTGATCAACGGATGGGAGCATTCGAAAGCGCCGGTGGGCGTCATGGCGGAGTGCACGACCACTCCCGCCAGGTGTTCGGGCTTGAGCTCGCCTGGGAAGCCATCGACCGCTACATAGCGGAAGCCCATGAAGGCAAAATGGGGTTCGTAGACTTCTTCTGCGCCTCCCCGGAGCGTGTAGTTGATCTCTTGTTTGGCGCCGCGCAGGTTGGCGGTGTACAGGTTGCCGGATTTATCCAGGACCTCGGCGTGGCGGAGGCGGATATGGGCGCCCGCCGGCCCGTGCACGCGCAGGCGCACCCAGCCGACCATGTTCTGACCCATATCGGCGACAAGGGTATTGTCTGGCGTGCGGAAAATGCGCACCGGCCGGAGTTCCTGGATGCGGCGAACGGGAACGCTTTCCAGGCCTACGAGGTTTTGGTAGCCATAGTTGGCAACGCTGACATGCTTCCACGGCCCATCTTCAAAAGCGGGGCTGGCCCAGGCAGGAATTTCCATCCGGGCATCGTAGGTTTCTCCGTGGTAGATGTCCGACATGCGAATGGGGCCCTCATCGGTGGCTTTCCAACTTCCATCGCTAAGCACCCAGCTTTCGCTGCCATCGGTATAGCGGAGGTGCAATTGGCAAAGCAGGGCCAGCTTTTTGCCATAGAATGGTTTTTCCACTCCCCAGCCAAAACTGCCACGGTACCAACCGTCGCCAAGCAAGGCGCCAATCGCGTTGGCGCCAGATTGAAGGCGGCCGGTCACATCGTAGGTCTGATATTGCAGGCGTTTGGGATAGACCGTCCAGCCGGGCGTCAGGCAATCCTCCCCAACGCGCCGGCCGTTTAGCCATATTTGGTACAGGCCGTGCGCCGTCACGTAAAGGCGGGCCGAGGCGACTTTTTTTCTCAGGGAAAACGCTTTGCGCAGCATAGACGGAGGCAAAGATGTTTTTCCGTCGGAAACCCCATCCGGTTCGATCCATTGGGCTTTCCAGTCGCTTTCACGCAACAGGCCCATTTCCCAGAAAGCAGGAGTGCTCCACAAAGAGGCGGCGCCGGTTTCGTCCCACACACGCACCCGCCAGTGGTATCGCTTTCCAGAGAGGAGTTCCGGGCCGGCGTATTCCACCAGAACGCTTTGGCTGGAGGCCGTTTTGCCGGAATCCCAGATCAGGTTTTTGGGTGCAAAATCCGGTTTGGACGCTACCTGGATTTGATACCCCGTTTGCAGGGTATTCCGTTTTTGGCTTTCGAGCTTCCAGGAAAGGCGGGGTATCCGCACGTCTATGCCCAGCGGGTTTTCGAGGTGTTCGCAGCGCAGATGTGCTGTTTGGAGGGAAAATTCCTGGCCGGTTGCGGTGGTTCCGGCGGTAGCAAGGAGGAGGGCCCCCAGGGCCCCGGCAAGCCATTTCAACATAGGATGGATATTTTAGGCGAACCTAAAGATAGCGCGAATTCCTCAGGATGCTATCCTGTGCTGTTCCGGCGCTGGTTTTTTGAATAGACTTGTTGCGGAGGGAATCTGCGCGGGTTAAAAAAGGCATAGTTTGGACAGAAAAGGTCCTTTTGATCCCCGCTCTGACCCACCGCGATCCGCTGAATATTTCATAACAATTATGCAGCGTCGTTACAAAAATTATTTACGTGTCCTCTATATTGGGCTGTCGAAATAGCTTGCACCATACATGGCAGAGGAAAAGCAACCATACAAGATAACGACGGTTACTGGAGTGGCCATTGTGGTGGCTAATATGATCGGGACCGGCGCGTTCACCAGCCTGGGATTCCAGTTGAAGGAGTTGAACAACGCCTCGGCGGTACTGAGTTTGTGGGTCGTAGGCGGCGCGCTGGCCTTGTCGGGCGCGTTCAGCTATGCGGAAGTGGGCACGGTCATCAAAAAATCGGGCGGCGAATATACTTTTCTTTCGAAAATATACCACCCGGTTGCCGGCTACCTCTCAGGCTGGATCTCCCTGACGGTGGGTTTTGCTGCCCCCATTGCGCTTTCCTCTATTGCCTTTGTAGAATATTTCCCGATGGAGGGCCTGAATCCGAAATGGACGAGCCTGGGATTAACTGGCTTGGTGACGTTCATTCACGCTCAAAATCTGAGGGCGAGCTCCCGGTTTCAAAACCTGAGCACGGCCCTTAAGGTAGGGCTTATCCTGGCGCTCCTTCTGGTGGGGGTTGTCCTGCCGGGCGAATCGGGAAACCGGCTGGTTTTTGGGCCCGGTTACATTGCGGAGCTAGGCTCCGCCGCGTTTGCCGTAGCGTTGATTTACGTGAGCTATTCCTATTCCGGATGGAATGCGGCTGCTTATATAACCGAGGAGTTCAAAAATCCGGCCAAATCGTTGCCCAAGGCACTGGTGGGCGGCGCCTTCCTGGTTACCGTTTTGTATACCATGCTTCAGTTTGTGTTTTTAAAACACGTTCCGGCAGGGGAACTGGTGGGGCAATTAAACGTCGGGACGCTGGCGGCGGAAAAGATGCTGGGGGAGGATTTTGGCCGCGTCTTCGGCCTGCTGATTTCCTTGTTGCTGGTGTCCGGGATCAGCGCCATGGTTTGGGTAGGGCCAAGGGTTACTTCCAGCATTGCCAGGGAGCATGCTTTATGGCGGTTTTTTGCCACGGGTAGCGACGGCATTCCCAAGCGGGCGTTATGGCTTCAATTTGCGATCAGCTCCTTTCTGATAATTACCGGAACGTTTGAGCAAATCATGATCTACTGCGGGATATTGCTTACGGTATCGACCATGCTGGTCGTATCGGGCGTCTTTATCCTGCGCCGGAAGGAAGCCTACCGGCTTGCCGGTAGCTATAAAAGTCCTTTATTCCCTTTATTTCAACTCGTGTTCCTGATCGGCTCGTTGTGGATGATCGTTTTTGCTTTTGTCAACAACACACAGGAAACGCTTATCGGTCTCACCAACCTGGCCATCGGCCTGGGCACGTATTTCGCAAGTGAAAAAATGCGTATTTCCAAAACATAACAAACCAGCTATGAACAAAAGATTCTTTTTTACTTTATTGGCTATTTTGGCAATGACTTCAACAACGATGATGGCTCAGGAACACAAACACCACCAAGAGCAAGGGCCAAAGCCTGCCAATGCTGCCAATGAGCATATGCACCGGTCTTCGGTAGGCGATCTGGCATCGCGCTTTGAATCTCCCGAACGGGATGCCTACCAGAAGCCGGAGAAAGTGCTGGAGTATCTGGGGAAGCTCAAGGGAAAAACAATTATGGACATCGGCGCCGGCTCGGGGTACTTTTCCGTTAAACTGGCCAAACAGGGCGCTAACGTCATCGCCGCTGATGTCAACGACGAATTTCAGCAGTTTATCAAGAAGCGGATCGAAAAGGAAAACATTCAGAACATCCAGCTTCGCAAAATCCCCTACGACGATCCTTCCCTGGCGGAAGGCGAAGTAGATATGGTCCTGATCGTCAACACCTACCATCACATAAATGACCGGAGCGCTTATTTCGCCAAGGTGCGCAAAGGTACTAAAGAGGAAGGGGAACTTGTGGTGATCGACTTCTTCAAAACGGATGTTCCGGTGGGGCCGTCTACCGATCACAAAGTGTCCATCGACGAGGTGGTCGCAGAATTGAAGGCCGCCGGTTATACCTCATTTGACGTGGAGGTGAGCCTGCTGCCGTATCAGTATATTCTTCGGGCGAAGTAAGGGACGGAGTTTGGGGTGTGAGGTTTTATTCAAAGGAATAATTGGGGCTGTTTCAAAAGATTTCTCTTAGGCTCTGGCATGAAATTTTATTTCCTTTTTTCAATTTCAATAAAAAATTGCAGAGCAATTTTTTATTGAAATTGAAAAAAGGAAATATTTTTTGGCCGCCAGGGGCGAAGGCGGTCTTTTGAGACAGGCCCAACACTCCCGGAATAAAAATTCCGGGGAACACTTTCGGAATGTAATTCCGAGCTACAGAAAATCCTGGGGGTGTTTTTTGTGGTGTTCTGTGGCTAGTTGGAACGCCCGGGCTACGCTCAGCGCCATCCCTTCCTCGTAGAGTTTGCTGGTAAACGAAATGCTCGTAGGCCGTCCGTTGCGCTGAAACCCATTAGGCACGACCACACAAGGGTGGCCGGTGTAGTTGGTGATGGTGAGGCTGCTGCTGCCCCAGGATGGGTGCACATAGACATCCACTTTGGAGAATACCTCGCGCTGCATGGCTTCAATGAGTTCGCTGCGGCGGCGGTTGGCCTGGATGTATTCCACGGCGGGCACAAAGCGGGCGCCCCGGAACACGTTGGGCCAGGCATTGCGGATCTGGCGCACCATCAGGTCGTCTTTATTGCTGCGGGTGAGGTCGTCGAACGCGGCAGCGGCTTCGGCTTCCAGGATGAACCGGATGTCCGGCATCTCGGGAAGCTGGATAGGTATGAGCTCGAAACCCAGGTTTTTCAACACGTCCAGCGCGGCGCTGTCCTGGGCATGGAACGGGTAGGGGCGCTCAAAGTCGCTTTTTACATAACCCACTTTTAGTTTTTTGGGGTCTGCGGTGGAGTTGAAATTGAACGGCGCTTTTACCACGGCCAGGTCTTTGCCATCGGGGCCATAAATAGCGTCGAAGACGATGGCGCAGTCTTGTACCGTGCGGCAGATGGGGCCTATTTTATCCATCGACCACGAAAGCGCCATGGCGCCATGGCGGCTCACACGCCCAAAGGTGGGGCGCAACCCCGTGACTCCACAGGTCGTGGCGGGCGACACGATGGAACCCAGTGTTTCGGTGCCGATGGCAAAGGGCAGCAATCCGGCCGAAACCGCCGAAGCAGAGCCCGCTGAGGACCCGCTGGAACCGGTTTTTGTATCCCATGGGTTTTTGGTGGTTCCGCCAAACCAGACGTCGCCCCAGGCCAGCGCGCCGAGGGTGGTTTTAGCTACCAGCACCGCGCCCGCCGCTTCGAGCTTCTGAATGACCGCGGCGTCGTAGTCCAGCACCTGCTCTTTGTACGGCATGGCGCCCCAGGTGGTTTTGTACCCCTTTTTAGCCAGCAGGTCCTTGGCGCCGTAAGGGATGCCGTGCAACAGCCCCCGGTACTTACCCGCTTTGATCTCCGCATCGGCGCGGCGCGCCTGCTCGAGGGCAAGGTCTTCGGTGAGCGTAACCACGCACTGCAACTGCGGATCGTATTTCTTCAGGCGGCCGATAAAAAACCGGGTAAGTTCCTCCGACGTGATCTGCCGGGTGCGGAGAAGTTCCGCCAGTTGCCGCACGGAATACCAGGCCAGGTCATCCCGGTTGGCTGGAAGCGCCACCTTGCCAGGCGAGGAAAATACGACGGGCTTTTGAACGGTAGGCGGCTGGTACCCCATAGGCATAGGGTTAAAGACCAGGGCGGGCGACAGGGCGTTGTCGAACTCCGTTTTCCGCAAGTTGTCGTAAGCCCTGCGGTTGTCCTCCAGGTCGGGGAGCAGCGAGTCGATTTCCGCCTGCGTAAACTCCAGGCCGGCGATGCGGGCAGCGCCGCGCACATCTTCGGCAGTGAGCTGATCAGCGATCCAGGGGCCGGTGAAGGCGCCCAAAGTAAACAGGGCTGAAGCTACCCCGGCATAGAGCAAGATTTTTTTAGCTTTCATGTTGTATTGAATAAAGGCCAAAAAATGGCAATTTTTTCTGAAAATAGGAAAAGTAAACAAGACGCAAATTGGTTTTTTTGGCGGGAGGTTGGCCTGAATAATTTATCAAGCGCCGCTCCTGGAGATAAACCAGTTCATGGACGGTGAGTTGCCAATTCGAGATTGAGTCAAATCCGTCGGAACGATGGCACATGCTGTAGTTTGGTTCGAATACGTTCAGCCGTTATGTATTTTGACTTCTTCATCTGCGCACAAATTTATATTTTTATTTGTGCCAGTTTTTGGGGGAGCTTTCAGCTTCCCCTCCCCAAACTTCCCATTATCTCCTTAAAACTTTCTATCCCCGCTTCCAGGTTCTCGATGATGTCGTTGGCGAGGATGTCGGGGTCGGGGAGGTTATCGAGATCGGTGAGGCTTTGGTCTTTGATCCAGGTGATGTCGAGGCTGGTTTTGTCGCGTTCGATGATTTCTTCGTAGGTGAAGCGGCGCCAGCGGCCTTCGGGGTTGGATTCGGGGTGAAAGGTTTCTTTTCGCAGGTGCATGTTGCCTAATCTATAACAGTTGATGAAGTCCTGCAGGTCTTCATACTTCAGCGGGTTTTTCTTGAGGGTGAAGTGGATATTGGTGTGGAAGTCATAGATGCATATTCCGTTCCAGTTTAGCCGGAATATGCACTACTCCGCTTGGAACGACAGGAGAAACTGCTTCCCCTTCAATTCCTTGCTGCGGAATTGGCTCATCAATTATTTTGTATAAGCTTGATTCCCTGAGTTTTTGAGCCATGAAGATAGTTTTTCCAAAGTCAGAGTAAGTGCTGCACTTGTATGGACTTCACACTCCCAAATTACCGCTACCCGCCAGCCCAATTTTTCCAGCGCTATCCGGTGGCATTTATCCTTCTCGACGTTTTTCTCCAATTTCTCTTTCCAAAAAGCAGTGTTTGTGGATGGCACCCGGCCCTCTCTGCAATCTTTGTGATAATGCCAGAAGCATCCATGCACGAAAATAACTGCGTTGTATTTCGACAAAACAATGTCCGGTTTGCCAGGGAGGTCTTTACGGTGAATTCGAAAACGAAAACCCTGCCGGTGTAGAGCGCTGCGAAGTACCCTTTCCGGCTTGGTATCTTTCGAACGGATGTTCGACATAACTTGGCTGCGTTTATCTTTCGACCAAATATCCACCGCTTTCTTTTTTTTGTATGATACTATGGTTTTCAAAAAAACGGAGTACCGCTTTAGCAACTGCTTCAGCCAAGGGTACGGGCACGCCGTTACCAATCATTTTGAATTTTTTTGTGAGCTGCCCGGCTGAATCCAATACGTAACTATCGGGCACTCCCTGCAACCGTAAAGCCTCTCTCACGGACAAGCGGCGTTGGCGGTAAGGATGCAAGTGCACCTCATTGTTGCCATAACAAACGGTTGGGCTGTATTTGAATCGGTGCAACCGCTTAAAGGACTGACGGTTGGTTTCACCTTCTTTTATCTTGCACAGCTTTTCATGGCTGGTATGCAGTTTAAGGTATTCGTTGGCATTGGGGATATTAAGCATTTCTGCATCTGGCACGAGATGGTGGTCAACGCATAACTCAGAAGGAATGTCGCCGTCTTTTTCAATTATTTGGCCAAAAAGACTTGGGGCGGGTAATTTCCAGCTAAGTGCATCCGGAAAGGTTTTCACGGGCTGAGGAAACCAACCTTCGTTGAAAAGGAACCTAGCATCCGGTTGATGTACCAACGATTTTAGAATACCCACCACAAATACTCGCTCCCGGAATTGCGGAGTCCCATAATGCAGAGCGTTCAAGACGAAATGGTCAAGATAATAGTCATTCTGTAAGGATTCGAGGTGTTCAAGGAAAACCTTCTTGGTTTTTTTTACATGAACCAACCCTGCCACATTCTCCATGACGAAAAAGGACGGAAGAATTTCCTTCACTTTTCGAAAAAATTCTTTGGTAAGCTTCCCCCGGTCTCCATTGAAACCGTTTTTCTTACCCATTGAGCTGAAGTCTTGGCAAGGAGGCCCTCCTATAATGCCGAAAAAATCCGGTGTTGTAGCTCCAAATGCCTCTCCTTTTATTTGATCCCCTGTTAATTCTTGAACCTTGTTTGTGTTGGTGATACTCCGGGGAGAGGCATCCTTTTCTGTGGCCTTAAGCCAGGAAGAAAACCCCGATTCATAAAATTTGGCAAATACGGGGTCGCATTCGTTTGTCCAAATGGTCTCGAAATTTCCGGTTCGCTCGAAGCCCATGTCCAAAAATCCACCACCGGTGAAAAAGGAAAGCAAGGGTATTCTTATATAGTCAAATAGCATAGATCTGTGAGAATTTAGAGCAAGCGAATCTTTGCGCACCTGTTGTTCTTAGGTTAAAAATAGCAACATTCTGGTTGGTCATGGCAGAAATTTCAGATAGGTTTAAAAGATTAAAACAAGTGATTGTGTAAGTCCCACACCCTCTTTCCAGCGTCAGTGTGTAGCCATTGAGGGTTTCATCACAGCCAGTCAGTTTGCCAATTAGGTCGAAGGTGCCAACTTCTGGGGGGGAAGAAGCCGTTTCAAGCGACTTCAGATACTTTCTACAAGCTGGACGGTTTTGACAGTAGCTACAATGCTCTCCCGGATTTGCCAACTTCTCCCATTCTCCATTTTCAATTTTTCTGTTTACGGCCGAAAGGGTAGAGCGTATTTCATCCATCAACTGCAAGCATTCACTTACATTGAAGGGGACTTGATGTTCTACTCCATTGAGATCCTCCAATACCAGCCTGGTTGGAAAGTAACCATATTGCTCATGGAATAAACAGGCATAAAGCTTCATTTGAAGCTCGTATTCTTCTTTCACTTTAGCGGTTTCCCCATCTTCTTCGGTAGTGGTTACTGCACCTGTCTTGTAATCCCTAACTTCAGCTTGTGTGTCATTCCAAATAATACAGTCCAACTGCCCGGTCAGCAGTCCATCCTTAGATGTGAGTTTTTGCTCTGCTGCCTTTGAAAAAGCACCGGTTCTAGTATTATTAGTATGATGGGCTGTTTGCAACCTGTTTCGCACCTGTATTTTTTTCAATCCAAAGTGCCGGGTATTTTCTTTCAAAGGTACAAATTGTCCCCATCCTTTGCTCATTAACTCTTGCTCAGTTTTGGCGACGGCAGTATCCCACCACAAGTTGAAATCCTCTTTAGTTTTAAGCTCGCCTTTGGTGATTTTCTCCAAAGCAGCATGCAAAATGCTACCAAGTGCTGCGTTAGGATGGGTGGGTAATAAAGGCTCATTTTGATATTGCCTTGCCAAGAGTACCCGCCATGCACACTGACGCAAGGACAACCACGTAGAGGGCGTCACTTTTGTCAAGCCGCCCTGATCTAAAATTGTTGCTGCTTCTTTCATCCCAGTCCCAATTTTTCATAACACCATGCCTGACGTCGGTGCAGATTGAAAGAATCAATGAATTTTACGTTGTCCTTTCCGTACTTGTTAAAAACATCGACTGCTATTTCAGTGATCCATGTATCTTCAGACCACCCAGAGCAATCCCAAAAAGGATGTGTTATTAGGACAATCCTTATGCCTTCACAGAAATTAGGTAGTGGAATTGTATCGTCTGTACGGTCAAAACCGAAGCTTTTTGAAAAATTTTTCCTCAACTTATGGGCGAATTCCAACCAATTACTGAGTTCAGGAAAGTCAAAATTTCCATCAGCTCCGGATTTATATGCCGGGTCAGCCATAACTCGGAGTAACCCTAACCCAAGCCTCCAGTCGAGTAATCCGTGATAGTTCATGTTTCGGTAAACCTTCAGGCATTCGTAGCAGGCGTCCTGGCAGTCCCCTGTATGTTTTTCATCCCGAAGCTTTCCGGTGTAACTTGCCGAATCTGGGTTTCGCAACAGTAAATCGAGATATTCTGCATAGTAGTCGTGTAAGTGGCGTACAAAACCGGAGCCATTGGGCAATTCATCGGTCAACACTATCTCCGCAGTGTACCGTCCGTTAGCCAATGTCTTGCGGGCGATATCTGCAATTTCAATTTCAGTAGGGTCAACGTCTAGACTGTCAGCCAGCGTCCGTTGTAGTAGGAACGCCGCCGAGTAAAACGCCCCTTTGATACTCGATGCCCGGCTTGGGTCATTAAGGGGGAACATATTGAGGTCAAGTTCTAATGGTACATTTTGCGGGGAGATTCGGAGGATTTCGGTCTTTTTGTTTGCTGCCAGGGCAATAGTTTGCAAATCGCTTCCATTTCTAGTGTTCAATTTAAAACCATCTTGGTCGTAATTTTCGGCGCCAACCATAATCCACTGGTTATTAAAGTTATGCCAGGTATTTTCTCCTTGATTTTTGAAGCCGGAATTTCCGTACAGGTGACCTGCGAATAGGTTGCCACCGTTCGTGTTGATGCGCCAGGTCACGTCATAATCGGAGATGTGTAAGTCCGTGTTGCCCACTACTTTTCCATCATGAGCATCGTTATCTTTCTTTTCCGCGTAGATAGGCGGGCGGGACAGTACCAATTCGCTATCCTCTTTTGCATCCTTCCCGCTGGTCAGGTTGGTGCGGTATGCAAGCGGGGCTTTGATATTGAATATTCTGAACTTTGCACCCTCGCCTTCTCCGCAGCAAGGGCACTGAGCAATGGTGGGCTTCTCATCAAATGGCTTGGTTTCATTAAAGCCGCAGCCTTTACAAAGTATCATCCACCGGTTCAAGGAGAATGGAAAGCCTTCTTTGTTTGTCAATTTTGGAATGCCCCCCAAGTGATTGGGTATGAAATCGCTGGTAAAACCAATGCTTATATGGATAGCTTTATCCTTTGTCTTTTGAGAGCCTGGTGCAAATTCAAAGATTGCAAGTCCTTGGTCACGAGCAATTGATAGGTCGGAATATTCCTTCCCATCTTCATCCCGTTTTATTCCGTGATAGAGATTCCTGAGAGAAGTAGGCATTCCATACATAGGCAACAATCCACCTTCTGCTAACTTTTGCGCAAGGTCAGATGCGACGATTTCGCTATTGGCTACGATTTCATCAACTCTCGAGAAAAGGGTGCTTTGTGCCCAATCTTTAAACTCTGCCATTTTGGCTGGAGTTGCTCCCTTTTTGAGCGCTAAAATGATGTGTTCAATTAAGACCGGGTTTTGCCTCACCCAATCTTCAAGCATAGCCTTTCTGCTTTCCCAGTTCCTTGCTTCGCCAAACTCCCCGTGTACACCGCGTTCTTCGGTTTCATACAGGTTTATGCAGCTTTTGAATGCCTGTCGCAACACCTCCTTGGCCAGCAACCTGTAAAAGATACGCTCCTGCTTCATTGACAGAAACGGCACCGGCGGCGGGTCGCCAGTTATTTTATGAGGATTGGCGA
>WBZV01000398.1_pt1 | contig 26431 bp, 18 predicted proteins | sample 5204221 | NCBI WGS metagenome assembly WBZV01 (sample SAMN12344360, study PRJNA552823) | activated sludge metagenome | biome: Activated sludge suspended growth; feature: Nitrification reactor; material: Wastewater; isolation source: activated sludge from nitrification reactor of wastewater...
CTTAATGGTCTTGCTCCCCGGTCCATAACTTGCTCGATGCTTTCATACCCTTGAATATTCATCATAACATTTTTTGGAAAATATGAAGGAGGTGTGGTTAATCCAGTGATGACTTCCTTGATAAAATCTTCTTTTGACATGGAAGGGTTCAAGGCATAATTAGTTTGCTTTTGATGTCCGAGCGTATCTGAAGTCTCTTTACTCATGTTTTTACCACAAGCGCTACCGGCTCCATGAGCAGGATAAATGATGACATCATCCGGTAATGGCATTATTTTATGGCGAAGAGAATCAAATAACATTCCTGCTAATTTTTCTTGTGTCAAATCTGCACTGATTTTTTGGGCTAAGTCAGGTCGACCTACATCACCGATGAACAAAGTATCGCCAGTAAACAATGCAATTTCTTTTCCCTTTTCATCTTTTAGCAAATAGCAACTACTTTCTAAGGTATGACCCGGTGTATGGATCAATGTAATGCTGATCTCTCCAATTTGAAATACCTGCCCATCTTGGGCTTTAATGCATTCAAACCCGGTAGTCATCTCAGTTGGACCATAGACAATCTGTGCCCCGGTTTTTTTGGCCAGATCGATGTGTCCTGAAACAAAATCTGCATGAAAATGAGTTTCAAAGACATATTTAATGTCAGCTCCACGCCTTTCTGCCATTTCTATATAGGGCTGGACTTCCCTTAATGGGTCTATGATCACGGCTTGGCCATTGCTTTCAATGTAATATGCACCTTGTGCAAGACAACCGGTATAGATTTGTTCAATTTTCATTTTTTGTGATTTACCATACAAATTTACAATGAATCGGGGGGACACTGTGTCACTTAAGTTACATTTTCAGGAGCGGTATAGTTGATCAAATTCCCTGAGTAATTTGATCTGATTGCGGTATAAGAGCAATTTTTTATTATTCTCAAGCGTCTTGAGCAAACGGGATATAACCACCCTGGAGCTTGCCAAATCATCCGCAATTTGCTGGTGTGACAAATTGATGAGACTGGATCCGGCAATTCTCGATTTTTCTTTGAGGTAATAGACTAAACGATCGTCCAGCTTTTGAAAGGCTATTTGATCAATGGTTTTGAGAAGTTCGTCAAATCTGAGTTTCAGATTTCTCATGACATAACTTTTCCAGGTAGGGTATCGCAACATCCATTCATCCATATATTGAATGGGAATAGCCAATAACTTAAGGTCGCTTTCGGCTTCGGCTTTGATTTCGCTTGGATATTGCTGCATACAACAGGTTATTGTCATTGCGCATAATTCCATTGAAAGCAGATTGTACAGAAATATTTCATTGCCTTCATCATCCATCCGGCTGACTTTTACTGCCCCTTCCAAAACCAGTGGCATGTGTTTAATCAATTGACCAGGATTTATGATCCCTTGTCCTGTTGGTATCTCCAGCAATTTTGATTTTTGAATGATCTCCTGGACCAACTGAGGTTCAAATATGGATCCTAATTGTTTTTCTATCTCCAATGTATGTAAATTTTACGTGTAAATCAATCAGTTCTAGCACAAATTTTAGAAAAATCTATAAGACTTCCTTTATTTCCTCAGGGGAATAGGTATTTCCGCAGATGATTCTCTATTTCTATAGATTGTCGGAACATTTTAACTTTTTAAACAAACAAGTTTACCGAAGTGTTTGATTTATTTTAGTTTTACACAAAATCAGCTTTATGGAAGAAATCTTTTTATCCCTGCATTCCTGGTTGCGCTGGGTTGTTTTAGGCCTGGGCATTTATGCTTTATACACCAACTACAGAGGTTGGAAATTCAAACTCCTCTATGGCGGTTTTTACAAGAGACTTAACTCATGGTTTATTGCTTCATTGCATACCCAATTGATATTAGGTTTGATCATTTACTTTGGCACATCAACCATGATGAAGAACATTTTGGCTGATTTTGGAGCCTCCATGAAATTAGCTGAAACCCGGTTTTGGAGTGTTGAACACATCACGGGAATGGTAATTGGAATTGCCGTAGCTCAAATTGGAAACATAAAAGCCAAATTAGCTGCTGACGATGCACAAAGCTACAGAACCGCTTTCATTTGGTTTTCAGTTGCGCTTTTAATCATTACTCTTATGATACCTTTCGGTCTTTGGAATATCGAAAGACCTTTGTTCAGGATCTAGTAAAAAGCAACTTTTAGCTCACACAAATTATTATTCGCAAACCCTTTCTCCAACACCAAGAGGGGCATAGCGACATATTTCATATACCGCCGTAACATTGAGGGTAAAGTCAAGGTTAAACTTGGTTCTGGAACCTTTCGGAAAAGGTTCTCCCGTCATGATAAATGAAATATCTGTCGCAACGTCGGTAACCGTGATGTATCGTGCCAAAGCTTTATTCAGTTCGGTAATTGCTTTTCCATTGAGGTATTCATTTATGTTGACCCCTTCAGTAAAAGGAGGGAGGGTAGGAATGTCAAATAAAGGCAATACCTGATTGTGTTCCTTTAATAACAACAGGTCAAAAGTCCCATCACTGGCTATAGCACCCAGGTTCAGATAAAATGAAGCAGAAGTATTTTCATTAGCCCGCGTATAAGTAATTTTGGCGGAAGTGACATTTACTGATTTTAAGGTGTGGGCTTCCGTCGGAATTTGGAGGGCTTTCTTTATATCTGAACTGGTAATTTTGTTTGCCACCAGCCATATTTTGTTCTCATCGACAGAATAGCTGGACTTCAAGGTAATATTCCGGGTTTCTGTAAATATTTGATTTGTACATTCCTCAAAAATCTCAAGTCCACAACATCCTGAAAATCCGGTTAAAGCAGCTAATAAGAAAATGTAAAGTTTCATAGAAATAAGTTTAAAAGTTTAATGAAAGGCCTGCTGACGCTGTCAAGGGCCCTGAATATTGAATGGATGAATGAATATTAAATATTGCAAATCGAAGGGCTGCCGATAATTCAAGGGCCACATCGTATTGGTTATCCAATTGAATGCGATTGGTTTGTTTTATCCCATCACGAAAGTAATCATAAGTAATATCGGTTGTTGCTTTTTGATAGCCTGCCATGAAATGAACTGACCACCACGAAGCTGATTTTCCTACATGCAAGGACATCAAATGAGCATTATGGGTCAGATAGGGATCATCTTTAAATTGTTGATAAAAATAACCCACCGAAAGATCCACTGGAAGGCTCGAAATATAAGGATTTAACGAGTGTCGCATGCCCAATCCCAACATGGAAACTTTACCCAAATCGTCTTCAAGCTCAAAGGCAAAAAAGCGCGCTGTAAATTCTGTATAAAATATGCCTCCAATGGTAACCTGAGGGGTGGCTAAAGGCATGGATTCAAGATTATAGCCTCCTGGATAGACATAAACCGTTCCATTGATCCCATCCACATATACGGGATTTATGTCTCCAATAATGGTGGGCACTTTTGTGTCACCTGGAACCAAAGGAGTAAAATCAGGATCGATCTTTGCGAAAAAGGTTTTCTGACTTGCGTTTGGAAACGAAACGGTTGCGACCATGCCAATACGGAAATACAATGATGTATCTATGGAGGACCATTCCCGGGTGCCCGTATGCAGATTCGCAGTAAACAAATCTGCTAAAGGCTGAATATAACCCGCTGAGTTTTTGTCAACATATGCATCAAAGAAATCATCCACTTTTTGTGCGCGCAGAAAATTTCCGTAAAAGAATATGACAATTGCTATTAGATATTTACTTTTCATAAGTCCTGGATTTATTGTTTGTTTCTTAAAATTAGTACAAGAATGAAAAGCAATCAAGTTTTTTAAAAATTAATTTGAAAGGTCAAATAATGATTTTGTATGGAAAGTGAATATTCATGATTCAAATTTGCCCAAGCCAGCTGGGACCTAAAATCGAATGTGGATTGGTTGCCTACATCCCAGCTGAAACCCGGATAAACCAACAAAAGGTCATTCTCTGTGCCATACAACAATGCCATTTGTACATTCAGTCGATCCCAAAATACTTTGGACCCTTGAAGCATTACAGAAAATTGTGAAGGAAACAATTGCTTTGGGCTTAACACTAACGAAGGGCTGAAACCAAACAATTCATTGGATGGAGCATACAGGCTATGATATAAGATGGACATCGAAGTGTACCATTGACCCTTAAACATATGATCCCAGGACGTTGTTAAGGTCCAGGAAGGCTTCTCTTCATGACCTCTGATTTTCTTTCCACCAAAAAAAGTGCATTCTGTTTTCCATCCTGAAGATCCTATCGCCCCGGCCCATCCGGTTCCAAGGGCAAGCTCGCCCTTGTACATGCCTAAAATTCCTTGAACATCATAACCGTTTATTTGAGTGAAATAGCGAATGCCGGTTGTGGCATCTACAATATTTTTTTCAGGGTGAAATACAATGTCAAAACCTGATTCCAGTCCTGTTGTCCGTTGAACTCTAATGGCATCTGTTCCGGGTCTTTCTGGATAATCAAAGTCAAGAAAGTCTTGTGTGTTGAATAAATCGTTTGGATTCCAATAATTGTGAATCCCCCAATGAATGCGTTGACGTCCAAAGGAAATGCTCCATTCCTTCCAAACCAATTTCCAAACACAGCGATCAATGTTGGAATTTAACACCAGATTAGTCTTTAAAATGTGATGAAAACTTAAGTCTAAAAAGGAAGGATCATCACCAATGGATTCCAGCAATTCGGGAAATAAAAGAAAATAATCTCCCCACAACAAACGGTTCCTGATTTCAATTCGGAATGTTTGTTGATCGCTTAAGGTATATTTCATTCGTATTCTATTCTGAATATTACCTGACAAAAGGATGTTTTCCAGACCTTTAACAGCACTGAATCCGCTTAGCGATTTAAAATAGCCATCCAGTTCTAATGGATTTGTCTGGGCTTTGAGTTCAACGCATACAAACAACAGGATCCCTGTAATCGAAAACCTGCTGAACATGGTATTAAAAAATAATTTTTTAAACACTGATTTTTTCATCTGAGACGATGCGCCCATCATCTAAGGTAATGATTCTTCGTGCTCTTTCAATGACTCTTTGGTCATGGGTCGAGAAAATAAATGTCATTTGCTCTTTTTGGTTAAGTGATTGCATGAGATCTAAAAGCTTTGATGCCGATGCTGAATCTAAATTTGCGGTAGGTTCATCCGCTAAAATGAACTGAGGTTTTCCTGCAAGCGCTCTGGCCACGGCAACGCGTTGTTGTTGTCCACCGGATAGTTCAAAAGGCCTTTTTTTTGCTTTGTCGGTCAAGCCAATTTGTTCAAGTAATTCGTTGACTCTTTTTTGGATTTCATGGCGATTAATTTTCTTTAATTCCATGATAAAGCCAATGTTTTCCTCTGCCGTAAAAACCGGAATCAGATTAAAGGATTGGAATACGAATCCGATATGATGCAACCTGAAATTTACTAAAGCAGATCCACTCAAATTTGTTACTTCATGACCGCCAATGATAATTTTACCGTGACTGGGTTTATCCAGACCACCCATTGCATTGAGTAGCGTCGTTTTGCCAGAACCTGAGGGACCTTTTATGGCAATAAATTCAGCTTGATCCACGGAAAAACTGACATCATCCAATGCCTTAACAGGAATGGTGAATTCGTCATAGATCTTACTCACGTGTTCGACAGAAATAACGGATGTATCTTTCATGGATTAATTGCGAATGGCTTTAATAGGTTTAATGCTGAGCACTTTGATGGCCGGAGCTAAAGCAGAAATTATGGCAGTTCCCATCAAAAGGATCAACACGAGCAGAAGTTGACTGGATTCTATTGAAGGGTAAATGACGTCACTGTATCCAAAATTTTTATAGGCTTCTTTGTATTGCAACATATGAATGCCATCCTTGGCAAAATAAGCGTTGGTCAGCATGGCACAAGCGATACCCACAGGACTGGCTGAAATCACTAAAAAAATCGTTTCCATTAAAATCATGATAAACATTCTGAAACGGGACATACCAATGGCCATCAACATGCCAAGTTCTGAAGTTCTTTCCAAAACCGACATGAGCATGGTATTGATGATACCAAAACTCAATGCAAGTAAAATAATACCCATATAAATCAATATCATTTGATCAGTCATCGAAGAAGTTAATTCCAACTCTGGAGAAATTTCCATCCAGTTTTTGACTTCCAATATTGAAAACTTGTCGATCAATGCAGATTGTACGGTCGTCAGGGGAACACCTTGCTTTAAAAAAATTGCCATTTCGTGTATTTGCCCTGGTATGCCTGCAGGCGCGTCGAGGCTGTGGATCTGGGTAAAAGCATTGTTTTCATCATAAAGGGCATTAGCCGTCTCGAAGATTCCAACGACGCGCAAAGCAACGGAAATCAGGTTACCGCCAAGACCTTCAATCGTGACGACAATCTTGGATTTAAGCTTGGCGTTTAGTTTTGAGGCCAGCCCTCTGCCAATAATGATTTCATTGGTTTTTTCGGGATTAAGATAACTTCCTTCAACCAATTTGGTTGACATGCGTGTCAGCGAATCCTCCTGTATTGGATGGACTCCATAAATTTTTATCCCCGAATGTCCTCTGGCATTGGCCAACATTCCATAGGCAACAATACGTCCACTCCATGCGACAATGGAATCATTGAAATGGAGATAATTTGTCAACTTTTCAGCATCGTGAAGCGTAAATTGAAGTTCGTGTTCAGATGACCAGTTTTTGTCATGAATTTGCAAGTGTGAAAACTCCTGACGAATCGCAGTTTCCAAACGTTGACTGATCATGCCATTGTAAAATGAAACCAGAAAAATGCCTGCCCATAATCCTATAGCTATGGCCATCCAAATGATCAGACTCCTTTTTTTATTTCTCCAAACATTTCTCCATGCCAATTGAATCAACATCATAAGCTCGTCATTTTGATCTAAAGGCTTTGACTGGATTCAAATTTTTAATATGCCACATAGGATATAACGATAGTATACTGGCAATACCGAAAACAATTACAGCTTGCCGAATAAAAATTGAAGGGGAAACTGCCATTGGAAGTAGAGCCTCAAAGCCAAATTCTTTATAGACTTCAGCAATTTTACCGCCTAATTGTATGGGATGTTCTTGAAAATAAAAAGTAATTGGAATGCTCATCACCATCCCGCAGACTACACCCAACAAGCTAACCATCATGATTTCTAAAAATAAGGTGAAAGAAAGGATAGATTTTTGCATTCCAAGAGACATCATAATACCAAATTCCCGTTGTCGTTCTGCCATCATCATCATCAGGGTTCCAAAAATCCCGAAGGTGATAATAAAGTACAATACCCCTGAAAAAATCGAAGAAGAATTTTTATCTGCTTCAATATGACCATTGAGATCAGGGAGCAATTCTCTCCAGTTGAGGCATTCATAAGAAGAGTCTAAATTTTGCAACAACTTTTTTTGTACCATCACCATTTGATTTTCATTCGGGATGTCAATCGACAAGGAAGTGATGAAGTTTTCTGCATTCAGTTGAGTTTGAAGGAAAGGTAAACTTGAATAGATGAAACGAGCATTTTGATCCGGCGAACCAAAGTGCAATATGCCTTTAACTGGAGCCTTGAAAGCGCTTAGACTTCCCTGCATTCCCTGACCTAGTAAAATAAGGCTGTCACCGGGTTTGATCTTTAATTTATGGGCCAATTCATCGCCCAATAACAATGCGTTATCGTGTAATTCCAGATATGAGCCGGCAACCAGTCGCGTTTGAAGTCGCGTTAAACGATTTTCTAAATCAGGATTTGTTCCAATGACAAAACACCCTTTCGTATGCATATCTGAAGAGGCCAGCATGAAACTTTCAAGACGAGGCACCCATCCTTGTATGCCTTGTATGTTAGATATTTTTTTCTCTAACGTGCCCGGCCATTCAAAACTGTTTTCAAGAATTCGCTCCTTCCAATATCCGGCTTGATGAATCTGAACATAACCTGTGTAATAACGAACCACATTGTTGATCATGTGGTCAAATATTCCTTTTTGCAGGGATTGCATTACAATGGTCAGAAAAACGGCAAAGGCAACAGAAAGCAGAGTGATAAGTGTTCGTGAACGATTTCTCCAAATATTCCTCCAACTCAATATCCAAATCATTTTAGCCTGGATAAGTTTTGAGTACTGAAAAATTGATCTTGAATGGGTACATCAAAAGCCAACGAAATATAGGTCATAACGGTTTGATGCCCTGGCTTGTCACTGGGCTCCATGATCATGCGAGATGGAAGCAGGCGATCGCCAAACATTTTAACGTCAAAGGCCTGCATCCGGTTAACGAGCATGTCATCTTCATCAAAATATTCTGCCTTCAGAAGTAGAAATTCTTTTGGATAGATCCAGAGGATGATTTTGTTCCAGATGACCGCTGCACGTTCTTTGGGTCTTAACTCAATTTTTGAACAAGGGTATTGACCGATTTTTTCTTCCCCAATAATTTCTTGTGTATAGTCTTCAACAATGCTGGATTCCTTTACCAGATCATCGTTTGTAAAATCGGTGCCCATCCAGGATTGGGTCATCATGGAAGGTGGTAATTTGATATGGCGTTCAATGTTGGGTATCCAATTCCAGATTTCCTTGTTTTTTTTTAAAAAGGCAATACCTCTGTCTTTGGTGGGTTCTGTTATGAGAATCATGCTCATTTCTTTGCCTTTTGTCCAAGCTTTTAATTGAATTTCTCGGGTCCATTTGGGTCTGACCGTTTGGATTTTAATCAAAGCCTGCGAACTGGTTCCTCTCCCTTTTTCTTCTGCCTTTCTAACCAATTCAGTCGCCGATTGAGAATTTACATGAATTAAAAAACTCATCATAAAGGCAATCAGATAAACAAGCCTGGAATGTTTCAAAAGGGAATTAAATCTGAAGGTATTTTTCTCAGAAATCAAAGAAAATCCTATAAAATGGTTTAATAGCATGACAACAATAGTATGATTAAATTTAACATATTTTCCAAGGTATTTTACTTGCACTCCAAAGTGATTTGCCTAATTTTGGAAAAAATTGATGTAATGATTCGGTTGGTATTGTTGATAATGATGTTGTTTTTTACACATTCACTTTTTGCTCAGGTAAAGGTATTGCAAGAATACATTGAGGATGGGCATAACTTTCATCAAATTTGTAAGAAAGCGGAAAAAATGATCCGCAAGAATAGGTTGGAAGATGATGCTTACCGGGAGAATCACTTTAGAAAAGGGGATAAGAAAGAGTTTCTGGATGATGAAAAACTGAAATTTGAGCGGTGGAAATGGTATTGGCGGGATAGGGTTCATTCAGATGGGACTTTTCCAGATTTACACCGGCAGTGGCTGGAGTATCAATCGATTGTACAACATGCCCAAACCATTCAAAGCAGAAATACACCCAGTTGGAAACACGAAGGGCCCGTTCGAAATACAGGGGGTTATTGGGGAATGGGCCGAACGACACATGTGAGTTTTCATCCAACACAAGCCAATACATTTTATGTGGCATCACCCAATGGTGGCATTTGGAAAAGCACCGATGGCGGAACGACTTATACCTCTATTGCCGATAATCTTCCCTACCAACCTGTAGGGATTGTGTTGGCCGATCCTACAAATCCCAATGTACTCTACGCCACCCTGGGGGAAAAGGAAGGCTGGTGGCAATACAGTCTGGGTATCTATAAAACAACAAATGGAGGCAATACTTGGAACCCAAGCTCATTGAATTGGAAACTTACTGACAATAAAGTGATCTACGGATTACAAATGAACCCACAAAATTCATCGATATTAATCGCTGCCACGAGTGATGGATTGTATAAAACTTTTAATGGAGGTAATTCCTGGATCAAAATTCGCAATGAGAATTTTTCTGACGTCATCTACCGTCCTGGTGATACCTCTACCGTCTATGCGGCCAGCAATGACTATTGGGGGAATTCAGAAATCTTTAAATCCACTGATGGAGGCAATACGTTTTTGAAAATTACTTCATTTGGCTTGCAAAAAGTCTTCTTCCGGTTTGCTGTTACGATTGCAGATCCAAATTATTTAGGCTTAAACATGAGCGTTGATGGTGAAAAAAAATTCTATTTGTCCAAAAATGCAGGCCAGACGTTTGAGTTCGTTTCGAATATGCCTGAGAACCTGGTTTTATATTTTTCACAGACCAACCGGTCTACATTATATTGTGGATATGTCGTGATTTATAAGTCTACCGATGGCGGACGAAGTTGGAATCAAATCACTGACTGGTGGGCAAGTGGGCAAGGACTTCCTGAAATTCATGCAGATCATCATTTCATAGGCCACCATCCCAGCCGGAAAAATGAATTGTACTTTGGTTGTGATGGTGGTGTATATCGTTTGAATGAAACTACAGGTTTATGGAGTGAGTTGGTCAACGGGTTGGCCATTACGCAATTTTATAAAATGGCCATTTCCACTAGTACTCCTCCTGTTTTGATTGGAGGGAGTCAAGATAACGGTGGATGGATACGGCGGGCTAATGGGTCCTGGGGAAATACCAATGGTGGCGATGCAATGACGCAATTGATCGATCCTAGAAATGCCAATATCGGTTATACAGAGTATTGGGGAGGAAATGCAGTTTACAGGACTACCAATGGGTTTAATGACTTGGAAGACATTACTCAGAATATTGGTGCTACGCTTCCCGGTCAGTGGGTGACTCCTTTCAATCTGAACCCTGCAAACAGTAAGACATTCATCATAGGATATAACGATGTTTTTGTTTCGTTTGACCGCGGTAACACTTTTCGGGCCATCAGCAACAACTTAACCGGAAGTTCTGACAATGATCTAAGAGAAGTCAGAATCAGTCCGGTCGACACACAGTTTATAGTGGCAACAAGGGCCAATGTATTTTATTCGACAAAGGATTTTGGTAAATCCTGGAAGAGTCTGAACCTGGTCACTTCTCTTGAAATTACCGACATTGAATTTCACCCGAAAAATGTCAATCGTCTATGGTGCACCAGAGGTGGAGTGGGTGCAATTAAAATTATGGAATCCAACAATCAAGGAAACACCTGGTCAAACATCACCCGAAACATGCCCAACGTGCCGGTATTGTGCATTCGTTTTGATGAAGCCAGTAACAGCTTGTTTATTGGGACTGATTTTGGTTTATTTTATACTGATGCGGACAATATCGATTGGCAATATTATGGAAGCAATCTTCCACACACTTCGGTGACCGATATTGAGTTTCACCAAACTTCGCGAAAGATGTATATCAGCACGTATGGACGTGGATTTTATTCCATCGATTTGCCGGATTGTGCTCCAGCGGCACTTCACCTCTCATCAAGTGTAGATGCCGGCGGATTTGTGGTTCATGATTCCATTAAAGTTTGTGCAGGTTCAAAATTAACCTTAAAATCTCAGGATGGTTTATCAGGTACGTTTCATTGGAAGGGACCTAAATTGGATACCACCATTCAGAATTCTGTTTACCTGGATCTAGGAGTATTCAATAGTTTCACCCAAAGCGGAAACTACATTCTTGAATATACCTCGCCAACCGGATGCAAAAGGTTGGATACTTTGTACATCAGAGTGCTTAACAGACCTTCTTTTAATGTTCGTGCCGATGGCCCTCATTTGGATTGTCATCACCCAAGCCTCATTTTAAATCCAGGTATGAGTAATGACAGTATAAACTTTTCTTTTAATTGGAGCGGACCCGATTCATTCATGGTGAACAATTATACGGCTGTCATCCAACATCCTGGAACGTATATTTTGAACCTTGTGAATTTAGTCGGTAATTGCAGTTTTTATGATAGCATATACATAGTTAAGTATGAAGATCTCAACCTTGATTCAGTCCAAACCATACACAATATTTGTCATGGCGACAGTTTAGGTTCTTTATTTTTATTTCCAGAGGGAGGAAGAAAGCCTTACCATATTCTGTGGTCCAATGGGCAACAAACAGATAGTTTGTTTTCTTTAAAGTCCGGAACTTACATCGTAAACCTAACAGATGCAAATGGATGTAAGGAAATAGCCAGTTTTGACATTAAACAACCGGAGCCATATCAGGTAAAAGTTACGGTCAAAAACAGTTTGTCAGAGGATGGTTTTATCCATCTCGAAGTTAATGGTTCTACCGCTCCATACCGTTTTGAGTGGTATTTGAATAATAGGCTTTATGCTGAGACAGAAGATATCGAACAGCTTAAACCAGGACTTTACGATGTCATCATCAGAGATGCTAACAACTGTTTGTACCAGATCAATGGAATTGAAATAAAGGAACTGGTGAGTGACGAAGTGATTTCGGCTAAGGAAATTAAAGCTTATCCAAACCCGTTTAGCGGAGAATTGCATTTATCCCTACCCATGAATTTCAAAACGGATCCCTTATTTCAGATAGTCGATTTGAATGGTAAAATACTCTCAGTTCCGTCCAGGAAAATCGGAAATTCAGAATGGTTACTGGATACGAATTTACTTCCAACTGGTCGTTATTTGCTGAAATGCAAACTCGGAAATGAAATATTGGAATTCAAAATTACCAAAACAAAATGATGCTGTAATTGGAATGAACAACAATGGGTATAGTTCAACATTACCTTTTTAAAACAAGTATGTTTTATAGACACTAATTAATCCAGAATTTTAATGCAAATTTTCAGCTTGTATTGGTTTAAGTGTATAAACCTGTGATAACCTGCCGGTAACGATTATTTTCGTCTAACTGCAGTATTCACTTTATATTTGACCTTCTTTAAAATAGATATTTAATAAAACGATTATGTTAAGGAAATTTTTCTTCGTCTTCTTTTTAAAATTGTTTTTTATCAGTTTTCTGACTGCAGGAGAGGGCATGTGGTTACCCTTATTTCTGAAGTCATTAAATGAAAAGGAAATGAAGTCCCTTGGAATGAAAATTACTGCCGAAGACATTTATAGCGTAAACAAAGGATCCTTAAAAGATGCCATTGTCCATTTTGGAGGTGGCTGCACTTCTGAAATCATTTCGAAAGAGGGGCTTATGCTGACCAATCATCATTGCGGTTATGGTTATGTACAATCTCATTCTAGTGTAGAGCGCAATTATTTGAGAGATGGATTTTGGGCTCAAAACAAATCAGAGGAATTGCCTTGTCAAGGATTAACAGCAACTTTAATCGTTCGAATTGAAGACGTTACCTCCAAAGTTTTAGAAGGTGTTGATTCAAGTTGGGATGAAAATAAAAGGAGGAATAAAATTGACGTTAATATCCAAAAAATTAAGCCGCTGATCCACAAGATGGAGGATCAGGATGTTTTTATAAGAAGTTTTTATACAAACAACCAATACTTTGCTTTTATCACAGAGGTTTTCAAAGATGTGCGTCTTGTGGGAGCCCCTCCTGAATCTATAGGAAAATTTGGTGCAGATACGGACAATTGGGTTTGGCCGAGACATACGGGTGACTTTTCATTATTTCGCATATATGCTGGAAAGAATAACAGACCTGCAGCATATGACCCAACCAATAAGCCCTACATTCCTAAGCACTTTTTACCCATTAATATTGGTGGAGTTCAAGAAGGAGATTTTACAATGGTTTTTGGATTTCCTGGTAGAACGAATCAGTACCTTACCAGCGAAGGTGCACGTCAGCAAGTCGAGGTGCTTAACCCGGTACGAATTTCGTTACGCGACAAGACGCTTAAAATTTTAAACAAACACATGAGATCAGATGAGAAAATAAAATTACAATACGCTTCTAAATATGCTTCTATTGCGAACTCATGGAAAAAATGGATTGGAGAAAATTTGGGAATGAAGATCACGCAGGGAATTCAACGTAAAATTCACCAGGACAGTTTATTCGTTCTCCGGGTAAATGCCAATGTTCAATTTCGAGACTATCGGAATCTGATCTCAGATCTTGATTTTGCTTATAAACGACTGGAACCTTTTGCCTTTTCAAGAGAGTATTACCATGAGACATTTATGCGCAATGTCGACCTGGTCAACTTTTATCAGCTGGTTGTAGGGTTGATGAATACTTACGAAGGTAGGGGAGAAGAGATTTTTAATACTAAAAAAAGTGAGATTCTAAATAATATCAATGGCTATTTCAATGATTTTAATCAGGATATTGACCGAGAAGTGTTTGCTGAACTCATTGGGCAGTTTCATAAGGAAGTGAATCCAGCATTCGTATTCAGTCATTTCAAATCAGAACTTAAACGACATAATAATGATTACGGAGAATACGCTCAGGAATTGTATTCAACGAGTAAATTATTGCATCGAGACAGTCTGGAGAGAATATTAAAAATGGAGTACAAAGAGTGGGTGCAGGCTGTAAAGACTGATCCGCTTTGGATATTTTACAATGAAATGAAATATTACCTGGACAATGATCTCAATAAGCTTTGCGGTGAATATGAAGACCAGATTGCCGGGTTGAGACGTAAACACATGGATGCATTATTGCACATTTTTCCGGAGAGAAAGTTTTATCCGGATGCCAATTCTACTTTGCGCGTTAGCTATGGACAGGTCGAAGGCTATCAACCCAAAGATGCAGTAATGTATAAAAGTCAAACATATCTGGATGGGGTCATGGAAAAATTTATTCCCGGTGATTATGAATTTGATGTGCCCAAAAAGTTACAGCAATTGTACCGCGATAAAGATTATGGAGTTTACGGAGAAAATGGAAAAATGCCATTGGCTTTTATCGGTAGCAATCACACTACAGGCGGAAACTCCGGTAGTCCGGCCATCGATGCACACGGCAATCTCATCGGATTAAATTTCGACCGGGTTTGGGAAGGGACCATGAGTGATATCAACTACGACAGGAGTATTTGCCGAAACATTATGGTAGATGCCCGGTATATCCTTTTTATCATAGACAAGTTTGCCGGTGCCAAATGGTTGGTCGACGAGATGAAATTGGTAAAACCGAAGAAGAGGAAGAAGTAGTTGATAGTGTTGTTTAACAAGTAAAGTTAAAAAAATTGTTGATTTTTGTCCGGAACTTAATTTTACCGAGGCTGTAAATCTTGTTATCGCAATAAATGCACAACTCCGTTTTTAAAAGTTTTTTGCCCTGATGTACCTGCATAAACTAGTTGATAAATGTAAGTTCCTGGAGTTGCTTTAAGATTTTTCATGTTGCCATTCCAACCGGAGGTATCGTCATTTGTAGAAAAATCTTTTTGAAGAAATACAAGATTTCCCCACCGATCGAAAATTTCCAATGAATAAATATGGATGTCATATTTAGCCTTGATGGTAAACAGGTCGTTTATCTGGTCTCCATTGGGAGAAAAGGCATCCGGTATCCAAATATCATTTTGATCAATGGCCAAGGCAAAGAATTTAGAGTCCTGAAATACACAATCATCATCCGTTTGAACGGTAACGCCTATTAAAACATCTTGATTCATTTCAAACTCAAATTCTCTTTTGTCTGTAGCGGCAAGTTGGCCATTAAGAAACCATTGAATGGATTGAATATTTTGATAGGATGAATTCAAATTAATTTTTTGGATGATATGTCCTTGAGCAATGGTATTGGGTCCTAATTCAATCAAGGGATTATCATAATAATGAAGTTGAAGTTGTGCTGTATCTGCAGGACAATGATCAACTCGTTGATACAAATAGTGAAATGTTCCTGATGGTGTCTTTGAAGTATTGATGATACCATTATTCAATTCATTTTCCATCCAGATCCCGTTTTTGGTTTGCTGAAAATGCAATGCAGATAAATCAAACATTCCATTCTGTGGACACAACCAGATGCTGGTGTCTTGAAGTCTGGCAGAAAATTGTGGTATCGTAATCCGGGAATATGCAGTATCCTCAAACCACGGAATAAAAACAGTGGTTCGCAATGTCCGCTCGCCCGGGCTGGGATTGTTCAGATTATTTTTGTAACGAACGCCTCCCAGGATTTTTTTGATTTCTTGTCCTGATATTTTAAGATTCGAATAAATTTTTAAATCATTCGTCCCGTTGCCGATCACAACAGCACCCGGAGGAAGATAGCCGGCCCAAACATACTCATGTATGGAATCCACATTTCCACTCAGAATCTCTACATGTATGGAATCAAGTGAGCCATCGCTGTGATAATCCCAATCTGTATCATGGATTTCTTGTTCGATCCGTGGACATGTATAAGTGATCCGGCAATTTCGCACGGTGTCTGTTGAGTTGTTCAGATCGAAGTCAAACTGAAAATCGCATTCTCTCAGATAATCGTAACCACGATAACCTTCATTAGCCTGAAAGGAAAAACGAATAGGAATGTTGCAGGCGGGTACCAGCCGCTTGTTGTTAAAATCAATTTTATAAAATCGGGTAAGTGAATCGTTGTTGGTGAAGGAACTCAACATCAGGTTTAAATGATCACAAGATTCATAAGCTTTGAATAAACAAAAATAAGGACTAATATGTTGAGGGTTGTAGTCTTTTTCCCAAAGTGTGGAATCTACCGTAAACAGGACTTTGACTTTTTCCGGTTCATAGGGATTCATCTGAATCATTCTATAATGCCTGTAGGGTTGCAGAACTTCTTCAAACCCCAATAATTTACCTCCAACAGCCAGAATACTGCGCAGTCCCTTGCTGACATTGCCTAATATCGTAAAACGGCCTGTTGTATAGTCATATTCCATCAGGTAGGATACAGCAGATCCATCAAAAGCTCGCATCAAAATGTATATCAGCGATCTGGAATCTACACATACCGACACGGCAATTTCATTAAGTCTGCCTATATCTGAGTATAAATGTTTTTTTATGGGTGAATAAACCACAGGTGTGGAATCACTTAAAAACCCACCATCCCATTCAGATGCCCTGTACAGTCTGCCGTCCGGAAATTTTATGATGTTGATTGTTGGACCAGGAAGAGGCTTTGCCAAGGGTAACCTTTGAACAATGCTGCAATTTGAATACTCTGCAATTCCAAAACCATACCATCTTGAAAAATAATACATTTGTTGGGCATCCCCCATTTTAGGAGCAAGGATAAAAATTAAAACAAGTTGCATTATTTTTTTCATAGCAGTGGTTTTAGATTTGCAGAGTATTCATCCGGATTTAGAATTTAATCCACTTTTGTACCCGTTTGTTTGAACGGTCTTCCAAAGAAATAAAATACATTCCTGATTTTAGTTCGTGAGCCGGTAACCATAAAACATCTTTTTTAATGTCTTTAATTTGAATGACCGGGGTACCTTCTACATTTCTGATGATCAGATCCGCTTGTTGTAATCCGGCTTCTTTGAGAGAGATCACCTATTCATGACGCCCTGGATTTGGATAAACGAACGAACCGTCTTTCTTTAAACCAAAACTACCGATTTCTTTGATCAGTTTTACCGGCCCTGAATCGGAAGTGCTGGGATACCAGCTATTCCGGATCAGACTGACAGGACTTGCATTTAAGGTAAAATTGTTGGTCGAATCTTCGGCAATCATGTAAAAAAGTAAAGTATCTTCAGGTACTTCGACCGATTCAACTGTATCAATCATCCACATCAGATCCAGATCAGACCCATTTCCGCTGATCTGGTAATCTCCCCGGATATCTCCAAAATCCAAAAACCAGTTGCTCAATCCGATAAGCGATGAAGAAGGATCATGAATACTGATGGACAAAAGCGTTAGATCTGTCTCCAACTTACAATAAACCGGGATCTTGTAATTTCCGGTAGTGCCGTAGGATTGAGGGTTTCCCAATGCCAGAGTCAGGGTGTCGTAATTGGATCTGATTTCAATGTTGTTGTTTTGAATGGTCTGGCAATCATCGCAACTTCCATCTACATCGCCTACTTTATAGGCATAAAAATCAATGTCTGACAAGGCTGTAGTAGACACCAAATCAACATAGTCTGTTTCGCGAAGCAGTTCGGGACTATGGCTTTGCTCATAACTATCTGTTGTTTCGTATCTCCAGGACTGGCTGAATGCTGGACAATATTCATTAGTAGAATCTCCAAGAATAGCTTTGCGCATACAGGCGATTTCTGCAGCCGTGATGTATAAATTATTGTTGGCATCTGCAGCCAATTTTTTCCATCGAGCATCAAATGTCTGCAAGCCCAGGATATGTCTTTGAATGCGAACGATATCAGCAGTGCTTACCCCGCACAATTTTTCACCGATACCCATGCCGTATAAACTTATGTTATGGCTGTCATCGTAAGCAGCCGGAAAACACCAGTCTCCTTCAAAATTGGCAACCGATTTTAAGTCAATATCAGGATCCGCTTCGGTCAAAGTAATGCTTACCCCAACCAAAGGCATCCCATCCGGACAGTGCACATTGGGATCGTTGGGTTGTCGTAAAATTTTTCCGCTGATGTTGTAATTTCCGGAAACCGGATTGACATACAATGGATAGTCTCCTATGGTACCTTCGATTTCAAACTCATCCCGTATCCAGGTGCTTGAAGTGGCATGGTAATCAAAGGTGACGGTCGGCTCGACCATGTCTTCAAATTCCAACAGACCTGTTCCTTCTACATACATGTAGATGGTACATAGATCATAAAGTACATTTTCTACAAATACCATATCGCCATCGCAGCAAGAGCCGTTTGGATTGTCTCCGGATAACAGCAATTCTTCTTCATTGGATCCCGGATTGGTCACGTCTATCCAGGACTGGGCTTTGAGAATGGAATGAAAACTAGCTTTGGTGGTTGCCGGATCAATCCGGATGATGTTACCGGAATTGGGTTCCGGATAACAATGAATGTGAATATTCATCCCTGCCACGTAAACATTTTCGCCGGAAGTACTACCTTGGTCTCCAGTAAATCGAATTCTCAGTTTTACCATCGCCATATCGCAGGACAGATTCTCCAATTCGTAAAACTGAATTTCAAATCTTGGGTCAGAATACTGGGCTTTGATATGTTGAGTGAATGCGAGAAACATCAGAATAAAAAAGCAAACATTTACAATTTTAAAAATAAGGTTTTTCATAAAAATACGAATTAAAAAATGTGAAAGAATTTGTTTTCATCGTATCATGAGATCTATAGTGTTTTCCAAATGCATGGAAAAAATTCTTTCATTTTCAGGGGAAGCGGGAATGATCCAGGCACATTGTTTAGTTGATGAATGCAATTCTGGCCGGAGCAATTAGTAAAGGGTGCAAACCGGTTTGATGAGTTAAAGCATAACAATTGCAATAGGTGTTCATAACACCACTCCCGATTACTTGATAATTGTAAGTAACAGTGGCAAGCTTAAAAAAGCAAGTTGACAAACTGTATTGTATTGGAGCTGATTTTTTGGTTACAGGGTTACAGGGTGCTTATGAACAATCATACACTCTCAATAGGTCTTTCAAAAAATCAGATGTTTAAGCCTGGTGGTAATATATTATCTGATTCCATAATGTGGGTATTTTCAATAAAAAGTCTTAATATTCAAGATTCCTTCAACAAGCCATTTTTAATGTGGTTAAGAAATCAACATGAGAAAATTTAAAATAAAAAAAATGATCTACCCTAATTTTTAAGACTCATTAAGAAAAAAACATTAACATATACTAATATTTAAAATACCTTAAGATCTTTGCAAAGGAATAAGATTTAATTTCTTTGCAAATTATTATTGAGATATGAAGAAAGTAAATTCTGCGTTTGATTAACGACTGTTAGTAAATATTAAAATCATTCAGGTTGTAAGCGTAAAAAATGTAACATTAATAACCCTTCGCTTATTTTTTAACGAACGCCTGTTCATAAACAGGATTCGATATTTTCTTTTGATAAACACGAAGGAAATATATTCCGGATTCTATGTCTGTTAAACTAATAAATTCTGTTATGGCTAAAATGCGTTTAACCATTTTACCTTCCAGGTCTACAATGTCATAATGCGAATACGGATGAAGCTTATCTGGCATTTCAATGGTGAGATAGTCAGAAGCTGGGTTGGGATAAACCTTAAGAGCTCCTTTTAATTTTAAATTTGAAACAGCCGTATATGTTTTATCATCTGGTTTGTAACTAACCGACAACACTCGACCAAGTGTGTCTACATTAACTTGTGCAACTATACCTTTTGTTTCATTCGACACAAAAGTGAAACTTTTTGAATTGATGTTGCCAAACAAATTGCCGAAAACACTGGCTGCTAAATTGGTAACATCGAGCCATCCTAATATCGGGACTTTAGCTTCAACCTTAGTCTGAGTGGTAGTCGTGCGGGTTTCTCTCAATACGTCCCAGGTTTTGGCTGGTAATTTTAAAGTACCCCATGCATCAGCCTTTTTCTGATACAACTGGCTGAAAATGATCTTAAATGAATCGGGCTTTAAAGGTAGGGTATTCAGTATACTATCAGGCAAAATGGAAGATGGGAGAACTACAGAATTGGAAGTCGTATACATCAATTCATCCAAGTAAGATTCCGGATACTTTTGGACGACGACCGGTTTAGGAAAAACATTTGCTCCGCCAGCTCCAGGAAATGGTCCGCCACCAAGCGTGCCAGTACCCAATAGTTCTATGCGGTCTGTATGAAATTTATAATATTGTTCATTGATACCTTGAATAACGACAGCATCGGCAGTGGGAAAACGATTGGCCAGCTGGCCTGCAGAGGCTGGTCGGTATACTTCAGCTCTGCTGGCTGTTCGGCCCAGTTGGCTAAAGTCCCAAAACAAATTGGAACCAGGCATTCCATAATCGATGGATTGGAAAGCTGTATCAACAAAATAATACAATGAATCCCCTACACCTGGGGCCACACGGTTTGTTATGGAAGTTTGGCTACTGACCATGGCGGTTGATAACCAACTAAAACAGATCAAAGAAATGGTAAATTTTTTCATATTGACATTAATTCGCTTCAAATGATTGTAAAGATACAAAGCGCTTATATTCTCCATTTTGTTTTAACAAAGATTCGTGAGTCCCCTCTTCAACAATTTGTCCTTCTTTAAGAACAACGATCTTATCGGCATGTTGAATGGTGGATAAACGGTGGGCAATGATCACTGCGGTTCGTCCTTTTAATAAATCGGTCATGGCTTCCTGGATCATTTTTTCCGAATTCGAATCCAGGGCTGAAGTGGCTTCATCCAATATTAGAAGCTGAGGGTTTCTCAATACAGCTCGGGCAATGGTCAGTCTTTGTCTTTGGCCCCCCGAAAGCTTCAATCCGCGGTCGCCAATATTGTGTTGGAGACCTTCTGCTCGTTCGTTGACAAACCCTTCTGCATGGGCAGTTTTTAAACTTTCCTGAACTTCGGATTCGTTGAAATCCTCGCGACCAAACCTTACATTGTTGATTATATTATCGTTAAAGAGGATGGCTTCCTGGCTTACCATTCCCATCAAATTTCTAAGAACGGATAATTTAATTTCACGTATGTCTACACCATCGATCAGGATGCTTCCCTGGTCAACGTCGTAAAATCTTGCCAGTAAATCAACCAGAGTGGTTTTGCCTGAACCGCTGGCCCCTACCAAAGCAATGGTTTGACCTTTCTTAATTTCAAGACTAATATTTTTAATTGTGTCCTCTGACTGATTGGGGTATCTGAATGAAATGTCTTGAAACCGTATTTCCGAATTGAATTCAAATTTAGCGATAGCGTTGGGGGCATCGGTTATTTGTTCTTCAGTTTCCAGGACTTCATAAATTCTATCCACGGCAGCTAGACCTTTTTGAATGTTAAAATATGCGGAGGATAGTGCTTTGGATGGCTCTATAACATTAAAGAATGCATATAAAAAAGCCATAAATACAGAGCCTGACAACTGTTCGTCAAATACGAGATTTGCTCCGTACCATAGTAAACAACAAACGATGGATACGCCTAAAAATTCTGATAGTGGAGAAGATAGATCTCTTCTTCGTTGTAATCTGATCAATAAGCTGCGATAAGCGTTAAGAATGAGATCAAATCGATTCTTCACATAGTGTTCTGCGGTGAATGCTTTTATGACTCGAAGTCCTCCAAGACTTTCTTCTTGAATGGAGATTAACTCACCCATTTTTTGTTGGGCCTCTCCTGATTGTTTTTTCAAAGTTCTTGAGATCCCACCGATCACCAATGACGTAAAGATCATGAGGATTATTACAAATATCGTTAGCGAAGGGCTGGTGTAAATCATTATGGCGATGCTTCCAATGATTAACAAGGGGTCTTTTACAAGGGCTTCCAACATGGACAAAATGCTCCACTCAACCTCCTGAACATCTGCCGTCATGCGAGATATTAAATCTCCTTTTTTTTCCTTTGAGAAATAGGAAATTGGCAATCTCATCCATTTATCAAATAACAATTGACGTAAACTGGCAGAAATACCTGCACGCACCGGTATCATTGTGTAGATGGCCAGGTAACGAAAAAGATTTTTAAAAAAGAAGATTGATGCCAGTCCACCACAAATGATCATCAATGCGGAGGTGCGTTCCTGTAAATTTATCCAATAGGAAAACTCATATTTCAAGTAGTTGATAAAGTCACCCAAACTTTCCACTGATGCTGGTGGCTGAAGAGTTTGCACTTGTTTCTGAAACAACATTTCCAACAAAGGGATAATGGCTGGAATGCTCAGTATGGTAAAGAAGGTTGAAAAAATGTAAAAAATAAAATGTAATAAAACCCGGTAGCGGAATTTAGCTACAAGGCGTAAAAGTTTGGTAAGTGATTTCACAAATTAACCCCTCAATAAATGGAATTGCACTATTTAGGTTTTTCCAACTTGAAATTATTCAGAAAACCTGTATGAAAATTTCCTTCCCGGAAATCTTTATTTTTCATTAATTGCTGATGGAAGGGTATGGTGGTTTTGACTCCTTCAATGATAAATTCATCCAATGACCTTTCAAGCTTTGTGATGCATTCTTCCCGTGTTTGAGCTTTACAAATCAATTTGGCAATCATGGAGTCGTAATAGGGTGGAACAGTATATCCCGAATACACATGAGTATCTACCCGAACGCCATGACCTTTTGATGTGTGAAGAGAAGTTATTTTTCCAGGATTTGGGCGGAAATCATTGAAAGGATCTTCTGCGTTGATTCGCAATTCAATTGCATGCATGGAGGGAAAGTAATTTTTCCCGGTAATGGGAAGACCTGCAGCCACTTTAATTTGTTCTTTAATTAAATCATGGTCAATGACTTCTTCTGTTACCGGGTGTTCAACCTGAATCCGGGTATTCATTTCCATGAAATAAAAATTGCGATACTTGTCTACCAGAAATTCAACGGTACCGACACCTTCATAATTGATGGACTTGCCAGCTTTAATGGCAGCTTCGCCCATGGCTTCTCTCAATTCTGAAGTCATAAAAGGCGATGGACTTTCTTCCACAAGTTTTTGATGTCTTCTTTGAATGGAGCAATCGCGTTCAGATAAATGTACCACACGTCCATGCTGATCGCCTATGATTTGAAACTCGATATGTCTGGGTTCTTCGATGTATTTTTCAATGTAAATGCCATCGTTTGAGAAGGCTGCTTTCGCTTCCTGACGGGCAATATTCCACATGTCCTCAAATTCATCCTCTTTTTGGACTATTCGCATACCACGGCCACCACCTCCTGCGGTAGCTTTTAAGATCACCGGATATCCAATATCCTTGGCCAATTTCTTACCTTGTTTAACATCTTTCAACAAGCCATCTGAACCAGGAACGACAGGAACCTGAGCCTTTATCATTGTTTCCTTGGCCGTAATTTTATCTCCCATTTTGCGAATTTGATTAGGAGTGGGGCCAATGAATTTGATACCGTATTGTGAGCAAATCTCTGCAAACTCTGCATTTTCGGCCAGGAACCCATAGCCAGGATGGATGGCATCGGCATTGGTAATTTCTACCGCAGCCATAATTTTAGGGATGTTTAAATAAGACTGTGATGAAGCAGGTGGACCAATGCAAACCGCTTCGTCTGCAAAACGTACGTGCAAACTTTCCCGATCAGCCGTTGAGTATATGGCTACCGTTTTTATTCCCATTTCACGCGCAGTCCGGATAATCCGCAAAGCAATTTCGCCCCGGTTGGCTATAAGAATTTTATTAAACATGCAAATCCAAATTAGGGTTCGACGAGGAATAGAACCTGATCGTATTCAACAGGAGTAGCGTCTTCCACTACAATTTTCACAATGGTTCCTTTGACCTCGCTTTCAATTTCATTAAACAACTTCATGGCTTCAATGATGCAAACGGTTGAACCTGCATCAACTGAATCACCCACTTTTATGAACGGTGGTTTATCCGGGCCAGGGGAACGGTAAAACGTACCCACCATTGGAGAACGGATTTCAAGATACTTTTTGGCATCGCTAGGCGAAGTTTCTATTGAGCCCGAAGTTGTGGCCGGTTCAGCAGGTTTATGCACCAAAGGAGCAATTGGGGCCTGGATGACCGGAGGGGTGTGGCTAATGGATGGAACCGCATGTATGATCTTTTCTTCAGTGGTGGTTTTAATGGTCAATTCAAACTCACCATCTTTCATTTTGAAAACAGATACACCTGATTTACCAACCAATCGAATCAGTTCCTGAATTTCTTTAAAGTTCATTTTTCTATTGTTTAACGCGTTCAAGATACTCTTTTGTCCGGGTATCTACCTTGATGATATCTCCCTGCTCAATAAATATGGGCACTTTTACTTGTGCTCCGGTTTCCAAAGTGGCAGGTTTAGTCACATTGGTTGCCGTATTGCCTCTCACACCCGGTTCAGTAAAAGTGACTTCCATCACCACATGTGAAGGAAGCTCGGCCATCAGGGGAGTTTCTTTTTCTGCGTGGTATAACACTTCAATTTCCATGCCTTCTTTTAAAAACTCACCGTTTTCGATCATGTTTTCGGGTATGGCTTCCTGGTCATAAGTTTCCGAATTCATGAAATGGTAACCCGAATCGTCTTTGTAAAGATATTGCATTTTTCTTCTTTCTACACGAACAACATCAATGGTATGTCCTGCAGAAAACGTATTTTCTACCACTTTTCCGCTGGTCATGCTTTTGAGTCGGGTTCTGACGAAAGCATTTCCTTTTCCAGGTTTAACATGCTGAAACTCAACGACTACATAAATGTCGTTGTTAAAATTCATACACAATCCATTCCTGATATCTGAAGTATTTGCCATAAAGATGTGCTATTTTTTAAAACAGCCGCAAAGATAATCCGATACCGTTGCAATTGACCTCCCCGAAGAATGTATTCTTAAAAAGGAGGTAAAAAGATCCTTATTTGGGCAATAAATTAAACTCCACTCTCCGGTTCAGATAACGTCCCGTATCATTATCGTTTGGAGCTACGGGTTTGGTAGATCCAAATCCAACGTAACTGAGCCGGGAGGCTGGAACATCAATGGATATGAGGTATTCATAACAGATTTTAGCTCTTCTTTCGGATAAATCCATATTGAATGGCGCACTTCCTGAATTGTCCGTATGACCGGCAATGGTTAAGTTATAGTCTGGATATTTCTTCATGATCTTAGCCACTTTGTCAAGAATGCTAAAGGATTCTTGGCGTAAAGTAGCCCTTCCAAGGTCAAATTGGACGGCCCTCATGGCAAAATCAAGGGTTTCAATGTCAGCTTTTTCAATCACCGGGCAACCTTTATTACTGGCAGGACCCGCACTGTTGGGACAAGCATCAACTTTATCGGATAATCCATCGCCATCAGAATCTGGGCAGCCACTGTATTTGGCCGGACCCGCAGCAAATGGACAATCATCTTCATTATCTGGAATGCCATCTTTATCACTATCCTTTACGGTAACCTCTGGACAACCTTTGTTGGATATTGGACCCGCTTTTTCAGGGCATTTATCCTCCCGATCAATTAGGCCATCTCCATCAGTATCAGGACAGCCATTCGTGGTTTTCAAACCAGCCTGGTCTGGACAATCGTCTTTTGCATCTGGAATTCCATCCCCATCTTTGTCCATTTCAGGACATCCTTTATTTTCTGCCGGTCCTTTGAGTGTTGGACATTCATCTTCGGTGTCTTTTATGCCATCCCCATCAGTGTCAGGACATCCTTCAAACGTTTCAATACCTGCTAAATCCGGACACTTGTCTTTAGCATCTTCAATGCCATCTCCATCGGTATCAGGACAACCGTTGAATTTAAGCAATCCCGGTACTGATGGGCAAAGGTCGGCTTCATCTGGAACCCCATCCTTGTCTGTATCCAGCGGTGTAACCAAACCCACTTCCTGTACTTTTTTGCTGCCTAGTAAATACACAAATCCAAATTGATGTTGGAGATGCGCTTCCCAATTGGCTACCGAAACTCTGTAATCGGATTGTAAGTTAATATAAACCTGAGGGTGAATTTTAAACATTAGACCAATCCCCAGAGGTACCTGAACGGCAAAATCTTTATCTTTTGGTAGAATAAAATTTACCCCGCCGGTAATGTAAGGGTTAATCCAATCAAAGTTTTTCTTGAGGTGAA
>WBZV01000399.1_pt1 | contig 26407 bp, 28 predicted proteins | sample 5204221 | NCBI WGS metagenome assembly WBZV01 (sample SAMN12344360, study PRJNA552823) | activated sludge metagenome | biome: Activated sludge suspended growth; feature: Nitrification reactor; material: Wastewater; isolation source: activated sludge from nitrification reactor of wastewater...
CGCCGACACCGTCACCGAGATGGGTGTGGTCAAGCACGCCTTCAAGGCCGGCATCGCCGCCCAGGCGGGCGTGGAGTTCTGAGCCGCCTGCGGTAAACCCCGGTTCTGCCCGGCCCCCAGGGCGCGCTAAGCTTGGGCTCCTCCCGCTCCAGGAAGCCCCATGCACCGCATCGTCACCCTCGAAGCCGGCGCCCTGATCGCCAACGTCCGCCGCCCGGCCTTTGTCCACGATTGGGTGGAGTTCGACGCTACCGGCCAGGATGAGGTCGCCGAGCGCCTGGCCGGCGCCACCATCGCGATCGTCAACAAGCGCCTGCTGACAGCCGGGATCATCGCCCGCCTGCCGCAACTGCAGATGGTCGCCATCGCCGCCACCGGCTACAACAACATCGATCTGGAGGCTTGCCGGGCCCGCGGCATCATTGTCTCCAACGTGCGCGGCTACGCCCGCGAAACCGTGCCGGAGCACGTCTTTGCCCTGCTGCTGGCCCTGTCCCGGCAGATCGGCCCCTTCCACCGCTCGGTGGCGGCCGGACGCTGGCAGCGAAGCGAGCAATTCTGCTATTTCGATTACCCCATCCGCGACCTGGCCGGCCAGACCCTGGGCATTCTCGGCAGCGGCACCCTGGGCGACGGCGTCGCCCGCCTCGCCGAGGCCTTCGGCATGCGGGTGATCCGCGGCGAGCGCAAGGGCGCCGACACGGTGCGCGAAGGCTACGTGGCCTTCCCGCAGCTACTCCGCGAAGCCGACGTAATCAGCCTGCACTGCCCCCTCAACGACGCCACCCGGCACATGATCGGTGCGGCAGAGCTCACCGCCATGAAGCCCGGCGCCCTGCTCATCAACACCGCCCGCGGTGGTCTGGTGGATGAAGCAGCCCTCGCCGAGGCCCTGCGCCACAGGCAGATCGGCGGCGCCGGCTTCGACGTGCTGAGCGAGGAGCCACCCCGGGACAATCCCCTTCTCGCTCACGATTTACTGGACGCGGGCAACTTCATCCTCACCCCCCACGTGGCCTGGTCCAGCCGGGAGGCCATGCAGGCCCTGGCGGACCAGTTGATCGGCAACATCGAAGCCTTCGCCGCCGGGGAGGCGCGCAACCGGGTGGCGTGAGACGCTAGCGATTGCGGCTCAGGTACTCGACGATCCGCCGCCGCTCGTCCGCGTCGCCAACCCGGAAGTTCATCCGCTGCCCCGGCACCAGGGCTTCCGGATCGCGCAGCCAGCGCTCCAGACTCTCCTCGGTCCACACGATCTGCGAGCGGGCGAGCGCCGGGGAGTAGGCAAAGCCGGCGATGCTGCCCGCCTTGCGGCCGAGCACCCCGGCATGGCGCGGCCCGACCCGGTCCGCGGCGAGGGCGTGGCAGCCACCGCAGCGCGCCTCATAGAGGGCGCGGCCCGGGTCGGCGTCGTCGGCCGCCCGGGCAGGTGCCGCAAGCACCGCCAGGCCGGCCAGGGCGAGGCACAGTGCGGGCTTCATGCGCCGAAGCTCAGCGGCTTGGCCGGCAGCATGCGACCCAGCGCGGACGACAAGGCCGTCCAGTGCATGGTTTCGTCGGCGGCGAGGCGCCCGGCCACCTGGGCCAGCGCTGCCTCCTTGAAGGACGGGATCACCCCCAGGTAGGCGTTGGCGGCGCCCAGTTCCAAGCGTGCGGCCAGGGCCAGCACATCAGCCTGACTTTTCAGCGTGCCGGCATTGAGGGCCTTGGCATAGTCGTCGAGGGATCGTTCCATCACCGGCTTGCCGCCCATCTTCTCAATGGTGGCAATGAGCGCGTCCCGGTGCCCCTTGTGATGGGACTGGAACAGCACGGCCACGTCGAGCACCGGCTTCTGCAGCAGGCCGCTGCCGGCGCCGAGCTGGTAGGCGTTGATGGCCTCGTGTTCGAGGCCCAGGGCCACATTGAGGATGTCCACATCCTTGCCCATGTCGCCAGGAGCGGCAGCGGCAAGATCGGGGCGCCCGGCAAGCAGGGCGATGGCGGCAACCGAGAGGGTGGCCTTGCCGGAGGTGGACAGGAAGTTGCGGCGGGCAGGAAGGGCATTGGCGGACATGGTCTGACTCCTTGACGAGGGGATTGAGAACGGGTGCTTCAACCCCTCTACGCAGCCCATACCGACCTGGATGCAAGCCCTGAAGCGCCGCGGGCCGGGTGCCACGTCAGAAGACGCAGTCACCCGGCCCGCAGGGCGTGGGCGCCCGCTTCAGGCAGCCGGCCGGCTCGACGAACGCACGAAGAGCAGGCTGCCCACGTCGCTGCTGAAGGGGGGCTGCCGCACACCGTCGGGGGCGAGCTGGTAATCACCGGCACGCAGCAACCTGTCACCCGCAAAGGCTTCACCTTCGATCACCAGGCATTCCCTGTCGAGGGGCGGATCGCGGAAATCGGCATGGGCGCCCGGGGCGAGGCTGAGCAGGAGGGACCGCTCGTGCCCGTCGTCGTGCAGCAGCTTCAGGCGGACACCGGGCTGGCGTTCAGTCCATTCTCCTTCGTCGCGGTGCACCGTGATGGGCACCTGACCGCGACCGGGGAGCAGGGCGCTGATCACATCCCTGGCGACTTCCATGCCATGGCCGATGGGCGTGCCGCGCAAGTAGAGCAGGGCTCCACCGCTCGAACGCACAACGCCATGGCGACTGCCCGAACGGGCCAGGTGATAGTCGCCGACGCGGACGGTGATGTCGCCCAGTTGGGCCTCGCCACGCAGGACAACACATTCCTCGTCTTCATGGTGACGATGGAAGGGGATCGCGGCGCCGGGCTGCAGTTCAAGCAACACGGACCGGGCGTCCCCGCACAGGCGCTTGACGCGAACCCCTGGCACCAGACGGCCCCACTCGCCTTCATCAAGGCGCACATGGATGAAATCCGCACCGGCTGCGCGGCTGGCCCGGACACGGGCAAGCAGGCGCTGCTTGAGCGCATCGGCGCGCTCGGGAGACAGGGCAACGGGGGAAACGGCTTCGAGCAGGCCGTCGCGCACATCGCGGGCACCGGTCGGATCGTCGGGATCAAGCATGTGTTTGTCGTTCATGATCACGCGGTGCTCCTGTCGATATGTGCGGTCAGCGTTGCACGCAGACTCAGCAGCGCACGCCGGACATGGGATTTGACGGTTCCGAGGGGCAAGCCTGCATGCTGAGCGACTTCCTCGTGGGTCAGGCCGCGGAGGAAGACCAATGCGATCAACTGGCGCGGCACGGGATCAAGGGCCGCCAGCGCCGCGTGCACGCGGGTGCTGTCCTGGCAGGCCGCCAGGAGGTCGGGCGGGTCGCCGCCATCCTGGGGTTCGACCTCCAGCAGGGTATGCGGTTCGGGGTGGCACAGGGCGGGATCGGCCCGGCGCAGATGGTCGAGGGCACGGCTGCGGGCAATGGTCAGGATCCACGCCAGCGGCCGGCCGCGGGCCGGATCGTAGCGCAGCGCCTGGCGCCATACTTGAAAGAAGACGTCCTCCACCACCTCCTCGGCGGCCACCGTATCCCGGACGATACGCAGGACGATGCCATGCACCCGGCCACCGGTGGTGTCATAGAGCTCGGCCAGGGCATCCTCGTCGCCACCTCCGATGCGCTTAAGGCATCCGGCCAGTTCGAGGTCTTCGGGCGCAGCCCATCCTCCGCGCGGGCACGCGTCCGCATCGCCACCGTCCGGCGCGCCTGCAAGGCTTGGCGGGGGCGCGGAGCCAGGCAGGATCACCGGCTGCAGGTCCTCGGTCATGGGCATCGCTCCTTGCTGTGACAGGCATCGGGGGCCATTTTGGATGTCTCCGGGAGTGGATCGGGACGCTGGGCGCGCATGCCGCTGGGCAACACGAACGGCGGCGTCTTCCTGCATTACGCAGCCGGCAGCGCGGTGGATGCAGCCGCGGCAATGCAGGGTCGGCCGACCCATCTGCATCCGGATCGCCACACCCTGCGTAGTGAGGGGGTGCGGCGAACCCCGTCGGGGAGGCGCCGCCCACTTCATCACCTTGGGAGGCACATTGCCATGCACGTTATCAAGAAACTGACCCTCTTGCTCGCCTGGGGCGCCGCATTGCCGGCCCTCGCCGGGAGCGACAAGCTGCTGCTCACGGGCGGCGTCACCCAGCTGGAAGGCGCTGCCGGCGGCGGGCTGACGCCCTGGGCGGTGATCGCCGGCTACGGCACCCGCGACCAGATCGGTGCCAACGCCTTCTACACCGGCGTGTGGTCCCAGGACTACGGGCTGGCGACGGGCGGCATCGCCGTGGGCCTGTGGGATCGCCTCGAATTGTCCTACGCCCGCCAGCGCTTCAACACCCGTGAGGTGGGCGGCGCACTCGGGCTGGGGAACGGATTCGCCTTCAATCAGGACGTCTTCGGGGTCAAGCTGCGGGTGCTCGGCAATGCCGTGCTGGACCAGGATAGCTGGCTGCCCCAGATTGCCATCGGCGTGCAGCACAAGCGCAATGACCAGGGGGCGGTGCTGCGGGCCATCGGCGCGAAGGATGATCACGGTACCGACTTCTACGTCAGCGCCACCAAGCTCTTCCTGGCCCAGAGCGTACTGGCCAATGCGACCCTGCGCCAGACCAAGGCCAACCAGCTGGGAATTCTGGGCTTCGGGGGTGACAAGCGCGACGGCTATTCGACCCAGTTCGAGACGTCCCTGGCCTACCTGGTCCGCAAGGATCTGGCGGTGGGTGTCGAGTACCGCAGCAAGCCGGACAACCTGAAGATCGCCCGGGAGGATGACTGGTACGACTTCTTCGTTGCCTACCAACCGATCAAGAACGTTTCAGTGACGCTGGCCTACGCCCACCTGGGCAACATCGTCATCAAGGACAACCAGCGCGCACCCTACCTGTCTTTGCAGGTCGGCTTTTGACCCGAGGAGCACCCCGATGAAAACCCGCCATTTCATTACCCTTGTTGCCACCTGTGCCGCCATGGTCCTTCCCACGGCCGGTCACGCAGAACCGGATCTGTCCACCTTCCAGGCCTTCGGTGAAAAACCGGGGCTGGTGAAGATCATGGATGACTTCATGCTCAGGCTGCTGGCCGATCCGCGCACTCGCCCCTTTTTCGAGAAGGCCGACCAGACCCGGGTAAAGGCCCAGTTGGTGGATCAGATCTGCGCGGCTCTGGAGGGCCCATGCACCTATGGCGGCGCACCGATGGGGCCGCTGCATGCCGGGCTGGGCATTCGCGAGGCGGATTTCAATGCGCTTGTGGAGGATCTGCAGAAGGCCATGGATGCGCAGGGCGTTCCCTTCCGGGCCCAGAACAAGCTGCTGGCCAAACTGGCCCCGATGCATCGCGAGATCATTACCCGCTGAACGACCTGCGCCGGGTTTCAAGCCTTTGCGGGGCGCCCGCGCTTCTTCGGCGCCCCGTCGGCCTCGCCCGTTACCGGGGGCAGCGGCGCAAGCAGTGCACGGATGTCGTCCTCGCCGAACTTCACCGTACCCTGGTGATCCTCTTCGAGGATGCCGGCGGCGAGTTCGGCCTTCTTTTCCTGGAGGCCGAGGATCTTCTCTTCAATCGACCCGGCCACCACCAGCTTGTAGACGAACACCGCCTTCTTCTGCCCCAGGCGGTGGGCCCGGTCGGTGGCCTGGTTCTCGACGGCCGGGTTCCACCACGGGTCGTAGTGGATCACCGTGTCGGCGGCGGTGAGGTTTAGCCCGACACCGCCGGCCTTCAGGCTGATCAGGAAGACCGGCACCTCGCCGTCCTGGAACTGGCGGATCGGGGCCTCCCGGTCCTGGGTGTCGCCGGTGAGGGTCACGTAGTCGATGCGCCGGGTGGTGAGTTCGGCGGCGATGAGGCTGAGCATGCCGGTGAACTGGGAGAACAGCAGCACCTTGCGGCCCTCCTCCACCAGCTCCGGCAGCATGTCCATGAGCAGGTCGAGCTTGGCCCGCTCCTTCACCTTGGCGGCGGCGTCGGTCTTGATGAGGCGCGGATCGCAGCACACCTGGCGCAGCTTGAGCAGGGCGTCGAGGATGACGATCTGGCTGCGCGCAAAGCCCCGCGCAGCGATCTCGTCGCGAACCCGCTTGTCCATGGAGGCACGCACGGTCTCGTAGAGGTCGCGCTGGCGGCCTTCGAGCTCCACGCTGCGCACCACGATGGTCTTGGGGGGCAGCTCGGTGGCCACTTGCTCCTTGCGCCGTCGCAGGATGAAGGGGGCGATGCGGCGGGCCAGCAGATCCCGGCGTACGGTATCACCGTGCTTCTCGACTGGCGTGCGCCAGCGGGCGGTGAAATCCTTCTGGTCACCGAGGAAGCCCGGCAGCAGGAAGTCGAACTGGCTCCACAGCTCGCCCAAGTGGTTCTCCAGGGGCGTACCGGTGAGGCACAGGCGGTGCTTCGCCTTGAGGGTGCGCACCACCTGGGCGGCCTGGCTGGCGGCATTCTTGACGGTCTGGGCTTCGTCGAGGATCAGGGAGTGGTATTCGTGGGCGGCCAGTTGCTCCCGGTCGCGCCACAAGAGTGGGTAAGTGGTGAGGCAGACGTCGTGCGCCGGGATCTTCGCGAAGGCCTCGGCGCGGCCCGCACCCCGCAGGCTGAGCACCTTGAGATCGGGGGCGAAGCGCTCGGCCTCCCGCTGCCAGTTGAACACCAGGGAGGTGGGCAGCACCACCAGGGCCGGCTTGCCCAGGCGCCGGCCGCGCTTCTCGGTGAGCAGGTGGGCGAGGGTCTGGGCGGTCTTGCCGAGGCCCATGTCGTCGGCCAGGATGCCACCCAGCTCGTGCTTGCGCAGGTGCTGGAGCCAGGCCAGACCGTCGAGCTGGTAGGGGCGCAGATCAAGGGCAAAGCCCTTGGGTGCTGCCACCGCCTTGATCTGCCCGACACCACGGATGCGCTGGATCCAGTTATCGAGGCTTGCCAGGCCTTCGGCACGCCAGCCGTCGCCAAGCACGTCCGCCAGGCGCGGGGCGTCGAATCGGGACACCTTGAGGGTGCTGGAAGGGGTGTCGAAGAGGTCCACCAGATTGCGGGCGATGGGCTTGACCCGCTCGGCGGCCAGGGCCACACGATCACCATCCTCAAGCTGCACCACCACCTGGGCGCCATCAGGAATGCCGTCGATCTGCTTGGGATCAAGCCAGCGCGGATCCTGGCGGAAGACGGCGTGGAGCATGGGCGCCAGATCGACCCGACGCCCATCCACCTCGACACCCAGGGACACTTCGAACCAGCCTTCGTCGCCTTCATCGACCCGAACCTCCCAGCCACTGGCCACCAGCACCCGGTGGCGGAAGTCCTTGGGGCAATCGATGTGCCAGCCGGCGGCACGCAGCTCGGGGGCGACCAGGGAGAAGAAGTGAATCCAGTGGGCTTCACTTTCGAGACCGTAGAAACCTTCCGCAACGGTACCGGGACTGATCAGCCAGCCACGCTTGAGGGGCTGGAAGCCGACGCCCAGGAAGGCCTTCCAGGCGGCCTCCTCGGTGGCGAGGTCACGCTGCACGCGGACGGCACGGCCATCGGGCAGACTGGCCAGCTCGCTGGTGGCACCGGGTTCGAAACGGGCGTCGCCATAGGTAAACGTGGGGGTGGCCACGTCGTACTCATGGCCACCGAAATCAGCCTCGTAGCCCCGGTGCTTGCGCCAGCTCCAGCAGAAAAGGGAGGCCAGACTGAGGACCGGACGGCAGGGGAGTGACACCAGGGGGAGTTCGGCGGCGCGTTGCCCCTGGGGCGAGGGCAGGGCCGGCGCCACCTCGGCCAGGGCGTTGGCGATCACCGGCAGTTCGGCCGGGGCAAGGGGTGGCAGGGTCAGCAGTTCGCCGATCACGGCCCCATCCTCCAGCACGACCCGGCCGACCTCCCCTTGTACCGGATCCACGTAGGCGAGGGGATCGGTGCGGATCACCAGGGCGGCGGCCGGTTCGGTGACCACCCGCGCCTTGATGCCGTTGGCGCCAGGCACCCATTCCAGGGCACCCGGGCGGGACGACCCACCGCGCAGGGGCGAAACCCGGCCACTGCCATCCGCCTCCAGGTAGGCTCGGCCGGTGGCCAACGCCGCTTCCAGCAGCGTCAGGCCGGGCGTGCCGCTGAGGTGGGGCCAGCCATACCCGCCGGTGCGCCGGTTGGCCTCGCGCAACAGGCGGAACACATTGAGGTCTTCGTCGCGCACGAAGGCGGGCGGACGCAGCAGCGCCTGCTCGTAGTTGGACCACTCCGCGGCCACACTGCTGAGCCCCCCATCGGCACCCACCTTGGCCTTGAGCAGGCTGAACTCCATCTCGTCACCCGTGGGCAGGCTGATCACCGAACACAGGTAGAAGATGGCTTCCTTGGGTGCCGCGGCCTTCCTGGCCTTGCCCGCCTTGTCGATCCGCTCACGCAGGCCCCGCGCCCAGGCGAGGACTTCGGCACGGGGCTTGTCCACCAGGGCACCCGGCCGGCGGGCAGCAAGAATGAGGGCGGCGGCATGCTTGCAGCGATTGCCGACAGGGCAGGTGCAGCGGGTGGCCAGCTCAATGCTGCTCTGACCGAAGAACTCCCGCCGTTCGATCCGCACCGTGACCCGGTAGGGGACCGCTTCGGTCCCCTGCACCTGGGCCTGAAGCTGGTTGCCGGCCATCTCGATGTGGCGCACTCGGCCCACGTACGTCCTGGCGCGATTGAGGGCGCTGGCGGAGAACAACTCGCCCAGGAGGGTGTCGTCGAGCTGGGCAAGTAGGCGGGGTAGATCCATGCCGGGAGCCGGGCAGAGAAAACTCACGATTCTAGGCTTTGCGGCGCTGCAGCGAAACAGCCATCGGGCTGCAGCAACGGTGGGCCATCAGGCGTCGCGGCCGCTGTCCAGGGAATAGCCGGCGGCATCCAGAATGGCCGGAAGGGCTTCGGCTGCACGCAGGCGCAGGCGAACATCCACCGGCTCGCTGACCGGCGTGCTTCCCGGGTTGATCTCGATGGTCGGGACACCGTTTTCCAAGGCCCACAAGACCGGCCCCGCAATATAGGGAAAGGCACTCCCGGTACCGACCGTGAAGATCAGATCCGGCCCGGCCGCCAGTACAGTCTGGAAACGATGCACGGCCTGGTCGGGAAGGCTCTCGCCGAACAGCACCACGTCGGGCCGCAGAACACCCCCGCAATGGGGACATTCCGGCGGAATCGACAGACCCGCGTAGTTGTCCACCTGACGCACCCGGCCACAGTCCAGGCAGCGCAGCCGACGCAGGGTGCCATGCATTTCGATGACATCCCTGGAGCCCGCCTCCAGGTGAAAACCATCCACGTTCTGGGTGAGAGTGGTGACCTTGCCATGGAGCGCTTCAAGTCGGGCAATCGCGTAATGCCCGGCATTGGGCCGGGCCCCACGGCAGCTGGATTCGATCTGGGACAGGTAGCGCCAGGTGATGTCGGGTCGCGATCGGAAGACCTCTCCCGAGAGGGCCTGCTCGATGGGCAGACCCGCATCGGTGAGGGCGCCTTCGTAAAGGCCACCGACGCCCCGATAGGTGGGAAGGCCCGAATCTGCGGAAAGGCCGGCCCCGGTAATGAAAAGGATGCGCTTGGCGGCAGACAGGAGGCGACCTGCGGCAGCGATCCGGTCAGCGTATTCGGCTATGGTGGCGTTTGTCATGCTGAGCCCCTTGCGGGAAAATTCCGGAGTGACGCGGGTGCATGCCTAACGGCTGCACGCGGAAAGGGTTTAATTCTGACCGCTGGAACGGTCAGCGGCCATAGGGATGCCATAGAAACATGTGCCAGCTACTCGGGATGAACTGCAATACGCCGACGGACATCTGCTTTTCGTTCGCCGGCTTCCAGGCCCGGGGGGGCCTGACGGATGTGCATGGCGACGGCTGGGGTATCGCGTTCTTTGAGGGGCGCGGCGTGCGGGTCTTCCTGGACCCGAAGGCCAGTGCCCATTCGCCCGTGGCCGAGCTGGTACGCAGTTACCCGATCCATTCCCTCAATGTGATCGCCCATATCCGCAAGGCCACCCAGGGTTTCATCAGCCTTGAGAACACGCACCCCTTCCAGAGGGAATTGTGGGGTCGCTATTGGGTGTTCGCCCACAACGGCAACCTCCTGGATTTCGCACCCGTGCTGCGCGGCGATTTCCAGCCGGTCGGGCAGACCGATTCGGAGCTGGCATTCTGCCATCTGATGGAAACCCTCAACCGGGAGTTTCCCGCCGGAGAACCCCCACGGGTCGAACTTTTCGCTGCGATTCGACGCATCGCCGCTGATGTCGGCGGCCATGGGGAGTTCAATTTCCTGCTTTCCAATGGCACCTGCCTGTTTGCCCACTGCGCATCCCGGCTCACCTACATCGTGCGCAAAGCCCCCTTTGACGAGGCACATCTCAAGGACCAGGACATCACGGTGGACTTCCGCCAGCTGACGTCCCCCGCAGACCGGGTCGCCATCGTGGCAACCACACCACTTACGGACAACGAGGAATGGACCACCATCCCTCCGGGTACGCTGCTGCTCCTGGAAGATGGCGAGCCGGTGGATGCAGGGCCTGCCGACACCTGTCCATTCATTCGGGAAGCGGTGTGAACAGGAATGCTAAATTTGTCCCGAATTACAATTTCTATGAATTACGTCACATCCTGACACCAGTGAGAAATTGCGATGTATCCGGGCTAAAATCACCGGACGTTGCCAACCCGGGTCGAAACACTCATGCCGACAAGCGCCCCGAAAGACTGCCCCCTGTGCTTTCCCGAATGGGAGAACGTGCTCTGGCACGATGCAAGCTGCCGCGTGATTCGGGTCAATGACCCGGACTACCCGGGCTATTGCCGGCTCGTCTGGACCGAGCACGTTGCAGAGATGAGCGATCTTTCCCCGGCAGAACAGCGGCACTGCTTCAACATATTGATGGCTGTCGAAGTGGCTGTACGGGAGTGCTTCCGGCCGGAGAAAGTCAATCTGGCAAGCTTTGGCAACATGGTTCCCCATCTGCACTGGCATGTTATCCCGCGCTACCTTGACGACCGCCACTTTCCCCAGCCCGTGTGGGGGCAACCCCAGCGCAAGGGCGGCGCATCCCCCGCACCGGAGGTGGACGATGCCCGTCTCGCCCTGGCCATACGCAACGCCGTTGCCGAGCACCTTTCAGGCTGAAACCCGAGGATAGCCCCATGACGGACAGCCCCCAGAATTACACCGACCTGCGTAGCGTGGAGCAGTATCGCAAGCTGCTGAGGAATCTCCACACGCTCAACGCCACCGAGAGTCATGCCACCCTCGTGCGCATGCTCGAAGGCCTGCTGGCCAGCCCCCTGGGGCCGGAAGAGCAGCTTGAGGTCCTTGAGTCGGCGCGCCAGACCATCACTTTCGTGCAGCACGAAATGTCGTCCCGCTACGCTGCCCATCCCCTTCCACCCGACAGCGCGGAAGATGCCACCCTGCGCCAGGTGGTACGTCTTTGGACGGCCCTCAGTACTGCCTACGCCCGCCTGGGTGAAAGTGGTGCAGGGAGCGACGAGTTCCGCGCCCAATGGCCCTTGCTGGCCCAGCGCCGCATCCAGTATCTGGGTCAGGTCATCATCGAGTATTTCCGGGCCCACCGGGCCGAACCTCAAGGGTCCTGGAAGTCCGTCCATGCGGCCTACCTGGAAGCGGAGCGGACGGGAGTGGCTCACAGCCGGGTGATTGATCCCCTCAACAACACCTGGAAAGCCCAGAGCCCGGACGAGGCCTATATTGCCTTGCTGCTCATCGACCTGACCAACCCCTACGGCCGGAACCAGCGCGAACTCAACTGGATCTGCCGCTGGGCCCAACGCTTTGCCCCCTACTGCATCATGCAGCGAGAATGGGAAAAGGACGACGCCCGCGCCTACGGCCTTGACCTGACCGAAGACCATGGCTTGCGGCCGATTGCCCTGATCGGCAGCCGTCCCGGCATGCGGCGCTTCGATGGCCATCGCCTGGCTGCCCAGATCAAGGCCATGCTGGCGGAGTTCAAGCAGGGCACCACGCCCGCATCCCTCGGCCTCGGTGACGACTGTTCCCAACCCGCCTGCGCGCGACTGCTGGTTTCGCTTTACCGGCCATGGGGCATGTCTGCCGCCGGGCGGCGTTTCCCCCGGCGCAGCAAGAAGGGCGGAAACATGATCAGCACCGACTGGGAAGCCATTGGTCTCCTTGTCTCGGGGCGTGATTTCGTTTCGCCCAACCGGCACCAGACCATGGACAGCCGCCATGACCTCAACGTCATCACTTTCGGTGCCCGGGTCGACGACGAAGATCCCCCCATCATCGACGCTGAGGCCGAAGTAAGGCAGCGGGGCTTCCATCTTGACGAATGGGCGACCGTTGATCATTCGGTGTCGGGTTTCCGGCTGCAACGCAAGCACCCCGGTCAGCGTATCGAGCATCACCAGTTGGTGGGTATCAAGCCCGGTGACGGAAACCAGTATCTGCTCGGTCAGGTGAGCTGGCTCATGTATGAACCCGACGGCACCCTGATGGCCGGAATCCACCTGCTGGCAGGCCTTCCGAGCACCGTCGCCGTGCGGGGAACCGGTATTAACGTCAGCAAGCAGGAGCCCTATGCCCAGGGCTTCCTGTTACCGGAGATTGCCGCGATGCGGGCTCCGGCAACCATTGTGCTGCCGGGCGGCTGGTTCCACGCCGATCGCACGCTCGAACTGCACACGGGCGAACCGCGTCAGATTCGGCTTACGACGCTGGTGGCAAGGGGAACCAACTTCGATCAGGCCACTTACGAGTTGGTTGCCACCTGAACCACCTCGACTGCGCTCAGGTCACGAGGCGACGTGCCGGAAAACAGGCGGTGAAGGTACTGCCCTTGGCGGGCTCGCTCTCAATCAGCAGATCGCCCTGGTGACGGCTCAGCACGTGCTTTACGATGGCCAGGCCAAGGCCGGTACCACCGGTTTCGCGGGAGCGTCCCCGATCAACCCGGTAGAAGCGCTCGGTCAGACGGGGAATGTGCTCCGGGGCAATCCCGATGCCATCATCCTTCACTGAATATTCCACCACCGAGCCGCGCAGCCGCCAACTGATGCGGATGGAGCCACCCGCCGGCGTATAGCGAACGGCATTGATGGCCAGATTCGCAAAGGCACTGTAGAGCTCCTTGGCGTTTCCAAGCAGGCATGCGCGGGTGCTGCATTCAAGCTCGATGACGTGCCGGCCGCCGGATACAACCTGTGCCTCCTGCTTTACTTCCTCGAGAAGCGCCGCCACATCGACGGCCTCCTCGTGCCGGATCGGCTCGTCGACTTCCAGCGCCGACAGGGTGAGAAGATCCTGGATCAGGCGCTGCATGCGTCCGGCCTGCTCGGAAGCGAGGCCAAGATAATGACGGATGTCGTCCTTATCCAGTTCATCCAGCCCATCGATGACGGTTTCAAGAAAGCCGCTTACGACTGTGAGGGGCGTCCGCATCTCATGGGACACGTTGGCCACAAAATCACGGCGCATCGCCTGCAGGCGTTCTCCCTGGGTGATGTCTTCGGACATGAGGAGGCGCATGTCTTCGCTGAACGGCACCACGTGCACCATCAGCGTCCGGGTGATCGGGCGCCCGATGCTCAGGGTCAGCGGTGCTTCATAGCGGCCTTCCTGAAGGTATCGCACGAAATCCGGCTGTCTGACCAGATTGGTGATCGGGGTTCCCTGGTCGCGCGCCTGCTCCAGGCCAAAATGCTGCTCGCCCTGCCGATTCACCCATTCGATGGTATGCGTGTTGGACAGGAAGAGCAGGCCATGGGGCATGGCCTGACTGGCCTCACGGAAACGTTCGAGCGCCGATGTCAGGCGCTGCTGCCGACGACTGGCGTTGCGGGCATGACTGTTCAGATCGGCAAAGATGTAGTCCCACATGCCGATCGCCCGGGGCATCGGGGGAGCGTCGTCAACGGGCAGCCTGAGCCAATAGACCAGCTTGTACAGATTGCGTACGTGGTAGACACCGGCCACCAGAAGCCCGGAACAGAATACCAGGAGCCCAGGTACGAGCCCGAGCAGGACCCAGACAAACAGTCCCAAAACAACAATGAGCGCCAGATACGCAAACGCTGCAACAAAGATATATTTTATCGGCCGGATGACCGTCACCCCTCAGGCAAACTGAACCAGCCTGCGATTATCGCACGGGGGTCACGGATTCCTGTTGCGTCGAGAACCGATAGCCACTGCCGCGCACGGTCTGCACCAGACTGTCGTGACCGCTTGGCTCAAGGGCACAGCGCAAACGACGGATGTGTACGTCCACCGTCCGTTCTTCCACGAAGACGTGATCTCCCCACACTTGGTCAAGCAACTGGGCTCGCGAATGGACGCGTTCCGGGTGGGTCATCAGGAAATGAAGCAAGCGGAACTCCGTCGGGCCAAGGGTGACCGGATTTCCCGCCGCAGCCAGCCTGTGGGTTGCCGGATCAAGGCGCAGACCGCCCAGTTCCACAGGATCTTCGGTCGTCTCCGGTGCCCGGCGGCGCAGCACGGCCTTGATCCGCGCCACAAGCTCACGCGGAGAGAAGGGCTTGGTGATGTAATCGTCGGCCCCGGACTCCAGTCCGAGAACCTTGTCCTGCTCCTCGCCCCGTGCGGTGAGCATGATGAGCGGAATGCCGCGCGTCCGCTCTTCGCTCCGAAGACGACGGGCAAACTCGACACCGGACATGCCGGGAAGCATCCAGTCGAGAAGAATGAGATCCGGCAAGGCATCACGTACGATGCGCTGGGCGGTCTCTGCGTCGGCCGCTCGCACGACATGGTGACCCGCACGCATCAAGTTGGCGGCGATGAGTTCCTGAATTGCGGGCTCGTCTTCGACAAGCAGGATGGTGGCGGGCATGGAAACCTCGGTTTGGCAAATGACCGTTGCAGTGTATTGCAGCTACTTGAAGGTTTAATGACAGGTCACGGCCTTGAAACAGCGCCCCGACTCGTGCTGCAGGCCAGCAGTGCGGCCGCCTTCTAGTATCATTCGTCCATCACTCTCTCCAACGGCGGACACCAACATGGCAGGCCTGCGCAAGGACGATCCCGTCCCCATCGAAATCAAGGTGCATCAGCGTTCGCGTCTGATCGAAGTTTCCTTCGACGACGGCCAGCGATTCGAATTCAGTTTCGAGTTTCTGCGGGTCTTTTCCCCATCCGCGGAAGTCCGCGGTCACGGAATCGGCCAGGAAGTCCTGCAACTCGGCAAGCGCGACGTGGAGATCACCCGGGTCGAGCCGGTGGGCAACTATGCCATCAAGCCGGTCTTTTCGGACGGCCACGACAGCGGCCTGTATTCGTGGGATTACCTCTACGATCTCGGTCAGAACCACGACGATCTTTGGCAGACCTACCTGCTGCGCCTTGCCGAAGCAGGCGGCAGCCGTGATCCCGCCGAACAAGCACCGGTCACAGCCCCCGCACCGGGTGGCTGCGGTCACCATCATTGATCGTCGCTCGCCACGCAGCGCCCCATCGACTCTGATCGCCTTACGAACATGAATGACAAGACCACCCATTTCGGCTTCCAGAAGGTTGCCGAATCCGAAAAGGCCGGCAAGGTAAGAAGTGTCTTTTCCTCCGTCGCTTCCAGTTACGACGTGATGAATGACTTGATGTCCTTCGGCCTGCACCGCTTGTGGAAGGCCTTCACCGTGCAGATTGCGGGCGTGCGGGCCGGGGACAGGGTGCTTGATGTCGCAGGTGGTACTGCCGACCTTTCCCTGGCCTTCGCGAAGAAGGTGGGCCCGACCGGCCAGGTCTGGCTCACCGACATCAACCATGCAATGCTTTCCCGCGGCCGTGATCGCGTGGTCGACAAGGGTTTCCTGCTGCCCGTGGCCCAATGCGATGCCGAGAAGCTGCCTTTTCCCGACAACCATTTCGACGTGGTGACGGTCGCTTTCGGCCTTCGCAACATGACCCACAAGGACATTGCGATCGCCGAGATGCGCCGCGTGCTCAAACCCGGTGGCCGCCTGCTGGTACTGGAGTTTTCGAAGGTCTGGAAACCCCTGGCCCCGGCCTACGACTTCTATTCGTTCAAGTTGCTCCCGATGATGGGCGAAAAGGTTGCCAAGGACGCAGACAGTTATCGCTATCTGGCCGAGAGCATCCGCATGCATCCTGATCAGGAATCCCTGAAGGAACTGATGGAAGGCGCGGGCCTGGATAGGGTCGAGTACTTCAACATGACCGCCGGCGTGGTCGCGCTGCATCGGGGTTACAAACTCTGAGCCAGGGAGTCAGGATGCTCACCTCCTCAGCCATCACCGGCCTCAACCACCTTCTCGGAGATGCCCCTTGGGCCCGGGAAAAACTGGCCCCGTTCGCTGATCGCAGCGCGACTTTCGTTCTTAAACCCCTTGAGCTTGGCTTGGGCATCGATGGCAATGGCTACTTTACCGAGTCAGCCACAACAACACCCGACGTCGTCCTCGAGCTTCCCCTCTCCAGTCTGCCCAAGCTGATCGGCGGAGCGGACGCCCTGATGGCCGATATCCGCATCAGCGGCAACGCCGATCTGGCAGATACGCTGGGTTTTGTACTGCGCAAGCTGCGCTGGGATGGGGAAGAAGCCTTGTCGCGGCTGATTGGCGATATCGCCGCCCATCGAAGCACCGGTATTGTCCGCCAGGTGGCTGCTTGGCACCGACAGACCGCGCAGAATGTCGTTGAGAACCTTTCCGAGTACCTGAGCGAGGAACAGCCGGTGCTGGTCAAACGACAGGCCCTCGAAGATCTGGCGAGTGCCAATTCCGCCCTGCGCGATGATTTGGCTCGTCTCGAGAAGCGACTACAAAAACTCAAGCCGACACGCTGAAGCAGCGCCTGCATACATGCAAAAGGGGCAGTCCGATTGGACTGCCCCTTTTGCAATACAGCGAACCGTTCGTGCTTAGTGGCCGCGCTTCTTCAGCTTGTTGATGGCTGCGATCTGCGCGAGGGCCGAAGCCAGCTCGGATTGAGCCTTTGCGTACTCCAGGGCGGAACCCTGGTTCTGCAGAGCCTCTTCCGCGAGACGCTTGGCATCCAGTGCCTTGGCCTCGTCCAGATCCTTGCCACGAATGGCGGTATCCGCCAGAACCGTCACCAGGTTGGGCTGAACTTCGAGCAAGCCGCCGGCCACAAAAACCATTTCTTCTTCAGACTGGTTCTGGACCTTGACGCGTACGGCACCCGGCTTGATCCGGGTCATCAGCGGCATGTGGCCCGGCAGAATACCCAGCTCGCCGGATTCACCGGGGAGAGCCACGAACTCGGCCAGACCGGAGAAGATCTGCTCTTCCGCGCTGACGATATCGACATGAATGGTCATTGCCATAGCTATTTCCTCCTCAATCCGGCGGGCTCACAGGAGCACCGCCGAACGATGGTCGCGATGATTAGAGGGTCTTCGCTTTCTCGAAGGCCTCTTCAATCGGGCCGACCATGTAGAAGGCCTGCTCGGGCAGATGGTCACACTCACCAGCCACGATCATCTTGAAGCCCTTGATCGTTTCCTTCAGGGGGACGTACTTGCCGGGAGAACCGGTAAACACTTCCGCCACGAAGAACGGCTGGGAAAGGAAACGCTGGATCTTACGAGCGCGGGAAACAAGCAGCTTGTCTTCCGGAGCCAGTTCGTCCATACCCAGAATCGCGATGATGTCGCGCAGTTCCTTGTAACGCTGAAGGGTCTGCTGAACGCCGCGAGCGGTGTTGTAGTGCTCTTCACCCACCACCAGCGGATCAAGCTGACGGGAGGTGGAGTCGAGCGGATCCACGGCCGGGTAGATACCCAGGGAGGCGATGTCACGCGACAGCACGACGGTCGAATCCAGGTGGAGGAAGGTGGTCGCCGGAGACGGGTCGGTCAAGTCATCCGCAGGCACATACACGGCCTGGATGGAGGTGATCGAACCCACCTTGGTGGAGGTGATCCGCTCCTGCAGACGGCCCATTTCTTCGGCCAGCGTCGGCTGGTAACCCACCGCGGAAGGCATACGACCCAGCAGCGCGGACACTTCGGTACCGGCCAGGGTGTAGCGGTAGATGTTATCCACGAAGAACAGGATGTCACGACCTTCGTCACGGAAGCGCTCGGCCATGGTCAGGCCGGTCAGCGCCACACGCAGACGGTTGCCGGGGGGCTCGTTCATCTGACCGAACACCATCGCAACCTTGTCGAGAACGTTGGAGTCCTTCATTTCGTGGTAGAAGTCGTTCCCTTCACGGGTACGCTCGCCCACGCCGGCAAACACCGACAGACCGCTGTGCTGCTTGGCGATGTTGTTGATGAGCTCCATCATGTTCACGGTCTTGCCCACACCGGCGCCACCGAACAGACCGACCTTGCCGCCCTTGGCGAACGGGCAGATCAGATCGATAACCTTGATGCCGGTTTCGAGCAGATCCACGGACGGGGACAGCTCGTCGAACTTCGGGGCCTTCTGGTGAATAACCCGACGCTCGTCACACTGGATCGGGCCGGCTTCGTCGATCGGACGACCCAGCACATCCATGATGCGGCCCAGGGTGCCGTGACCAACCGGCACAGCAATACCCTTGCCGGTATTCGAAACTACCATGCCACGACGCAGGCCGTCCGAAGACCCCAGCGCAATGGTACGCACAACGCCGTCGCCCAGTTGCTGCTGAACTTCGAGAACCAGTTCAGCACCTTCCAGGGTAAGGGCGTCGTAAATCTTGGGCATCGCGTCGCGCGGGAACTGCACATCCACCACGGCGCCGATGCATTGAACGATCGTTCCTTGACTCATCGTCGTTTCCCCAAACTTGTTAAAGCGTTACACCGCGGCTGCGCCGCCGACAATTTCTGACAGTTCCTTGGTGATCGCGGCCTGACGGGTCTTGTTGTAGACCAGTTGGAGTTCGCCGATCACGCTTCCTGCGTTGTCGGAGGCTGCCTTCATCGCCACCATCCGGGCACTCTGTTCGGACGCCATGTTCTCGGCGACAGCCTGGTACACCAGCGCTTCGACATAGCGCACCAGGAGTTCGTCGATCACAACCTGCGCATCCGGCTCGTAGAGGTAATCCCAGTTCCCTTCAGGGGTTCCGAGACGCTCGCCGGTCAGCGGGAGAAGCTGCTCAAGCTGGGACTCCTGCTTCATCGTGTTGACGAAGCGGGAATAGACAAGGTGCACTTCGTCCAGCTCACCATTCTGGAAAGCGTCGATCATGACCTTGACGGGTCCGATCAGCTTTTCCAGATGGGGGGTATCCCCGAGCTGGGTGACATGCGAGACGACCTTGGCACCCAGGCGCTGCATGAAACCCAGCCCCTTGTTGCCGATACAGGTCACGCGAATGTCGGTGACACCCTTGCTTTCCCAATCCTTGAGCGCATTCAACCCGGTGCGCAAGGTGTTGGTGTTGAGGCCGCCGCACAGACCCTTATCGGTCGTTACGACGATCAGCCCAACACGCTTGACATCGTCCTTAGATACGAGGAACGGATGCTTGTAGTCGGTGATGTTGGCTGCAGACAGATTCGCGGCGAGACGGCGGATCTTCTCGGCGTAGGGACGGGCTGCCCGCATGCGGTCTTGAGCCTTCCGCATTTTGGACGCAGCAACCATCTCCATGGCCTTGGTGATCTTTTTAGTGTTCTGCACACTCTTGATCTTGTTACGGATCTCTTTACCGCTAGCCATTTCGCTCTCCGTGTGCCTGCGTTACGCCCAGCTCTTCTTGAACTCTTCGATTGCGGCAGCGAGTTGCTTTTCGCCTTCCGCATCGAGAACCTTGGTCGACTCGATCTTGGCAACAAGATCGGCAGCCTTGGTCTTCACGAACTGGTGCATCGCAGTTTCGCAGGCCAGGGCACGCTTGACATCGACGTCGTCGAAAGCACCCTTATTGACTGCGAACAGCGTGATCGCCATTTCCGAAACCTTGAGCGGAGCATACTGCGGCTGCTTCATCAGTTCGGTCACGAGACGGCCGCGCTCGAGCTGCTTGCGGGTCGCTTCGTCCAGGTCGGAAGCAAACTGCGCGAACGCAGCCAGCTCACGGTACTGGGCAAGCGCCAGACGCACGCCGCCACCAAGGTTCTTGATGACCTTGGTCTGAGCAGCACCACCCACGCGGGACACCGAGATACCCGCGTTGATGGCGGGACGGATACCAGCGTTGAAGAGGTCGGTTTCCAGGAAGATCTGGCCGTCGGTAATCGAGATCACGTTGGTCGGAACGAACGCGGAAACGTCGCCGGCCTGGGTTTCGATCACGGGGAGAGCGGTCAGCGAACCGGTCTTGCCCTTGACTTCACCGTTGGTGTACTTCTCGACATAATCCTCGGACACGCGGGCAGCGCGCTCGAGCAGACGGGAGTGCAGGTAGAACACGTCGCCAGGGTAGGCTTCACGGCCCGGAGGACGACGCAGCAGCAGGGAAACCTGACGGTAGGCCCAGGCTTGCTTGGTCAGATCGTCATAAACGATCAGGGCGTCTTGACCGCGATCGCGGAAGTACTCGCCCATGGTGCAACCGGAGTACGGAGCGATGTACTGCATCGCAGCGGACTCGGAAGCGGTGGCAGCAACGACGATGGTGTATTCCAGCGCGCCGTGCTCTTCGAGCTTGCGTACCACGTTGGCAACGGTCGAGGCCTTCTGACCGACTGCCACATAGATGCACAGAACGCCTTCGCCCTTTTGGTTGATGATCGCATCAACAGCGACGGCGGTCTTGCCGGTCTGACGGTCACCAATGATCAGCTCACGCTGACCACGGCCAACCGGAACCATGGAGTCGACCGACTTGAGACCGGTTTGCACCGGCTGGGACACCGACTTACGCCAGATCACGCCCGGAGCAACCTTTTCGATCGGCTCGGACAGCTTGGCGTTGATCGGACCCTTGCCGTCGATCGGCTGGCCGAGGGAGTTGACCACACGACCAAGCAGCTCCGGACCAACCGGAACTTCCAGAATGCGGCCCGTGCACTTCACGGTGTCACCTTCGGAGATGCCTTCGTATTCACCCAGAACCACGGCACCGACGGAGTCGCGCTCAAGGTTCATGGCGAGGCCAAAAACGTTGCCGGGGAATTCCAGCATTTCGCCCTGCATGGCATCGGAAAGGCCGTGAACACGGCAGATACCGTCGGTCACTGAAACCACGGTACCCTCGGTGCGGGCATTCGCGGACAGCTGCAGGTTCTGAATCCGACTCTTGATCAGGTCACTGATTTCAGAGGGGTTGAGTTGCATAGCTTATGCTCCTAGTTCTTTAGCGCGGCGGCCATGTTCGCGAGCTTGCCGCGGACCGAGGCGTCGATGACTTCATCCCCAACGGCGATCTTGACCCCACCGATCAATTCGGGGTCTACGCTGACAGTCACGTTGAGCTTGGCCTTGAAGCGAGCTTCCAGGTCAGCAACGAGTGCTTTCAGTGTGGCATCGTCCATCGGAAAGGCGGAGACGATATTCGCCTCCTTGACACCTTCGTGTTCGTTCTTGAGAGCAACGAACAGGTCACGGATCTCGGGAAGCACTTGCAGACGCTCGTTTTCGACAAGAACACGGACATAGTTCTGCTGTTCGGCAGACAGTCCGGTTCCCGCGACATCGAGGAAAAGCCCGGCCAGTTGTGCAGGCTGGAGCTTGGGATCGCTGATGCAATCCCCCATTTGCGGATCGGCGGCGATGCACGCCAGCCGATCTAGTGCTTCCGACCAAGGCCCCAGCGCATTGCCCGCGGAAGCGAGCTGAAATGCCGCTTCAGCATAGGGGCGTGCGATGGTGACGTTCTCGGCCATGGCTTATTGAAGTTCCTGTTTCAGGTTGGCCAGCAGGTCGGCGTGGGCCTGAGCGTTGATCTCCTTGCGGAGGATCTTCTCGGCACCGGCGACAGCCAGATGGGCGACCTGATCGCGCAGGGCTTCCTTGGCACGTTGGGCGGCGACGCCAGCTTCGGCTTCAGCGGCTTCACGGGCCTGGGCAATGATGCGGGCGGCTTCGGCGCGAGCTTCATCGAGGAACACTGCAGCCTGCTTTTCAGCAGAGGCACGGACGTCCGTAGCGGACTCACGGGCCTTGCGCAGCTCTTCAACGACTTTCTTCTCGGCATGAGCGAGATCGCTCTTCGCCTTGTCCGCAGCCGCGAGCCCGTCGGCGATCTTCTTCGCGCGCTCATCGAGTGCCTTCACAATGGGGGGCCACACGAACTTCATCGTGACCCACGCCAGAATGAAGAACACAACGAGCTGGGCTACCAGGGTTGCGTTCAGATTCACGGTAGTCTTCCTTTAGTCAGGTTGGACCGCGAAACTCAGATCTTGAACGGGTTGGCGAACGCAAACATCATGGCGATACCGACGCCGATCAGGAACGCAGCGTCGATCAGACCAGCCAGCAGGAACATCTTGGTCTGCAGGGCGTTCATGAGTTCGGGCTGACGGGCGGATGCTTCCAGGTACTTGCTACCCATGATGCCGATACCGATACAGGCGCCGATAGCACCCAGACCGATGATCAGACCGGCGGCCAGAGCAACAAAACCGAGAACGTGTTCCATGACTACTCCTTTAGTTGAGATGATTTAAATTGAAACCGAAACGACTGCTTAAACCTTGAAACTTCTTAGTGGCTTTCGTGGGCCTGTCCGATGTACACCAGGGTCAGCATCATGAAGATGAAGGCCTGCAGGGCGACGATCAGGATGTGGAAGACCGCCCAGATGGAGCCCGCGACGATGTGGCCGAGGAAACCGAACACGGTGGCAGTCCCGCCCATCAGCGCAATCAGCATGAACACCAGTTCGCCAGCGTACATGTTGCCGAACAGTCGCATGCCGTGGGACACGGTCTTGGCCAGGAACTCGATCATCTGCATCAGGAAGTTGATCGGGTAAAGCAGCGGATGGGAGCCGAAGGGGGCGGTGAAGAGTTCGTGGATCCAGCCGCCGAAGCCCTTGATCTTGATGTTGTAGTACAGGCAGATCAGCAGAACGCCGATGGACATGCCGAGGGTGCCGTTCAGGTCGGCGGTGGGCACGACGCGCAGGTAGGCATGTTCGTTTCCGGAAATCAGTGCCCAGATCTTGGGCAACAGATCAACCGGCAGGAAGTCCATGGAGTTCATCAGGAAGATCCAGAAGAACACGGTCAGGGCTACCGGTGCAACAAATTTGCGGGATTCGGCGCTATGCACGATGCCCTTGGCCTGATCGGCAACCATTTCGACGAGGATTTCGATGGCAGCCTGGAAGCGACCCGGAACGCCGGAAGTGGCCTTGCTGGCTGCTTTGGTCAGGATCAGCAGGGTGACGATACCCAGGCCGATGGAGAAGAACAGGGTGTCCAGGTTCCACACGCTCCAGTCGATGATGGCGGTTTGCGCATGACCGGTGGAGTTCAGGTGGGTAAGGTGGTGGACAATGTATTCGCCCGCTGTCGGGCCGTGTGCTTCGGTGCCAGTGCTCATGGTCAGGTCTTCACCAAAAATGCAAATAAATTCGCCTTCAGCGCCACGACCAACCCGATAAACAACGCCAACCAATGGACGTCTGGATACACGAGTCGAACGGTCGCCAACAATCCTACGGTTGACGCGATCTTGAAGAACTCGCCAACAAAAAACTCAAGCGGGTACGACGCAGCCGGCCGCTTGGATACCAAGCTTAGGCGCAGGGCGAACAACAAATTGGGAAGAACACAGGCTGCGCCTCCCAACGCCGCCGACAACGCACCGCGCGTCCCTGAAATCAATCCCGCGGCCAATGCCACAAGAATTGTCGCGCCTATCTGCAGGAATACCGCTTTTAACATTGGCTCTCTGCGTGGCACGTCGGGTAATGCGCCGTCCGCCGTACGAAAAACGTGTGGATAGTAGGGGTTAACCGCAGCAAAGTCAATCGCCGCGGCACTGCAGCATTATTGGACAGGTCAGCCACAAAGGCCCCTGTGAATGTGGCTGACGCTTGACAGATCCCAAAAACATATCGATTATTATCGACATGAATACGGACTACTCCCGGGCCATCCCCGAAACGTGGCGTGACATTTCAGCGGTGTTCGCTGCCCTTGGCGACGAGCACCGGCAGCGCATCCTGCTCACCTTCGAGGCGGGCGAGAGGCTGAATGTCGGCCAGATCGCCGAGGTCTCCACCCTTGCCCGTTCAACCGTCTCCCATCACCTCAAGGTGTTGCGCGAAGCGGGCGTGCTCATTTCCGAGCGGGAGGGCAAGGAGATCTATTTCCAGGTCAACAAGACCTTCCTGCAGGAGGCCTTCGGCAAGGTCTCCACCTACCTCGACACTTACCTCTGACGTTTTCCGGGCCCTTCCATGCGATCGCTCATCAAGGCGCTCCTGCGCGCGTTCAGTTCCCTCCTGTTCCGGGTCCGGGTGAATGGTCATCCCCCCGCCAGCACCGGACGACTACTCATCGTCGCCAACCATGAATCCTTCCTGGATGGCCTGCTGCTCGGCCTCTTTCTGCCCCTCGACCCGGTTTTCGTGGTGCATACCGGAGTCGTGCGCAATCCGGCCTTCCGGCTCCTGCTCTCACTGGTGGATTACCTGGCTGTCGATCCGACCAGCCCGATGGCCATGAAGAAGGTGATCCGGCTGCTGGAAGGAGGTCGGCCAGTGGTCATCTTCCCCGAAGGGCGCATCACCACCACCGGCAGCCTGATGAAGACCTACGACGGACCGGCCTTCGTGGCGGCCAAGACCGGTGCGACCATTCTCCCGGTGCGCATCGACGGCGCCGCCCGCACCTATTTCTCCCGTCTTGCGGCGCACGTGCCGCGCCGGCTCTTTCCGCGGATCAGCCTGTCGATCCTGCCCACCACGCACATCCCCATGCCCGATGCACCCACCGCCCGTGATCGGCGGCGCCGGGCCGGCGAAGCCATGCGGCGCCTGATGCAGGAGATGATCTTCGCCACCCGGCCGGATCAGACCCTCTTCACCACCCTGCTCGATGCAGCCGACATCCAGGGCCATGGTCATTCTCTGGTGGAGGATCTCAAACAGATCGAGTACAGCTACCGCGACCTGATCAAGATGGCCCTGGCCCTGGGACGGCTGGTTGCCCGGGAAAGCCAGCCCGGCGAGAAGGTCGGACTGCTGCTGCCCAATCTGGCACCCACGCTGGGACTCATCTTCGGCCTCTCGGCGCAGGGGCGCACGGCAGCCATGCTCAATTACACCGCCGGCGTGGAGGGCATGCAGGCTGCAATCACGGCGGCCCAAGTCCGTTGCATCGTCACCTCGCGGGCCTTTGTCGAGCAGGCCAAGCTGGGTGACAAGCTCCCGGCCCTGCAGGGCGTGCGCCTGATCTATCTTGAAGATCTGCGCGCCACCATGCGTTTCACCGATACCCTCTGGCTGCTGCTGTGGGCACTGCCCTTCCCCAGGCTTGCCCTACCGGCCGGATCGCCGGAGGACGCGGCAGTGGTGCTGTTCACCTCCGGCTCCGAAGGCAAACCGAAGGGGGTCGTGCTCTCTCACAGGGCCTTGCTGGCCAATGTGGCGCAGATTCGGGCAGTGGTCGATTTTTCCGTTGATGACAAGATCCTCAACGCCCTTCCCCTGTTCCACTCCTTCGGCCTGACGGCCGGTGGCCTGCTGCCGGTGCTGTCCGGCGCGCGGGTCTTTCTTTACCCCTCTCCCCTCCACTACCGGGTGATTCCCGAGCTGGCCTATGACCGCAACTGCACGGTGCTGCTCGGTACCAGCACCTTCCTGGGCAACTATGCCAAATTTGCCCATCCCTACGATTTCTATCGCCTGCGCTACGTGATTGCCGGTGCCGAGAAGCTCGCCACGCCCGTGCGTGACCTGTGGTTCGAGAAGTTCGGCATCCGCATCTTCGAGGGCTACGGCGCCACCGAAACCGCGCCGGTGTTGGCGGTCAACACCCCCATGGCCTTCCGTAGCGGTACGGTCGGTCAGTTTCTCCCGGGCATCCAGTACCAGCTGGTGCCGGTTCCAGGGATTACAGCGGGCGGCATGTTGCATGTGAAGGGTCCCAACCTCATGTCGGGCTACCTGCGGTTTGAGAATCCGGGCGTTCTGCAAGCGCCTGCCTCTCCGGCCGGCGATGGCTGGTATGAGACCGGTGATGTGGTTGAAGTGAGCGACGAGGGCTTCGTGAAGATCGTCGGACGGGTCAAGCGCTTCGCCAAGGTGGCTGGTGAGATGGTGTCGCTGGAGGCCGTCGAGAAACTCGCGGCGTCCGCATCGCCAACTGCAGCCCACGCCGCTTCCACCCAGCCCGATCCTGCCCGGGGCGAGACCATCCTGTTGTTTTCCACCGACCCGGCGCTGAATCGCGAGCAGCTCCAGGCTGGGGCCCGCAGCGGCGGCTGGCCCGAGATTGCCGTACCCCGCCGGATCATCACGGTCGATGCCCTGCCCCTGCTGGGTACCGGCAAGATCGACTACGTCACCCTCAAACAGTGGGCCGAAAAGGCCTGAGCCATCCGGGAAAGGACAGCCATGCGCAACAAAACCCTCATCGCCAT
>WBZV01000405.1_pt1 | contig 26234 bp, 15 predicted proteins | sample 5204221 | NCBI WGS metagenome assembly WBZV01 (sample SAMN12344360, study PRJNA552823) | activated sludge metagenome | biome: Activated sludge suspended growth; feature: Nitrification reactor; material: Wastewater; isolation source: activated sludge from nitrification reactor of wastewater...
TGTAGAGACCGTCGTCGCTGGCGAGGTTCGACGCGTACCGGCGGATCGGCACCGAGGCCCGCGCCGGCGCGTCCTTCCACGGCTTGAAGCCGTTGACGATGTCTTTGAGGTTCATGTCGCAGATGGCACTGTTCACCTGCTTGCGCGGACTGGCGCCCATGGTGAACGCCCGGTACTTCGCCGGCATGAGGGACTGGTAGAACATGACGGACATCGACGTCTGGAACTGCTCCTTGGTCTCCCTCAGCCCCTCCGGGGTGACCAACCAGTCGTTGACGTCCTTGCACGCGTCGGACGTCCCGGCGCACTGACCGACCCGCTTGAGTTTGGCGTAGTCGGAGACGACGATCCGCGGGAACGTGGTCCCCACGGTCGTGGTCGCCTCGTCGAGACGATCGGCCGTCCGCTCACCCAGCTCCCCGACCTTGGCGCTGAAGTCGTCGTCGAGACCCTCCCCCGCGGCGACTTCAGCGACCTCCGCGGCGAGGTCGAACGCCGCCATCCCGATGCTCACGGCTTTGCCGACGCCGGGGAACTCCCCGACGATTTCGGCGGCGGCCCGGGTGATGGTCAGGACGTTGGCTGCGACCTTCTGTGCGTTCGGCACCTCGAGGCTCTTGTCGATGCTGTCGGCTACCGCGGTCATCTTGGCCCACGTCTGCAGCCCGGACGCCTCGTAGGGCTTCGCAAGTTTGGCGTAGTAGCCGTACGTCTCACGCACCCACTTGATCTCCTTGACCAATTGGTCCTGCGCCGACTCGAACGTCTTCGCCGAGTAGAAGGCGTTCGAGTCGTACTTCGCCTGACGCACGTCTTCGAGCCGGTTGCTCCAGTACTCGTTGCTGTACGCCTGCGTCCAGTACTGAGCGCGCGGGTCCTTACCCAGATTGGCCTGCTTGCCAAGGTCGGAGATCGCGCTGCTGAAGTCGTCATCGTCGGCACCTGGCCACGCCCCCGGCGCGGAGTACAGGACCGCCACGGCGGGCATGTCCGGATCGACGTCCCCATCGAGCGTCACAGTGGGGGCGTAGCGCCAATGGGAGTCGCGGCTGAGCCATCCTGCGACGCCCGCATTGTTCTCGCCCTCACGCAGAGCGCGCGGCAGTGCGGAGACCCGGGACTCACCCTGCAACGAAGCCGTCTTCCGGCAGAGCTTGCGCGCACGCTTCTTGGCCTTGGGCGCCTTCGCCCGCTTCGTGGCCTTCCCGCAAGCGCTGTTCTTCGGAGCGCCGGCCAGCGCCGGCTTCGTCTGGTGGGTGCTCTCCACGCCGGAGCCGACCCCATCGCCGACCAAGGAGTAGGACTGCCCGCGGGCGGTCTTGCGGTCCAACGGACCGTACGCCCCGTTGCGTGTGGCTCCGAGCCACTCCATCGCGTCCACAAGATCATCGATCGCGATCGCCGTCAGATAGTCGAGATCCTTCGGCAAGGGCTGCCCCACCGAGACCACGATGCCGAGCGACTCGTGGCCCGCGATGTCCCGGATCGTGTCGGTCATCCGCCGGACCTCCGGACGTCCCTTGTCCTGTGTGGCGAAGAAGTCCTGCCGGACGTCGTACTGGTCCGGTCCGGCAGCAGCCCGATTCATCCACACCACGTGATAGCCCCCACCGGAGACCTTCTGCTTGTACGGCTTCTCGTCGATGCGGACCACGTGGGTGTCCGCATCCGACGACTTCGCGTCTGTCACGAAGGAGATGCGGTCGTTGGGCATGAGGTCATACAGCCCACGCGTGTTGCGGACCAGCATCCCGCGCACCGCGAGGGTGTCCTTCTCCCACGAGTTGCCGGCGACCTGGTAGGCCTGGCCCGGCGAGGACCCCGGCACACCCACTGCGCTGAAGGTGCCCGGCGTCAACGACGTCGCAGCGCCCCACCACCAGACCGGCTGGACGCCGATGGGCTTGAGCGCCTTGATGACCCCGTACGGCGCCTGGTCGTTGCCGAACTTCCCGAAGTTCGACGCGATCACGAGATCCTTCTCGTCGACTTTGTTGTCGGTGAAGTCCTTCTGCACGGCGGCGATGCACGGCGCAGCGGCCTTCTCCCCTGCGTCGTATCGGGTCTGGCCCACCACCTGCGGGCACGAGTAGTTCTTGACGTAAACCGGCTTGAGGGTGGAGCGGTTCAGAACGGCGACACTGAGCCAGGTCCCTGACTTCGTCTCGAAGAACTGCCCCTGGAACGTGCTGTCGGGGATGTCGGCGTTCGGGTCGTCGATCCGGATCCCCGGTAGACCGAACAACTCCCCGTTGGTGTCCAGGTACACCGCCGGCGACGGGCTCGTGTCCAGAGCGCCGGACTTCGCGGTGAGCACCCGCTCGTCGGTCACCGTCACGGTGTCCGTGGCATATGCCGCGGTCGAGAGGCCAGAGAACGCAATGGCCGCCGACACCGTGGCGATGATCAGTTTTCCTCCCATGGGTCGGGAGTCTAGGCGCGGTGGACTGGCGCGGGGAAGGGCTTTCCGGCGGACCCCGCACGGCCTCCAGCGCGGAGTGTCCCGCGGTGACCGATACTGACCCCCGAAACCGGTAACCGCACGACACTCAACAATGGCGAGTGAGCCTGGCACCGCAACTCTCCCGGTAGTCTCGCCGTGATGGACGAGTCCGCCACCCAGACCGCTCCCAGCCTGCGCCTGGCCGGCGTGGGTGTCGTCGCATTCAGTTCGATCGCCTGGTGGCCTGCCTTCACACTCGGCGCCTGGGGCACGGTGTTCTTCCCGCAACTGCTCAGCCTGTGGGCGGTGGCCACTGCGGCCTTCGTGCTCGTGATCGTCTCGGGCTCGGTTCGGCGGCACGTCGGCTGGTGGTCGTTGGCCCTGTTGACCCCGACGCTGTGGTTGGTCCTTGCGATCGAGTTCGTGCCGGGGTCCCGGCCTCCGATGGCGTGGTTCGGCACCGTGGTCACTCTCGTGGGGGCACCTGCGATGGTCGCCATCCTGATCCGCTTCGCCGCACCCGACCTCGCCGAGGACGCCACTTGGCGCGACCGCTGGGCGGTGATCGCAGCCGTGGCGGTGGTCGTCGCGGCCGCGTACGGCCTCGGCACCGTCCAGGAACACATCTTCACGTGCGGCGACTTCACGATCAGCGGCAACTCGCAGCCGCCGGGATGCACACCCGGCGAGCCTTCCCTGGACATCGCGCGTCGCTGAGGGATAATTCGCGGCTCGTGCTGCGCACCTGAGGATGCTCCGCAATACTAGGGGCGCTCTGCTTTCGACTTCAGGGGACTCGTAATGATGAAGAAGTGGCTCGGTGTGCTGTCTTCGGTGGCGGTTCTTATCGGTGGCCTCACCATGACAACGGCGCAGCCTGCCGCCGCCGCCGCGAGCGTGACGCTCGACAAATCGGCGCCTGGGTCGGTGCTGCTCGGGGACCCGGTCCCCTACACCCTTACGGCGAGCAACCCTGCGGGCAACGACCCGCTCTACAACGTGAGTTTCTCCGATGTGTTGCCCGCGGGCTTCGAGTACGTGGGACCGACCACCCCCGCCTCGGCCGGTGAGCCGACAGTGACCCAGACCTCAAGCGGGCAGACCCTGCTCGTGTGGAACAACGTCACCGACCTGCAGGCAGCATCCTCATTCGCGCTGAAGTTCGAGGCCCAACTCAAAACTCCCGTGCCAACGACGATTGTCCCCGTCGACACCAACACTGCCTACGTCTCGGGATCGACCAACGAGCGCCTGCTGCCGAAGTTCACCACCAATGGCGTACCCATCGCCGATCCCGAGGTGGTTTCCGACACCGCCACAGCGGACACGAAGCGGGCACCGTTCGTCGTCGAGAAGAAGAACACCAACAGCCCCGAAGGCGAATTGCTGCGCGGGGTCCACGACCAGCGATCGACCTACACGCTCACGATCCGCAACAACAAACACGTGCCGACGAACAACGTCACGCTCACCGACTACCTGCCGGCGCAGTTGGAGTTCCTCGGCTGCGGCAACCAGGACAACTCCGCCGGACCGGAGTACCCGGGGTCCGGTCCGCTGGGTGATCCTGCTGTGAACCCGGACCCGTGCCCGAACCCAGTCAGCGTCGAGACCGTGGACAGCCCCCAGGACGTCCCTGGACTCGGTGACCTCACGGGCGTCTACACGGCCGTGACATGGAACGTCGGCAACCTCGCCGCCAATGAGGTCCAAGAGATCAAGTACGTCGCGGGCATCCCGCTCAACGCGAACACGATGACATGGAACCCAGGTCCGGCGCCCTCCGCAGGCAGCCTGGAACAGGGCTCCAATCTCGACAACAACAACGGCGCATCTACCCGGGAGTTGGGCGAGCAGTCGATCACCAACGAGGTCTCCGCCCAGGGCGCCTTCCAGGGAACCGCACCGTCCAACCCGGTGACGGTCACCGAGAAACACACGGTGACCATCGAGGACGTGCGGATGCAGAAGTCCGTGTCGCCCAGTGACTTCACCCCGGGCGGAATCGCCACCTTCACCATGGACATCCAAGCCAGCGAGTACATGGATGCGTCGAACATCGTCGTCACCGACACGCTGCCCAACGGCTACTGCCCGCTGGGTGCTACCGGCACCACCTCCTGGGCCGCCGAACCGTTGTGCACTGCGCAGGCGGCTGACCCCAAGCCCACTCCTGGGTTTGCGAGCGTGCCGACATGGGACAACGGCTCCAAGACCTACAACGTCGTGTTCCAGCCACTGGCCAGCATCATCGCCAACGGATCCGCAACCGTTACGCTGCCGGCCCGCATGCTCCCCAACTACCGTGACGGCGACGCGCTGGGCGCCCGCACCGTGGCAGGCGACGGTTTCACCAACACCGTGGAACTGACCGCCAAGACCAACGCGATCAAGGACTCCGACGACAACCCGGTCGAGCCGGGCGAAGAGACTGTCGGGGACACCTCGCAAGCAGAGCAAGGCACTCCTCTGCCCACGATCAGCAAGGAGATCAAGACGCGTGCCGCACCCCCGGATTTCCCGGGCGGCATGAAGTGCGACCCGACCGTCGCACCCCCCTACGTCTCCGACCCCGACCCGCTGCCCGCCTTCCGCAAGGGCGACGTCATCTGCTTCAAACTGCGGGTGGACTTCCCCAAGACCATTGACACGAAGAATGCGGTGGTCACCGACTTCCCGCCGGTCGGCACGGAGTTCGTCGTGCTTGACGAACCAGAGACGGGTAACAACACGTTCGCGGTCACCGGGAACAACAACGTGACCGTGACGCCCGACCTGACCGCAACCAAGTTCGTGCTCACCCTCGGCGACGGGGGCTTCGTGCCCAAGAACGGCGTGTTCGAGGCCACCTTCGCCGTGCGTGTTCTGGAACCCGGCACCGGGACCAAGCCGGAGATCACCGGCAACCTCATGAAGATGCGCACCGAGAACACCGCTGGTGTCGCGCAGTCCTACCGCGACCAGGCCGAGTACGACCTGCTTCCGCCGCCGAACCTGTCCATCGACAAAGGTGTCATCGCAACGGACAAGCCCAGTGCGACCTACCCGGCAGTGAGCCCTCTGCAGGACAACAAGCCCATCGAGCAGGGCGGAACCGCCACCTTCCAGATCAACATCGAGAATCAGCCGCAGACGCCAGGTTCGGACTACTCGGTGCGCGGTGTGCAGGTGTGGGACCGCTTGCCCGAGCAGTTGACGTGCTCGGCGGTGAACCTCGCCGCCCTGGCGTACATCAAGCCCGGTTCGAGCACCGAGTTGCCGCTGCCGGCAGGTATCGCCACCTGTGACGACGCGTCCGGCGGCAGCATCCTCAAGTGGGTCTTCCCGACTCCGGACCTGGCCGACGCCTACTCCATCGACGTGGACCAGACTCTGTCCCTGATCTACACCATGAAGGTCCCGGACGAGGCGGCAGCAGGCACGAATTACGCCAACACCGCCGGTGTGCGGCAGTTCGAGGCGTTCACGGACATTCCCGGGATCACGGCCACGTACATCCCCGCGGAGAACATCGATCCGACCCAGGATCCCAAGGCAGATTCGCCGCCTCTGAAGGACCCGTCCAACGTGTTCATCCCGGGTGCCGAGGTGGCCAAGGACGCCGAAACCTCTCTGACCGAGACCAACAACAACTTCAAGACCCAGGCCACCATCGGTGAGACGATCACCTACACGTACGAGGTGACCGTGCAGAAGGGAACCACGGTCTATCGAGGGGTGCTCTCGGACGCCCTGCCCACGGGCATCGACTTCGTGTCGCTGGTCAAGGCCGAGTTGGTGGGCTCGTCGACACCATTGCCTGACCTGGGCTTCACGATCGATGCGACGAACGGCACGCTGACCTTCCCCGTGAAGTGGATCAACGACACTTCCGGGGACCAGACGTTCCGTGTGACCGTGACGGCGAAAGTCGGCCAAGCGGCCGCAACCTGCGGCCAGGCCACGTGCACTCTGCCGACGCAAACCGTCGCGAACAACGTGAAGAGGACGAACACCGCGAAGTTCGAGAGCTTCACCGCCGAATCGGGCGGCACGAAGACCGAGACCACCACGCCGTACGACATGTTCGTCATGCAGCCGAGCCCGAGTATCACGAAGACGGCCAATCCGACTTCGGTGACCTCTACCGCGACGGACATCACGTACACGTTGCGCGCCTCCTCGTCGGGCACCCGCCCGCCGCTGCACGACGTGACCATCGTCGACTGCGTCCCGGACACCCTCACGGTCAAGACCGTCAACAACGGCGGAACGCTCGGGACAAACCCGAACTGCGACACGAGCGATAAGGTCTCGATCACGTGGACCTTCGACCCGCTAGTGCCGGGCACGCCCAAGGACGTCACCTACGTCGCGAACATCAAGCCCGGCTCGCCGGCCGACGTGAAGTTCAAGAACACGGTCGGTATGAGCGGCACCAGCATGCCCGGCGACGTGACAGGTGAGCGCACCTACCTCACGGGCGCGAATGCCGAGGTGTTCATCACAGGAGCGTCGATCGACAAGACCGTGACGCCCGCGGTGGCGACCATCGGCGAGACCGCGACCTACACGATCGACACCAAGTTGCCGGACGCCGCGTACCAGAACTTGGTGGTGCTCGATACACTCCCGCAGTACATCGACTACGCCGACGTCTCGGACATCGCGCTTACGTGCTTTACCACCGACAGCAGCTACCAGAACCCCGCTGCGTGCTCCACGGGCGTCACGGCCACGCTGCTCGGGCCTGACCCCGGGAGCCCCGGCGCCACGGGCCAGCAGATCGGCTGGTCGTTCGACGCTCTGCCGAACCAGGACAAGCACCGGATCATCCGGATCTCCTACAAGTCCCGCGTGAGCGATCTGCCGCAGAACGTGGCTGGGGCGACCCGGACGAACTCGGCCAGCGCAGGGTACGGCTACGCCACCAAGCCCGAGACGCTGGCTGCGGCACAGAACCCCCCGAAAACCATCGGATCTGACGGCGCGACCATCACGCTCACCGAGCCGAACCTGAAGATCGCGAAAATGGTCAACGGTGAGGACGCGATCACCGCCCTGCCGGACGACACCTTCGGCTACACGATCAACGTCACCAACCCGCAGCGCACCGGCGGCGTTCCCACCAGCACCGCCTATGCGGTGAAGGTGCGTGACTGCGTACCGGACGGCGTCGCAGTAGTGAATCCCGGCACCGGAACAGTGGGCACAGACAACACTTGCACGACCACTGACAAGGTTTCAGTCAGTTGGCCGACGATCACCTCCCTGGCGGTCGGTGACAGCCAGCAGTACACCTACACCGCCAAGCTCAAGGGCAACACGACGACCGCGCAGACCAACGTCGTGAGCGCGCTCGAGTGGACCAGCCTGACGCCCGATCCGAACAACCCCGACATCCGCACGTACGGGCCGATCACGGCCGACGCGGTAGTCACCCCCGTGCTGCCGGACGTGAAGATCGAGAAGTTCAACTCCGACGCAGTGGCGTACATCGCCCAGCCGTACACGTGGTCGATCGAGGTGACCAACCCCAGCACTCGCGATCCCGGGCCCACGGCCTACCAGGTGAAGGTGGACGATGTCCTGCCGCCGAACTGGACCTACAAGGCCGGCACGACTGTCATCACCTTCGATGGCAACCAGGTCTCGACAGACGATCCCACGGTGGACTCCAGCAACCCGCTGGCCGTCAAACTCGCCTGGGACACCAAGACCGACCTGCCGGTGAACAAGAAGATCGTCATCACCTTCCAGGCGACCCCAGGTGCCGACGTGGTGGACGACCCCGGTGTCGGCATCGACGTGACTCCGAAGGTTCCGCACATCAACACCGCCAACACCACGTGGAACCCCGGCGAACCGACTGACGGCTGGACCCCGGTGACGTCGGGCAACGTCACCGCGCAGACGGGGATCGCGTCGGCGGATCTGGAGTTGACCAAGTCCCACGTCACGTACTACACCCCGGCGCTGCAGGACGAGGACAATGTCATCCCGGGCACGCAGTTCAAGTGGAAGCTGCAGGTCAAGAACAACGGTCCGGACAATGCTGTCGGCCCGTACGTGGTCGTGGACACCCTGCCCGCAGGCAACACCTACGTCGGCTCCCAGGGAACCGACTGGACCTGCGAGCAGGATCAGGTGGACGCGCAGAAGATCACCTGCACGCACCCCAATGCCGGAACCGACGGGCTGGCCAAGGACGCCAGCCTGCCGGACCTTCTCCTGACGGTGTCGGTCGACATCGACGCGCCGCCGACGATGGAGAACACCGCCACGGTGACCGGCCAGACCTACGACCCGAACCCGGCGAACAACACCGGCAAGGACACGGTCACCCCGCTGCCCCCGAGCGTGCAGATCGAAAAGTTCAACTCCGACGACGTGGCGTACATCGACCAGCCGTACACGTGGCGCCTGGAGATCACCAACCCCAGCGAGAACGTTCCTGGACCCACCGCCTACCAGGTGAGCGCCAGCGACGTACTCCCGCCGAACTGGACCTACCAGGCCGGCAGCACGGTGATCACGCTGGACGGAACTGAGATCTCGACAGACGATCCCACGGTGGACTCCAGCAACCCGCTGGCCGTCAAACTCGCCTGGGACACCAAGACCGACCTGCCGGTGAACAAGAAGATCGTCATCACGTTCCAGGCGACCCCAGGTGCCGACGTCGTGGACGACCCCGGTGTCGGTATCGACGTGACCCCGAAGGTTCCGCACATCAACACCGCCAACACCTCCTGGTACCCCGGAACCCCCACCACCGAATGGCAACTGCAGACGTCGGGCAACGTCACCGCGCAGACCGCCATCGGACTCGCGGATCTGCAGATCGTGAAACTCCACCGCACCGACTACCCGAAGTCGTGGAACGTGGCCGACAACGAGGTCGTCCCGGGCACGGAGTTCGAGTGGGTTCTGCAGGTGTCCAACAACGGGCCCGACCCGAGCGTGGGCCAGTTCACCGTTGTGGACACCCTGCCCGATGGGGTGGAGTACCGCGGCTACAACGACGGTGCCGGATGGTCCTGCAACGCCGTGGGACAGTTCGTGACGTGCACCAACCCCGGACCGGTCGATGGGATTGCGAAGGGTGCGAGCCTTGAGGACCTGGTGCTGACGGTGTACGTGGATGAGGCCGCGACCGCCAACCAGCGCAACACCGCGACGGTGACCGGCAAGACCCTCGACCCGAACCCCGTGAACAACACCGCGACCGACGAGGTCACGTTGCGGCCACTGGCGGACCTGGCGATCGAGAAGAGCCGGACCCAGCCGTACGTGGTGGGCAACCAGGTGACGTACACGCTGGCGGTGACCAACCTGGGGCCGTCGGTGTCGGTGAAGGACATCACCGTGGTCGACACCCTGCCCACGGGCCTGTCGATCGCATCGATCGACGCCGGACCGTGGGAGTGCCAGCCCACCAGCGGCGAGACGGACACGTTGACCTGTGTGCTCAAGCAGGACCTCGCGCCGAATGAGCAGGCGCCGCTGATCAACGTCACCGTCGACGTCCTGGAGAGCCCCGGTGACGAGGCGGTCAACACCGCCGAGGTGACCGGTACGACTCCGGACCCCAACCCGGACAACAACACGGACACCGTGACGGATCCGGTGGTCAGCGACGTGCAACTCGAGATCGCGAAGAAGACCACCGGCGCGAACCCGGTGACGGCCGGTACTGCCACCGAATTCACCATCACCGTGTCGAACCTGGGCCCGGCGAAGGCGAAAAACGTCGTCGTGGTCGACCAGTTGGAAGCCGGGCTGCGGGCGACGTCGGCGACGGGCACCGGATGGACCTGCGACGTGGGGTCCGGCACAACGGTGACCTGCACGCGGGCCAACTTCCCGCTGTCGGCCTCACCGTCGGACATCGTGATCAAGGCCGACGTGGACAAGGCGGTACCTGGTGGCACCACGTTGAAGAATGTGGCGACCGTGACCACGACCTCGCCGCAGCCCGGTGGCAACCCGCCCCCGGCGACGTCCACCGTGGACGTGGTCGCGAAGTCCGACCTCGCGATCTCGAAGACCCACGACGGTGGGCCCTGGAAGATCGGCGGAACGGGGACGTGGAACGTGCGCGTGGTCAACAACGGGCCGTCCGACAACCCCGGGCCGATCACAGTGATCGACACGCTGCCGAACGGCAACGAGTTCCTGTCGGCCGCCGGGGACGGGTGGACGTGCACCGCCAGTGGCCGTACGGTCACCTGCGTGTACGCGGCCGGCCTGGTCGTGGGACAGTCGGCGGAGTTCTCGATCCGGGTGAACGTCGTGACCGGCGCGGCACCGTCGGTCGTGAACCCGGCCGAGGTGACGTCACCGATCCCGGACACCGATCCGTCGAACAACACAGCCACAGACGAGGTCCGGGTGCTGCGTTCGGCACAGACCGCGAACAAACTGCCTCCGAACCCGAAGGTCCTCCCGGCGAGCACCACCGAGCAGGGTCAGAAGATCCGCACTAAGGTGCGCTGCCGTCCGCTGAAGAGCTCTGCGGCAGGCGAGGCCAGCTTCTGCAACGTGCGCAAGAACAAGGAGGGTACCGTCCGCGTGACGGTCTTCGGCACCAGGCCGGTGCTGGTCATAGTGACCCAGTTCGCCAAGGGCACCAAGGACTACCGCCCATTCAAGCGGGTAAAGAAGTACCGCGTGCGCCCGTAAGGCCCGTCGGCCGAAGCACGCCAGCGCCGGTCCAGCCTGCGGTGACGGGCTGGACCGGCGCTGGCGCCTTTTGCGGCATTGACATTTGCTTGATCACTCAACTACATTGAGATTGTGCAGATCGCCTACGAGAACCGTCTTCCGACTCTGCTGCGCCGAGAAGCTGCGCGCACGGCCTGGCGGGAGGGTGATCCAGCACTACCGGCCCTGTACATCGGACACGGGGCGCCACCGTTGTTCGAGGATGCGCTGTGGATCGAGCAACTGTCACAATGGGCCGACGCCCTACCCGTTCCCAAGGGCATCCTCATCGTGTCCGCGCATTGGGAGGCCGCTCCCCTGAGTCTGAGCGCCGTCGCAACGCGCGAGGTTGTCTACGATTTCGGCGGGTTCCACCCGCGTTACTACCAGATGCGCTACGACACCCCGGCCGGCGAGGCGTTGGCCGGGGACGTGCTGTCCGCGCTACCCGACGGCTGGCCCGTTCACCAGCACGCCAGCCGTGGACTCGATCACGGAGCGTGGGTGCCCTTGAAGGTGATGTACCCCGGCGCGACGATCCCGGTCCTGCAACTGTCCCTGCCAAGCCAGAAGCCTGAGGATCTTCTGCGGCTCGGCCAGGCTCTGAAGTCGCTGCGAGAGCGCGGCATCCTTGTGATCGGGTCGGGGTTCATGACGCACGGTCTGCCGTTCCTGACCCCGGACATGTTCTACGGCAATGCCGTCCCAGGATGGTCCCGGGAGTTCGACCATTGGGCGGCGGACGCGCTCGCGCGCCGCGACCTCGACGAACTCGCAGGCTTTCGCGACAACGCGCCGGGGTTGCCTTACGCCCACCCGACGGTCGAGCACTTCACACCGCTGTTCGTGACGCTGGGGGCAGCAGACGGTCCCATCGAGACCCCGATCGAGGGATATGCCTTCGGGTTGTCCAAGCGCAGCCTGCAGGTGGCCTGAGGCGGAAATGCGGAATTCCGGCAACTCAGTGGTCGGAAATTCGCATCAGCCCAAGAGCGCCCGGATGTGCAGCGAGCGGACCACCGCGTCGACGAACCCCGGCATCTGCTCCTCGGGCGGCGGCGGGAACAACCCGTGACGCCAGTCGAGATGTAGGTCCGGTAGTCCCACGAGTCGGCTCGCGAGGTCGTACACGCCGAACGCAGCGCCGAGTCGCTCCCCCAGATGTTCGGCGAAGATCCGCTGCATCGCATCGGCGGCGATCGCGGCGTTGACGACCACCGCCGCATCCACCAGCGCCTTGCGGTAGCCCGGTCGCAGAATCACGTCCGCGCCGTAATGGCTGCGCAGGCCCACATCGGCACCGTGCACGGCAGGCACGATCGTGTCCACGATCCGTCGCAACGGAAGGTTCGCCGACAGCCCGAGGTAGGTGTTGGGGGCAACGTACGCGTCGACGGCGGCCTGGACGGCCCCGCAGCCCGTGTGGCCGACCACCGCGAGCAAGCGCACGCTCGGCAGGTGGGTGACCGCGTAGTCGATGCTCCCGACACAGTCGGAGCCGAGGATGTTGCCGGCCACCCGGACCGCGAACAGGTCGTTGGCCGACTGCGAGAAGACCAGTTCCAGCGGGACGCGGGCATCCGCACACCCGAGCACAACCGCCATCGGTTCCTGGGCAGGCGCCTCACCCGGGCGATCTCCCAGCCCGAGCTCCTCCGCGGTGATCGGAATGACGTACCGGTGGTCTCCTCGAGCCTGTCCCATCTCCGCGAACGCGGAGTTGCCCATGTGCAGCATGAGCATGGCGTCCTGCCCCGACGCCGGGACGCGCTCGACGGCCTCGGAGTCAGGATCGTACTGCCACGTGATCTCGATCAATGCGACACCAATTCGTTGACGGCTTCCTTGCGCCCGGGCAGCAACCGCCACGTGACGACGGCGCCGAAGATCAGCACACCCGCGCCGACCCACGTGGTCACCTGCAGGGCTTGGGTGAACGCTACATGGATCGCCTCGGTCAAGGACGCCGCGACATCTGCCGGGAGTTCGGCCATCGCCTGGAAACCCTCCCCAGGTGACTCCGCGGCGGCGACACCGACGTCCGGCGGAACCCCCACCGGGAGTGTCAGCGTCCCCTGGTAGACCGCGGTGAGCACGCTGCCCAGCAGGGCGATGCCCAGCGCGGTACCGAGTTCGTAGCCGGTCTCGGACACCCCCGACGCCGCACCGGCCCGGTCCTTCGGCGCGACGGCCAGCACGGTGTCCGACGCGATCGTCAACGCCACCCCGTCGCCGGCACCGATGAGGATCAGCGGCACGGCGAACACGAGGTATTCCTCGGAGTCGAGGACGAAGGCGATCGCCGCCATCCCCAGACCGATGGCGAGCAACCCGACGGCCGTCGCGGGACCCCGGCCGAAACGGCGCATGATGTTCCCGGCCAGCAGGGCCGCCACCAGCGCAGCCAGCGTGGCGGGCAGTTCGAACAGCCCCGCCTGCAGCGGTTCGAGCCCCTTGATGAATTGCAGGTACTGCGAGAAGAAGAACAGCGCTCCGGCCAACCCGAACACCGAGAGCAACATCCCCAGGACCGCGCCCGTGAACGGGCCGGAGGAGAACAGCCGGACGTCAACCAGGGGATGCTCGAGGCGGCGCTGCCGCATCACGAACCACGTCAGCAGGACGGCACCGATGACCCCGGTCAACAGGTACTGGGCCTCGACGCCACGGATCGCGAGTTCCTTCACCGCGTAGACCACACCGAGAATTCCCCCCATCGACAGGGCCACCGACAGGAGGTCCAGCGAACCAGGGTTCGGGTCGCGGGACTCCCGCAGCGTCGGCAGCCCGATTATCAGCACCAGGGCCATGATCGGGACGTTCACCAGGAACACCGCACCCCACCAGAAGTGCTGCAGCAAGGCACCACCGAACAACGGCCCGGCCGCAGCCCCCGCCGCACCCATGGCGCTCCAGACACCGATGGCGAAACTGCGCTCGGTGTCGTCGGTGAAGGTCGACCGCATGAGGGCAAGCGTCGATGGCATCAGCGTCGCCCCGGCCACACCGAGCAGCGCGCGGCACAGGATCAGCATCTCGGCGCTGGTCGAATATGCCGCGGGGATCGAGATCAGCGCGAACAGTGTGCCGCCCACGAGCAGCAGGAACTTGCGGCCGAAGCGGTCTCCGAGGTTGCCCATCGTGATGAGCAGACCCGCCAGCACGAACGAGTAGATGTCCCCGATCCACAGCACCTGGGACGCGGTCGGCTGGAGGTCCTCGACAATGCTCGGTGTGGCAAGTGCCAGCACCGTGCCATCGACAGCCACAAGGAACACGGCCAGGCACATGGCCGACAGCGCCCACCAGCGACGGGGGTCACTGCGCGTCGCGTCCATGCCACCTCCGGGGCACAGGGTACGCGCGGCGCCCAACGCTTCGCCGGGTGACGATCGGCGCTACGGCTGCACGGCGGCAGGTGCAGTGTCCGCGTTCACGACCGACGCACGCACCGTCTTCCCCTTCCGAACGGTGATCCTGGTCTTGCTGGCCTCGCACGCACCGGGCCGGACCGTGAGGCGATACGAGCCGACAGGCAGTTCCATCCGTTTGCCGGGCTTGACCGCGATCTTGTAGTCCTTCTGCACCAGCCGGGCCAGACACCCCTCGGCCACATTGATGCGCGCGTAGCCGGTGATGACGATGACGCCGGACGCGGGCATCGGCAGCGCAAGCAGCGCAGCGGCGAAGATCACGACGAGTATCTTCTTCATGGCTGCCTCCGCTTCCAGGCTAAGCCCTCGCCCCGGCCCGGACTAGGGTGAGCAGCGTGCCGATCCTCGTCTTCATCCTCGGACTCCTGCTGTGGTTCGCGGCGACCTCGTCGGTGATGAAGACGCTGGTGGTGTCGCGCGGCAGTTCCGGGCTCAACCGGCGCAAGAACGTTGTGCTGCTGGGGTGCTTCCGTCTGGTGGCCCGCCGCACGTCCACGTACGAGAATCGCGACCGCATCCTGACGTTCTTCGCCCCAACCGCGATCGTCTCATCCCTGCTCATGTGGCTGCTCATGTACTTCATCGCGTACGGGATGCTGATGTGGTCGTTCTCCCCACTTGGATTCCCCACAGCGCTGCGAGAGGCCGGCTCCAGCCTGTTCACCCTCGGGTACGCGACCTCCGAGCGGGCGAGCCTGACCGGCCTGGACTTCATCGCCGCTGCGACCGGGCCGATCGTGATAGGTCTGCTGATCGGCTACTTGCCCACCTTCTACTCCGCGTACCAGAGTCGAGAGGCCGACGCGACGCTGCTGCTCGCGCGCGGCGGGGAACCCAACTGGGCACCGGAGTTGATCCGGCGTCACGCCCTGGTACGCAACGTCGATCGACTCGACACGTTGTGGTCCGAGTGGGAACGGTGGGCTGCGCAGGTCGGGGAGAGCCACACCAACTTCCCGGTGCTGATCCAGATGCGTTCTGCGCGGCCTTACCGCAATTGGCTGATCTCTTTGCTGTGCGTGATGGACACCGCTGCGATCCACATGTCGCTCAACCCGGAGCAGTCGCAGGGAGCGATGCGTGTGGCCCTGCGGCAGGGGATCGTGTGCATGCAGGAGTTGTGCACAGTGATGCGGATCCCGTTCGATCCCGACCCCCTGCCGGACCGACCGACATCGATCAGCCTCGAGGACTTCCTGGCCGCATGCGAACTGATGGCCAGTGGCGGCTACACGTGGCAACGCGACCCCGCCGAGGCCTACCGCCACTTCCGGGGGTGGCGCGCCAACTACGAGGACATGGCCTACGCCCTCGCCGACGAGATCGACGCCGTCCCCGCGCCCTGGAGTGGTCCACGTACCCCGGCGCTTCCCGTGATCGCCCCCGACACCCAACCCAACCGCAGTCCCGACCGGCCTGAGGGCACGGGGCGGTCCTGAGGGGCACGCCACTCTCGGCCGAGTGTGACGAAACTGAAGCCCCACGCTGGCGAGTGCGACGAAGATTACGGGTTCTCGAGTATGAAACCGACCTCTTCGTGGCGCTCGTCGCCCCGGCCCCGCATCTTCGTGACATTCGCGAACGCCACCCCCACGACCCGCGGCCCCGACGCATTGCGCCGCCTCAGGCACCCGCTTCGATGCGCTTGGCCAGTTCGGTGCGGGCCATCGCCTCGCGCGCCTGCCCCAATGTCACGATCCCTCTCTCGGCCAGTTGCGGGATCATCCGCACCAGGACCTCCGCCGTCGCCAGGGCGTCCCCCAAGGCCGTGTGCCGTCCGAAGACCTCCACCCCGTAGCGCTCGCACACGTAGTCGAGTCCGTGCCGCGCCTCCGGGTGCGTCTCGAGCACAGCCGACAGCAACATCGTGTCCAGCGACAACGGCTCCAGGTGGATCCCTGCGGATTCCGCCGCGGGCCGCAGGAAGCCGAAGTCGAAGCCCGCGTGGTGGGCCACGAGCACGGAGTCGGCCGCATATCCGGCGAACTGCGAGACCACCTGCGCGGGCCCGTCGGCGTCGGCCACCATCTCGTCGGTGATCCCGTGGAAACTGGTCGACAACTCGGGAATGCGGATGCCCGGGTTGATCAAGGCGTCGAAGGTGTCATCGGCCCGGACCACGCCGCCGTCCACACGCACCGCGCCGATGGCCACCAGTCGGTCGCCGGCGTCGACGTGCAGACCCGTGGTCTCGCAATCGACGACAGTGAACACGATGTCGGCCAGCGATGTCTGCAGCCACTCCTCGCGGGTCGGCACCGGCCTGGAGGGCCGCGACAAGTCGACACTCAGACCCACCACGGGTCCCTCGGCGTGCTCAGCCGCCGGGTTGCCGACCACGAGCACCATCGCCGGTTCGTCCGGGCCGGTCAGCCGGACCAGGCGGATCGCGGTCTCCCCCACGACGGCGCGGGGGCGCTCGCCGGCCAGCGCCCGGGTCAAGAGCGGCAAGAAGTCCTCCGCGTCGAACACCCCGAGGATGCTGCGTCCGGCGGCGATGGGCGTCCTGCCACTGAGTGCCTGCCTGGCCGCGGGGTTGACCAGCAACACCCGGCCGCGATCATCCACCACGCCGACCGGCACATCGAGGCCGGAGAGCACGGCCATGAGGCCGTCGCGCTCGAGGCGCAGTTCGTCATGGGCCGCGGCGAGCTGTTCCTGCAGTCGGGCCTCGGCCCCGGCATGGCGCTCCGCCAACGTGTTGATCGCGCGCTCGGTGGCCGTGTCGCCGGTCAGGCGGTGGTCGGGGTTGACGTCGGCGATCATCTGCACTGACGCGGCGATCCGTTCGTCGTTACGCTGCTCACTGCGCCACGTGCTCCAGGCGATCCAACCGATCAGGCCCACCTGCACCACCAGACCGAGGGCCAGGACCACGGCCTCGCCCCCCAGTGCATCGAACAGTGCCGAGCGCGAACGCTGGGGAAGGTCGGCCAGCACGACAGCGACCGTCAGGGCGGGGTCCAGCGTCGCCACCGCGATCAGTGCCAGGACTTTCCATTTGGTCATAGGTCTGTCCGGAAGGTGATAGACGTGACGGACTGCGCGCTCTTGATGGCCTTGAACGCGTCGCGCAGATCGTCGTGGTCGGCGTCGTCGAGTTCTTCCATGAGGATCGTGTCGGTGACGTACTCGCGGGCGTCGATCTGTCGCAGTTGGTTCTGCAGGCGCAGCCGTGTCAACAGTGCGTACGCCTCACGCAGCCTGCCGGTGAGTTCGTCGCTGAGCACACCGTCCTTCGTCGCGTCCGCAAGACGCTCGTCGGTGCCCACGGCCGGGGAGCCGGCCTTCAATCCGTACAGCCTGGCCAGTAGCACGATCGGCGCGAGGCCGGTCTTCTTCAGATCCACAGCGCCGCGTGGCAGCCGGCCGAAAGCGTGCAACGGCGGAGGGAAGGAGTTCGCTGCCGTCGCCAGTCCGTGCATCAGCCGCGGGGAGTCCGCACCGCGCATGAGCTCGGCGCGTGCCACACCCACGTCGAGGCTTCCGGCGAGGTGGCGCAGGTCGAGGAAGACGTCGGCATCCACGACCGCATCGGGGGTGGGTGCGTCCACACGCTCGCGCAGGATCTGCTGCCATTCGTCGAGGGAGTGGGACCACGTGTCGGCCATGTACCCGCCGTCACAGCGCCGCAGCCCGAACTCGGCGAGTCCCTCGATCACGACCGCGGCGAGGTCCTTGGCGTAGCTGGTCTGGGCGGCCTGCGCGGTCTGCCAGAACAGGGCATTGTCCTGGTCGCTGGCACAGTGCAGTTCGCGGCGGGCATGCGAACCGAGCACGACCCAGGCGAACCGCGCCGGGGGCGGGCCGGACTCATGGACGAAGCCGTCGATCAGCAGACGGGTCCGGGCGTCAGCGGCGTCGGACATCACCGTGTTCGCCGGGTCGGACCAGTCGATGGTGCGGGCGACCTCGACCAAACCGCTGGCCGGTACGACCTGTCCGCTCATCGCAGTCCTCTCGCCGTCCAGGTGCGCTGCACGCCGACGGCTTCCGGTGTGTGAAGGCGGATCATGATGCGATCCACCCCCGGAGTGATCCTATGGGCGGTCCGCCGGGACACGAACACCATGGTGAACAGCGCGGTCGGCATGGCCCAGGCCGCCGGCTGCGACAACAGCGCACCGGGCCACCCCGACAGGTCGGGGAACAACGTCGAGACGGCGATCGCCACCGTGGCCATGGTGCCGCCGAGCAGCAACCCGGCAGCGGCGCCGGCGTCGGTGAGCCGGGGCCACCAGATCCCGAGGAGCAGCAGCGGCGAGAAGGTGGCCGCCGCGACCGCGAAGGCCAACGACACCGCGCGCGCCAACGGCAGCGACTCCGCGACCAGACCCAGGAACAGCGGGACCAGGACCGCGACGGCAGCCGCGATCCGGAAGGAGACGATCGGGTTGCGCACGCGCTTGCCCACCAGGTCCTGGGACAGCACTCCCGCGACGGTCACCGTGAGGCCGGTGGCGGTCGCGAGGAAGGCTGCTGCCGCCCCGGCGGCCACCAACGCCGTGAGCCATTGCCCAGCGGCACCACCCACCGTCGCCTGTGGCAGGAGTAGCACCACGGCGTCCGTGCGGCCGGTCAACAGCAATTCCGGCGCGTAGAGCCGACCGAGCATCCCGTAGACCGAGGGCGCCAGGTAGAACAACCCGACCAGACCGATCACCACCAGCGCGGTCCGGCGGGCCGCGCGGCCGTCGGGGTTGGTGTAGAAGCGGACCAGGACGTGCGGCAGCCCCATGGTCCCGAGGAACAAGGCGAACATCAGGGCGAAGGTGCGGTACAGCGTGTGCTCCTGGCCGCTTTGCAACGGCTGCCCCCAGGCCACACCGGTCAATTGCGGGACTCCGCTCAGGTGCGGCACCGTCGCGCCCTCGGGGAAGACCAGGGTGCTGCCGGCAGCCACGGTGTGCTCGCCGGGTTGCCACGTCAGGGGACCGTCCACCACGACGTCGTCGACCGTTCCCTCCGCGTCGACCGAGATCGGGTCGGAGACCGTGACCGTGATCGGGTTCTCGATGCGCACCGTGGTGCGGTCGTCGAACGTCGGCGGCGCCTCGGTCAGCGCGCTCGGGGAGGCGTCGGCGCGCCATGCCGCGAGCAGGAACAGGACGGGCACCATGATCGCCACGACCTTGAGCCAGTACTGGAAGCCCTGGACGAGAGTGACGCTGCGCATGCCGCCCCCGACGATGACCACCAGCACCGTGATGGACACCAGCAGACCGCCGACCCAGGTGGGGGTGTCCAGCAGGATCTGCAGCGCCAGGCCAGCCCCCTGCAACTGCGGCAGGACGTAGAGCCACCCGATGAGCACGACGAGTGCACTGGCGATCAGGCGGACCTTCGACGAGCGCAGTCGCGCCTCGCAGAAATCGGGGAGGGTATAGGCGCCCGACCGTCGCAGAGGCGCTGCCACAAGTGCGAGCAGCAGGACGTACCCGACGGCATAGCCCACTGGGAACCACACCGCATCCGCGCCGCCAGCCATGATCAACCCGGCGACCCCGAGGAAGGATGCCGCTGACAGGTACTCCCCCGAGATCGCGGACGCGTTCCACCAGGCGGGGACCGAGCGGGACGCGACGTAGAAGTCACCGGTCGTGCGCGCCAGGCGTGAACTGTACGCCGCGAGCCCGATCGTGATCAGCACCGTCAGGGCCATCCCAGCGGCGGCCAGAGTGGGGTTCATCGACCCTCCACCAGATCGGTGAACTGCGACTCGTTGCGATCGGCCTGCCGCACGTACCACCAGCCGACCCCGAGGATCGCCGGGTACACGAGGATGCCCAACAGCACCCACCACAACGGCATGGGCCCCACTTGGAGTTCCCGAATCCGCGGCACGAACCCGAAGAGCAGCGGCATGGCGATCAGCGGCACCACAACCAACGCCACGGTCGACAACCCGAGGAGCAGTTGGGCGCGGATCAGCGAGCGCAGGTAGACCTGGCCCACGCGGGTCTGATCGTCGATCTCGTCGGTGACCGGTCGCGACGGCCGCCGCCGGACGTCGCGGCGCGGGCCGGTGATGACCACGCGCTTGGGGCGCTGCTCGGGCTTACTCATGGGGCGCCCTCAGCCCCTTTGTGACGTTGTTGTCGCACCTTCCGCTGGAATGTGACGTTGGTGCTTCTTTTCGATCCTCCAACCCCGCAACAACGTGACAAGGAACTCCGGGACGCCGCACCAACGTCACACGCGTTGGTCCGGGGGGCCCGCTGCCCCGCCTCATGCGTCCCGCTCCAACCGGTGCGCGGCGACCAGCGCCTCCTTCACCGCGGCGGCGTGCCGACGGCTGACGGGGACCGATTGCCCCTCCCCCAGGTCGACGGTCACCCGACCCCCCGCGGTACGCAGGCCTTCCACGAAGGTGGCGTTGACCAAGAAGCGCCGGTGCACCCGCAGGAAGCCCGCCGGTTCCCATCGTTCCTCGAGTGCCGCAAGCGGCACGCGCACCAGGTGGCCGCCGTCGCGGGTGCGCAGCCGCACGTAGTCGCGCTGGGCCTCGACGTAGACGATGTCGGAGCGCTTCACGTACCGCGTCACCCCACCGAGTTCCACCGCGATCGTCTCGTCGGGGATCTCATCACCAGCGGGCTTCGGTTCGGCGACCTCGGTCTCGAGCGCCCGTTGCACCCTGGCCACGGCCTGCGCGAGCCGTTCCGCACGGATGGGCTTGAGCAGGTAGTCGACGGCGGCGATGTCAAACGCGTCCACCGCGTGGGAGTCGTACGCGGTCACGAAGACCACCGGCGGGGGCGCGGCGAAACGGCTGATCACCCGCGCGAGCGCCAGGCCGTCCATCCCGGGCATGCGGATGTCGAGGAACACGGCGTCGACGTCGTCGGCCTGCAGGAGTTCAAGGGCATCGGGCGCAGTTCCGGCGGGGCGGACCTCGGCGATACCGGGGGTCCGGTTCAGCAGGTACGTCAACTCGGCCAGCGCCGGTTCCTCATCGTCGACCGCGACGATGATCAGACCGTCGTCACTCATCGGACACCGCCTCCGCGTACTTGGGGATGCGCATCGTCACTTTCGTGCCCGCCATCGGCGCGGTCTCGACAACGAGGCCGTGGTCGTCGCCGAACGCCTGCCGCAGGCGCTCATCGACGTTGGCCAGGCCGACGTGGTCGCCGGGTTCGCCGGACAGGCTGCGACGGATGACCTGCGGATCATTGCCCACTCCGTCGTCCTCCACACTGATCCAGCACTCCGGCCCACGTTCGACCGCCGTGATACTCACCGTGCCCTGCGCATCGCGGCTCTCCAGCCCATGCCGCACGGCGTTCTCCACCAAAGGCTGGATGCACAGGAACGGGATGCGCACGCTGAGTACCTCCGGATCGACCCGCAACTTCACCTGCAGACGGTCACCGAACCGCGCCTGCTCGAGAAGGAGGTACTGCTCCACCGAGCGCAACTCCTCAGCCAGCGCGGTGTAGCGACCGTGGGACCTGAAGCTGTACCGGGTGAACTCGGCGAAGTCGAGGAGCAACTCCCGCGCTCGATCAGGGTCGGTGCGCACGAATGATGCGATCGCGGTGAGCGAGTTGAAGATGAAGTGAGGGGAGATCTGCGCGCGCAGCACCCGCACCTCCGCCTCCGCGCTGCGGGCGCGCGTCCGGTCGAGTTCGGCCAGCTCGAGTTGACCCGACGTGAAGGTGGCCACCTCCTCGACAGCGCGCATGAGCGCCGGGCCGGCCGGGAGATTGGAATAGGCCACCAGAGCCCCGATCACGACGTCATCGGAGGTCAGCGGGGCGGCGATCCCGGAGCGGAACATCTCGCTGACATCGCGCGCCTGGTCGTCAGTGATGACGATCGGCGACCCGGAGTCCAGCGCCGCCTCGGCGTGCTTGACGGCGAACTCACGCTGCTTGTCCCCGATCCCGTCCCAGGCCAGGGTGGTGAAGCGATCGGTGATCGCCAGCGCCGGCACCCCCAGCAGCCCGCGCAGGTATTTCACCGACCGGGCGGTCCCGGCCTCGGTCAGGCCGCCACGAAGCGCCGGGGCGGCGAGGCTGGCGATGTGCAGGGTGCGATAGGTGGCCATCTGGCTCTCGGTGCCCATCCGCGCGCGGCCCCGGACCCAGCGCGCGATGAGTACGCCGAGCACGATCGCGCCGGCGATGGCGGCCAGCGCCAACACCCAGGCATCCATGGGTGCGAAACTAGCGGAAATTCCCGGTGAGCCTACGGCGATCGGGCAGCGCTGCCGTTGCCGTTCATGATCAACGCACGTACATTGGCGCCAACCGGACACCAGGGGCTCGCCATGTACCGCCTTCTCACCGCCGTCGCCATAGTCTCCGGACTCGTGCTCACCGCATCTCCGGCACACGCCACGCCTGACCCCATCCGCGGATTCACCGTGGTTGTCAAGGGCGATCAGATCCGGGCTACAGCGCTCGTTCCCGGACCCGCCGGCCGCAAGGCCGCCCTCCAGCAACGGCGCGACGGGCGATGGGTGACGGTGGCAACCTCGCGCACGAAGCGCACCGCCACCCTTCCGCGCGCCCGCTGGCGGGTGGCGGTCGACGACCTACGCGTGGCCTCGAGTCGCGCGCAGGCCGGCCCGCTGGCCGAGTTGATCAGACTGCGCGCCCAGGCGGGCAAGACGAAGTCGAAGCCCAAGAAGGTCAAGCTCAGGATCGCATTCCCGGTGGTCCCCGAGTTGGTGATCGGGAAGGTCAGCGGCCGTCAAGGACAGGGCGAGGTCGAACTGGAATGGGACGGCGGTGTCACGTACCGGTACACGGGCACGGCCGACGGACCGCCGGAGTACGCCCAGTACGCCCTCGACACGGCGTTCCTGAACTGGCGACTGCGGGGTACCGATGGTGGATGCACGGTGTCCGGCACGGGCAACTTCAATCCGCCGAATCTCACCGGAGAGGGCGCGGTCGAGGTGCCTCCCCTCGAAGGCTCGACGTTGGGCACCTACCAATTCACGCTCGTACACAGCGCACCGCTGATCATCACGTACGTCTGCTCGAACGGGGACACCGGAACGTTCGAGTTGCCGCAGACCCTGTCGGTGAACACGCTGCGGTGCCCGTCGTCCGGCCTGCAGGGCATCCTCCCCACGTACTCCGCCCTGCCGTGGCGCAAGGCACAGGATCTGTGGCGGTTCACCGGCGAGGTGGCCAACGACGCCACGGGGCTGTGCAGCGACGTGTACAACCCGCCGGGCTTCCTCTACACCTGGGACCTCACGGGCACCGACCCTGTCGTGCTCGCCCCGGGGTGAGACCCTGTTCGCCATGGGATCCGTCTTCACCGACGCCGAGTGGATCGCCTCCAACGACCTCGCCTTCGCGATTCGCGACAACTACCCGGTCTCCCCAGGTCATTGCCTAGTAGTCCCGCGCCGCGTCGTGGCCACGTGGGACGAGACGACGCCGGAGGAACGCGCAGCGTTGATCGCGCTGATGTCCGAGGTCAAGGACGCTCTACGTGACGAGTTCCACCCGGACGGGTTCAACGTGGGCTTCAACGAGGGGGCTGCGGCCGGTCAGACCGTCTTCCACCTGCACATCCACGTGATCCCGCGTTTCACCGGTGACGTCCCGGACCCCCGCGGCGGCATTCGCCACGCGGTCATGGGCAAGGGCACCTGGCAAAACTGACCCGGCCGCGCTCGCCCCTCGCCCCGGCAGTTGTTGCGAAGTTGGGCGACACGCCGCTCCCCACGCCAAGCCGCTCGCAGTTGTCGCGAAGTTGGGCAACACGCCGGGCGTGTCATCCCGATTTCGCGACAACTGCGGGGGTGAGCCGGGCAGGTCACGGGTCAGTCCCCGGAACCGAGCCCCTGCTGGATCAGGTTCATGATCGTCGGGTCGGCCAGGGTGGTGACGTCGCCGAGGGACCGGTTCTCCGCCACATCGCGCAGCAGGCGCCGCATGATCTTGCCGGACCGGGTCTTGGGCAACTCCGGAACGACCATGATCTGGCGCGGCTTGGCGATCGGGCCGATCTCCGTGGCGACGTGCTTGCGCAACTCCTGGACCAACTCCGGGCCGTCGACGGCGTCGCCGCGCAGGATCACAAAGGCCACGATGCCCTGGCCGGTGGTCTCGTCGGTCGCACCGACGACCGCCGCTTCGGCCACGGCCGGATGTGACACGAGCGCAGACTCGACCTCGGTCGTGGAGATGCGGTGGCCCGACACGTTCATCACATCGTCGACGCGGCCGAGCAACCAGATCGCCCCGTCGTCGTCGAGCTTGGCGCCGTCGCCGGCGAAGTAGTACTGCGGCCAGCGGCTCCAGTAGGTGTCCTTGTAACGCTGCGGGTCGCCCCAAATCCCACGCAGCATCGACGGCCACGGCTCGGTGAGCACGAGGTACCCGCCGCCACCGTTCTCGACCGGCGTCCCGTTGTCGTCGACCACCGCGGCGCCGATGCCCGGCAGTGCCCGCATGGCTGAACCGGGCTTGCACGCGGTCACGCTCGGCAGCGGGCTGATCATCATGGCGCCGGTCTCGGTCTGCCACCAGGTGTCGACGATCGGGCAGCGGTCGCCGCCGATCACCGAGCGGTACCACATCCAGGCCTCCGGGTTGATGGGCTCACCCACGGAGCCGAGCAGCCGCAGGGAGGTCAGGTCGTACTGACCCGGGATGTCGGCACCCCACTTCATGAAGGTGCGGATCGCGGTGGGGGCGGTGTAGAGGATGCTCACCTTGTGCTTCTGCACGATCTCCCACCAACGACCCTTGTGCGGGGTGTCGGGGGTGCCTTCGTAGATTACCTGGGTCGCACCGTTGCTCAGCGGGCCGTACACGATGTAGCTGTGCCCGGTGACCCAGCCGATGTCGGCGGTGCACCAGTAGACGTCCTTCTCCGGCTTGAGGTCGAACACCGTGTTGTGGGTGTAGGACGCCTGGGTGAGATAACCGCCCGAGGTGTGCAGGATGCCCTTGGGCTTCCCGGTCGTTCCGGAGGTGTACAGGATGAACAGGGGGTGTTCGGCGTCGAAGTCCTGCGCCTCGTGCACCTCGGAGGCGGTCGCCACCACGTCGTGCCACCAGACATCGCGCTCGGCGTTCCACGCGACATCGTCGCCGGTGCGGCGCACGACCAGGACTTTCTGCACGGTCGGGCAGTGCTCGACCGCCTCGTCGACGGCCGGCTTGAGCGGCATCGACGATCCGCGGCGGAATTGCCCGTCGGTGGTGATCACCACCTTCGCCTCGGCGTCCTCGATACGGCTGCGCAGTGCCTCCGCCGAGAAGCCGCCGAACACCACGGAGTGCGGGGCGCCGATGCGGGCGCACGCCAGCATCGCGATGACGGCTTGCGGGATCATCGGCATGTAGATAGCCACCCGGTCGCCGGCCTCGACCCCGAGGTCGGTCAGGGCGTTGGCCGCCTGGGACACCTTCTTCTGCAGGTCGGCGTAGGTGATGGACTCAGCCTCGCCGTTCTCCGGCTCGAAGATGATGGCCGTGCGTGATCCGTTGCCGGCGGCGACGTGCCGGTCGACGCAGTTGTGCGCGACGTTGAGCCGGCCGCCCACGAACCACTTCGCGAACGGGGCGTCGGACCAGTCGAGCACCTCGGTCCACGGCTGCGCCCAGTCGAGGCGCTCGGCCTGCTTCGCCCAGAAGCCCAGCCGGTCGGCCGCGGCCTCGTCGTAGAGCGCGGACGTGACGGTGGACTGTGCGACG
>WBZV01000406.1_pt1 | contig 26228 bp, 25 predicted proteins | sample 5204221 | NCBI WGS metagenome assembly WBZV01 (sample SAMN12344360, study PRJNA552823) | activated sludge metagenome | biome: Activated sludge suspended growth; feature: Nitrification reactor; material: Wastewater; isolation source: activated sludge from nitrification reactor of wastewater...
GGGTTGGCGCCGACGTACAGCTCGGTGCGATTGCAGGTGGACACGATCGCCACCTCGCTGGAGTGCAGCAGCTTGTCGCGGAAGGCGCACAGCGTCGGCGCGATCTGCTCGGGCGCGAACGCAAACCGGCCGCGCAGGTCGACCGGCGCGGTGGTGTGGTTCAGTCCCAGGGCAAAGACACTCATGCGGCGATTATAAAATTTGGCCTTCCTCCGGCCGTCATCATCTCGGTGACCAGCCGTTCGGGCTTGACGGCGGTCAAGCCTGCCGCCCTTTCCCTCGATCGCGCTGGCGGTATTGACACATGGGCCCTCTCGACGCCCTCTGGCACCTGCTGAACTTCTTCGCCCCGGCGCTCGGCGTCGGGCTGATCACGGCCGCGCTGGCGCGCCTCGTCTGGTGGCGCGAGCTGCGCAGCGCCGGTTTTGCTCGGCTCGTCATCTGGGCCTGCGCGGGCTGTGCCATCGGGCTGGTCGCGGCGCTGATCATCTTCGAACGCGACGGCAAGATGGCTGGTTACGCCTTGATGCTCGCCGGTGGCTCGCTCGCGCTGTGGTGGGCCGGCTTGCGCGGCGTGCGCGCCTGATCCGTCAGGCCGCGACCGTTTCGTCCGTCAGCACCTCGCCGCGCAGCGAGTGCGGGTAGGCCCGGGTGATGCGCACGTCGATCATCTGGCCGATCAGGCGATCCGCCCCGGCGAAGTTGACGATGCGGTTGCACTCGGTGCGGCCCATCAGTTCGGACGCATCACGGCGCGACGGCCCTTCGACCAGGATGCGCTGCCGCGTGCCGACGCGCGATTGCCCGATGCGCCGCGCATTCGCCTCGATCGCTGCCTGCAATTCCTGCAGGCGCTGCAGCTTGACGGCTTGCGGCGTGTCGTCGGCCAGGTTGGCCGCCGGCGTGCCGGGGCGCGCGCTGTAGATGAAGCTGAAGCTCGCGTCGAAGCCCACGTCCTCGATCAGCTTCATGCTGCGCGCGTGGTCGTCGTCGGTCTCGCCGGGGAAGCCGACGATGAAGTCGCTCGACAGGCTGATGCCCGGCCGCACCGCGCGCAGCTTGCGGATCGTGCTCTTGTATTCCATCGCGGTGTAGCCGCGCTTCATGGCCGAGAGGATGCGGTCGCTGCCATGCTGCACCGGCAGGTGCAGGTGGCTGACGAGCTGCGGCACGCGCGCGTAGACGTCGATCAGGCGCTGCGTGAACTCGTTCGGATGGCTGGTGGTGTAGCGGATGCGCTCGATGCCCGGGATCTCGGCAACGTACTCGAGCAGCAGCGCGAAATCGGCGATCTCGCTCATGCCGCCCGTGCTGCCCATGGCGCCGCGGTAGGCGTTGACGTTCTGGCCGAGCAGCGTCACTTCCTTGACGCCCTGGTCGGCCAGGCCGGCGACCTCGGTGAGCACGTCGTCGAAGGGGCGCGAGACCTCCTCGCCGCGCGTGTAGGGCACCACGCAGTAGCTGCAGTATTTGGAGCAGCCCTCCATGATCGACACGAAAGCGCTCGCGCCTTCCTTGCGCGGCGGCGGCAGGTGGTCGAACTTCTCGATCTCGGGGAAGCTGATGTCCACCTGCGGGCGGCGCTGCTGCGTGCGCTTGGCCAGCATGTCGGGCAGGCGGTGCAGTGTCTGCGGGCCGAACACCACGTCGACATAGGGTGCGCGCTCGATGATCGCGGCGCCCTCCTGGCTGGCGACGCAGCCGCCCACGCCGATCAGCACGCCCTTGGCCTTGAGGTGCTTGACGCGGCCGAGGTCGCTGAACACCTTCTCCTGCGCCTTCTCGCGCACCGAGCAGGTGTTGAAGAGGATGAGGTCGGCCTCGTCGACGTTGGTGGTCGTCTCGTAGCCTTCGGTGGCCTGGAGCACGTCGACCATCTTGTCGGAGTCGTACTCGTTCATCTGGCAACCGAAGGTCTTGATGAAGACCTTCTTGCCCTGCGTGAGCGACATGGCGGCCTCCTTCAGGGCTTGGTCCAGCTCTGGGCCACGGTGTCGAAGCGCCAGGCCTGGGCTTCGGCGGCCGTGCTCGGCCAGGGCTTCTTCGCCGCTTCGCCGGCGGTGAGGATCCACACCTCGCGCACGAAGCCCTGCGTGTCGAATGTGTAGTTGACCGTGTACTTCACGCCCGCGATCGAGGCCGGCACCTTGATCAGGTTGTCGGGCCCGAAGATGCGCGCGCCGGCCGCGAGCCGCGCCGGCTTGCCGTTGAGCGCCACTTCGGGCGATTGCAGCACTTCGAGCGTGCCGCGCAAGGCGCTGGGCGGAAAGCCGCGCAGGCTCTGGGCAGCAGCAGTGCCGGCGAGCAGCAGGGAGGCGAGCAGGGCGAGGAAACAGCGGTACATGGTGTGGATCCAGTGGCTGCGCAAAAGGAGGCGCGATTTTAGTGGACGCATCCCGCGGCGCCGCCCCGTCGCGCGCGCCGCTCGGCTTGCCACGCGCGCCGGAATGCGCGCATCATCGCCTGCCTCGCGGAGGAGGCGCGCCATGAGCGAACGATTCGACGTGCAGCGGCATCTGCTTGGCCCCTTGCTCACCTACGGCCTGTGGTCCTGGAGCCACCATGTCTTCCGCCCGGCGCTGGTGGCCAAGAGCCTGGGCCTGTACCGGCCGCAGACGCTGGGCAATCCGCCCGCGCCGCGCAAGCTGCCCGGTGGCGGGCCCGAGCTGTCGCGCCGCTTCGACGAGCCGGTGCTGCTCGAGGCGACGCCCGGCCACTACGACTCGGTGGTCGAGTTCGACCACTGCTCCGACGACTACGAGCAGGCCGTCAAGCCCTTCTCGCAGCCGGTCTTCGACGAACTGCTCGCGCAGATGCTGCCGCACCTGGTGCCCGGCGCGCGCATCCTCGATCCGTCCTGCGGCCCGGGCATCGAGGCGATCGCGCTGGCCCGGCTGGTCCCCGAGGGCGAGGTGGTGGCGGCCGACCTGTCGCGCGGCATGGTCGAGACCGCGTGGCGCAACGCCCGCCAGGCCGGGCTGTCGAACATGGCCTTCGTGCAGGCCGACGTGGGCGACCCGCCGGCGCTGTTCGAGGGCTACTTCGACGCCATCTCCTGCTGCCTGGCCTTCCATCACTATCCCGATGGCGCGGCGGCGATCCGCGCCTTCCGCCGCGTGCTCAAGCCCGGCGGCATGGCCTTCGTCGCCGATCCGGGGCCGAAGTGGTTCAACGACATGAGCCGGCCCTGGGCCAAGCTGGCCGACCCGGGCTTCGTGCAGCACCGCACCGGCACCGACTTCCAGATGCTGTTCCGCCAGGCAGGCTTCGCCGAGGTCTACTGGGTGGAGGCCTTGCCGGGCATCGGCATCACGGTCGCCTCGACCTGAACCGCGATGGCCGCGGCCGCGCCGCCGCCCTACGACGCGGCCGTCATCAACGATGTGCTGTCGTGCGTGCGCGCGGCGATCGCCGCGAAGATAGCCGCCTACCTCGACGGGCGCGCCGCCGAGCCGGGTGCCTACGGTGCGCTGTACGAGTTGCTGCGCGACTACCCGTTCCGCCAGGGCAAGATGCTGCGCCCGGCGATGTGCATCGCCGCGGCGCGCGCGGTGGGAGCGCCGGGCCATTCGGCGCTGACCGTGGCGACCGCGCTCGAGCTCTACCACAACGCCTTCCTGATCCACGACGACATCGAGGACGGCTCGGAGAGCCGGCGCGGCGGCGACACGCTGCACCGCCGCGTCGGCGTGGCCCGCGCGATCAACGCCGGCGACGCGACCAACGTGATGTCGGTCGGCCTGCTGCTCGAAAACCTGGCGGTGGTCGGCGTGGCCAAGGCGCTGCACCTGCTGCACGAGATCGAGCTGATGGCACGCCAGTCGGCCGAGGGCCAGGCGATGGAGCTCGACTGGGTGAACGACAACGCCCCGGCGCTGACCGACGACGACTACGTCGCGATGTGCACCAAGAAGACCTGCTGGTACTCGTTCATCACGCCGCTGCGCGCCGGGCTGATCGTCGGCTGGCCGCTCGGCCTGGGCGGCGCGCTGGCGCCGGCGATCGAGGCGATCACGCGCTTCGGCGCCGCCATCGGCATCGCCTTCCAGATCCAGGACGACCTGCTCAACCTGCTCGGCGAGGCGCAGACCTACGGCAAGGAGATCCACGGCGACATCTACGAGGGCAAGCGCACCCTGATGCTCAACCACGTGTTGCGCGAGAGCCCGCATGCGGCCGAGATCCTGGCCATCCTAGCCGCGCCGCGCGAGCGCAAGACGGCCGAGCAGTCGGCCTTCGTCTTCGCGCAGATGCAGCGCTGCGGCAGCATCGAGCATGGCTGGCAGGTGGCGCGCGCGCACGCCGATCTGGCCGCGCGGCTGCTCGAGGGGCTGGCCTTCCTGCAGCCCGCCACGCCGCTGCAGCCCGACGAGGCCTGGGACTGCGAGCTCACCGACCGGCGCTTCCTGCGCGAGTTGGTGAACTACGTCATCTACCGTAATCTCTAGTCCATGGCTGCCGTTCCGCGCGTCGAGCTCGAAGCCCCGCCGGGCATGGCGATCGCGCTGCGCGTGCGGCTGGCCAACCGCATGATGGCCGCGGTGCTGGTGCGGCCGCAGGTCGACGACTGGGTCAGCAGCGAGGGCGAGATCCTGCCGGCGGGCGCGCGCATCGAGCCGGCCTATGTCTACCTGCTGCAGGGCGCCGAGGTGCGCCAGACCGTCACGCTGCGCGTGCCGCTGCACCTCAAGGAAGGCACGCGGCTGACCAGCGCGCTGCGCTTTCCGGGCATCAGCGAGCAGGCGGTGGCGATCGCACTGGGTGTGCGCGGCGGCGACGGCGATGCGCCGCTGCCGGCGCTGGAATGCCCGCTCGAGGTATCGCTGCCGCTCGGCGACGACGCGCCGCGCGCCGGCGGCGACGAATTCGGCTCGGCCGCACAGGCCAGCTACAGCCTGGTGGCGGGACTCGCCGGGCTGGACATGCTGCCGGCGCGCTGGCTGGTGGCCGAGTTGCTGACCGCGGTGTGCCAGGCCGGCGAAGCGCAGACCGACAGCGAGGCCGGCCGCGCGCTGCTCGAGCGCCTGGGTCGCACGCGCTTCTTCAAGAACGGCGTGGTCGCGTTTGCCTCGGCGCAGGCGCCGCGCTGGATCCTCTCCGGGCTGTCGGCCACCTCGGGCCTGCACGCGGCGATGGGCGGCCAGCTCGGCCAGGGCCAGCTGCTGCACATCTGGGAGCGCTGGCTGCTCGGCCTGGCCGATGCCGACATCGAGCGCGGCGATGCCGCACCCGAGGTGCGCGTACCCGACGTGCAGCTGCAGGCCTTCGCCGCGACGCTGGGCACGCAGGCCGACCGCTGGTTTGCCAACCTGCTGCTCGGGCTGGCGCTGCTGTCGCCGCGCGTGGCCTCGGCGCTGGAGCAGATCGCCGCGCGCGCGCCCGAGCCGCCGCCGCCGCCGGCCGAAGCCGCGCCGCGCGCCGGCGGCGATGACGTGCTCGGCGAGGACGGCTCGCTGGGCCGCTGAAGGCTGCCTCGCATGGCCACGACCGCGCAGCGCTCCGAAGGCGTCGAGCGGGTCGAGGCGCTGCGCATCCCGCTGCCGCCGCAGCGCGCGGAAGGCGACTGGAAAGACTGGTATCACTTCGTGCTGCTGCATGCGGCCAGCGGCTGGTGTGCGCTGGTCAACGTCAACCTCGCTGGCGGCGATGGCGACGACGCGCAGCTGCAATACACGCTCGCGATCCACGTGCCCGGCGAGCCGGCGCGCCTGCACGGCGCCAGCCGCTCGCTGCCGTGGCGGGCCGATACCGTGACGCAGCGGCCGCTGCGCATCCGCACCGACGAACTCGAGCTGAGTTTCGACCAGCAGGTCTTCGGCCTGCGCGTGCAGCCGCAGGGCCTGGACCTCGGCATCGCGCTGCACGCCCGGCCCGACGCGGCCCCGCTGCTGGTGACCGAAGGCTCGGCCTTCGGCAGCGGCTTCATCGGCTGGGGCCTCGTGCCGCGGCTGCTGGCCGGCGGCGAGCTGTGGGCCTGCGGCGCAAAGGCGGCCATCACGCACGACTGGTTCTGCTACCAGGACCACAACTTCGGCCGCTTCCGCTGGGGCGAGGATTTCGGCTGGGAGTGGATGGTCGCCCATGCACGCTCGCCGCAGCGGCCGGAGCTCACCGTGGTGATGGATCTGCGCACCGACCGCACGCACCGCCGCGGCGGCCTGCCCTACCTGTTCGTGCTGGTCGGGCGCGAACTGCACAAGGTCTTCCTGGGGCCGGCCATGAGGCTGCGCTGGGAATGGTCGAACGGCGCGCGCCTGCCGCCGCGCCTGCCCGGCGCCCTGGCCACGCTGCTGGCCAGCCGCAGCGAGCGCGAGCCGGTGGCGCTGCACATCGAGGCGGCCGATGAATGCGACCGGCTCAGCCTGCATCTGGAGGTCGATGCGCACCTGCAGATCGTCGCGGCCGACAACGGCAGCGCGGCCTACACCCGCATCGGCGAGGCCAGCGGTCGCGTCGCGATCACGCTGCAACTGGGCGAGACGCTGATCGAGGCGCAGGGCCTGGCCTACGCGGAGTACACGCGATGAGGGCGGCGAGCGCGGCCGAGGCGCAGCTCGCCGCCTGGCTGGAGCGCCTGGTGGCGCTGCTGCGCTCGCGCGGCGGCGAGGTCGCGCGCCTGTTGCACGCGGTGGTGCAGGGCCGCGAGGCGGTGCTCGAGCTGGATGCGGCACGCCTGCGCTTGCGCGCCGACGCGGGCGAGCCGCTGGCGGTGCGCATCGAGCCGGCCGAGCACGAGGGTGCCGTGCGCGTGCGCACCAGCGGCGACGCGCTGCGCGAGGTGATCGAAGGCCGCGCGCTGCTCGACGCGGTGATCGCCGATGGGCGGCTCGACCTGCGCGCGCCGCTGGCCGACCTGCTCGCCTTCCACGAACTCGTGCAGCGCGTGCTCGCGCTCGCCAGCCGCGAGCCCGGGCTGCGCGCGCTGTGGGCCGAATTCGACGCGCACTGGCCTGGCCAGCGCCCGCGCTGCCTGCCGCTGGACGAGCAGGCGGCACGCCACGGCGCGCTGTGCGATGCGGTGCCGCTGCGCGTGCGCCAGGCGCGCAGCCCCCTGTTCGAAGACGACGAACCGGGCCGGCTTTCTTGACGTGGCCGGAGAAGTCACCAAGAATGATTCTTCGCCCTTCCAGGGGCGGCAAGGCTGGAGTGAGATGGGTTCGTTCCGCCGCACCTCGTTCGGATTGAAGCAGGTCGTCCGGCCGCAGATCGAGCGTGCGTTTGCCAGCCAGCTGGTCGACCACATCCGCGCCCACGACTTTGCGCTCGAGCTCGGGCCGCTGATCGTGCGGCTGCCGCACAGCTTCGGCCTGTGCCATGGCGTCGAGCGGGCGATCCAGCTGGCCTTCGAGACGCGCCAGCGCTACCCCGGCGCGCGGCTGTTCCTGACCGATGAGATCGTGCACAACCCGGCGGTCAACCAGCGCCTGCGCGAGATGGGTTACCGCTATCTGGGCGGCCGCTATGCCGATGGCTATACGGTGCAGGATCTGGGCCCCGACGACGTGGTGCTGCTGCCCGCCTTCGGCGTCGAGACGCCGCTGCTCGAGGCGCTGCGCCGGCGCGGCGTGCAGATGGTGGATGCCGTCTGCGGCGAGGTGATGCTGGTCTGGAAGCGGGTGCGCGAGTACGCGCGCGAGGGCTGCACCACCATCATCCACGGCGCGCCGCGCCACCAGGAGACGCGCGCCACGGTCAGCCGCGCGCAGCACTCCGACCCGTTCCTGCCGCAGGCCATCGAGAGCCGCGGCGCCTGGCTGGTGCTGCGCGATCTCGACGACGCCCGCCAGATGGCGCGCTTCGTGCGCGGCGAGCTCGATGCGGCCGCCTTCGCGGCGCACTTCGCCGGCTGCATGTCGCCCGGCTTCGATGCGGCGCGCGACCTCGAGCGCATAGGCATCGCCAACCAGACCACCATGCTGGCGCGCGAGACGCTCGAACTGCAGGCGCTGCTGCAGGAGGCCTATGTCGCGCGCTACGGCGCCGCCGGCGCGGCCGCGCGCCTGCGGCTGGCCGATACCGTGTGCTCGGCCACGCAGGACCGGCAAGACGCCTTGCGCGAGCTGATCGGTGAGCCGCTCGACCTGCTGCTGGTGATCGGCGGCTACAACAGCGCCAATACCGGCCACCTGCTGGCGCTGGCGCATGGCCAGGGCCTGGCGGCCTACCACGTCGAAGGCGCGCAATGCCTGGAGAGCGCGGCCCTGTTGCGCCACTGGGACGGTGCCGCCGGGCGGCTGGTGGTCCAGATGCACTGGTGGCCCGACAAGCGGCCCTTGCGCGTGGGCATCGCCGCTGGCGCATCGACGCCCGACGCACGCATCGGCGAGCTGGTGCTGCGCGTGGCCGAGCTGGCCGGTTGTTCCGAGGATGCGCTGCATGCGCTGGCCGTGCCGCACGAGGCGGCGGTCCTTCATTAGTCGCAACGGAGACGCTCATGGGTGGTGTGACGATTCCCAGTGCCTACGACATCACGCTGCACGGCGGCGCCGACATGGATCTGGACAACATCCACATCAAGGAGATGCCGCAGGTCAACATGGCGATCAAGGAGCTGCCGGCGCTGAATATCGCGGTCACCCAGCTGCCGACCATCAAGCTCGAGATGGCGGTGAAGGAACTGCCGACCATCAAGCTCGACGCCGACATCGGCATCAAACCGACGCGCGTCTCGATGCCGATGAATACCCATGTGTGCCTGAAGCTGTTCGGCCTCAAGCTGCTCGACCTCTCGCTGTGCGGAGAGAACATGGTGATCATCGAGCCCTATGTCCCGCGCCGCGCCGAGGCCGGCTGCGCCTGAGGGGCTTCGCATGGCTGCCGCAGCGAGCCCGCAACGCATCGTCCTGATCGGCGCGCCCGCGCGGCTGCAGGGGCTGGTGCGACTGTCCAACCCCGGCGCCGACAAGCTGAAGATCAAGAGCGCGCCGCTGCGCCTGAAGGGCGGCGCGGCCGATGGCGTGCAGCTCTCGCTGGGCGCGCGCCTGGCCGCCGGCGCGACCGCGCACACCCCCGCCACGCTGCAGCTCGACCCGCGCACGCCGCCCGGCGAACTGCACGGCCAGGTGATGGTGGGCGACGAGGCGCGCGAAGTCCTCATCAAGGTGCTCGAACACCGCGAGGTGGCGCTGACGCCCGATCGCTTCACGCTGCACGGCGCGCCGGGCGCGCGCATCACGATGCCGCTGATCGTCACCAACCTGGGCAACGTGCCGTTCCAGGTGCCGCGCGTGGCGCTGGTCGCGCTCGGCCAGGCCCAGGCCTTCGAGCAGCTGTTCCACGTCGCGATGGCCACGGCCGGCGCCGCCGGGCACCAGGCCGCGCTCGATGCCTTCGCCAGGCTGCTGCACAGCAGCGAGGTCGCTGCGCCCAAGGTGCGCTTCGGCACGGGCGCCGGCCGCGCGCTGGCGCCGGGCGAGGCGCTCGAGACCGAGATCGCCTTCGAGCTGCCCGAAACGCTGGCGCGGCATCGCGTCTACCTGGGCAGTTTCTCGGTGGGCCGCGCGCAATGCGCGGTGGAGATCGAAGTCGACACCCCGGTCAACGGCGACGAACCCGACAAGCCCGCGCCGCGCGCGCGGCGCAAGACCTGAAAGGACTTTTGCGATGAGCCAAGCCACTGTGCGTCACCTCACCGGCAGCACCATGCAGCGCGGCCTCGACGGCCTGCTCGGCGAGTTGCCCGATCTCGTCGACGGCGTCACCTCGCAATATGTCGGCCTGCTGCGCCGCGGCGTGCGGCTGGCCGGCGAGCTGCTGCCCTCGGCGCTCGGCCAGCTCGCCGGCGCCAACGATTGCTGCGGCGTGCCCACGCAGGAGTGCCCGCCGCATTGCGTCGCCGAGATCGACTGGGAGGCCTGCGCCGGCGAAACGCAGCATGCGGTGATCAACGTGAAGAACAGCGGCCAGCAGGCGCGCGACTTCAGCTTCGCCGCCGGCAACCTGGGGCCGGCGAAGGTGGAGGTCGCGCCGGCCAGCGCCGCGCTCGCGCCGGGGCAGTCGGTCGCGGTGCGGGTGGAGGTGATGCCCAGCGAGGCCTTCAAGCAGGGCGAGACGTACACGGGTGAGCTGCTGATCCGCGGCGCCTACGAACAATGCGTGCGGCTGCGCCTGCGGCTGGCCGCGCCGGAGCGCGCCCGTCTCGATCTGTGCCAGGGCGACGCGCCGCAGCACATCAGCGAGCTGAAGTGGTACCGCCACTGGCAATGCACCGAACCCTGTGCCACCAACGACGCGGCGGGCAACAATCCGAAAGTGCGCGGCTAGGCTGACGAGAAGGAGCGCGGGCGATGCTGGCCGACGAGCTGAAGCAACTGTTCGACCGCAGCATGCGGGCCAATGCGCAGATCGTCGCGCGTGCCGGCGGCGTGCTGAAGGAGGCGGCGCAGGCGGCGCGCGACCCGCAGCGACTGAGCGGCAAGGACGCGCGTGCGCTGCTCGGCGAGCTGGTCAAGCTGCAGCTGGACTACCTGGCGCAGCTCTCGCAGAGCAGCACGCAGTACCTGGGCGCGGTGGTGTCGCTGGCCGAGAGCGCGGTCGCGGCGCGCCCCGCCGCGACGGATACCGCGGCGCAGGCCACGGCGCTGTCGGGCCGCGTCGGCGAGACGCTGGTCTTCCAGTTCCAGATCGACAACCCGAATCCGCAGCCGGTCAGCGCCGCCATCGAGCTGCAGGACTGGACGAGCCGCAGCGGCAGCAGCGTGGGGCAGGACAGCCTGGTCTGCGAGCCCGCCGCCGCCGTGGTGCCGGCCCACGAACTCAGCACCGTGCAAGGGCGCATCGCCATCGACGAGCGCTTCGTGCCCGGCCAGACCTACGACACGCTGATCCGCGTCGCCGGCTTCCCCGGTCGCCAGGTCGCGCTGAGCCTGAGCATAGTCGGCTGAGGGGGCGGGGGGCGAAGCCGCAAGCCGGAACCGGCTTGCTTCGACAGGATTCTGGTGGCGCTTCAGGGATTCGAACCCCGGACCTGCGGATTATGATTCCGTCGCTCTAACCGACTGAGCTAAAGCGCCTGAGCCCGTCAGTATAACGCGGCTCCGATTCTCGCCTGCGCGGCACCGGCTCCGGCACTCCCGATGTTCAGCTTCTTCAAGAAAAAGGTCGCGCCCGCGCCCGTTGCGACCGAGACTGCCGCTGCCCCCGCGCAGGATCCGCACGCCGAACCCACCGAACCCGCCGAGCGGCGCGGCTGGCTCGACAAGCTGCGCCAGGGCCTGCGCCGCACCGGGAGCGGCATCGCCCAGGTGTTCACCGGCACGCGCATCGACGACGCGCTCTACGAAGAGCTGGAGTCGGCGCTGCTGATGGCCGATGCCGGCGTGCAGGCCACGCAGTTCCTGCTCGAGGATCTGAAGCGGCGCGTCAAGGAGAGCAAGGCCACCGAGCCGATGGCCGTGAAGGCGCTGCTGGCGGACGCGGTTGCCGAGTTGCTCGCGCCGCTGCAGCAGCCGCTGCGTGTCGGCGAGGCGGTGCCGACGGTGATCATGGTGGTCGGCGTCAACGGCGCGGGCAAGACCACCAGCATCGGCAAGCTGACGCGCCATCTCGCCGACGCCGGGCAGAAGGTGCTGCTGGCCGCGGCCGACACCTTCCGTGCCGCGGCGCGCGAGCAGCTGCTGGTGTGGGCCGACCGCAACCGCGTCGAGATCGTCAGCCAGGAAGGCGGCGACCCGGCTGCGGTGACCTTCGACGCCGTCGTTGCCGGCAAGGCGCGCGGTTGCGACGTGGTGATCGCCGATACCGCAGGGCGGCTGACCACGCAGGCGCATCTGATGGAAGAGCTGAAGAAGATCCGCCGCACCATCGGCAAGGCGCAGGAGGGCGCGCCGCACGAGGTGCTGCTGGTGGTCGACGGCAACACCGGCCAGAACGCCTTGTCGCAGGTGCAGGCCTTCGACGCGGCGCTGCAGCTCAGCGGCGTGATCATCACCAAGCTCGACGGCACGGCCAAGGGCGGCGTGCTCGCGGCGCTGGCGCTGTGGGGGCGTGCTCGCGGCAAGCCGCTGCCGGTCTACTTCATCGGCGTGGGCGAGAAGCTGGAAGACCTGCAGACCTTCGATGCGCGCGAGTTCGCGCAGGCGCTGCTCGGCTGAGGCCGCGGTTCAGGCCCCGCGCTTGTCGCCGCCGCGGTTCTCGCCCGGGGCGAGCGGTGTCGGCCCGGAGTTGAACTCGTCGAACCAGGTCGAGGGCGGCGGCTCGCGCATCTCGATGCGCTCGTCGAGCGATTCGTCGCGGTCGAGTTCGTCGAAAGGCGTCGGTCGCGACGGCCGCACGCGCGTATCGGCCACCGGAGACGGCGCCGCCGCCGCCGCCGGCGCGGCGGCCGGCTTGGGCAGGATCATCTCGCGCGCCGCTTCCACCGAGGGCAAGGCGGTGTCGGTCCAGACATGCATCGGGATGCCGGCCGCCTTCAGCACGCGGCCCATGCGGTTGAGCCGCTTGCGCGCCCGTTCACTCTCGGCGCCGGCCGGCGGCTGCACGTTGACCACCGCCAGCACCTCGGAGGCCATGTCGCACACCACCAGGTCGGCGCACTGCGTGCCCAGGCGGCGCAGCCACTCGGAGTAGGAGTGGCGCGTCGGCACCTTGAGGAAGCGCGCCAGCGGCACCTGCGCCAGGATGATGTGGCCGGGCAGGGCGCGCTCGAGCGTGCTGAAGGCTTGGCGCTCCGCGCTGGTGAGGATGCGCGTGGCCGTCGGCGACCACGCGGCCACCGTGTCGAGGCGCCGCTCGCCGTTGGCGCGGTCGGAGGGCGCGCGAGCGCGCAGCCACACGAAGGCGACCAGGCCCACGGCGGCCACGGCGATCAGCGCGATGAGCCAGGCGGGCATGAATCGTTCTCGTCAGGGTCGTGCATCGAGGCGCGCAGCATAGCGCTCAGCGCGGCCCGCCGGGAAGCTTCATGCCGCCCATGCGCTTCATCATCTTCATCAGGCCGCCGCCCTTCATCTTCTTCATCATCCCCTGCATCTGCTCGAACTGGTTGAGCAGGCGGTTGACCTCCTGCACCTGCACGCCGGCGCCGGCGGCGATGCGGCGCTTGCGCGTGGCCTTGATCAGCTCGGGCTTGCGGCGCTCGAGTGCCGTCATCGAGCAGATGATGCCTTCCATGCGGCGCACGTCGCGCTCGGCGCGGTCCATGTCGGCCTGGCCGAGCTGGGGCGTCTTGCCGCCGGTCAGCTGCGTGGGCAGCTTGTCGACCAGCCCCGACAGCCCGCCCATCTTCTTCATCTGCGAGATTTGCATCAGGAAGTCGTTGAGGTCAAAGGCGTCGCCCGACTTGACCTTCTCAGCCAGCTTCTGCGCCGCCGCGACGTCGACGCCCTTCTGCACCTCCTCGACCAGCGCGACGATGTCGCCCATGCCGAGGATGCGGCCGGCGTGGCGCTGCGCGTCGAACACCTCCAGCCCGTCGATCTTCTCGCTGGTGCCGGCGAACTTGATCGGCGCGCCGGTCACCTGGCGAACCGACAGCGCCGCACCCCCGCGCGAGTCGCCGTCCATCTTGGTCAGCACGATGCCGGTCAGCGGCAGCGCTTCCTTGAAGGCCTTCGCGGTGTTGATCGCGTCCTGGCCCTGCATCGCGTCGACCACGAACAGCGTCTCGACCGGGTTCAGCGCCGCGTGCAGCTCGGCGATCTCCTTCATCAGCGCTTCGTCGATGGCCAGCCGGCCGGCGGTGTCGACCAGCAGCACGTCGAAATAGTGGCGCTTCGCGTGGTCGAGCGCGGCGCGCGCGATGTCCAGCGGCTTGTCGCTCGCCGTCGACGGGAACCATTCGGCGCCGGCCTGCTTGGTCACCGTCTTGAGCTGCTCGATGGCGGCCGGGCGGTAGACGTCGGCCGAGACCGTCAGCACCTTCTTCTTGCGTCTCTCGATGAGATGGCGGGCCAGCTTGGCCGTCGTGGTGGTCTTGCCCGCGCCCTGCAGGCCGGCCATCAGGATCACCGCCGGCGGCTGCGCGGCGAGGTTGATGTCGACCACGCCCTCGCCCATGGTGGCGGCGAGCTCGCGGTTGACGATGCCCACCAGCGCCTGGCCCGGCGTCAGCGAGCCCACCACCTCGGCGCCCAGCGCTTTGTCCTTCACGCGGGCGATGAAGTCGCGCACCACCGGTAGCGCCACGTCGGCTTCGAGCAGGGCCATGCGCACCTCGCGCAGCATCTCCTGCACGTTGCTCTCGGTGATGCGCGCCTGCCCGCGCATCGTCTTGACGACGCGACTCAGGCGGTCGGTGAGGGTGGAGGCCATGGCATGGCGCGGCCGGAGAACCCGGGGCGCGAAAGTACACTGTGGGCATGATTTTATCGTTCGGTCCCGCGGGTACGGCGGCCTGGGCGCTGGGCCTGCCCACGCTCGTGGCGCTGCTCGGCTACCTCGCCGCGGCGCTCGTCGGCACCGAGCGCGAAGCGGCGGTGCGCGGCACGCTGATGACGGGCTGGATCGCGCACGCGCTGGCGATCGCCATCGACATCGGCGGCATCGGCGCACCCATCACCGGCGCGCGCTTCGGTTTCGCGCCGGCGCTGTCGGCGACCATGTGGCTGGTGCTGGCGGTCTACGCCGTGGAGAGCCGCTTCCTGCCGCTGGCCGGCGTGCGGCGCACGCTCGCGCTGCTCGGCGCGGCCGCCGTGCTGCTGGCCTTCCTGTTCCCCGGCGAGCTGCGGCCGCATGCGCTGTCGCGCTGGGCGCCGCTGCACTGGGTGCTGGGCATCGCTTCCTACGGCCTGTTCGGCGCCGCGGTGCTGCACGCGGCGATGCTCAACCGCGCCGAACAGCAGATGCGCCACCACGAGGCGGCCGCGCCCTCCGGCATGCCGCTGCTGCGCCTGGAGCGACTCACTTTCCGTTTCGTCGGCGCCGGCTTCATCGTGCTGTCGGCCGCGCTGCTGTTCGGCGCCTGGTTCGCGCAGCCCTGGCGCTGGGACCACAAGACGGTGTTCTCGATGCTCGGCTGGGTGGTGTTTGCGGCGCTGCTGGCCGGGCGGCGCGCCTTCGGCTGGCGCGGCCCGCTGGCCACGCGCTGGCTCTATGGCGGCGCGGCGCTGCTGCTGCTGGCCTACGTCGGCTCGCGCTTCGTGCTCGAGATCCTGCTGCAACGGCCGCCCACGCTCTGAACCATGAAGTTCCTGCTGCTCGTCGTGGCCGTGATCGTGCTGGTGTGGATGCTGCGCGGCGCGCGCCGACGCGACGAACCGTTGCCACCCAGGGCGCCGCGGCCGGACGCCGGCGCGGAACCGATGGTGGCCTGCCGCCTGTGCGGCGTGCACCTGCCCCAGCACGAGGCCCTGCCCGGGCGCGGTGGCGTCTTCTGCGGCGAGGCTCATCGTGCCGAGTACGAGAAGCAGCATCCCGCTGCCTGAGGCCGCAGTCGCCATGCGGCGGGAGATCCGATGAGCGAGGCCGCGCGCGAGCGTGACCGCCGCATGGGCGAACGGCGCCAGCCGCGCCGCTCGCCGACGGCGGACGAATCCTGGTTCGGTGCCTTCGGCTCGGCCGAAGACACGCAGGTCAGCCAGTACGAGAACTCGCCCGAGATGAAGGCGAAGGCGGGCGACTCCGCCGCCGCGCCTGCGTCGTCGACATCCGACTCGCGGCTCTTCTCGCGCCAGGCCGAGCGCATCGTCAGCGCCGGCCAGACCGCGTTCGACCGCATCTACCGTACCTTCATCGGCGCACGCGCGGCGCTCGGCGTGGCCCTGGTGCTGGCGCAGGCCATCACCGGCCTGTTCGGCGCGCGGCCCTCGCTCGAGGCGGCGCTGATCAGCGTCGCCTATGGCACGCTGGCGCTGGTGCTGTGGCTGCTGCCGCGCAAGACGCCGGTGGAGCCCAAGGCGCTCGCGCGGGTGTTCGGCGCGCCCTGGCTGAGCACCATCGGCGTCGACCTGCTGGCCTTCAGTGCGCTGCACATGCTGGCGCCGGGCTCCAGCCTCAACTACGTCGCGCTGCTGGTGCTGCCGGTGCTGATGGCCGGCGTGCTGACGCCGCGCCCGCTGGCCCTGGCGACCTCGGCCGCCGTGGCGCTGATGCTGCTCGCGGTGGCCTGGTTCGGCGGCCTGCAGGGCTCGAATCTCACGCAACTGCTCACGCAGGCGGCGCTGGCCGGCAGCGGCTTCTTCGTCATCACCGTGCTGGCCGGCGAGCTGGCCGGCCGCCTGGCGCGCGAGGAGCTCAGTGCGCGCGGCAACATGGAGATGGCGCGCCAGCAGGCGGCGCTGAACCGGCTCGTGATCGAGGAGATGCAGGACGGCATCCTGGTGGTCGACCGGCGCGGCCGCGTGCGCGCCGCCAACCCGGCGGCACGCCGTCTGCTCGCGCCCACCGGCATGAGCCGGCCGGCGCCCTTCCAGCTGCGCGGTGTCGAGGCCTGGCAGGGGCTGGTGCGCACCGTCGAGCAGGCCTTCGCCGAATCGAGCTGGCCGGAGGCGGGGCGCGACGTCACGCTCGCGTTCGAGCCGGACGCCGCCCGCACGCTGCGCGTGCGCGTGCGCTTCACGCGCCACAAGGCGGCGCAGGCGAACGAAGACTTCTGCGTGCTGTTCCTCGAGGACGTGCGCAACATGCAGGCGCGCAGCCGCCAGGAGAAGCTCGCCGCGATGGGGCGCGTGTCGGCGGGCATCGCGCACGAGATCCGCAACCCGCTGGCGGCCATCGCGCAGGCCAACGCGCTGCTCGCCGAAGACGCCACCGATGCGGCGCAGCGCCAGCTGACGCGCATGGTGGCCGACAACGTCGACCGCCTCAAGCGCATCGTCGACGACGTGATGGAGGTGGCGCCCGGCGCGGTGCAGGACATCGTCGCGATCGATGCGACCGCGATGGTCGCGGCGATCTGCAGCGACTGGGCGCGCTCGGTGGGGGTGAAGCTGGGCGAGCAGAGCGTGCTGCGCGTCGAGCTGCCGCCGCAGCCGCTGGGCGTGGCCTTCGACGCCGAGCACCTGCGCCGCGTGCTCGTCAACCTGCTCGACAACGCGCACCGCCACGCCAGCGGCGCGCCCGGCGCCGTGGTGCTGCGGCTCGATTCGCGCGACGATGCGCGCGCCTTCCTGAGCGTGGCCAGCGACGGCACGCCGATCACGGCCGAGGTCGAGCGTTACCTCTTCGAACCCTTCTTCTCGACGCGCAGCCGCGGCACCGGCCTCGGCCTGTATATTTGCCGCGAGCTGTGCGAACGCTACGGCGCCAGCATCGACTACCGCGCCCGCGCGGCCGGCGACCCGCACCCGAACGAGTTCTACGTGGTGATGCGCCGCATGCCGCTGGCCGACACCGAAGCGCGACTGCACCTGACCTCATGACTTCTCCGTCGCATTTCAGCCTGCTGGTCGTCGACGACGAGCCCGACCTGCGCACGCTGTACGAGCTGACGCTGCTGCGCGAGGGCTACGACATCGAGACCGCCGGCTCGGTGGAAGAGGCCTGGATGCACCTGAAGGACCGCACCTACAGCGCGGTCATCACCGACATGCGCCTGCCCGACGGCACGGGGCTGGAGCTGCTGCGCCGGCTCGAGGAAGCGGGGCGGCGCGAGAAGACCATCGTCATCACCGCCTACGGCTCGGCGGAGAACGCCGTCGAGGCGCTCAAGGCGGGCGCCTACGACTACCTCACCAAGCCGGTCGACCTGAAGCAGTTCCGCGCCGTGGTGGCCTCGGCGCTGGGGCGCGGCGGGCCGGCGGTGCCGACCATGGATCCGTCGACGCTGCCGTCCGAGAGCGGCGCGCCGCCGACACCGCGCCCGGCGCGGCCGGCGCCGGCGCCCGCGGCGCCGGTCAGCGCGGCGCTGCGGCGCATGGCCGGGCATTCGGCGGCGATGCAGCAGGTGCGCGCGCTGGTCGAGAAGGTGGCGCGCAGCATGGCGCCGGTGCTGGTCAACGGCGAATCGGGCACCGGCAAGGAGCTGGTGGCGCGCGCCATCCACGAGATCAGCGTGCGCGCCGCGCAGCCCTTCATCGCGGTGAACTGCGGTGCGATCCCCGAGCAGCTGCTCGAGGCCGAGTTCTTCGGCTACCGCAAGGGCGCGTTCACCGGCGCCAACGAGGATCGTGAAGGCTTCTTCCAGGCGGCCAACGGCGGCACGCTGTTCCTCGACGAGATCGGCGACTTGCCGCTGTCGATGCAGAGCAAGCTGCTGCGTTCCATCCAGGAGCGCTCGGTGCGGCCGGTCGGCGCCGTCAGCGAGCAGGCCGTCAACGTGCGCCTGCTCAGCGCGACGCACAAGGATCTGGCCGCCGAAGTGCAGGCCGGGCGCTTCCGCCAGGATCTGTTCTACCGGCTCAACGTCATCCAGATCCGCGTGCCGCCGTTGCGCGAGCGGCTCGACGATCTGCCCGACATCACCGAGCGCGTGCTCGAGCGCATCGCCAGCGATGCCGGCGTGTCGCCGGCGCCGCGCCTGACGCGCGAGGCGCTGCAGCAACTCGCCTGCTACGCCTTCCCCGGCAACGTGCGCGAGCTGGAAAACCTGCTGCACCGCGCCGTGGCGCTGTCCGGCGGCGAGACCATAGCTGTCGCCGACCTCGGCCTGCCGGCAGCGGAGCTGGGCGAGGCCATCGTCGCGGACAACGAGGTGCCGGATCTGCGCGCGATCGCGTTCGACGAGCCGCCGGCGCGCTTCCCGCCGCCGGTCGCGAGCCTGCCCGCGGAGGAGCCGCTGCCCAGCGACCTCGCCGCCTACCTCGACGACGTGGAGCGCGACATCCTGGTGCGTGCGCTCGAGCGCCATCGCTACAACCGCACCGCGGCCGGCGCGAGCCTCGGGCTGTCGCTGCGGCAGATGCGCTATCGCATGGCGCGCCTGGGCGTGAACGTCGGCAGCGACGGCATCGGCGCTGAACGTGATTGACCGCGCGTGAACAGGCCCGCCGCGTGAAGCCGCGCTGGCATGCCGGCTGGTGGTCGGCGGCGCGGCGTTGCCCGTCGCCCAACTTCGGCGAGCGGCCGGCGGGCAGCGTGGTGTCGCTGCTGGTGCTGCACTCGATCAGCCTGCCGCCGGGCGTCTACGGTGGCGACCAGATCGAGCAGTTCTTCGCGAACCGGCTCGACTGGAGCGCGCATCCCTACTTCGAGACGATCCGCGGGCTGCAGGTGTCGGCGCACTTCGTCGTGCGGCGCAGCGGCGAGCTGCTGCAGTTTGTCTCGTGCGAGCGCCGCGCCTGGCATGCGGGCCGCTCGGCATGGTGCGGACGCGAAAACTGCAACGACTACTCGCTGGGCATCGAGCTCGAAGGCCTGGAAGGCGAGCCCTTCGAGGCCGCGCAGTACGACACGCTGGCGGCTCTGGCGCCGGCGCTGGCGCGCCGCTATCCGATCGAGGCGGTCGTCGGCCACGAGCACATCGCGCCGGGGCGCAAGCACGATCCCGGCGCGGGCTTCGACTGGCCGCTGCTGCGCACGCGGCTGGCTGCGATCGGCCTCGCCGATTGGGGCTTTCCCGACAGTGCAACACGACGCAACAGCAGCGTCGGCGACTGAGCTGCGACCACCGCGCGCGAGGCCAATGGCGGCGCGCATCCGGACGATCTAGGGGGATGCCCGCATCCGGGCTGGCACGCTAGCGGTAGTGCTTGAAGGCCCTCGGGACCCCAGATATAGTGTCCCGCTGTGCTATCCTTGCGCCTCTTCCGAAACGCCGTGCCACACCGTTCGACCGCTTGCGAGACCGCAGTCGAAGGCGCCAAGAGCCAGCACGCGCCCATCCCGCACCGAACCATTCGATAAGGCCGCCCCGAGGGGGTGGTCGAACTTCCTGTCGCTCTCGCCATGACCATCGAAACACTGCCACCGACCAACACAGGGGAAGCCATGCAAGCCATTCATGTTCCGCCGTCCGCGCCGGCTGCCGGCATGCGTGCCCCGTCGACGTCGGTTGCAGCGTCGGCCTATCAGGGCTACCAGATCATTCGCCGCAATGGCGCGGTGGTCGTGTTCGAGCCGGCCAAGATCGCCGTGGCGCTGATGAAGGCCTTCCTGGCCGTGCACGGCACGCAGGGGGCCGCGTCGGCGAGCGTGCGCGAGACGGTCGACGGGCTGACCGAGGCCGTGGTGCGCGCGCTGCTGCGCTCGCGCCCGGGCGGCGGCACCTTCCACATCGAGGACGTGCAGGATCAGGTCGAGCTCGGCCTGATGCGCGGCGGCCATCACGAGGTGGCGCGTGCCTACGTGCTCTACCGCGAGCGCCGCGCGCAGGAACGTGCACGCCAGGTGCCCAAGGCCGTGCCGGCCGAGCCGGCGCTGCACGTCACCGACAACGGCCAGCGCGTGCCGCTGGATTTCGGCAAGCTGCAGGCGCTGGTGGAATCGGCCTGCGCGGGCCTGGGCGCCGACGTCAAGGCTGAGCCGGTGCTGGCCGAGACCAAGCGCAATCTGTACGACGGCGTGCCGATCGGCGAAGTGCACAAGGCGGCGATCCTGGCCGCGCGCACGCTGATCGAGAAGGATCCGGGCTACACGCGCGCCACCGCGCGGCTGCTGCTGCACACCATCCGCCGCGAGATCCTGGGCGAGGAGGTGACGCACGAGCAGATGCACACCCGCTACGCGGACTACTTCCCGAACTTCATCAAGAAGGGCGTGCAGGCCGAACTGCTGGACGAGAAGCTGCTGCAGTTCGACCTCGTCAAGCTCGGCGCGGCGCTGAAGGCCGACCGTGACCTGCAGTTCGACTACCTCGGCCTGCAGACGCTGTTCGACCGCTACTTCCTGCATGTCGACGAAGTCCGCATCGAGCTGCCGCAGGCCTTCTTCATGCGCGTGGCCATGGGCCTGGCGCTGGGCGAGATCGACCGCGAGGCGCGCGCCATCGAGTTCTACGAAGTGCTGTCGACCTTCGACTTCATGAGCTCGACGCCGACGCTGTTCAACTCGGGCACGCGGCGTTCGCAGCTGTCGAGCTGCTACCTCACCACCGTGTCCGACGACCTCGACGGCATCTACGAGGCGCTCAAGGAGAACGCGCTGCTCTCGAAGTTCGCCGGCGGCCTCGGCAACGACTGGACCAACGTGCGCGCGCTGGGCAGCCACATCAAGGGCACCAACGGCAAGAGCCAGGGCGTCGTGCCGTTCCTGAAGGTGGTCAACGACACAGCGGTGGCGGTCAACCAGGGCGGCAAGCGCAAGGGCGCGGTGTGCGCCTACCTGGAGAGCTGGCACCTCGACCTGGAGGAATTCCTCGAGCTGCGCAAGAACACCGGCGACGACCGCCGCCGCACCCACGACATGAACACGGCGAACTGGATTCCCGACCTGTTCATGAAGCGCGTGGTCGAGGGTGGCGAGTGGACGCTGTTCTCGCCCTCCACCTGCCCGGACCTGCACGACAGGTTCGGCAAGGACTTCGAAGAGGCCTACCAGCGCTACGAGGCCAGGACGCGCAGCGGCGAGATCAAGCTGTTCAAGACGGTGCAGGCCAAGGACCTGTGGCGCAAGATGCTCTCGATGCTGTTCGAGACCGGGCATCCCTGGATCACCTTCAAGGACGCCTGCAATGTGCGTTCGCCGCAGCAGCATGTCGGCGTGGTGCATTCGAGCAACCTGTGCACCGAGATCACGCTGAACACCGGCCCGAACGAGATCGCGGTGTGCAACCTCGGCTCGGTGAACCTGGCGCACCACCTGAAGGACGGCGCCATCGACCAGGCCAAGCTGAAGAAGACGGTGGCGACGGCGATGCGCATGCTCGACAACGTCATCGACATCAACTACTACGCCGTCAAGAAGGCGCGCGACTCGAACCTGAAGCACCGCCCGGTCGGCCTGGGCATCATGGGCTTCCAGGACGCGTTGCACGAACTGCGCGTGCCCTACGCCTCGGAAGCGGCGGTCGAGTTCGCCGATCGCTCCATGGAAGCGGTGTGCTACCACGCCTACTGGGCGTCCACCGAGCTGGCCGCCGAGCGCGGCCGCTACTCGAGCTACCGCGGCTCGCTGTGGGATCGCGGCGTGCTGCCGCTGGATTCGCTCGAGCTGCTCGAGCAGCAGCGCGGCGGCTACGTCGAGGTCGATCGCAGCACCGCGATGGATTGGGAGGCGCTGCGCGGCCGCATCGCCGCGCACGGCATGCGCAACTCCAACTGCGTGGCGATCGCGCCGACGGCGACGATCTCCAACATCATCGGCGTGAGCGCCTCGATCGAGCCCTCGTTCGGCAACCTGTCGGTGAAGTCCAACCTGTCGGGCGAGTTCACCGTGCTCAACGAGTACCTGGTGCGCGACCTGAAGAAGCTCGGCCTGTGGGACGACGTGATGGTCATGGACCTCAAGCACTTCGACGGTTCGCTGCGCCGCATCGACCGCGTGCCCGAGGATCTCAAGTCGCTCTACGCCACCGCCTTCGAGATCGAGACGCAGTGGCTGGTGGAAGCGGCGGCGCGCCGCCAGAAGTGGATCGACCAGGCGCAGTCGCTCAACATCTACATGGCCGGCGCCTCGGGCAAGAAGCTCGACGAGACCTACAAGCTCGCCTGGCTGCGCGGCCTGAAGACGACCTATTACCTGCGCACGATCGGCGCCACGCACGCGGAGAAGTCGACGGTGAAAGCCGGGCAGCTCAACGCGGTGGCGAGCCATGCGGATGGCGTGTCGTCCGCTGCATCGACTGCAGCTGCAGAGCCCGCGAGCGAAGTGAAGTTCTGCTCGCTCGACGACCCGACTTGCGAGGCTTGCCAGTGAACTCATGCATCGCGTTTTCGATGCATGACAGCAACAACCAGTCGGGCCGGATGTCAAGAAGTGCTTGGTGTTCCGGCGCAACACTCTGATAATTGACAAAGTCAGGAAGCGAACATGCTTGTCTGGGACGACGAAGTAAGACCCTCGAAATCGCAAGTCGCGCAGCCATCGGCCGGTGCGGCGGAGCCGCCGCCGCTGCGACTGCAAGAGCATGCTTTCCCTTCTGCCGCAGCGACGGCGGGCGTTGCTGCCGCTGCTTCGGTGGTTGCCAGTCACCGTCGCGTGCGCGCCGCCGACAAGCGCATCATCAATGGCCAGACCGACGTCAACCAGCTGGTGCCGTTCAAGTACAAGTGGGCCTGGGAGAAGTACCTCGCCACTTGTGCGAACCACTGGATGCCGCAGGAGATCAATATGTCGCGCGACATCGCGACCTGGAAGGATCCCAACGGCCTGACCGAAGACGAGCGCCGCATCGTCAAGCGCAACCTCGGCTTCTTCGTCACCGCCGACTCGCTGGCCGCCAACAACATCGTGCTGGGCAGCTACCGCCACATCACGGCGCCCGAATGCCGCCAGTTCCTGCTGCGCCAGGCCTTCGAGGAAGCGATCCACACGCACGCCTACCAGTACATCGTCGAGTCGCTGGGTCTGGACGAAGCCGAGATCTTCAACGCCTATCACGAGATCGATTCGATCCGCGACAAGGACGAATTCCTGCTGCCCTTCATCGAGCAGATCATGGATCCGGCCTTCAAGACCGGCACGCCCGAGAACGACCAGCGGCTGCTGAAGTCGCTGATCGTGTTCGCCTGCCTGATGGAAGGCCTGTTCTTCTACGTCGGCTTCACGCAGATCCTCGCGCTCGGCCGGCAGAACAAGATGACCGGCGCGGCCGAGCAGTACCAGTACATCCTGCGCGACGAGTCGATGCACTGCAACTTCGGCATCGACCTGATCAACCAGATCAAGCTCGAGAATCCGCAGCTGTGGACGCCGGCGTTCAAGGACGAGATCAAGGCCTTGTTCCAGAAGGCCGTCGAGCTCGAGTACCGCTACGCCGAGGACACCATGCCGCGCGGCGTGCTCGGCATGAACGCTTCGATGTTCAAGGGCTACCTGCGCTACATCGCCAACCGGCGCGCAACGCAGATCGGCCTGGAGGAACTGTTCCCCAACGAGGAGAACCCGTTCCCCTGGATGAGCGAGATGATCGACCTGAAGAAGGAACGCAACTTCTTCGAGACCCGCGTGATCGAGTACCAGTCGGGTGGAGCGTTGTCCTGGGATTGAACGGATCCCGGTTGCAGCCGCTCAGGTCAGTGCGAGAGATCAAGAATCGCGAGTCGCGAATGACTGTCGAAGAAGCAGCATCGCGGCTCGGCAAGGATTCATCGGATCGGGGCGTCCCTCCTGGACAAGTCCCGGGCGATGAATAGCTGCAGTCGGGCAACCTTCGGGTTGGCCACTGCGGTTTGTTTTCAACTTGATCAAGGAGAAATGTGATGGCAACTGCGAAGAAGGCTGCGGCCAAGAAGGCCCCGGCGAAGAAGGCCGCCGCGAAGAAGGCTCCGGCCAAGAAGGCGGCAGCGAAGAAGCCGGCCGCCAAGAAGGCGGCGAAGAAGGCTCCGGCGAAGAAGGCCGCAGCGAAGAAGCCGGCGGCCAAGAAGGTCGCGAAGAAGGCAGCGGCGAAGAAGCCGGCGGCCAAGAAGGTCGCGAAGAAGGCCCCGGCGAAGAAGGCCGCGGCCAAGAAGGCTCCTGCGAAGAAGGCTGCGGCCAAGAAGGTCGCGAAGAAGCCCGCGGCCAAGAAGGCTGCGAAGAAGCCCGCGGCCAAGAAGGCCGCGAAGAAGCCTGCGGCGAAGAAGGCCGCTGCGCCTGCGCCGGCTGCTGTCGCCCCTGCGAAGACCGCGCTGAGCCCGCAAGCCGCTTGGCCGTTCCCGACGGGCAACAAGCCCTGAGAGAAGAGGCCACGCGCCTGACGATGGGGCCCCGGAAGCGGGGCCCCATTTTCTTGGGTTCGTAGAATTCGGAATCCCTGCTCCATCCGCCCGCGCTCGCGCGGCGAACGAAAGATCCGTCATGACCGTCGCCCTCCACGAAAGCTCCCTGCATTCACTGCCGCTGCTCGCGCGCGGCAAGGTGCGCGACAACTATGCGGTCGGTGACGACCGGCTGCTGATGGTGGCAAGCGACCGCCTGAGCGCCTTCGACGTCGTGATGGGCGAGCCCATCCCCGGCAAGGGCCAGATGCTGACGGAGATGGCCCTGTTCTGGTTCAGCAAGCTCGGGCACATCGTGCCCAATCACCTGACCGGTGAGGATCCGCTGAGTGTGGTCGCCCCGGATGAGCGCGACCAGGTGCGCGGCCGCTCGATGCTGGTCAAGCGGCTCGAGCCGCTGCCGGTGGAAGCGGTGGTGCGCGGCTACCTGGCGGGCAGCGGCTGGAAGGAGTACCAGGAGAGCCAGTCCGTCTGCGGCGTCAAGCTGCCGCCGGGCCTGAAGAACGCGAGCAAGCTGCCCGAGCCCATCTTCACGCCGGCGACCAAGGCCGAGATGGGCGAACACGACGAGAACATCAGCTTCGAGCGCATGGTGGGGATCGTCGGGGCGGAACTCGCGAACAAGGTGCGCGACGTCTCGATCCGCCTCTACCGGGAGGCAGCCGACTATGCGCTACAGCGCGGCATCATCATCGCCGACACCAAGTTCGAGTTCGGGCTCGACAAGGACGGCACGCTGACGTTGATGGACGAAGTGCTGACGCCGGATTCCTCGCGCTTCTGGCCGGTGGAGGGCTACGCCGAGGGGGGCAACCCACCCAGCTACGACAAGCAGTTCGTGCGGGACTGGTTGGAGAGCGTGCGCATCGACGGGAAGCCTTGGGGGAAGAAGGCGCCTGCGCCGAAGCTGGATCAAGGTGTTGTGATCGGTACGGCGGGCAAGTATCGTGACGCACTTCATCGCTTGACGAAGCCGGAATGAACTCTCGATTCTTGGCGCGGATGGACGCACGGATCGCTGAGTGCGGTCCAGGGGAGGCGCGCGATGCGCTCGTTGCGGAGCGTGCCTCGTACTTGGCGCGGTTGGGTCATGTGGACGAAGCGCGCCAAGTACTAAGCGATCTGCGTTTGAAGTGGGGTGAGACACCGTCTGCCAGAGTCTCATCACTCGTGCACATTGCGGACGGCCTTTGTCACTACTACACGGACATGGGGCCAGAAGCGCGCGATAGATTCCTACGCGCACATGCGCTCGCGCGCGCAGCCTCGCTCGGTGACGTCGTGGTGCGCGCGGCGAGTTGGCTTGCACTTGTGCACTATGGCGCCTATCGATTTCCAGACATGGTGCGCAGTCTGGACGAGTGCTTCTTGGGGACACCTCACACTGATCCTTCGACGCTGGCACGGTCGTGCCTCGTCGTTGCGCAGACGATGTTGATGTCCCAGGAAGTGGTGTAAGTCCTTGAGTGCGCGGCAGTTCGCGGAGGGTGGAGCCCGTAGGGCGTAACCCGCAGCGAACTGCCGCGCGGCGGCGGCCGTCCCGGGTGGGGTGGTCATCGT
>WBZV01000409.1_pt1 | contig 26044 bp, 24 predicted proteins | sample 5204221 | NCBI WGS metagenome assembly WBZV01 (sample SAMN12344360, study PRJNA552823) | activated sludge metagenome | biome: Activated sludge suspended growth; feature: Nitrification reactor; material: Wastewater; isolation source: activated sludge from nitrification reactor of wastewater...
GCTGGGTCGGCTTCGACCTCCTTGCTCACGCCACGCAGATCAACTGCGGCGGTTGTGGTTGTTGTCGCTGTGGGCATGTCGGCGACGCGGCAGCGTCGTCCAAGCGAAGCGTCATGTCCACAGCGTTGCCGGCCAGCGCGCCGCCGACGCCGTCGCGCCACACGGCCATGGGTATCCGGTCGGCCAGCGCCTGGTGCGGGCGTCCGCCGTCACGTCGCCCTCGCCCATCGCGTTGGCGTCGTCGTTCGCCACCGGCGCGGTGTTGTCTGGCTCGTTGAAGATGAAGTTGCTGGCGGAAAGCGCCGCGTAGGTCACGCCAATAATGAGCAGTTTCTGCCCGTTACCCAGCGATGTCATGGGAACAGGGTGGGCTCCGTCTCTTGTCATAATGTCCGATGAGCATGGCGATCGCGTAGACTGCGGCATCGAGGTAGCCAAGGATACAGGCGGTACCCCCCACAAGCACCAAAGGTGAACGGGCAGTGATAGACGCCGCTGCGGTCGAGAAGCTGGATGCCAACCCGTGGGTATGGGCGGTCACGTTCAGGTCGGTTGGCGAACACCACCGGAACGCCAAGTGACAGACGCGAGCCGGAAAGTGATAGCGCTTCTGCTAAGTCATTGAAAAAAATGGCGCGCCCGAGAGGACTCGAACCCCTAACCTTCTGATCCGTAGTCAGATGCTCTATCCGTTGAGCTACGGGCGCAGGATCGCGGCTGGCTGTGCGCCGCGAAGAAGTTGAACCCTAGCGCATGGCGGCCGCCCGTCGCAACAAGAGTTGCGTCGGCCGTGGTCAGGAAGCGGCGGCCAACGGTCGTGGGGACGACTGCTGGCTCAGGATGCGCGCGAGATCACGGTCACAGGCTTCGCGAACCTTCCGCCATGTCGAATCGGTCATCTGCATGACCTCATCGCTTTCCGCCGGCGACAACAGGCGCTTGCCGTACTCATTGATCCGACGAAGATCGCGGTTCTTCACGTGAGCCGTTCCGGGCAGCTGCTGCGCCGCGGTTCGGCTGCTGCGTCTCGTGTATTCCTTGGAAATGGCCGTTTCGATGCGACTGTCCCAGGGCAAACCGCACACGATGTACAGATTCCGGTATACGTTGACGGCGTCCTCGACAACAGCCTGCACATTGACCAGATAAAGGTGATCGGTCTCGGCCGACAATCTCAACAAGCGGCGATAAACCATCTCCCAGATGATCGCGCCGCGAATCGCTGGTGAGGTGTTCTCCGGATCACCGTTGATCACGGGAACATCGGCTTGCCATCCCACCTCGTGGAAGCTGCGGATCAACTGCCCGACGTCGGGCTTCCAGCTCAATCGCGCAAAGCTGGCAGCGACTGCTGCCGGCGGCCGCACCGTGGCAAGCACGGTGATCCCATGACGCAAGGCAACCGCACGCGAGGCAAAGACCGCCATCGGATCCTTCCAGATGATGGTCCGGAGCATGGGATTCAGACGGCAGAGAAGATACGAGACGTTCGAACGACCGCCGACAAAGCGCTTAATCAACGCGCGCAGCGGTGTATCCCTGGGCCGGCGGCCGCTTTTCATCTGCAGATCGAGCTTACGCAGCCGCTCGATCACGTCGTCGACCCGCTCATCGGTGAAATTCCCGGCTCCTGGAATTTCAAACTGACGTTCGATGTCATTCAATCCGCTGACGTAGTTAAACGGCTCGTACAGCAAACCCGCAGAACGGGGCAATGCCAGATTGTACCCGATCGCCGTCGTGCCTGAACGCGGCGCCCCGGTGACCAGCAGCAAGTCCATCTTGCGCCCTTTTGCCCATTCTACTTGATAGCCGCCTCTCGCGTGCCGCCGCCCTTCCAGGCCCGAGCGTCGCGACACGCAGCCCCGGCTGCCACCTCCCGCCAGAGCGCGCGCCTCTCGCGGCGACGACGCGCCTTGCGACAAGGTGTCAGGCGGAAGCCACCTTGGCGATCCGCCGCTTCAGCCGACGCAGTTCCGGCGTCAGGTCGGCGCCCTTGGCCCCGCGCAGAAACGCATCGATGCCGCCTCGATGCTCAACCGTCCGCAACCCCTTGGCCGAAATGCGCAAGCGGATGGGTATTCCCAACGTGTCACTCATGAGTGACGTCGCCTGCAGGTTGGGTAGAAAGCGGCGACGGGTCTTGTTGTTGGCGTGACTGACGTTGTTGCCGGTCAGCACGCCCTTGCCGGTGATTGGACAACGCCGGGCCATGGTTCGTCATCTCCAAAACAGCACGGACGGAGCGAAGCTGGCCCCGTCCGGTAGGCTCAGTATGTAGACAGGTGCCCGGCAGCCGTCAAGTTGACCTGTCCGGGGCATTTCCGGAGTCCCGGCTCACCTGTGTCTCCGGCCGTCAGGCCGACATCTTTTTCTGAAGGTTTTCGTCCAGTTTGTCCAGGAACTGCTCGGTCGTCATCCAGGGCTGGTTCGGGCCGATGAGGATCGCCAGATCCTTGGTCATGTGACCATCCTCGACGGTGGCGACACACACGTCCTCCAGGGCCCGCGCAAAGCGGACAACCTCGGGCGTACCGTCGAACTGACCGCGATAGTGAAGGCCACGGGTCCAGGCGAAAATCGAAGCGATCGGATTGGTGGACGTCGGCCTGCCCTTTTGATGCTCGCGGTAGTGCCGGGTCACCGTTCCGTGCGCCGCTTCCGCCTCGATGGTCTTGCCGTCCGGAGTCAGCAGGACCGACGTCATCAACCCGAGCGAGCCGAAGCCCTGCGCCACCGAATCCGACTGAACGTCGCCGTCATAGTTCTTGCAGGCCCAGACAAAGCCCCCTTCCCACTTCAGCGCCGCGGCCACCATGTCGTCGATCAGCCGGTGCTCGTAGACGATGCCGGCCGCCGCGAAGCGATCCTTGAATTCCGTCTCGTAAACGTCTGCAAAGATGTCCTTGAAGCGGCCATCATAGGCCTTGAGAATGGTGTTCTTGGTCGAGAGATAGACCGACCAGCCGAGGTCAAGCCCATAGTTCAGGCAGGCGTGCGCGAAGCCCCGGATGGAGTCGTCAAGATTGTACATGGCGAGCGCGACGCCGCCGTCTGGGAACGCGAATACTTCATGCTCGATGGGCGTGCCGCCATCGTCCGGCGTGAACCGGATGGTCAGCTTGCCCTTGCCCGGAACGACGAAATCGGTTGCCCGATACTGGTCCCCGAAGGCGTGACGCCCAATGACAATTGGTTTGGTCCAACCCGGCACCAGCCTCGGCACATTCCGGCAGATGATCGGCTGGCGAAAGACCGTCCCCCCAAGAATATTGCGGATCGTGCCATTCGGCGACTTCCACATCTTCTTAAGCCCGAACTCTTCGACGCGCGCTTCATCGGGGGTAATGGTCGCGCATTTCACGCCGACGCCAAATTCCTTGATGGCATTGGCGGCATCGATCGTCACCTGATCGTCGGTGGCGTCCCGGTGCTCTATGCCCAAGTCGAAGTACCGGATGTCGATGTCCAGGTAGGGAAGGATGAGTTTTTCCTTGATCTTAGTCCAGATCACCCGTGTCATTTCGTCCCCGTCGAGATCAACGACGGGTTTTTCTACTTTGATCTTTTGCATCAGATCCCTCTTGAGCAAGCTGTCCCGACTGCAGGCGCACGACGATGGGTTTGTTTGGTTTGCGAAGAGTTCGCACGGGGTGCGTACCGTACGTGGCGCCGGTCCCTTTGGCAAGATCGCGTCGCCTTCGGCGGCGGCGGCCCATCTCGATTCCGCCCCGCGACCGGGAGGGGGATAGAACAGAACGTACGCTTATGCAGCGCGGTGGCGCGGAGCAATCTGTCGACCATACATTTTTGCAATGCTGCGTTGCGGTGCCGCAAATTGTGGAACAGCGCTGGAAGACCAACTTCATACGCTGCGCTGCCCGCATTGATAAGCGGGAAGCGACGAGGAGGACCCAAGCGAACGGAGGGACGACGGGATTTGATATGAACTGAATGTCGAGGTTACCGATATGACCACCACGACCCCTCAGGTGTCCGACGACGACCGTCGCGCACGGGCACTCTCCGCCGTGATCTGCAACGACACCACGCTGCTCAGTGAGTGGAATGGTGGCGTGCCTGACAATTTGGCGCAGCGGCGTTCGGCGGTCACGTCCGCATTTCGTCAGGACGCCGGCCGCGAGATCCGCGACCTGGGTCACTGGTTGAAACAGGTCTTTTGCCGCACCGGGCGTGCGGTCGATACAACTCAGCTCTAACTGCGACCGATCCCAGCAAAGTCCGCGGCTCCGTCCGTCTCAAAAAAGCGCAGCAGTTCGCCGCGGGGCTCTCCCTGCAGTGCGCCGTCACGCATGACGATGCGGCCGCGGACAACGGTGGCAAGAGGCCAGCCGGTAACGGTCATGCCGTCGAATGGCGTCCAGCCGCACCGGCTGGCGATCCAGCGGTGGGTGATCATCTGCCGCTGCTTGAGATCGACAACACTCAGATCCGCCGAATAGCCGACCGCTATCCGACCCCGGCCGGCGAGCCCGAACAGCCGGGCGGGACCGGCACTGGTAAGATCGATCAGCCGCTGGAGGCTCAATCGGCCTCTGGCGACATGGTCCAGCATGATCGGCAACAGCGTCTGCACGCCCGGCATGCCTGAAGGGCTTTGCGGGTACGGCTGTTTCTTCTCCTCGCGGGTGTGCGGCGCATGGTCCGAGCCGATGCAGTCGACGATCCCGTCGGCCACCGCCCGCCACAGCGCCTCGCGATGCCGCGCGTCGCGGATGGGCGGGTTCATCTGCGCGAAAGTGCCCAGTTCGTCGTAGCAATTCGGCGCCTGCAGCGTCAGGTGCTGTGGGGTAACCTCGACCGAGAGCAGATCGCGATGCTCTGCCAGCAGCGCAATCTCCTCGGCGGTAGAAACATGCAAGACGTGCACCCGCCGCCGTGTGCCCTCCGCCAACTTCGCCAATCGAAGGGTTGCCGAGACGGCCGTCTCGGCGTCGCGCCAATCGGCGTGACGGCCAGGATCGGCACCGCCGGCCACGATGGTGTAGCGCTGGCGCAGCCGCATCTCATCTTCGGCGTGCACTGCTACGCGCCTCGTGCCATTCGCCAGCACGCGCTGGATATCCCCATCATCGGCGACCAGCAAATTGCCGGTGGAACTACCCATAAACACTTTGACGCCCGCACACCCGGCCAGTCGCTCCAGGCGAGCCAGATCTCCAGCGTTGTCCTGGGCAGCACCGATGTAAAAGGCAATATCGACCCACGCGCGCCCCCGCGCGCGGCGGCATTTTTCCGCGAATTCCGCCTCGCCGGTGGTCGGCGGCTTGGTGTTGGGCATCTCGAAGACAGCCGTCACCCCACCGAGAGCCGCCGCTGCGGTCCCGGTTGAAAGATCCTCCTTATGCTCCAGTCCCGGCTCGCGAAAATGAACCTGGGTGTCAATCACTCCGGGGAGGACGTGCAAGCCCCGGCAATCTAGCGTATCGGCAGCCGACCCGGCGCGCAGTTGGCCAAGGGCGGCGATTCTGCCATTGGCGATGCCGATATCGAGTTCTTCAAGGCCGCCGGGTGTCGCGACGATGCCACCCTTTACCACGCAGTCGAACGTTGCGGCCATGGGCCCCCATCCTTTCGCCTGATCGGAGGTCAGGGGGATCCGCCGAGCGTCCCCCGCTTCAACCCCATGTCGCTAGCGTGAGTCCGCTTCCTTCTGGCGGATTCGTTCGGCGATCGGAGCCTGCACGTCGCGGGGCATACGGTCCAGTATCGATGTTATCTCCGAATGGCAGGTGATCGTTGCGTTCTTAAATAGCTGCAGCACCTGCCCGTCAACGTACGTAGAACCAAGGGTGCAAACAGAATCACCCGTCTTATTCTTTTTGTAGTATTTCTCGGCCCGCGAGAGCGCACTGCCGCAAATCGACATAGCGCTTCCGCTATTCGGATCTTCCTTTATATTCTTGAGTTCGTCTTGGTAGATAGATATACGCTTGCGGGCCTGTGCCGACGCCGCTTCCAGCGACTTCAGGCAATCGGGGTCTACTGTGGCCGAAGATGACGAAAATGAAGAGGACAGGATCGCAACCAAAGCGACCGCAGCGGTTAGCACGCGATTCATCGAAAAGCCTCGGCGATTTACGGCCAAAAGGTGACGCCATTTTGGCAGGCGGAACGTTCCCTGGCAAATGAATCGTCTGATTGCTCTGAAAGTTGCTGTGCTTGGCAAGGTGGCGGCATAGGATGGACAAGCGCGAGCTAGGCAAAGCTGCGGTGCCACCGAGTTGCCGCTCTCGGCGAGAAGGTTCAACCAGTGGCCGCGCTCTCCTGCGGGCGGCGCCTGACAGGGCACGGCCGTCAGCCAGAGGACGTTGAATGGACCTCGACCCGCTGATACTTTCGCGCATCCAATTCGCTTTTACGATTTCCTTCCATATCATTTTCCCGGCGTTCACCATCGGGCTTGCCGCTTGGCTGGCGACGCTGGAGGCGCTCTCGATGGCGACCGGGCGGCGCATCTATCGCGTTCTCTTTGACCTATGGATCAAGGTGTTTGCCGTCGCCTTCGGTATGGGCGTGGTCTCCGGCGTCGTCATGGCGTTCCAGTTCGGCACCAACTGGAGTGAACTCGCCCACCGGATGGGCCCTATTCAGGGTCCCTTGCTCGGGTATGAGGCCTATACCGCCTTCCTACTGGAAAGCACCTTCCTCGGCATCGTGCTGTTCGGCCGGGACCGCGTTCCGCCGTGGGCCTATCTGGCGTCCTGCTGTCTGATCGCCATAGGGACCACATTCTCTGCCTTCTGGATCATGGCGAACAATTCCTGGATGCAGGTCCCGGTCGGCTGGATCGAGGACAACGGCCGGTACATTCCCGAGGACTGGCGTGTGATTCTGTCCAGCCACGTTTCCTGGATCCGATTGTTCCATATGCTGCTCGCCGCCTATCTCACCACCGCCTTCTGCATTGCCGCTACCGGCGCCTGGTACCTCCTCCGCAGCATTCATGAAGACGCGGCGAAAACAATGTTGAGCATGGGTCTCGGACTGGCGGCGGTGTTGATCCCGATACAGCTCGCGCTCGGCCACCTGAACGGGGAATACACGGCGGAACACCAGCCGTCCAAGTTTACCGCCATCGAGGGTCGCTGGCAGACGGAACAACCGGCGCGGTTGCTGCTGTTCGCGTGGCCGGACGAAGCGAACGAACGCAACCTTTGGGAGATTGCCATCCCGTACCTCGGAAGCTTCGTCGATACCGGCTCGTTCAGCTCGCAGGAGCCCGGCATCGTCACGGTTCCGAAGGACGAGCGTCCTCCGTTCCTCATTCCGTTCTACTCGTTCCGCATCATGGTTGGTCTGGGGGTCATCATGCTGGCCCTTGCCTGGACTGGCGTGCTGCTCCGGCGACGCGGCTGGGAACGGGCGCCGAGAGCCTTTCTCTGGATCACCTTCCTCAATTTCCCTTCGGGCTTCATCGCGGTGCTTACCGGCTGGTTCACGGCTGAAGTCGGCCGCCAGCCGTGGGTGGTGTTCGGACTGCTGCGAACCGCCGACGCCGTAACACCCAGTTTGACGGTCGGTCAGGCATGGACGTCGCTGATCGCCTTCGTCAGCGTCTACGCGCTGATCTTCTCCGCCGGCACCTTCTACATTTACAGACTATTGCGTCTGGGGCCGGCGGCAGTGCCGCCCAAGCCGGAACAAGGGGTCAGCGGCTTGCGGCCTCTCGCGGCGGCAGGACGCTCACCAGCACTCACCAACGGTGCGTCCACGCTCGGCAGAGGGGAGCGTGGCTGATGGCACATGACTTCACCTTTGATCTCCCGACGATCTGGGCGCTGATCATTGCGTTCGCCATTCTGCTGTACGTCATGCTGGACGGGTTCGATCTGGGCATCGGAATCCTGTTCGGCACCACGGGCGACGAGGATTTCCGACGGACCATGATGGGTGCGGTCGCACCCGTATGGGATGGCAACGAGACTTGGCTGGTCTTCGTTGGCGCCAATCTCTACGCGGGCTTCCCGCTGGCCTATTCGATCCTGCTGCCGGCCTTTTATCTGCCGGTCACACTCCTGCTGATCGCGCTGATCCTGCGCGGCGTCGCGTTCGAGTTTCGCTACAAAACGGTGCGCCTGCGCTGGGTGTGGAACGCCAGCTTCGTTCTCGGCTCACTGGTGGCGGCCTTCGTCCAGGGTGCTGCCGTCGGCGCCATCGTTGACGGGCTGCCGATCACGAACGGCCGTTTTGTCGGCGGAGCTTTCAGCTGGCTGTCTCCCTTCGCCGTCGCCTGCGGTGTCGGCCTCGTCATCGGCTATATGCTGATCGGCTCGGGTTGGTTGGTCCTCAAGACACAAGGGCCCCTGCGCGACTGGGCGTATCTGCGCCTCCTGCCCCTGGCGAGCGCTCTGCTGTTATTCCTGCTCATCGCCTTCGGATATGCCATGACGGAAGAACTGAGCGTTATGCATCGCTGGATCGACCGGCCATGGCTGGCGGTTTTTCCGCTGATCGGTGTGCTCGCATCCGTCGGCTTGTTGATCGGGGTCCGCCACCGTCGGGACTGGGTGCCCTTCACCTGTATCGCCGCGATCTTTCTGGCCGCCTTCGGCACGATGGCCGCCAGCTTCTGGCCGTACATGATCCCCTTCGACGTGACCATCGCCCAGGCAGCGGCGCCGGCTTCGTCCTTGAAATTCCTTATATATGGCGCGGGGTTGTTCGTTTTACCGATCGTGCTTGCGTACACGATCGTCGTTTACTGGGTGTTCCGCGGCAAGGTGCGCGAGGACGTCGAGTACCACTGATAGGCAGGAAGAGCGTCGTTCAGGACGGTGCACCGGTGGACAGAACAGCCAGATCCCCGGGCTCGTCGACGTCGACAAAGATGGCATCGTCGGCGATTTCGACGGGGAGTATTTGTGCCTGATGCCGGGACAAGAGTTCCCTGCCCCCAACGTCGCCCTGCAAGGCGACGAGTTCGCGAAAAAGGCTCGTCGGCCACAGCACCGGGTTGCCCCGGCGGCCTCCATGCACCGGCACGCAGATGGTATCAGGCGGTGCGGCCTCGAACGCCGAGATCAAGGCGTCGACATGTCGGGCGCGGATCGACGGCATGTCCCCCAGCAAAACCAGCGCGCCGTCCACACCGTCCGGAAGATCCCGAATACCGGCGGCGAGTGAGCCGGCAAGCCCTTGGGAATACAGTGGATTATGGACGAAGCGCACGTCCGCGTCGCCGAGCGATGCGCGAACCTCGTCCCCCCGGTGACCGGTGACCACAACGACCGGCGATGCCCGGGATGCCCGCGCCGCATCCACCGCCGCGCGCACCAGCGGTTGACCCCCCAGATCGAGCAGCAGCTTGCCGCTGCTCCCCATGCGGCTCCCGTGTCCTGCCGCCAGAATAACCGCGGCAACGCGACCAGACGGCGCATTCGGACGCGCTTCCGGTCGCGGAAAGCTCCGACGCGGCAGCGGGCGCTGCGGAATTTCGTTGAGCAGGCCGCCGACGCCCCACCCCATGATCCGCGATGCCCCGACCGGCAATCTGGCCAAGAATCTTTGCAGCACCATATCGAAGCCGTTGGGCTGGGGCGAACGAGCACACCCCGGCAGCCCGATGATCGCGGTTCCGTCGAGTTGTCCCACGAGGAGCAGATTGCCGGGATCGACGGGCATGCCGAAGTGCACGATCTTCCCGCCCGCAGCAAGAATTGCCGCAGGGACGACGTCGCGGCGATCGACGATGGCGGAAGCGCCCGCGATCAGGATCGGATCCAGGCCCTCCCGCCGTTGCCATGCCACGGCCGACGCAACCGAGGACTCGTCGTGAGCCACCACCACAGTGCTGCTGAGGGTCGAGCCCAGCGCCCGCAATCGGGCTTCCGTCACCCGAACCGTCTTGTCCAGCACACTGTCTTTGATGCCGGGAAGCCGGGTCTGTACCAGCCCCGCGTGATGCGGGGTGAACGGTGCCACCGCCAGGACGGGGCACGCTGCTCGCAATGCCTCCAGGCAGCGCGCCAGCGCCGGACGAGGGACGGCAAACGGAATGATCTTGACCGTGGCAACCATTTGACCCGGGACGACCACCTGTGCGTCCGGCAACGTGGCCAACGTGATCGCTTCGTCGATGGCGTTCGCCCGGTCGATCCCTGCCGAGTGGATCAGGAGGATGCCGTGCGCGTTTGCATGGAGGTTGGCACGCCCCGTGGAGGCTGCTGCCGCGTCGATCCCCCCGCCGGCAAGTGTTGCCGCAATGGCTGCAGCGGCGTCATCCTCGCCGACATCCTCCGCCTCCAAGCGCGCGACGACCACGCTCAAAAATCCCTGTGCCGCGAGGCGAGCCACATCGTCCGCGTCGAGTATCTTGCCCTTCTTGAGGTTCAGGCGGTCTTGCTTGATCCCGTGGGCGAGAATTCCACCTGCCGCACGACCGATGGGTTCGTCTGAAAAGATCATAAAGGCTCCTCGCCGCGCCGGACCTGCGTGATTTCGGCCAGGATTGAAACGGCGATCTCCGCCGGCGTCCGTGCTCCGATGGCCAAACCGATGGGCCCATGCAGGCGAGCCAGGTCCGCGTCGCCGAAGCCGGCCGCGCGAAGGCGCGAGAGACGCGCCAGATGCGTCTTCCGACTGCCCAAACAGCCGATGTAAAAGGCCTCCGAGGCCAGGGCAACGCGCAGCGCCGCATCGTCCAGCTTCGGGTCATGGGTGAGCGTGACAACCGCACTCCAGCGGTCGAGCCTCAATTTCTGCAGGGCGACGTCCGGCCAGTCCCCGACCAGCTGCAGCCCTGCGAACTGCCGACGATGTGCAAAGCTCCGGCGCGGATCGATGATCAGCACTTCATATCCGGCAGAAGTGGCCATCCTGGACAGCGGCTCGGTGATGTGCACCGCTCCCACGACAATCAGACGCGGAGGCGGCGGAAAGGCATGCAGGAAAATCCGCCCGGCATCGGTAAGTACGGCGAGGCTCTCGCCTTGCATGGCGATCCGGCGCGCGATCGCTTGTGTCTGATCGTCCAATTCCAGATCGCCGCTAAAGGCATCGTTCGCCAACAGCGTTTGGTCTCCGCCCGGTAATGCCGTAGCCAGTACTGTTCTCTCACCGCGCGCCCGCGCTTCCATAATGGTCGAGAGCAGCCGTTGCTGGGGCTCCGCTGCAGCTACGAAGATTTCGACCCGGCCGCCGCACGACAACCCCACCTCCCAGGCCATATCATTGGTGACCTGGAACTCGACCAGTCTGGGCGACCCGGTGTCCAAAACCCTCAGTGCCTCGCGCACGACGGCAGCCTCGATACACCCGCCCGAGACCGATCCGGAGAAACTCCCCGTCTCATCGACGCAGAGCTGACTGCCCACGGGTCGAGGCGCTGATCCCCAGGTCGCGACAACCGTTGCGAGAACCACGCGCCGGCCTTCCTGCTGCCACTTGTTCACATCTTCGAGAACGTCATCGTGTATCGGCATCGGTCTCCCGCAGCTTGGCCAAACCTCCACTCCGGCTTTCCTAATCTTGGACAAGGCGAGCGGCCACGCAACACCGGGACGCCTCAAGACTGGCCGATCTGCCCTTGCTTGCCGCAAATTCTCTCTTTTAGCGCGAGAAACGCTCCCCAGATTATTCGCGTGGCGGGTCGATCATTCCGCAGTACACTGCCGGAAGGGATAAGCGCAGGGACGCAAACTGCTATGGAAACCAATCTCGACGAGCGCATCCGCGGACTGGCGCAGCCACTGTGGGAATCTGCCGCACGCCCGTATGGCGTGGCGCTCGACTTCTGGTTGATGGCCGAGCAGATGGTGATGGAAATGATGAGCGCCACTGCCCGTTTGCAGAATAGGGCCGCGAGCCCGCCGCCGCCGCCGCTGAGCGAATTGCCGGACGGCATGCCGGTCGCCCGTGTCCGCGAAATGGCCGAATGCATGTGGGAATCTGCCGGCCGGCAGTATGGCGTCGCCCAGGATTTTTGGCTCGCTGCCGAGCGGCATGTCCTTGCGATGCTGCGGGTGGGGGCGTTTCCTGCCCGCGACGAAAAGCAGGCCTGGGCAGCAGAGGTCGCCTCGCTGTCGCCTTCGGCGTACCTTGAGCGGATCCGCCTGATGGCATACTACTATTGGGAGGCCGCCGGGAATCACTATGGACAGGCACTGGACTGCTGGCTGCAGGCCGAGCGGGACATGCTGAAGATGATGGGGATGGCGACCCAAGGTGCGGGCGAACCCTCCGCTCCGGCCGACGGGGTCTCACCCGCCGGTGCACCGAAGGGCGCCGCGGCGGCCGATCTGACCGAGCCACAAGAACGCCAAAGTGATCTGCCCGAACGGACGGCCGCGCCGCGCCCCACCGGCCAGGCGAAGGCCCGGAGATCACGCCGGGCAGCACCGAAAAGTGCGGACGCGCGCTCTTCTACCCCGGACTGACGGCCCAGGTGCCTTGCACGACGGCCCTCGCGTCGTCCAAGGCACCGTCGTTTCAGGCACCGACGTCAATGACCGTGCGCCCGCGCACCTGACCTTTCAGAATTTGGTCGGCCTCTGCCGGCACGGCGGTCAGCGGAACGACACGGGTGACCTCGTCCAGTTTGTCCATCGGCAAATCCCGGGCCAGACGCGGCCAAGCGATCATCCGGCGCTCATAAGGGCACGTGGCGGAGTCGATCCCCAGCAGGTTGATCCCACGCAACAAAAAGGGAATGACGGTGGCTTCGAACTTGATGCCGGCGGCATTCCCCACCGAAGCGCAGCTTCCCCAATAGCAGAGAGAACCAAGCAGGTTTCCGAGAATGGCACCGCCAACGTTGTCGATGGCGCCACTCCAGCGCTCCGGCCCCAGCGGTCCCTTCGCCGGTGTCTCCAGCTCGCTGCGCGCAACGATGGTCGTCGCGCCCAGTCCCCGCAGATAATCCTGCTGATCCGCACGGCCGGTCACGGCGGCGACCCGATAACCCAGGTTGGCCAGCAGCGCCACGGCAACGCTGCCAACCCCGCCGGCGGCGCCGGTGATGAGGACCTCTCCTTTGTTTTCAGGCTTCAGCCCATGCTCCTCCAGCGCCATCACCGCCAGCATCGCGGTAAAGCCGGCGGTGCCGATCGCCATCGCCTGGCGCAGCGAGAGGCCTTTTGGCAGCGGGACCAGCCAGTCCGCCTTGACCCGGGCCATCCCTGCATAGCCCCCCCAGTGCACCTCGCCCACGCGCCACCCTGTGAGGATCACCTCGTCTCCGGGGCTGAACCTGGATGATGCCGACTCTTCGACGACGCCGGAGAAATCGATGCCGGGGACGTGAGGATACTTGCGGACGAGTTTGCCCAGTCCTTTGACCACCAAGCCGTCCTTGTAGTTCAAATCAGAGTAGAAGACCCGAACCAGCACGTCGCCCTCCGGCAGGGCGCTGTTGTCGAGCGTGCGGAGGTCGGATACCACCTTTCCCTCCCGCTCTTCCAGGACCAGTGCACGAAATTCCGCGGAGCCAGCCATTCTTCTTCTCCTCCTTAAACCCGTCGATGGACGCCAGCGCCAGGCAACTCTCTTACAGTGTATCCCGACCGTCAACGCAGGATTGAAGATCCAACTAAGCTTGCGACCAAACGAGCAAAGCGGACAAGAGTTCCGCCCATTCCCCAGGCAGGCGGTCGGGGAGCTGTTTTCGTCTGTGGATCTTGGGAAGCGGATAGGCGGGAATCACCCGCTCCGGTCACGGCACCGCGATGTGGCCGTCAGCCGCCCGATCAGGGACTTACTACCGGCGACGCTGCTCGATGCGAGCAAGATCACGCCGTACCTCCCGGTAGTCGGCAAGGGAAACAGTTGCGGCGGCAGTGACTTCCCGCTGTCGCGAAGCCGCCTGACGTCGGCGTGCCAGCCGCTCTCCCGGCTGCCGCAGGGCCAACTCGAGTTGGATGGCCTCGATATAGGCCGTTGCTTCATCGAACCGCTCGCGTCGCAGCCGCATGACGGGAGCGGTCTGCACGTGCGCTCGCCAACGTTTCCAGTCGGCCAGCATCATCATCAGCTCGAAGTCTGACATGGCCACCAGTTCCGCCGTGATGCGGTCGTTCGCTGCTGAGTGGCTCTCGGCCGGCATGGCCTCCATCTCCCTAATGGGGTAGACCCGAAACTATAAGGCGGCGCCTCGCCTGTTGGCAAAGATATTCGCGCGGCGTTGCTGGAGTGACGTCAAAGGCGAAACGGAAAGCCGGTGACGGTGTTCCACAATCAGCGGGATTCGCCTCGCTTCCAACGACCCAGGGGCATACGATCGCCGGCACCTCAAGACCTGCGACCATTCGAGATGGGCACGGAACTGCGCGACAATCGGGGACTGATCTGCGGCTTTCAGCTGCGCTCGGAGAACGGTCCCCTCCCCATCGAGATTGACCAGGTGGAGGCACTGAACGCGCCGCCTTACCCCATCTGGCTCCACTTCAATCTCAACGACAGCCGCGCCCGGGACTGGATCGAACACTGCACGTGGCTCAGCGCCGAGTGCCGAGAACTCCTGCTTTCCAACGATCGCGGCATTCACCTGGAACTGATCGGAGATGGGATCGGCGGAGTTCTGGGCGACATGTTTGCCGACGATCCCGACGAGTTCGGCGTTCTTCAGGTGTACGCCGATCGGGTCTGCCTTCTCACCGGCCGCCGCCATCCCATCGCGGCCATCGGATCGCTGCGACGAGAGTTGACCGGCGACGCCCCCATCGGCGACACGTCCGCCGCCTTTACCCACCTGCTCCGGCACCTTGCGGGGAGCTTCGGCAGGGCCATCGCGACGCACGCCGATCTCATCGACGAAGCCGAAGATCGCGTGCTCTCGGGCAACTTCCGCGACGCGAATTTGGGTCAGCATCGGCGGAAAATGGCGCGTCTGCGCAGGCAGATCTTCGCCGACCGTCACGCGCTCGCGAGTCTTGCGCATCCGCCATCATGGTGGGAAAAGGCGACCGTGAAGGATCTCCGTCAAATCGAGGCCGTCCTGGCGTCCGCCGTTCAGGATCTGGAGCTGGCACAAGAACGGGCGCGGCTGCTCACCGAGGAAATCGACAGCCGGCTCACCGAGCGGACCAACCGCAACCTCTACTTCGTGTCGGTTGCGGCAGCTGTGTTCCTGCCCATCACGCTGATCTCGGGCATTTTCGGGATGAATGTCGGCGGATTGCCGTGGCTCGAGGATGCCAACGGCTTTGGCTGGGTCATGGCATGCATGCTGGCCGCGGTGGTTACTGCCCTCGCCCTGATGCGCTGGCGCCAGATGCTCTAGGACGCTTCGGCCGCGCACGCCGAGGCGCCGCCAAGCAGATAGCGGTCATCGGCCTGCTCTCGGAGGAACGCGGCGAATTCCTTTTTCAGCTTGGGCATCCGAAACAGCATCGCGACGCTCCGCTTGCTTGTCTTGGTGATCAGGGTCGAGGGATCGAAATACGACCTGGCGTTGTCGATGCTCAGGACAAAGGGCGGTTGCGATTCTGTCGCGAGGATAAAGCTCATGATCAGCGCACCGGTGCGATGATTACCCTCGATGAACAGTTGCGGCTCGCTCAGGACGCGGATGTAGACGCCGGCGGCCCGCTTCCAGACCGATTCGCTCTTGTGGAGTTCGTACCACTCGACGACGTCGCGAATTCCGTCATCCCGCTCACCATAGAAGTGCTCTTCGGTGGCGGCGAGATGCTCCGCATGGCGTTCGCGCTCGCGCGGATCCCGGCCGCAGAGGACGAGCGCGTTGAGTTCGAGCAGCCAGCGCAGATGGCCCATGGAAAACAGTGCGCTTCGGTCAGCGACGAGCTGATCGACGAACTCGTAGCCCGCCATCATGTTGGCAACGATCTCGTCGGCCATGGTCTCGCGCCTGCAATGCAGCGAGGCGTTGATGCTGGCAAAATTCTTCTGAACGGTCCGCAGCGAAGCTTCGATCGCTTGCAGATTCAAGCGGCGTCTTCCTTCACCGGCGGTCGATCGCCCACCCGTTGAGCGCGGAGATTGAGGCATGCCTTCCCCCCTCTTCGCAAACACTCTAGCGGCAGGCTGCTTGCAATCAGGTTACTCGAGCGGCTCTGGACGAGAGCTCTGAGCAGGCCCTGTCAGGAGCCAAGGTCGGCAAGAGCCTGCCTGCCGAGGTTGACGACCTCTTCAGGCAGGCGAAGGTAACCCATATCCGCTGCGAACCGCTGGCCATCCGTCAGCCCCCACGTCACGAAGTCCTTCACCGCCACTCCCTTTGCCGCGTCGGCATAGTTACGGTACAGCAATAACCAGCTGTAGGTAACAACGGGATAAGCGTCTGCCCCTGAGGGATTGAGCACCGTCATCCCCAGATCTCCGTCGCCTCCGGCAGATGTCTCCGCGAGCGCCGCCTGGCCACCGGGCTCGGTCGGCATCACGTACCGCCCGGCCTTGTTTTGAAGAGCCGCGACCGGCAGATCGAGCCGCTTGGCGAAGCCGTATTCGACGTATCCGATGGAGCCTTCGCTCATCTTGATGCGGGATGCGACGCCCTCGTTTCCCCTGGCCAGCATGGCACTCCCGGGCCATTCGATCATCTTGCCAACGCTCAACCCCTGCTCGCTCCACGCCGGGCTGATGGCGGCAAGGTGGCTGGTGAAGGCGGCCGTCGTGCCGCTGCTGTCCTGGCGAGCCACGATGGCGATGTTCCGTGACGGCAGGGCTACGCCGGGATTAGCGGCCCCGATCCTCGGATCGTCCCAGCGCTTCAACGTTCCAGCAAAAATCTCGACGTAGACCTCGCGTGGCAACTTCAGGATGCCGGTGACGCCGGGAAGATTATAGGCGAGGACTACCATGCCCGCGGTTGCCGGGACCGTGACCACGCCTCCCGGGACCTTCGCCGCCTGCGCATCGGTCAGCATCGCATCGGTGGCGCCAAAGTCCACCGAGCCGGTAACGAAGCGGCTGATGCCCTCGCCGCTGCCGACCGCGTCGTAAGTGATCGAGACGGCTGGATGCTCTGCGCGATAGACCTCGATCCACTTGTTGTAAAGCGGCGCGGGAAAGGTCGCGCCCGCACCCCGAATCCAGAGCGCCTGGGGCGCGTCGCCTGCCTGTGCCGCAGCGACCGCGACTCCGAACGTCGCCGTCGCCGCAAGCGCCACCGCGAGCAGCCGGTGTGTCATTGCATCCTCCGTTCGGCTTAGCTGAATTCGCCTCGGATGTATTCCTTGGTCAACTGTTCACGGGGCGCTTCAAAAATCTGCTTTGTCTCGCCCATCTCGACCAGATAGCCGGTGCGCCCGCCCTTCGAGATATCGACCGCAAAGAAAGACGTGATGTCGGCAACGCGCATCGCCTGCTGCATGTTGTGGGTGACCAGCGCGATCGTGTAGTCGTTCTTCAGCTCAAGCATCAATTCTTCGATGCGGCGGGTGGCGATGGGGTCGAGGGCCGAACACGGCTCGTCCATCAGCAGGACGGATGGCTCGGTTGCGACGGCGCGCGCAATACACAGGCGCTGCTGCTGGCCACCGGAGAGCGAAAGCCCGCTGGCCTTCAACTTGTCCTTCACCTCGTCCCACAGCGCGGCGCGACGCAGCGCGTGCTCCACCTTCTCGTCCATGTTGCCCTTGAACCGGTTGAGGCGCAGGCCGAAGGCGACATTCTCGTAGATGCTCATCGCGAACGGGTTCGGCTGTTGGAACACCATCCCGATGAAACGCCGGACCACGACGGGATCGACCCCCTTCCCGTAGACGTCCTGGCCAAGGAAGTGCACATGCCCCTCGAGCCTGAAGCCCTCGATCATGTCGTTCATCCGGTTGAGACTACGGAGCACAGTGCTCTTACCGCATCCCGACGGGCCAATGAAGCCGGTGATCTTGCCTTTGTGTACCGGGACATGGCTGTCTCGCACCGCGAGAAAAGAGCCGTAGAAGATCTTCGACACCTTGCAGTCGATCGCCACCTCCTGCGAGGCCGCGAGCGGTGCCGTTGCCTTCTGGGTGCTTTGCATGGCGGACATTGTTAATTTCCTTACGCTTCTAAGCCCTTGTACGGCCGACGATCCGGCTGAGAATGTTGAACACCAGCACGATCAGAACCAGGACCAGCGAGGCCGCCCACGCCAGTTGGATCTGGTTCTCGAACGGCATGCTGGAAAAGTTGTAGATGAGGATGGAGAGCGAGGCGGTCGGTTCTCGCAGGCTGCCCAGCCAGTAGTTGCTGAACAGCGCGGTGAACAGCAACGGCGCCGATTCGCCCGCGACACGCGCGACCGCCAGCATGACACCGGTGAGGATGCCGGGCAGACCGGTCGGCAGCACGACCTTCCAGATCATCTGCGTGCGGGTGCACCCCATGCCGAGCGCCGCGTCCTTCATCTTCCGCGGCACCATCTTCATGGCTTCCTCTGCGGTGAGGATCACCGTCGGCAGCATCAGCACGGCAAGCGAGACGCCGCCGGCGATCGCCGAGTAGGACCCCATCGTCAGAACGATGATGGCATAGACGAACACGCCCGCGAGGATCGAGGGGAAGCCGGTCAGCACCTTGGCCAGGAAGCGCGAGATCCCCGCCAGCTTGCTCGCCGGGCCAAGCTCGGCGAGGAACACCGCGGAGAGAATGCCAAGCGGAATGCTGATCAGCGCGGCAATCCCGACCATCACCAATGTGCCGAGGATGGCGTTGCCGAAGCCGCCGCCCAATTCGAACCCCGCCGGCGGCAACTCGGTGAACAGCTCCAGGCTGAGCCTCGACCCGCCCTCGACGATCAGCATATAGAGCACGGAAAACAACGGGACACTCGCGATCAGCGCCACCGCCCACGCGCCCACCGTCAACGCCGCGCTGCGCAGCGCCCGCGGCTCGGACATCGAACGCTGCAGATTGGGGGCGCTCGCCTGCTTAAGCGCGGTCTGCATCATGATTTCCTCGAGATATTGCGTTGGGCAACCGTGAGGATGCCAATGCCCGCGATGTTTACGACCAGCGTGATCGCCAACAGCACCAGGGCCGCGTACATCAGCGCCTCGACCTCGATCTGACCCGCCTCCGGAAAGTGCGACGCCAGCAACGAGGCCAGTGTCTGGGCCGGAGCGAAGAGCGACAGGCTGATCTGGTTGGAGTTGCCGATCAGCATGGCGAGCGCCATCGTCTCGCCCAGCGCCCGACCGAAACCAAGAACCATGGCGCTGAAGATGCCGCCTGCCGCGGTGGGCACCATCACCCGCAGGATCGCCTCCCAACGCGTTGCGCCCATGCCGTAGGCGGCTTCCTTGGTCCGATAGGGCACCAGGTTGAGCGCATCCTGCGAGATCGCCGCGATGGTGGGAAGGATCATAATGGCGAGCACCAGCGTCGCGGGAAGCAGCCCCGGTCCGCTGAGCGAGGTCCCGAAGAACGGGATCCAGCCCAGGGTTTCGTTGAGCCAGTTGGCGAGCGGCCGGATCGCAGGGATCACCACGAAGATGCCCCACAGGCCGAAGACGACACTCGGGATCGCCGCCAGCATTTCGATGATGGTGCGGAACACCACCGCCATTTTCGCCGGCAGGAAGTTCTGGGTGAGAAAGATTGCGACAGTCAGCCCGAAGAATCCGCCGATGACCAGCGCCAATAAAGAGCTGTAGAGCGTTCCCCAGATCTCAGGAAGAATGCCGAACGTCTCGGTTTGAACGTTCCACGTCGTCGACGTGAGGAAACGCAGGTGGTGGTCCCGGATGGCCGGCAAAGCCTGGCCGCCGATCTCCCAAAGGATGTAGGCGACCAGCGCGATGATGAGCATCGCACCGAACGCGGCGAGATACCGGAACGAGCGGTCGACCAGGAATTCGTTCGAAGACGGCGGCCTCGTGATCGCTCCCGGAACGACGGCACCCTCGGCAAAGACTTTCATCGGCATGAGCTCAACTTCTTCTCGGGCTCGGGTGGAGCGACGGCCCTATGGGTCGGCGCCCCGCCCTGAGGTGGCGGCGGCCCCCCTCCGCCGTCTTAGCGTATGGCTGCTTCGTAGTCACGACGCCGCCGGCCGTTACTGGATTTGTGCCGCGGCCGCCTCGACCCTCTCGACGATCGGCTTCGGCAGCGGAATGTATCCCATGCTGTCGGCGATCTTCTGGCCATCGGTGAGGCTGTATTCCACCATCTTGCGCAGCACCTCGGCCTTCTGGTCGTCCTGGTCCTTGTAGAACAGCATCCAGGTGAAGGACGCGATCGGGTAAGCCTCGGCGGCGTCCGGATCCTCGACCCAGCCGCGCAGGTCGGCCCCGAGCTTGGCGTTGGCGAGGGCCGCTTCGCCGGATTTCTCCCCGGCCTCGACGAAGTTCCCAGACTTGTTCTGCAGCAGGGCGCTGTTCGCCTTGGTCAGCTTGGCGTAGCCGTACTCGATGTAACCGATCGCGCCCGGCGTCTGCTTGATGGTCGCGGTGACCCCGTCGTTCTTCGGCGCGGCGACGAACTTGTCGCTGCTCGGCCATTGCACCGTGGTGCCGGTGCCGACGGTCTTCTCAAATTCGCTGCTGATCGCGGCGAGATGCTTGGTGAAGACGTAGGTCGTGCCGCTGCTGTCGGAGCGGCGGACCACGGTGATCGGCAGGTCGGGCAGCTTGAGATCGGGATTGGTGGCGGCAATCCGCGGATCATTCCACTTGGTGATCTTGCCGAGGAAGATGTCGGGATAGACATCCCGCGCCAGTTTGAGGCCGGCCGGATTGCCGGGGAGATTGTAGGCGAGAACGATTTCGCCCGCGGTCATCGGCAGCAGGACGACGCCGCCCTCGACCTTGGCAATCTGTTCGTCGGTCATCGCCGCGTCGCTGGCCGCGAAATCGACGGTCCTGTTGATGAAGTCCTGGATGCCGGCGCCGCTTCCCTTGGCCTGATAATCCACAATCACGCCTTCGGTCTTCTTACTGAAGTCCTTGAACCAGGCGGAATAAATCGGGAATGGAAAACTCGCTCCCGATCCGGTCAGGCGAAGATCTGCCGCCTTTGCTGAGATTGAAACCACAGTCGCGAGGCTCAAACATAAAACTGCCGCTACGACAACGCGCGGGTTCTTCGCTCTCACTGGCTGATTCCCTATCCTAATATTTTGAGCGGAACCTAGCACAACCCCCGTTACAGTAATGTGACAATTCGTCGAGTTTTTGGTCGACGCATCGCCGCACTTGCCGCCCTGAGCTTCAGCCCAAATCAGCCCACGCGGACAGCGCGCGCAACTGAGGGCTCTTCTTCGTCATGTGTGCCTCCATCCGACGCAGGACGTTGTCGAGCACGGCGATTCCCTCGTTAATGTACTGACCCTTGTTCAGCATCACGCACTCGGCGCGATTGCCCATCGCTGCATCGGTGAACTCGCCGCGCGACGGCATGCCGCGTTTCACCAGACTCTCCAAGACCTGCGTGGCCCAGATTACCGGCACATGGGCGGCTTCGCAGACCCACAGGATCTCTTCCTGCACCTCGGAAAGGCGCTCGTAGCCGATCTCCACCGCCAGGTCGCCGCGCGCAATCATCACCGCGAACGGGTTGGTACCGGCGGCCTGCACGATCATCTCCGGCAGGTTCTTGAAGGCAAGCTGCGTCTCGATCTTGGCGACGATACCCATCGGCGGCCGGCCCGGGCGCCGCTTCTCCAGCTCCGCCTGCAGCCACTCGACGTCCTCTTTCCGCTGCACGAACGAGTATCCGACCATGTCGGCATGCTCGGCGACGAAGTCGAGATCAGCGAGATCTTCGGCCGACAAGGGGGAAACCTGGAGGGGCGTACCTGGAAAATTGATGCCCTTCTCCGGCTCCAGGGGCTGACCGTCGGGGGGCGTCCTCTCGACCATGACGAGGAGGCCTTCCGGCCGCACTTCCTCGACACGCCCGACGATCAGGCCGTCCTTGATCGACACCCGCGCTCCCGACGGAACCTGCCGCAGGACCTCCGGCATGGCACAGCTCGCCTGGAACGGAAACTCACGACGCGGTTCCGGATCGTCGAAGGTAATCAGAATGTGCTCGCCGGCTTCAACCGACGTCGTCTCCTCCGGCGTGAGGACCTGTCTCGTGCGGATTTTTGGCCCTTGCAGGTCCATCAGGATCGGGCAGTGGCGACCGGCTTCGTCGGCGGCGGTTCGAATGTTGTCGATCATCCTGCCCCAGGCTTTCGGGCCCTCGTGCGCGCAGTTGATCCGGGCGGCATCCATGCCGGCGCGAACCAGCTCACGGACGTGCTCCAAGTTCTTTGCCGCCTTGGCGGCCATCGTCACAAGGATTCTGGTTTGGCGACCGTCTACGTGTGGTCCGAGCAGGACATCGGTCGCGTGCTTCAGTGCGTTCTCTCCGGACCAGAAGCTCTGCGGCGGGGTCCGGTCCAAGCCGTCGCCCTCGCCACAGATCAATTCCAGATTGGCAACGACCGAGTTCAGGGTTGGCAGCACCCGGCTCTCGCTGCGGCCCAGGCCCGTCAACCCGAGGGCGACCAGCGACTTCTGCACCGGCCGCAGGTCGAGACTTCGGAGCGCCAGATAATGGGCGAGATTGGCCGCCCCCGCTTCAAACGCCCCTCGCTTCAGCATCGGGGCCCAATCTGCCAGAATCTCCTTTCCTTCGCGCTGGACGTGGTCTCGCACGCGTCGCATCTCCACGAGCAGCGCCTTGGGATCATCGTTGATCGTCATATCCCTCTCTCCGTTTCATCGATCCAACAGGATCACGGTCAGTTTCTCGACGTGTCATTGACTCTTGCCGAAAGCGCGATCGCATCCCTCACCGGCCCTTCAGCCTTCCCGCTTTCTCGAGCGGGCAGCAGCGCAGCGCGCACGAAAAGCCGGATCGAATGGATCGACGGTACCGAAGCGATCGAGACGGAAGGCGTCGATGTCGATTTCGGGTTTTTGTCCCAGAGCAAGCGCGGCGACCGCCTCGCCAACCCCTCCCGAGATCGCGATGCCCGCTCCAGAGCAGCCGCCGGCAAACAGCAGTCCGTCGATACCGGGGGCGGCGCCGAAGACCGGCAGGCCGTCCGGCGTGTAGGTGGAAAAGCCGGCAACATAGGTGCGGATGCCGACGTCGGCGAGCGCGGGCGCGAACCGATGAAGCGCCGCCGAGCTTTCCTCGAGGCTGGCAAGGCCGTCGGGATCCTCGGCAAAGGCATATCCGCCCACCTCGTCCGGCAGGTCGCGCGGATCGAGGCTGATGCTCCTGCGCTCGCGGAGGCCGAAGAGCAATGCCCCCAATTCCGGCCGGGTATAGGCGCTGGCATCGGGCAGGAGCACGCTCGGATGGCCAGGCGGGAAGCGGTCGTCCGACGCGGTGATCCAGTACTGGCTGCGCACGGGCGCCATCGGCAGGCCGGCGCCGCACGAGGCGCTCAGGAGATTGCTCCAAAGACCCGCCGCCACGACAACGACGGGCGCTGCGATCTCACCGGCCGCGGTCGTGACGCCGGCAACCTTCCCTCCGGCGAGTATGAGGCTTGCCACCGCGAGACCGGGGATGATCCCGGCTCCAGACCGACGTGCGGCGTCTGCGTAAGCCGCGGCTAGAAGGTAGGGATCGATAAAAGCGTCGTCGGGGCAATAGGCGCAGGCGCCGTCGCCATCGACGGCAAGCCAGGGGACGAGCTTTCCGGCGTCGTCGCTCTCGAGAGTCTGGAAGTTCACTCCTTTGCCGGTCGAAGCCAGCATCAGGTCCTGCAGCTCCTGACGGCTCGATTCCGAAGTGGCCACGTAGACGGTACCGTTGCGATGCAGCGGCAATGGATCATCGAGCGCTTCGCCGAGCATCTCGATGGCGCGGTAGCTGCTCTGGATCAGGGGGATGACGCGATCATCCTTGCGGCCGAAGGTGAGCAACGCCGCCGCCCGGCTGGTCGCCTGGGTGGCCAGCGGCAGCCGATCGGCGACAACGATGCTTCCAGCGCCGGCGCGTATCAGATGCCACGCGATGCTCAGGCCGAGGATGCCGCCCCCCACGACGACCACATCGGCCGTCTTCGGCGTCGGTCCTCCAGTCATTCGTCGCCGCCTGCCGCTGCCGCATCGAGGCTCGCAGCGAGGATGTCGATCGCCCGGTCGAGATCGCTTCTCCGGATGATCAGCGGCGGCGAGAGGGTCAGCACGCCCTCCATTGTCACCTTGAAGCCGAGCCCCCGCGCGAGCGCCGCGTACAGCGTCCGCTCGGCCAGCCGGGACGCCGGCGCACCGTCGGGTGTGACGAGTTCGATTCCGATGAGGAGACCGATTCCGCGCACTTCGCCGATGAACGGGCGCGTCGTCGCGAGCGCATTCAGGCGGTCAAGCGCATGCCGCCCCAGATCGGCCGCCTTCTCGACCAGGCTTTCGTTTTCGATGACATCGAGGGTGGCGAGCGCTGCTGTCGCCAGCACCGGGTTCTTCTCGTGCGTGTAGTGGCCGAGCGCGAGTTCGGGCGCGACGTCGAGATCACCGCGGACCAGCACCGCCGCGATCGGCAGGACGCCACCTCCCAGAGCCTTGCCGAGGACGACGATGTCAGGGGTCACGCCGGCATGCTCGAAGGCAAAAAAGCGGCCCGTCTTGCCGAGTCCGGTCGGGATTTCGTCGAAGATGACGAGCGCACCCGCGTCCCGCGCCGCGGTCGCGACCTGGGGCCAGAAGCCGGGCGGCGGCAGGTAGGGGACGGCGCGGATCGGCTCTGCCACCAGGGCTGCAACGCCTGACTCGCGGCCGAGCGCGTAGACGGCGGCCGCAGCGCAGGCCATCCGGCACGTCGCCAGGTCGGGTGCGCCGCTTCGGGACGGGAATCCGTAAGGGCAGCGGAAGCAGGCGAATGGCGGCACATGCTCGCTTCCGGGCAGCAGCGGGCCCAGGCGGTGGCTCCGGAACATCGCCTCGCCGCCGACGCTTGCGGCACCGAAGCCCGCGCCGTGGAAGGAGTCCCAGAAGGACAGCGTCCTGAAGCGTCCGGTCGCAACCCGCGCCAGCTTGAGGGCCACCTCGATGGCCTCCGAGCCGCCGGGCACGAACAGCACCTTGCCGAAGTCGGGCGGTGCCAGGCGGAGCAGTCGCTCGGCGAGCGCCACCGCCGGCTCGCAGGTAAAGCGCCTGGGCGCAAAGGAGAGTTCGTCGAGCTGTCGATGGATGGCGGCCAACACGTGCGGGTGCGCATAGCCGACGTGGTGCGCGCTGTTGCCGTGGAAGTCCATGAAGCGGCGCCCATCGGCATCTTCGACCCAGATGCCCTCGGCCCGCCGGATCGCCGAGAGACAGGGCGTCGACAACGACTGCCGGAGGAAGACCGCATGATCCCGCTCGACCAGCAGCCGGGCTACCGGACCCAGGCCATCGGCCTGCCAGCGCGCGCGCTCGGCGCCGAGGTTGAGATCGCCTTCGCTGACCCGTCCGACGCTTGCTCCGCCGTCGCTCAAGGCTTCTCACCACGGGCGAGCCGGGCTTCGATGTCATTCAGGATCGGCAGGATGTCCGCCAGGGCCTCGACGACATAATGGGCCCCTGCTTCCCGCAGCCTGGTCGCGGCGCCGTCGCGCAAGCGCGCGCGCTCTGCCTCGCCCAGCGCTTGCCATTCGGCTTCGGTAACCCCGACCTCGTTGCCGGTGGTTGTTATGCCGACCGACCACATGCCGGCGTTCAGGCCTTCCTCGATGTCCACGACGGTATCTCCGACCTTCACCGTCGCTTCCACCGGGTAGACGCTCATCCGGCTCAGCGCAGCGAACGCCGGAAACGGCGACGGGCGGCCCTGCGCCGCGTCTTCGGCGGTGATGACGCAGTCGGGCTGATAGCCCTGAGCGGTGGCGGCGGCCTCAACCACCGCCATCACCGCCCGGGGATAACCGGTCGTCGAACCGATCTTCATGCCCCGCGCGCGCATCCTCTCGACCGCCTCGCGAGCCCCCGGGATCAGCGCTGTATGGCGCTTGACCGACTCCACCTGAAGCGGCAGGAACTGGGTGTACAGGTGGTCGATGTCCTCCTGCCATGGCGGCCGACCGTGACGGGCCTGCCACGCGGCAGCAACCTCCGGCATTGTCGCGATCGCCTGGATGTGGTCCCGCTTCGCCATGCCCATCGGCGCGCGCGCCTGGGCCACGGTAATGGCGATACCCTCCGCCGCAAACGCGTCGATG
>WBZV01000410.1_pt1 | contig 26024 bp, 18 predicted proteins | sample 5204221 | NCBI WGS metagenome assembly WBZV01 (sample SAMN12344360, study PRJNA552823) | activated sludge metagenome | biome: Activated sludge suspended growth; feature: Nitrification reactor; material: Wastewater; isolation source: activated sludge from nitrification reactor of wastewater...
GCGCGGTGGTTCCTTGAGCCGGTCGACTATCTGACCATGCGTTTCACCGGACGCGCGGTCGCCAGCCACTCGACGATGACCCTGGCCTGGCTGACCGACAACCGGGACCAGCGTCACTTGGCCTATGACGAACGGCTGGTGGCGCTCTCGGGCGTGGACGGCACCAAGCTGCCGCCGCTTGTCGCGACGGGTTCGGTCGTGGGGACGGTGGCCCCCGACGTGGCGGCCGACCTCGGCCTGCGGCCCGACGCGCAGGTGATCGCGGGCACGACCGACCTGGTGACGGCGACGGTGGGGTCAGGGGCGACCGGAGATCACCAGGCGCACTTCGCGGTGTCGACCACGACGTGGATCTCTTGTCCGGTCCCCGACAAGAAGACCGACGTCCTGCACTCGATCGCCACGGTGCCCGGGTTGCGGCCGGACCGCTATCTGCTGGCCAACAACCATGAGACAGCCGGACTATGCCTGCAATGGGCCAGGGACGAGGTGTTCGGCGGGACGTACGACGAACTCACCGCGCTGGCGGCGACATCGCCCCCCGGGGCGGGAGGGGTGGTGTTCACCCCGTGGCTGTCTGGGCTGCGCTCCCCCATCGACGACCGACTGGCCCGCGGCGGGTGGCACAACATGTCGTTGCGGACGACCCGGGCCGACTTGGTCCGGGCCTTACTCGAGGGCGTCGCCTGCAACACCCGCTGGCTGCACGAGCACGTCGAGAAATTCGTCGGTCAACGGTTGGACCCCGTGCGCTTCATCGGTGGTGGGGCCGTCTCGGACCTGTGGTGCCAGGTGCACGCCGACGTCATGGGCCGGCGGGTCGAGCGGGTCGCCGAGCCGATGACGGCCCAGCTGCGCGGTGCCGCGTTGGTCGCCGGGATGGCGGTCGGCGCGCTCACCGTCGGCGAGGCCGCGGATGCCGTGCGCGTGGAGCGCACCTTCGTGCCCGACGAGGGTGCGCGGGCGGCATACGAGCCGATCTATGCCCAGTTCACGACGCTCTACCGCCGCCAGAAGGGTCTGTTCGCCGCCCTGAACAGGTGACGGCGTGGCCGTGGGTGTCAGCGGGCGAGCAAGACGGCAGGGCCCGGACCACACGGGGTGTTTCGGGCCCTGCCGTGGTGAGCGGGCGGCATACCGGCGAGGTATGCCGCCCGGCTCAGTGTCTGCGTAGAGCAGCCTCAGTTGCCGGTGAGCTTCTCGCGCAACGCCGCGAGGGCCTCGTCGGACGCGAGCGTGCCGGTGGCTGGCGCAGCCTCAGCAGCGGTCGAGGAGTAGGACGAGGGGACCTCGCCCGCGGCAACCAGGGCCTCGGAGTCGGCCTTGGCAGCCGCCTCGACCTGGGCCTTGTGGGCCTCCCAACGGGCGTGGGCCTCGGCGTACTGCTTCTCCCACTTCTCGCGCTGGGTCTCGAAGCCCGGCAGCCACTCGTTGGTCTCCGGGTCGAAGCCCTCGGGGTACTTGTAGTTGCCCGCCTCGTCGTACTCGGCGGCCATGCCGTAGAGGGTGGGGTCGAAGTCGGCGACACCGACCGTCCCGTCGTTGGCCTGCTTGAGCGACAACGAGATCCGGCGACGCTCCAGGTCGATGTCGATGACCTTGACGAAGATGTCCTCGTTGACGGTGACGACCTGCTCGGGCAACTCGACGTGCCGCTCGGCCAGCTCGGAGATGTGGACCAGCCCCTCGATGCCGTCGTCAACGCGCACGAACGCACCGAACGGCACGAGCTTGGTGACCTTGCCGGGCACGACCTGACCGATGGCGTGGGTCCTGGCGAAGTGCTGCCACGGGTCTTCCTGAGTCGCCTTGAGCGACAAGGACACTCGCTCGCGGTCCATGTCGACGTCGAGGACCTCGACGGTCACCTCGGTGCCGACCTCGACAACCTCGCTCGGGTGGTCGATGTGCTTCCAGGACAACTCGGACACGTGGACCAGACCGTCAACCCCACCGAGGTCGACGAACGCACCGAAGTTGACGATGCTCGACACGACACCGGAGCGGACCTGGCCCTTCTGCAGCTCGCGCAGGAAGGTCGTGCGGACCTCGGACTGGGTCTGCTCGAGCCAGGCGCGGCGGGACAGGACGACGTTGTTGCGGTTCTTGTCCAGCTCGATGATCTTGGCCTCGATCTGCTTGCCGACATACGGCTGCAGGTCGCGCACACGACGCATCTCGACGAGGGAGGCGGGCAGGAAGCCACGCAGGCCGATGTCCAGGATGAGGCCGCCCTTGACGACCTCGATGACGGTGCCGGTGACGACGCCATCCTCTTCCTTGACCTTCTCGATCGTGCCCCAGGCGCGTTCGTACTGGGCGCGCTTCTTGGACAGGATGAGCCGACCCTCCTTGTCCTCCTTCTGGAGAACGAGAGCCTCGACCTCGTCGCCGACCTTGACCACATCGGCCGGGTCGACGTCGTGCTTGATGGACAGCTCACGCGAGGGGATGACGCCCTCGGTCTTGTAGCCGATGTCGAGCAGGACCTCGTCCCGGTCGACCTTGACGATGACACCCTCGACGATGTCGCCGTCGTTGAAATCCTTGATCGTCGCGTCGATCGCGGCGAGGAGGTCTTCCTCAGAGCCAATGTCGTTGATGGCAACCTGAGGGGCGGTCTTGGTGACCGTGCTGATGCTCATGTAGTAGGAACTCCGATGGTGGACAGGATGTAAAGCCGCACGCCGGTCGGCCTGCGGGGCGGACAAGGTTGGGTGTTCGGTCTGATCGCTCGCCGACGGGATCACCGACTGCGCGCAGGCAGCATCGAACCGCGCCCCGAAGGGCACTGGGTCAGGGTACCGGTCCGCGCGTGACCGGGTCAAAGTTGCCCGGTATGCCGCCCAACCTCCAACGCCCCCTGCTTCCCGGAAATCCTCACACACGCCGACGATCTCCCGGCCGGCCAAGCCCCACCACCCGGAAACCCTCACACACGCCGACGATCTCCCCCAGCCCGCAGATCCGGCCACAATGGCGGCATGGACTCCGACCCCATCGCGCTGCGACGCGACGCCGGTACCGCCGAAACCGCCGCGGCCAACCGCACGTGGTGGGACGCCGAAGCGGGGGACTACTACGCCGAGCACGGGGCTTTCCTCGGCGATGACGACCTCGTCTGGGGACCGGAGGGGTGGAGCGAGGAACTCCTCGGACTCCTGGGCGACATCACGGGACGCGACGTGCTGGAGATCGGCGGCGGAGCCGCGCAGGGCGGCCGTTGGGCTCGTCAAGCGGGTGCTCGGGTCGTCTCCAGCGACCTCTCGCTCGGCATGCTCCAGCGGGGCCGGACCATCGAGGACGCGCACGGGTGGCCGCCCCTCCCGCTCGCCCAGTGCGACGGACTCGCCCTCCCGTTCGGTGACGCGAGCTTTGACGTCGTGTTCACGGCATACGGAGTGCTGCCGTTCGTCGCGGACTCCGGTCGGGTGATGGCAGAGGTATGCCGGGTGCTCCGGCCGGGGGGTCGGTTCGTCTTCTCGTGTACCCACCCGTTCCGATGGGTCTTCCCCGACGAGCCGGACGAGACCGGTTTGACGGTGCGGTTCTCGTACTTCGATCGCACCCCGTATGTCGAACAGGACCAGCAGGGGCGGGCAACCTATGCCGAGCATCATCGGACCATCGGTGACCGGGTCCGCGATGTCGTGGCCGCAGGGCTGCAGATCCTCGATCTCGTCGAACTGGAGTGGCCCGACGGTCACGAGCAGGAGTGGGGCGGCTGGTCCCCGTTACGAGGGCGCCTCATCCCCGGCACCCTGGTCCTGGTGACGACGAAGCCCTGACCCACCGTCTTTCGGCGGGTCAGGGCTTCGTCGATCCATGGGCGCCGGTTGGCTCCCTCGGTTGCGCTTCTTTGTTACAGGCTGCTCTGGTTGCGCAACTCGGCCCGGGTGGGGTCCATGACCTGGGTCTCGGCCACCGGGTCAAGCCCCTCCAGACCCGCGACCGGTCCTTCGGCGGCACCGGTCCATGACGCCGCCGAACGACGACCCTTGCCGACGAGGAGGACTGCGCCGACGAGACCAAGGAGGACGCCCAGCAACGGGCCAAGCCAGGGCAAGGTGTTCTTGACGAAGCCGAGCTGGCTGCCCAGGGCGCCCCACTCCTGAGCGTTGGCCTTGATGGTCGACTCGTCAAAGCCGATGACGCCCTTCGTCGCGGCGACCGTGCCCAACGCGGACTCGAGGGTCTTGTCGATCGCTTCTTGACCCTTGACGATGACGCCGGTGTTGGGCTCGACCCACAAGGTGCGGACGTTGCCGTACATCACCTTGGCGGGAACATCCTCGCCGGTGCCGTCGAAGATCGCCGCTGGAACGGTGCGGCTGGCCACTTCCTGCTTGTCGATGCGCTGCTCGAAGACGTAGGTCTCGGTGCCGAACAGGTCCTCGGTGCGGACGAACTTGGCCGCCGTTGCCTTGCCGAGGTCACCGTCCCACCAGGCGTAGGACTGCTTCTGCACGTCGAAGGGGAACTTGAAGTAGCCGCCCTCGTGGGTGATGTCCTTCATGGCATCGGGCTTCTCCAGGTCGCCGATGGAGACCTGGTCGCCGCAGCAGTTGTTGGCCACACCGGTGAGCCGGTCGAACGACACGGTCTCCATGCTGTAGCTGAGGTCGCCGACGCCGACAGCGACCGATTTGACACCGGTCTGCCAGAACGCCGTGGATGACTGCTTGTCGGCGGGCACGCGACCGGGGATTCCCAGCACCTGACGGGTGCTCTGCACAGTGACGCCGGTCAACTTGTCGTAGTGACCAACCTTGGCGTCGTCGGACCACAATCGCAGGACAGACATGTCACGGCCGACCGACACCGAGGTGCTCTTGTAGTTCAAGGGCACCGTGGCGAGTTGCGTGTACAGGACGGGTTTCGCCATCAACCCGACGACGAGCAGGAGGGCGCCAAGGCCGAGGGCGATGGCTCCGAGAGTGCGACGCACGTGATTTGCTCCCCACTAGAGTGACCGTCGATGCCTGCCTGATCCCCACGGGTAGGCTCGTAAATCTGACGGATCGTAACAGCGGCGCCCTCATTTCCCTACCTACTCGGCCAGATCGAGGTGACATGTCGCACAGCGGCGAACCCGCCCTCGCGTCGACAAGCCCTGATATGGGCTCTGCGGGCACCTCGGCCCTGACCGATTCGTCGCCGATGTCCCGGTCGGCACCGACCCATGGGTTGACGTCCACCTTCCGGTTGGGTGCGCTCGCCATTCTCGTGGTGACCCTCGTATGGCGTACCTGGACGGTCTCTTCTTGGAGTTGGATCCAGGACGACTGGATCTACCAGATCGAGGCGCAGCGCCAGCCGCTGGCCGACTACCTCACCCAGAACTACAACCAGCACTTCATGCCTGGGCAGTTCCTTCTCGCCTGGGCATCGACGACACTGGCGCCGTTGGACTACACCGTCGCCGTCGTCGTCACGGTCGGGTTGAGCGTGTTGTCGATCCTGGCCTGGGCGGCCGCCCTGGCGGAGGTGTTCGGCGAGACCTCCCGGGCCCTTCTGGCCCTCGCGCTGGTGGCGCTCTCGCCGATCTTCCTGCCGACCAGCTTGTGGTGGGCGGCGTCCATCCAGGTCCTCCCCCTGCAGCTGACGATGGCCCTGGTCATCCTTTTCCTCTGCCGCTACCTTCGCCGGCCGGGGATCCGCCCACTGGTCGGGCTCGGCGCGACGTACCTTCTGGGCCTGTTCTTCTGGCAGAAGGCCCTGCTCCTGGTCATCCCCGCCGTCTTCCTCGTCCTGCTGCTCGGCACAGGCTCGCCGCTGGCGCGACTGCGCGCGTCCTGGCGGCCGCTGAGCCTCCTCGCGGCGATCACCGTGGTCTACCTGCCGGCATACCTGTTCGTATTGGCCAAGCCTGGATCGGCCGGAATGGGCGTGGACCGCACCTTCACGCCGCGGGGGCTCGGAGAGTCACTGTCGTTCTTCTTCACCGGGTTGTTCAACATCGTTCTGCCGTCGCTGGTGGGCGGGCCGTGGGGTGCCGCGGACAACACGACGAGCATTTACGACCCGGTGCCAGCCGTGCTCTGGTTGCCGATGTTGGCGCTGGCGGTCTGCGCTGCCATCCTCGTCGTCCGCCATCGCCGCCGCGGCGGCTGGCTCATCGGGATGGTCCTCACGTATGCCGTGGTGTCGTGGGGGCTGGTGTTGTTCAGCAGCCGCTACCAGTCGATCGGGGTGCTCAGCGTGCGGGAGGCAAGGTATTCCGCCGACCTCCTCCCGGTCACCTTCTTCGCGGTGGTGTTCGCTGTAACCCGTTCCCGGATCGAAGTCGACACCGGCACCACCCCCCTGCGCCGTCCGCTGCCGGCCATCGTCACCGGTCGGGTCGACGCCTTGGTCGGGTTGCTCACCGCCGCGGTGTCGTTGTCGGCGCTGGCCGGCAATGGCGCCGAGTGGCAGCGGATCGAACCACACTCCCCGAAACCGTGGGTGAGCACGATCGTGCGCGACGCGAGCGCCGTCGGCCCGCGGTCGCTGTATGACGGGGTCGCCCCCGACGGGGTGATCAACCCGGGGTTCTTCCCCGACTACGCCCACCTGAGCGACATGTTGTCCCCGCTGGGGCTCCCCCTGACCTTCGGTGCCCCGGCCAGGCAGGTGCTCGTCGCCCGCGGTGACGGGCATCTGGTGAACGCCACCGTCGAGGACCTCGTCCAAGTCCCCCTCGGGCCGGCGCCCGACTGCGGCTACCTCGTCAAGCCCGGAGAGACGGCATACGTGCCGGTCACGAAGCGGCTGTTCGCCTGGACCTGGTTCGTCCAGGTCGACTACTTCTCGGAGCGGGGCGGCGCAGCGCTGCTGCGAACGGACGCCAAGGACTGGACGATCCACCTCGAGCCCGGGCTCAACCAGCTGCAACTACCGATCGTCGACTCGGTGTCCGCCTTGGCCATCGCGGGAGCTGCCGACGCCGGCACCTCCTGCATCACGAAGATCCAGGTGGGCAACATCCGCGAGACGCCCGTGCTGGCGGTCCCATGACCGACACCCTCATCGACGGGCCCACCCGGACCCACCGGACCCTGCGTTTCCCAGCCCTGGACGGGCTGCGCATCGCCGGCGCGGTGGCCGTCGTGTCGACCCACGTCGGGTTCACCTCGGGTGCTTCCCTGAACGGCCAGCAGGCCGGACTGCTGGCCCGGCTCGATGCCGGGGTCCCCCTGTTCTTCGTCGTGTCCGGCTTCCTGCTCTACCGTCCCCACGTCATGGCCAGGCTCGCGGAGCGGCCAAGGCCAGCACTCGGGACGTACCTGCGCCACCGAGCGGCACGCATCCTTCCGGCGTTGTGGCTGGCCGTGCTCGCAGCAGCCCTCCTCCTGCACCACACCCCGCTCGTGGGCCCGAGCTCCTTCCTGCGCTACGCCACCCTCACCCAGATCTATACCGAGGTCCCGGCCCCGACCGGCCTCACCCAGATGTGGAGCCTGGCGACCGAGGTGGCCTTCTACCTCGCCCTCCCAGCCCTCGCCTGGGCCCTCGACCGCTCCGCGCCGACCCCCCGCGCTTGGGTCACCCGGACTCTTGCCGTCCTGCTGCTGCTCCCCGCCGCGTCCGCGGTCTGGGTGGGCGCCGCGACGGCGACCGGCGGCGGGTTGCCGATGGTGTGGCTTCCGGCGTTCCTCGGTTGGTTCGGGCTCGGCATGGCCTTAGCAGCATGGTCCGGTGCGCGAGAGGCGGGACTGCTGGGCCCGACGGTCCTGGATGAGCTCGGGCACGCCGCCGGCAGCGTGTATGCCGCGGCCGCGGCGCTCTACCTGCTGCTGTGCACCCCTATCGCCGGGCCGTACGACCTGTCGCCACCGACCGTGGGCCAGGCCGTCGTCAAGAACCTCGGGTATGCCGTCCTCGGTGCCCTTCTCGTGTTTCCCGCCGTGGTGGGCGCGGCCGCGGACCGCCCCTCGGCCATCGTGCGCGCGCTGGGCGGCCGGATCGGCAGGGCGTTGGGCGATATCTCCTACGGAGTGTTCGCCTATCACCTCATCGTGCTATCCCTCGCCGAGCGGGCGTTCAACCATCGGACCTTCGACGGACAGTTCGTTCAGCTGTGGGTGAGCACCATCGCGGTGACCTTCGCCGTCGCGTGGGTCAGCTATCGCTTCGTCGAACGACCGATCATGCGCTGGGCGCGCCGCCGGGAGCGCTGACACGGCGAGGGCGCCCCGCGCTCGGCACCCACCGCGGGAGGACCGCCCCAGGGGCCCCGGAGGCGGCCATGCCGGCGAACGCGGCGAGCACGAGCTGTTGAACCCCTACCGACATGAGCGCGGCCCCACCCTCGCCCCATGGTGCCGCGGCAACGGCGGCAACCGCCGCGGCAGCGAGCACACCCACCAGGGTGACACCGAGGCGCGGCCAGCGGCGGCCCACGCAGCCCACGACAGCGCCGATCACCACGGCGAGAACACCGACGAGCCCCGCGTTGACGGGAAACGTGACCACCAGAAGAACCGCCAGTAACCATCCGCCCGATGCCGATCCGGGCAGTGCTCCGGACAGCTGGACCGATCCGCCGTCAGGCTCGGCGATCTCGTTCCGGGGCTTTGCGCGAGAGCGCGTGGTCAGCAGCCACAGGACGAGCAGGGCAAGGAAGGCGACTCCCCCGACAACGAGGCCCGCGGCGTACCACCGTTGAGGGTCGTATCGCATGTGCACTTCGGTGGCTGCTCCTGCGGGGAGCACCCAGCCCTGCTGCCAGCCATTGACCCGGACCGACGCCAACGCCTGCCCGTGCCCGTCGGTGGCAACCCAGCCGGGGTTGGCGTTGTGGCTGAGCACGAGCACTCCCGGTTGCGTGCGTTGCGGCACGGCCCACCCACTGTCGCCCGCAGCGGCGATGCTCTGGCTCGCGGAGGTCGGGGCCGACGCGGAGGTCGGGGCCGCCGCGGCGGACGGCGGCGCCTCGACGCGGCGCAGCAACAGTTGGTGGGGCCGGAACTCCGTCGTGGCGGCCGCCGAGAGGGTATGCCGCCCCGCCGCCAGGTCGACTGTGGCGGCGCTCGTGGTGGGGCAGGCCGACCAGCGCAGCGGGGCGCCACGGAGCACCTGCTCGACGGTCCCTTCGACCTGGGTCGGCAGCCGTGTGTCATCGACCAGGACGGTCGGGCCGAAGCCACAGGGGACAGCGACGGTGCGGGTGGGGTCCAGGGCAGCGCGCAGGTCATCGGCGCCCTCGAGCCGCACCTCCGACACCCCGACGGGCAGGTGTGCGGCGAAACCGCTCACGGAGTCGATCGAGCTGGCTGCGCTGTCGCTCAGGAAGTCGATGCTCAGCCCACGCCCGGTGGTCGGCGAGATCGCGGCATACCCCTCGGCATCGACGGGCACGGTCGAGGAGGTGCCGTCGTCGCCGGTCACCGTCACCGAGGTGGGATGGGACGCGGCGAGGTAAGGGTCGAGCAGGAACTGCAGCCGGGTCACCGTGCGAACCTGCGGGAGGTCGAGTCGCAGTCGCGGGCTCGGATCGGCGTCGCCGGCCACCCACCCGGTGCCCAGGTCGGCGTCGGCGACTGTCGCCGGCCGCGCAGCCGGGCTCTGGACGCGGCTACTGCTGGCCGTGGCGGTGATCCGGCCAGGGAAGTCCAACAGTCGTTCGATATTGCCCCCCACGCCGGGAAGGACGGTGCCGGACAGTTCGTATGCCGCTCCCGCGGCAAGCGTCAACGACCGGAAGATGCCGGCATTCTCCTCACCGGCTCGCACGAGGGTGGGCGAGCACAGGGACCGGGTTGCGACGAAGGCGCACCCGGCCAAGGCGGGGACCTCCACGCGGCTGAGGATCTGGGCGGGGGCAGCCGGTCCCGTTGCCGGCATGACCAGCTCGGGCACGGGGTGAACGCCGGGGACGGTGAGCTCGGCGATCCCGAAGCCATTGGGTGCGCCGGAGGCGACCGCGTCCAGCTCGACCCGCAGTCGGGTGGTCATACCGGGTGGTGTCGCCAGCGCGACCACGGTGTCCGTCTCGAGGATGTCGCTCGTGACCGAGCCGGTGTCGGTGCTGACCCGCACCCGCGTGGGCTGGGCCTGGATCGGGTAGCCGCCAGACAGCTGGATCGTGAGCCCGCTGACCTCCTGCGACGCTGACAGGCCCAGCTCCAGCCACTGCCCGACCGCCTCCCCATAGACTCCGCTGACCCACCGGGTGAGGGGGTCACCGTCCAGGGCGGCCGCCGGACCTGTCCCCGGACCCAGGCGCAGCGTCGCGCCGGCATCAGAGGCCGACGACGACGCCGTCACGGACCGGACCCCCCGCCACCGCGTCACCGTCTGCCCGGCGGTCCGGTCGCTGATGTAGTCGATGGTGCGTCGGCCAGTGGTGCCCGGGTCGCCGGCCGCAAGGACCTCGGAGGTCGTCGCCCCGGAACTGCCGAAGGCGACATCGCGGCGACGTAGGCCGTCGGTGACGACCTCCGGAAGTTGCGGGGCCAGATCGCCCAGCGCGGCCCGGTCCGATCCGAGGATGCTGACGACCCCGTCGGGCGAAGTCCCGGCTAGGTCGATGAGATTCTCCGGCCCGGCCGTCGCGAGCTGGACCTGATCCAGCGGGACGAACCGAGCTGCCGATGTCGCCGCACCGTCGAAGATCTCGACGCTCGGATAGGGCACGAGCAACCGGTCGTCCACCGTCACACCAGGAGCGTCGGCGAGGTAACCCGCCGGGGGGCCGAAACTCGCCCGGCGGATGAAGCCGGACTCGTCGAGCGCCTCGTGCAATGGCACCGGCCGGGACACCCCGGACTGCGGCAAGAGGTCGTTGCGCACGACGAGGAACCGGATGCCCGCCTCCCCCAGCACCCGGGCCAGGTCCGGGGAACCCATCCCGGCGGTGAGGCGGCGGGTCACCTCATCGAGCAGCCGGGTGCTCCCGGCGCCGCCCAAGGGCACCGCGTCCCGGACGACGAACGGCCGACGCATGAGGGCTTGCAGCGGCTCATCGCGGGTAGACCCCCAGGTGAAGTCCGCGAACGATGCCGACGGGAGCACCAGCACGGTGCCTTGGCCCTCCGCGTCGTCGAGCCAGGCGGCGGCCTCGTGCCAGTACTGCGGGATGCTCTCGTACCCGCCCGACCGCGGGAGGTTGGCGGCCACGGCGGGAGCGGCTGCCGCGACGACGAACAACCCGGCGACCGTCGCCACGAGCTCGACACGGAGCGCCCGCACCGGACGCCAGCGGGCGAGGACCGACGCCGCGTGAACCAGGCCGAGGCCGATCGGGATCCGCAGGACCAGGTCGAACTTGTGGGTGTTCCGCAGTGGTGCCAGCGGGCCATCGAGCAGCCCATGGAATGCGTCCGCGAACGGGCCCGATGCCGCCGACGAGAACCCGACGGTGAGGAGGAACAGTCCGACGAGGGCGCTCACCGCGAGCCAACCGCGGTGCGGCATCCGCGGGTGCGCCACACCGGACAGTCCCAGGACCGCGACGACCCCCGTCACGACGATGAGCGTCGGCTGGCTGATCAAGGAGTATGCCGCGGGCCAACTGGCCCCGCCGGAGCCTACGAGATACCCCAGCCAGGGTGTCGTGCCCTGCAGGGCGTTGAACGGGCTGGCCGTGCTCGTCGTGACTCGTGCGTCCTCGATCCAGTCGAGGAATGGTGGGCTGTATCGGCCGAGAATCAGCAGGGGGAGCAACCACCACAGACCCGCCGCAAGACACCACCCCAGCCACCCGAGCATCGGGCGCACGGTGGCGCGCCAGGGCCGACGGGTCACCCACCAGAGCACCGGCAGGATGAGAGCCGCTCCCGTCGCCACAGCGTTGACGCCGCCGATGCACCCGAACGCGAGCGCCGAGCGCAGGGCCCGGGCCCGCATCCGGGCTGGCCGCGGGTCGAGCAGTGGCGTCAGCACCCAGGGTGCGACGGCCATCGGCCACACCTCGATGGACGTCACCGCCACCTCACTGAGGAAGCGGGGCGATAGGGCGAACAGCGCTGCACCGAGGTAACGCGACCATGGGCTGCCTACCCGCAGGGCACCGGCGAGCCGCCAGAAGCCCACAAAGGCCACCCCGAGGATCAGCGACCACCACAGCCGCTGGACGATCCAGGCCGGGACCCCGGCGGCGCTGAGCAGGGCATGGAAGGGACCGCTGGGGAAGAGATAGCCATACGCCTGGTTCTGCAGTTGCCCGAGCGCGCCGTCGTCCCAGAGATCCAGGGCACGGGCCATCAAGCCGATCGGGTTCGCCGTGAGGTCGAGCTTCGTGTCGGGCACGACCAGCCCGGGGGCCTGCCAGAAACACATCGCCGAGAGCAGCAGGCAGCCGGTGGCCACCCGCAGCCTCCAGACCGGACCGCTGCCGCTCATCGGGGGCGGACGACGAGCATGACGTTCCAGCAGACGACCTCGCGCACGGCCGGCACACGAACGACCCACCGGGCCCAGGCCGGGTGATAGCGCGGCAGCGCGTCGACACGCTCGAGTCGGCCTTCATCCTCGGCCCGGCTGACCCAGCGCAGCATCCGCCCCGCCGAGCAGGCGAACAAAGACCGGCCGAAATCGTTCTTCGGCCGGTGACCGTGCCGCGCGGCATACCGATCGGCTGCTCGCGCTCCCCCGAGGTAGTGCCACGGCGAGGTCTCGTGACCGCCCCAGGGCGACAACCACGGCGTCCACGAGACGACGACCGTGCCACCGGGCCTGGTCACCCGGACCATCTCCGCGACCATCCCCTCCGGGTCCGGGACATGCTCAAGGACGTTGCTGGAGTAGGTGAGGTCGAAAGCGCCATTGGCGAACGGTAGGCATAGCCCGGAGGCGCGCATGGTGTTGCCCGCCACGCCGCCTCGGGCGGTGAGCTCCCCGGCGTCGGGGTCCACGCCGGCATATCGGGCGCCGGCGCTGGTGAACTCATCGGCAAAATAGCCGGGGCCACCGCCCACGTCGAGCACCGACGCGCCGTCGAGGGGGCACCAGCGCTGGACCTCACGGATCGAGTCGCGCGCCAGCAGGGAGTAGAAGTAGTCGGGATCGGTCTGTTCGACCTGGAAGGCCCGGAACAGCTGGATCGAGCGTGACAGCGATCCGGAAGCAGCCAAGGCAGGTGTTGGCCGGTCGGTCATGAGACAAGCGCTGACCGGCTCAGGCCGTCATCGATCGCGGCGATGGGGGCGCCACCGCAGGCCACGTGGGTCAGCAGCGCTTCCCAGGCCTGGATCGTCCCCGACCAGGTGAAGGCTCGCGAGTGTTCACGGGCGCTCTCTCCCAACCGGGTCCGCAAGGACTCGTCGGCAAGCACCTTGCTGGCCGCCTCCACCATGCCGTCGGTGTCGTGCACGAGGATGCCCGTGACGCCATCGATGATGGATTCGGACAACCCTCCCGCCCCGTGGTGGGCCAACGTCGGGACCCCGTGAGCCGCCGCCTCGACGACGTTGAGGCCCCAGCCTTCCTTCGCGCTGGGTGCCAGCGCAATCCAGGCGGAGGCGAGCTCCCGGTGTTTGGTGGCCTCGTCGACGAAACCGAGCAGGTCGACGTGCTCGGCCACGTCTCGGTCCTTGGCATGGGCGGCGACCTGCTCCCGCCACCAGCCGTCACCGACGATCCGCAAGCGCAGGCCGGGGTGACGAGGCAGCAACGCCGCGAGGACGTCGATCGCCAGTTCTACCCGCTTGTGGGGCACGAGCCGGCCGAGCACCACGATCGTCGGATGGGCGGTGCGGGCGGCGACCCGGCCGATCGGTGCATCGGTGCCGTTGTGGATCACCGAGATGGCAGCCTGGTCGACGCCGAGCCCCTCGAGTTCATCACGGGTCCGCCCGGACACGGTGACGTACTGCCGCCCCCGGTAAAGGCGCGGAGCAACCCGCGACTCGACCAACCAACCGATCCTGGCCACCAGGGGGTTGAACACCACCGGCCACTGCTCGCGATGGACGTGATGGATGAGCGAAACGACAGGCGAGCCAGTCACCCAGGGCGCGGCGAACGGCACGCCGTTCTGCGTGTCGACGACAACGTCGAAAACGCCCTCCCGGCGCTCGATGTCACGCAGCCGACGCAGCGACGCCGGATAGACCGACAGCCGACCACCCTGACGGAACATCCGATAGCCGTCGATGCTCGCCTCGGTGGGCGCATCGTCGTGCGCCGCACAGAAGAAGGTCACGTCGTGGCCCAGGCGGGCCAGGCCCGCGCAGACGTTCTGTGCGTAACGCTCGGCACCACCCCCTTCGGGATGGGTCAGGTCACGCCAGTTGAGAAAGGCAACGCGCACTGGCTCGCGCCTTCGCGATCAGCGGCCGACGGCTCACCCGCCGTAGCCGATGACCTGGCTCGGAGGGACCACGTTCTTGGGACCGTTGATGACAGACTGGCTGTCGTTCGGACCCTTGGCAGCTGCCACCGCCGAGACGGCCGCGGCAGCGGCACCCCCACCGAGCAAAAGGCTCAGCAGAGCGATCAAGAGGCCGGCCCCCCGGCGACGATTGCGATTCGACACGTGCGGATCCCTCCCAGGTCGCTGCGGCGCCCGCAGCATTCTCGGGAATGGTACAGGTCACACCGCGCATGTAAAGGTACGTCGCGGTCAGCGCGGCACGCGCCACACTCTGAAGGTGTCGTCCGAGTAGACCAACGTCAGACCTGGATGCGTCTGTGGGACCGCGCCAGGAGTGGTGAGCCACTCGAACACCACGTCGATATCGCTGTCTCGTAACGAGGTCGCGTCGATGCGGCCAGCGGCCCAATCGGACGCTCCTGGTGGTGCCGCCGGGCCGACGTGGAACTGCTCGGGCCCGCGCTGCACGACGAGGTCCGCTCCCGCGAGCACCGGGCCGCGCACGGCCAGCGGCAGAGGGTCGAGGAACGGCTCCGGGCCTGCCCAGGGCTGCTGGCGGAACGGCTGCCACGGCAGGTCTAGCACCCGCCCATCGCCGACCGCGTCGACCGCGCGCGCCCAGCCCGCGGGGACCTCGACCGGTCGGTATGCCGTGTGAAGTCGGCCCAGCAGGTCCGGCGCCCCCCAGGGGCCGAGGGCAGCAACGACGAGCGTCCCTCCGACCGATGCGAGCACGCCGAGTCTGCCGGGAACCCGACGGGCCACGGCACCGACGATCGTCGCGGCGCCGACCCCACTGAGGATGACCAGGGCCATCGCCGAGACCGCCAACACGCGATGGGTGTCGCGGACGATAGAGATTCCGGGAAGTTCCTGGGCCAACGCCAGCCACCCGAGGAAGGGTTCGTTGGCCAGCAGGTAGACCAGGACCGGTGGCCCCGCGACCAGACCGATCCCGAGCATCGCGGGGGACGACGCGACCCAACCGGCCCCGTTGGGTCGGCGGCGCCACACCGCCGTGATTCCCACGCCAGCCACGACCAACACCAACAGCGAACCGATCCGCGGACCAAGCATCGCCCGCGAGCCCAAGGTCGCCGCAGGTGACCAGATCCCACCGCCGGAGAGCACCTCGAGCACACCCCAACCACCGTCCGCCCGAACCGCGAACGCCGCCGCACCCTCGCGTTGACCCCGCCCTGACGTCCCGACGAGGGCAGCCACCAGCCAGGGCAGGCACCAGGACAGGCCGAGGGAAGTCACCCAGGCGACGTCCGCGCGTGAGCGCACTTCCGGGAGGCATCCGTCTGCTCCAAAGGGTTGCGCGAGGGCCCAGGTCCGGTCGAACGCGACGGTCGAGACGACGGTGACGAGGGCGACCAACCCACCGAACGGGGTGAGCGCGGCCGGGGCTGCTGCCAGCGCGACCCGCAGCAGCCACACCCACCGTGGCCCGCTCGACCGGGCCGCCACAACGAGCCAGGGCAGCATCGACCACGCCAGCAGGGTCGGTGGCTGACCGAGAAGCAGGCGCTCACCGGCATACGGGCTCCAGCTGGCGAGCGTCGCGGCAGTGACGGTCGCGACCCACCCGAATCGGCGCAGCAGCATCGTCACCCCTCCACCGGCCAGCAGGAGCGTGGCGCTGAGCATGACCTGCTGTTGCACGCCCGAGGGCAACACCTGAGCGAGCAGTGTCGTCACGAAGTCCAAAGGGACGGCCCGCGGTGCGGACCCGTCGGCGCCGATGACGCGGGCCGACCACACCGGATTCGGAACCGCGACGAAGTCCCGGTAGAGCAGCTGGCCGGACCCCCACGACGGCCAGAGCAACCCGAACGTCTGGACGGCGGCGGCCAGCCAACCGGCCAACACGGCGCCGCTATGCGCGCGTCCTGGCTTGAGCATGGGGCACTATGGCACACGCCGATCTTGAGGTTCTTCGACGCACAGACGGGTAACCCGCTTGAGCCCCTCGCCCCCCACCCGCCGCCTGCGTGGGCATGGTGCCGTGCTCTTCGTCGGAACCTTCCTGGGCAATGTGCTCAGTTACTTCTTCTTCGTCGTGCTCAGCCGAGCACTGACCCCACCGGATCTTGGTGCGGTCGGCTCGCTCGTCAGCCTGGCCACGATTGCGGCCGTGCCGGGGACGGGCATCCAACTCGTCGCGGCCCGCTGGGTCGCCGCCCCGCCGCCCGAGTCCGGCGCCTCACCCGGCACCGTCTCCCCCGGCACCGTCTCCCCCGGCACCGTCTCCCCCGGCACCGTCTCCCCCGACACTGCCGCGCTCGATGCGGCCCTCGGCGCGGCCCTCCGCCTCGCCGCGGTCCTGTCAGCGGGCGCACTGGTCCTTTCGCCGGGGGCGGCATACCTCTTGCGCGTGGATGTCGGGGCGGCGCTAGCCGTAGCCACTGCGGCGGCACCGATCACGTTGACCTTCGCCGTCCAGGGGTTGTTGCAGGGCCGCGAGCGCTTCGGGGCGCTGGCGACCGTGGCCGCACTCGTCGGGATCACCCGGGTCAGCGCCGCCGTCCTCGCCGCGGCAGGTGACCTCGGCCCCGACGCCGTCATGTGGCTGTTCACCGCCGGGTGGGCGCTGACGCTGTTCATCGCCGGGTTCCTGCTGCACCGCGATGGTGGGCCACACCTCATCAAAGCTGCACGCCACGCCTGGGGCTCGGCGCCCTCGCGGGCGATCTTCCACCAGTCAATGACGGCGGTGTTGCCGATGTCGGGTCTGCTCGTCCTGTCCAGTCTCGACATGCTCCTGGCACGGCACTTCCTGCCCGAGGACCTCAGCGGGGGCTACGCGATCGGCGCGGTGTTCGAGAAGGTCGCGTTCTGGGGCCCGACATTCCTGGCGACCCTCTACTACCCACGGATGGCCCGGGCTGCCGACCGGGCTCGTGCCGTCAGAGATGCCCTGCTCCTCACGGCATCCGTCGGCGCGGTCGGCGTGCTGGTCGCCTTTCTGCTCGGTGGTCCCCTGGTCGCTGTCGTCGGCGGTGGCGAGTATGCCGCGCTGGCACCCCTGGCCTGGCTGTTCTGCACGCTGGGGGTGGCGCTCGCGCTGGTTCAGGTGCTCGTCTACGCCGACGTCGCGGTCGGGAGGCATCGCGCCGGAGCATCCGTGTGGGTGGCCCTCGGCGCGGCTACCGCCGTCGTCGCGGGCAGGCACGACTCGATCGAGCAGGTCGTCACCGGGGTGCTGGGGAGCATCGTGGTGACGGCACTGCTCAGCGCGGCCTTCAGTCGGATACCTCGTCGGGGAGCAGGTGCTCGACGCGGTTGATCCACGCCGCGGCCGTGCGTCCCGGCACATCGACATCGGAGAAGCGCGACACCGACGTGTTGAGAATGTCGACCCACCCGGTCATCGTCGGGATGCCCAGCAGCGCCCTCACCAGGAATTGGCTGAAGTGCCCGTGGCTGACCACCCCGACCACGGCATCGGTGCTACCGTGCCGTTCCAGGATCCCATCGAGCACTCGGCAGGCACGCTCGGCCGCGCCCGCGTCCGGCTCCACCGGACCGTTCCACCACCCGTCGTCGCCTGCGTCATGGGGCAGGATCAGCCGTGAGGACAGCTGCGTCAGGGCCGTCCGCCCGGCCCCGGGGTGCGCCCGGCGCGGCACGTCCTCGTGACCGCTCCAATCCAGCGGCCCGCCGACCTCGAACAGCTCCGGGTGCCCGTGCAGGTCGAGGTCGAGTGCCGCCGCGATCGGTGCCGCGGTGAGAATCGCCCGGCTCATCAGGCTCGCGTAGAGCACCGTCGGGGGCGCGGCATACCGGCCCCGTGCGAGCGCCTGCGCGACGGCCGAGGCCTGTCGCTCCCCCAACGGCGTGAGCCGCGGGTCGGGGACTCGACCGACGGAGGCTCCGGTCTGAGCCCAGACGAGGTTGTTCTGCGACTGTGCGTGCCTGATGAGCAGCAGATCCATGTATGCCGTTCCCTCGCCCTTCGCCTCGCGGCGTCTGTAGTCCTCGGCCTCAATGGGCCGCGTCGTGCCAGGTGCGCCCAACGCCGACCGACACGTCCAACGGGACATCGAGCGCCACGGCGGCGCCCATCTCGCGGCGGACCAACTCCTCGACCTGGTCCCGCTCGCCAGGCGCCACCTCGATGACCAACTCGTCGTGGACCTGCAGGAGCATCCGTGAGGCGAGCCGATCCTCGCGGAGCGCCTCATCGACCCGCAGCATGGCGACCTTCATGATGTCGGCGGCCGACCCTTGGATGGGGGCGTTGAGGGCCATCCGCTCGGCCATCTCGCGGCGTTGGCGGTTGTCCGAGAGCAGGTCGGGCAGATAACGCCGCCGCCCGAGCATCGTCGCGGTGAACCCGGTGCCTCGGGCGTCGGCGACCAACTGGTGCAGGTAGTCACGGACCTCGCCGAACCGTTCGAAGTAGTCGTCCATGAGGGTCTTGGCCTCGCCGGTCGAGATCCCCAGCTGGCGGGACAACCCGAACGCCGACAGGCCGTAGGCCAAGCCGTAGGACATCGCCTTGATCTTGGAGCGCATCTCCAGCGTCACGGCGGCCGGCTCGACCCCGAACACCCGCGACGCGACGAATGAGTGCAGGTCCTCCCCCGAGCGGAATGCCTCGATCAGCCCGTCGTCGCCGGACAGATGGGCCATGACGCGCATCTCGATCTGGCTGTAGTCGGCCGACATGAGTGACTCGAACCCGGCTCCGACGACGAACATCTCGCGGATCCGGCGGCCTTCCTCGGTGCGGATCGGGACGTTCTGCAGGTTGGGGTCGGTCGAGCTGAGCCGTCCGGTCGCGGCCACCGTCTGCAGATAGGTCGTGTGGATCCGCCCGTCGTCATCGACGCTCTTGATCAACCCCTCGACGGTGACCCGCAACTTGGCGGCGTCACGGTGGCGCAGCAGCGCCTCGAGGAACGGATGCTCGGCCTTGGCATAGAGCTCGGTCAACGCCTCGGCATCGGTGGTGTAACCGGTCTTGGTGCGTTTGGTCTTGGGCAGGCCGAGTTGGTCGAAAAGCACTTCCTGAAGTTGTTTGGGGCTGCCGAGGTTGACGTCACGCCGCCCGATCGCCTCCCACGCGTCCTCCTGCGCCTCGCGCACCTTGCTGGCGAAGTCGGCCTCCAGATCGCGCAACGCGTCGAGGTCAACGGCGATCCCGGCACGCTCCATCCGGGCGAGCACCCCAACCAGCGGGAGCTCGACCTCGTGCAGCAAGGCGACGCCTCCGGTGCGCTCCAGCTCTGTATCGAGTGCGTCGGCGAGGTCGACGACCGCGCGGGCGGTCACCATCGCCTCGTTCGCCTCGTTGTCCCCCTCGCCGAAGTCGAGCATCCCCTGCCCACTGTCGGTGGTGTCGTCGCGCAGCTGCCGGCGCAGCAGCCGAACCGCAAGGTCGGCCAAGTCGTAGTCGCGTTGGTCGGGCTTGACGAGGTAGGCCGCCAACGCCGTGTCGCTGCTGACCCCGACAAGATCCAGCCCGCGCGCCCCAAGCGCCGCTGCCGGACCCTTGCCGTCGTGGATCGCCTTGGGTCGGGTGGGGTCGGCCAACCAGCGCGCCAGCGCGCGTTCGCCCACGTCGTCGAGCCCGGCGAGATCCAGGTATGCCGCCGCGCCGGCCGCCGTGGCCAGAGCCAGAGCGCGAGCGTCACCGGTGCCCCGCCCCCAGCGGCCGAGCACGTACACCCCGGTGCGGACCCCCGCAGGGGCGTGCTGCGCCAGCCACCCGGCCACCTCGCCCGAGCTGAGCACCTGCCCGTGCACGGCGAAACCCGACTCGGCCTCCGGCTCGGGCGCCTCGAACGTCGAGAACAGCCGCTCGCGAAGCACCCGGAACTCCAGCGCGTCGAAGACCTCGTGCACTTGCTCGCGGTCCCACGAGTGGCGGGCCAGGTCGGCTAGCTCCACGCCGACCGGCAGGTCGTGGACCAGTTGGTTGAGACGGCGGTTGCGCAGCACCGACTCGAGGTGTTCGCGCAGCGACTCGCCGGCCTTGCCGCCGAGTTGGTCGATGTTCGCGACGATGCCGTCGAGACCGGCATACATCCCGATCCACTTGGCCGCGGTCTTCGGGCCGACCCCGGGGACCCCCGGGAGGTTGTCCGAGGACTCCCCCACGAGCGCGGCGAGGTCGCTGTACTGCGTCGGCGGCACTCCGTACTTCTCGGCCACCGCCGCAGGAGTCATCCGCCACAACTCTGATACCCCGCGGACCGGGTAGAGGACGGTGACGTGATCGCTGACCAGCTGGAAGGCGTCCCGATCGCCGGAGCAGATGAGCACATCCATGCCCTCGTTGGTCGCCATGGTCGTGAGCGTCGCGATGACGTCGTCGGCCTCGTAACCCTCCACCGCGACGAAGGGGATCCGCAGCGCGCCGAGGATCTCCTGGACCAGCGAGATCTGCCCTTCGAACTCCCTCGGCGTCGCCGACCGGCCGGCCTTGTATTCGGCGTACGCCTCGGTCCGGAACGTCTGACGTGACACGTCGAAGGCCACCGCGATGTGGGTCGGCGCCTCGTCGCGCAGGACGTTGATGAGCATCGAGGTGAAGCCGTAGACGGCGTTGGTGTGCTGCCCGGTGTGGGTGGAGAAGTTCTCGGCAGGCAGCGCGTAGAACGCGCGATAGGCCAGCGAATGGCCATCCAGGAGCAGCAGGCGGGGCGTGTTCGACACGTATGGCAGCCTAGGGCCCATGACCGACAGCACTCCCGTCGCGCAGGATCCGTCCGTGACGGCGCCCTCAGACACCCCGTGGGTCACGGTCGAGCAGGTCAACGCGATGGCCGCCGGCACCCTCCACGAGCGCATGGGGGTGGTCTTCACCGAGATCTCTCTGACCCGCGCCGTGGCGACGATGCCGGTCGCCGGGAACACCCAGCCTTACGGTCTGCTGCACGGCGGCGCCTCGGTGGTCCTTGCCGAAGGGGTGGGGTCGTTCCTCGCTGTCGTCCTGGCCGGTCCAGGTCGCGCCGCCGTCGGGGTCGACATCAACGCGACCCACCACCGTCCGGCCACCTCCGGCACCGTGACCGCGGTCGCGACGCCGATCTCCGTGGGACGCACGACCGCGTCCATCGAGATCGTCATCACCGACGAGGAGGGCCGGCGCACCTGCACCTGCCGGTTCACGGCACAGCTGCGCGACGCTCCCCCGCGCCGCTGAGGCCTAATCCTTGACGACGCGCCGCAGCAGCCGCAGGAAGGTGTCCCGCTCCGCTGCCGTCAACCCGCCCATCGAGCGCTCCTGAACCCGTCCGACGACGGGCGACACCTTCTCGAGCATGGCCAGCCCGGCCGCTGTCGGCGACACCAGCCGGGTGCGGCGGTCATCCGGGTCGGGTTGCCGCTGCACCAGCCCGAGCGATTCGAGGTCATCCACGAGGGCCACGACCGCGCTGGGGTCCAGGCCGAGAACCGCACCGATCTGCCGTTGCGGGACGCCGCCGCCTTCGGCGGCGATCTTCACAGTCGCGTAGTGCCGGGCGCGGAATCCGAACGGTTCCAAGGCTGCGTTGGCGGTGCGTAACGCCGATCCGGACGCCTTCGCCAGCAGGACCACGACGTCCTCACGGATGCTCGTGCCCTGGTCGCCTGTCATGCCCCCATTGTGGCACGCAGGTCACAATGTTCAATGATTGACTTCCACAATCGTTGTGACTTATACATACCTCGGGACGTGGCGCCGACGCCCGGCTCTCCATGCCCCCCACGCAATGCCCACGCCACGAAGGAGCAGCAATGGACCTGTCCGGCAAGGTCGCGATCGTCACGGGAAGCGGCAGGGGGCTCGGGCTCGCCTACGCGAAGGCCTTGGCCAGCGCAGGCGCGGCCGTCGTCGTCAACGACATCGACGAGGCCGTCGCCCAGGCCGCGGCCGCCGAGATCACCGCAGCCGGAGGCAAGGCCGTCGCCGTCGCCGCCGCCGTCGGGTCGTCCGAGTCTGCCCAGACGCTCGTCGACGCGGCTGTCGAAGCCTTCGGCCGGCTGGACGTCCTGGTCGCCAACGCCGGTGTGCTGCGCGACAAGGTCGTCTGGAAGATGACGGACGAAGACTTCGACCTCGTCACCCAGGTGCACCTCAAGGGCACCTTCACCTGTGCGCGTGCCGCGATCGTGCGGATGAAGGAGCAGGGCGAGGGCGGCCGGCTCATCCTCATCGGCTCGCCCGCCGGGCAGTACGGCAACTTCGGCCAGACCAACTACGCCGCAGCCAAGGCCGGCATCGTGACCTTCGCCAAGGTGTGGGCCATGGAACTCTCCCGCGACAAGATCACCGCCAACGCCGTCGTCCCGGTCGCCGCCACGGCGATGACCGCGACTGTGCCCTTCCTCAAGCCCTATGTCGACGCCATGGCGGCCGGCGAGCCGATGCCCGAGTTCGCCAGGCGCGAGCTGGCCTTCGGAACTCCCGAGGACGTCGCCGGCCTGGTCGTCTACCTCGCCTCGGACGACTCCGCGAGCGTCAACGGCCAAGCCATCGGCATCGGCGGCGACCGCCTCTCGCTTTACTCCCACCCCGACCAGATCGTCAAGGAGTATGCCGCCGGCGGCTGGAGCGCCGACGCCATCGCCGCCGCCTGGCCGCAGGCGTTCGCCCCCAGCCAGCAGACGGTCGGCGAGACGTTGCCCACTGCGCCGACGGCCTGACGGCCGTTCCCGTGGACCCAGCCACCCGGCATACCAAGGAGCAATCATGACGATCAACGTGGCCGACCTGGTCGCCATCGACGTGCACGTGCACGTCGAGGTCGACGACCATGGGCACACGGCCCTGCCGCAGTCGTTCCTCGACTGGTCGGCGAAGTACTTCAAGAGTGGGGGCCCGCGGACCCCGACGATCGACGAGATCGCCGCCCGTTATCGCGAGCGCAAGATCGCCGCCGTCATCTTCACGGTCGACGTCGAGAAGTCGATGGGGCAGCCGCGGATCCCCAACGAGGTGGTCGCGCAGGGTGCGGCCCGCAACGCCGACATCCTCATCCCGTTCGCGAGTATCGATCCCGCGCGCGGGGCCGAAGGTGTCAAGGAGCTGGAGCGCCTCATCGCCGACCACGGTGTCAAGGGGATCAAGTTCCACCCCAGCCTGCAGAACTTCGCGCCCAACGACGGCACGGCATACGGGCTGTTCGAGGTCCTGGCCCACCACAAGCTGCCCGCGGTGTTCCACACCGGGCAGACCGGCATCGGCGCCGGTATGCCGGGTGGTGGCGGCGTGAAGTTGCGCTACAGCGACCCGATGCTGCTGGACGACGTCGCCGCCGACTTCCCGGATCTGCCGGTCATCCTCGCCCACCCGTCGGTGCCGTGGCAGGACCAGGCGATCTCGATGGCCACCCACAAGGGCAACGTCTACATCGACCTGTCCGGGTGGTCGCCGAAGTACTTCCCGCCCGCGCTGGTCAAGGCCGCCAACGGCGCGTTGCGGGGGAAGGTGTTGTTCGCCTCAGACTTCCCGGTCATCGACACGGACCGGTGGCTGGCCGACTTCGACACACTGGACATCAAGCCCGAGGTGCGACCGATGATCCTCAAGGACAACGCGGTCCGGTTGCTCGGGCTGGCCTGACCAGGACGACCAAGGAGACCCCCCATGACGACCACCGTGCACTTCGATGACCTTGCATCCCTGGTCGGGCAACCGCTCGGCGCGACCGAGTGGATGACGATCAGCCAGGACCGGATCAACACCTTCGCCGACGCGACGGGTGACCCGCAGTGGATCCACGTCGACCCCGAGCGCGCCAAGACCGGCCCGTTCGGCACGACGATCGCCCACGGTTACCTCACGTTGTCGCTCATCGTCCCGCTGTTCGTCGACCTGCTCGAGGTCCAGGGCGTGACGACCAAGCTCAACTACGGGCTCAACAAGGTCCGCTTCCCCGCCCCGGTGAAGGTCGACAGTCGGATCCGGCTGGTCGCTCAGCTCACCGACGTCAAGGAGGTCGGCGGCGGCGGCAAGGAGCTGACCTGGGCGGGCACCGTCGAGATTGAGGGGTCGGACAAGCCGGCCTGCGTCGCCGAGCCGGTCTACCGCTTCTACCCGTGACCTCGCTGCGCCGGCCGCCCAACCCCCCTGCAGGCGTCCGGCGCACGCGGTCACCGCCCGTCCCGCGCCCCGAGGAGGAGCCCCCGATGAGCCACTACCGCAGTGACCGCACCCACGCCCAGTTCCTCCTCTTCGACGTGTTCGGTGTGGATCGCTCCTACGGACGGCCGCCCTATGAGGACTTCGACCCGGAGACGGCAGTCGAGATCCTCGAGCAGGTCGAGGCATTCGCCCAGGACAAGCTCGCCGACTCTTTCGCGTCCGCGGACGTGCACCCGATCCGGCTCGATCCGGTGCGGCATACGGTGACGCTCCCCCGCGACCTGCGCGCCTCCTTAGCGGCCCACGTGGCTTCGGACTGGCTGCGCCTGGACCTGCCCGCCGACGTGTCGGGCATCCACGTCCCGGCGTCGTTGCGTTGGGCCGCAACGGAGTTCATCCTCGGGGCGAACCCCGCGGTCGCGATGTGCAGCCAGCTCATCCCCACCGTCGTCGCGATGCTGCAGCGCAACGGAACCAAAGAACAACGCCGCCTCGCCGAGCTCATCCTCGAACGCAACTGGACCGTGACGATGGTGCTCACTGAGCCCGACGCGGGGTCCGATGTGGGGCTGGGGCGCACTCGCGCGACCCTGGCGGACGACGGCACCTGGCATCTCACCGGCACGAAGCGGTTCATCACGTGGGCGGCCCACGATGCGGCAGAGAATGTCATCCACTGCGTCCTGGCGCGCCCGCAGGGTGTCGACGGAGCCGGGGGCCCGGGCACCAAGGGGCTCTCACTGTTCATCGTCCCGTCCCAGCTATTTGACCCCGAGACCGGCGACCTGCTCGGCCCCAACGGCGTCGTGGCAGCCAACATCGAGCACAAGATGGGGATCCTCGGCACCCCGACGTGCGAGTTGGTCCTGGGCAACCGTGAGCCGGCGATCGGCACTCTGCTTGGTGATGCCCATGACGGCATCCGGCAGATGTTCGAGATCATCACCTACGTCCGGATGATGGTCGGCCTCAAGACCGTGGCGGCCCTATCCACCGGGCACCTCAACGCCCGCGACTATGCGATGAGCCGCAAACAGGGCCGCGAACTCGCCTCGCTCACCGGCGCCCGCGGTGGTCGGCCGCTCGTGGAGATCGTCGACCACCCCGACATCCGTCGATCGCTGCTCACCCAAAAGGCCTATGCCGAGGGTGGGCGGGCGTTGGTGCTCTACACGGCAACGATGATCGACCGGTTCGAGGGGGCCCAGGCTCTCGGCGGGCAAGACCCGGTCGCCGCGGAACGACACCGGATGCTGCTGCCCATCGTCAAGACATGGTGCGCGGAGAGCGGGTGGCGGATCCTCGGCCAGGAGTCCCTTCAGGTCTTCGGCGGCTCAGGCTATTTGCGCGACTATCCGCTGGAGCAATACGTCCGCGACACCAAGATCGACGCCATCTATGAGGGCACGACAGGCATCCAGTCGCTCGACCTGTTCGAGCGGCGGCTCATCCGCGACCGGGGCGCGACAGCCGGACTGCTCCTCGACGAGATCGCGGCGACAGCGCACGCCCTCGCGGACGGCCCCCTTGCCGCTGAGGGTGCCCTGCTGACGGAGGCGCTCGGGGCCTTCCGAGCCATCCTTGAGCACACCTTCGACCGAGCAGGCGACACGCCGCGAGTGGCTGCACTGGGTCTCACCC
>WBZV01000017.1_pt1 | contig 26009 bp, 17 predicted proteins | sample 5204221 | NCBI WGS metagenome assembly WBZV01 (sample SAMN12344360, study PRJNA552823) | activated sludge metagenome | biome: Activated sludge suspended growth; feature: Nitrification reactor; material: Wastewater; isolation source: activated sludge from nitrification reactor of wastewater...
CGCACGGCCAGGCGATTGACACTCGTTACCGATGGACAACCATCCACCATATACTTCTGTAAATTTCTTACAATTAACTCCGTATTTGATTGATAAAGATCAAATGCCAGATTGATTACCATCATTCATAGGAAAACTTAGGAACTCAAGGTTGAAAATTTATTCCTCGGTTACTGATGAAAAGGTCTCCATAACCTGAAGTTTTGGAAGTATGTTTTCCTTTGGTAAGGGCATGATGTATTGAAGTTGGTATGTGCATATGGCACCAGTAACAAAGACGAAAATTAAAACCAGATCTGCGGGAAAAGATAAATCTACGATTTATGTACCTTTGGCAAATGCAAATCAGAACCATTCTAAAGCCTTTTGCCCTAATTAGTTCTTATGTGTTTCATCCCATTTTTCTATTGTTCTGCGCTTTATTTTTATTGCTGTGTCTTAAACCGCACTTATTTGGAGTTATAGTGTGGTCTGAAAAAACCGTATTACTGCTCATAACTTTTATCTATACCGTTTTTATTCCTGCTGTTGGCATTGGTCTAATGCGCTGGACGGGATTGATCAAATCCTTCCACATGACCGACCGCTTTGACCGTTTTATACCATTAATCATTTGTGCAATTTTTAATCTTTGGTTATGGATTAACCTTAAGTCACAGGATGATATTCCAAAACTTTTTGTGGCATTTGTATTGAGCGCAATCGTTTGTATTTTCTTTTCATTTGTCATCAATACCAAATTAAAACTGAGTTTACATGCAGCATCATGGTCGGCATTTTGCACTTTATGGTGGAAGGTGAGATTTAATTTTTCGGATGACCAAATCCATTATTTAAGATTTTGCAAAGAAAATGTTTCCTCATTTCATATGAATGGATTACTGATCATTTCAATAATAATTGCTGCATGGGTAGGAAGCTGCAGACTCTATTTAAACGCGCACTCAACAGATGAACTATTCATGGGTTATCTAATTGGCATTATTTCAACTATCATTGCATTTTCTTATACATTTTGACATGAACCAAATTAAAACCATCATTGAATCTGCCTGGGAAAACAGAGCTTTGCTGAATGAACACATCACGCAGGAAGCGGTAAAAGAAGTAATCGACCTGCTCGATAAAGGCAAAATACGCGTTGCTGAAAAATCTGAGAATGAATGGGTGGTCAACGATTGGATAAAAAAAGCCATATTAATGTATTTTCCCATATCTGAAAATAAGTTAATAAAAGCCGGTGACCTTGAGTTTTTTGATAAAATTCCCACAAAAGTTAATTACCAGCTTTTGGGCGTTCGCGCAGTGCCTCATGCCATAGCCCGTTATGGTTCCTTTATTGAAGCGGGTGCTATTTTGATGCCAAGTTATGTTAATATTGGAGCATGGGTAGGTGCTGGGACCATGGTGGATACTTGGGCTACGGTGGGTTCATGCGCCCAGATTGGACGAAATGTTCATCTTGCCGGTGGGGTTGGTGTGGGTGGAGTGCTTGAACCTCCACAGGCCAGGCCAAACATCATTGAAGACAACGCTTTCATAGGTTCTCGCTGTATTATTGTTGAAGGTGCCATCATTGGACACGAAGCAGTACTGGGAGCCAATGTAGTGATTACAGGATCCACCCACATCATCGACGTTACCGGTACGGAACCCATTAAATATCAAGGTTTTGTACCACCAAGATCCGTTGTCATCCCAGGGGCATACACCAAATCGTACCCAGCTGGGAATTACCAGGTACCCTGTGCGCTGATCATTGGCCAAAGGAAAGAGTCGACCGACAAAAAGGTTTCCCTGAACGATGCGCTCAGGGAGTATAATGTGTCGGCTTAAACCAGTTGAGGGGATTTGTTGTTTTAACTAAACTTAATTGGAATCGGTCTATATTGTGGAAATTATTTCACCCTATTTTGCGTTTATATTAGTTGAACAGTTTGTATGGCACCAAAAGAGACTTACTACGATCAGTTAATTTATAAAATTGACCAGTTTACCCGCAAATTTTATATCAATCAATTGATACGGGGATCTCTGTATTTTATTGGTTTGAATACACTTGTGTTCCTTGCATACAATCTGTTGGAAAGTGAGTTTTATTTTAGCAAGGAAGTTAGAACTTTATTAACGGGGTCTTATGTTCTGATGTTTGCCGGAACTTTGGTGTATTGGGTTGTATTGCCATTCGTTCACTTTTTACAATTAGGGCGCTTAATTTCACATGAAGAAGCAGCACGAATCATTGGCACTCATTTTTCTGATGTTAAGGATAAACTGCTCAATGTACTTCAATTAAAACTTCAAGCTGTCAACTATTCAGATCGAAGCCTCATCGATGCCAGTATTTCACAAAAGTCCAGGGAACTGCATCCGGTCCCTTTTGTTCAGGCCATAGATTTAAGGACCAATCGAAAATACATGCACTATGCTATAGGACCACTCCTTATCCTCAGTGCATTACTGGTTTTTGCACCGGGTATGATACAAAAACCCACTCAGCGATTGATACAGTTGGATAAAGATTTCGAAAAGGAAGCAGCATTTAGGTTTGTTCTGGATATCGAACATCTTAAAGCGGAACAAAATGCAGACTTTACCCTACGCTTACACAGTGAAGGTAAAGCCATTCCTGCTGAAGCCTATATTGATATTGATAATTTTCAATACCGGCTTCAAAAAGAAGGCCCAGAATCTTTTGTTTATGTTTTCAGCAATGTGCAAAAAGATTTGAAGTTTAAAATTTTTTCCGGAAAAATCCAATCTCAGGAATATGAATTGAAAGTATTGATGAAACCACTGGTGGACGAAATGTCTGTTAAATTGGAATTTCCATCTTATACAGGTCGTAAACCTGAAAAGGTAGATAACTTAGGGGATCTTTTGGTACCGGTCGGTACAAAAATTCTTTGGGCATTGCGCACGGAACATACTGACCAACTGGGATATTGGTTTGAAGGAGACGAATCTACAACAGCCATCAAACCTTATGAAGAAAATGGATTTCGATTTTCTCGAAAGGCTCTTAAGAATTCAGCTTATAAGATCTTTTTACAAAATCATGAATTGCCTCACCCCGACTCAGTGCAATACCAAATCAACGTCATTGAAGATCAATATCCTCAAATTCAATTGGAACATTTTGGTGACAGTAGCAATTGGAAATTGCATTACTTTGCAGGAAATGCTACGGATGATTATGGTATTCAAAAACTTACTTTTAATTATTCCATAAAACTTAAGGATGGAAAAGAAAAAATAAACAAGTCAATTCCCATCCGCAGTGAATCCTCAGGGAAAATTCAGGATTTCAGATTTGTATTTGATGCCGCAGAATACAATCTTGAACCTGGAGAATCCATGAGCTATTATTTTGAGGTATGGGATAATGATGGAGTCAATGGAAGCAAGTCGACAAGGAGTCAAATACTTGAGTACAAAGAAGACTCGGAAGAAGAATTGGCTCAGCAAGAATCCAAAAACAATCAGGATATCAAAGATAATCTTCAGGATGCCATTCGCGAAGCGCGCAAAATGCAAGAACGCTTGGATGAATTTACCAGTAAGATGCGACAAAAAAAGGACCTGGAATGGCAAAACAAAAAGGAGTTGGAGAAAATGTTGAAAGAGCAGGAAAAGCTTCAACAAAACCTCGAAGAGGCCAGAAAGAAACTGGATGAAAATCTCAAGAAACAAAACCTTGAGGACGAAAAACTTCAGGACAAGCAGGATCAATTGCAAAAATTGTTTAATGAAACAGCCAGTAATGAAATGAAGCAATTGATGAAGCAAATCGAGGATTTAATGTCTGAATTAAATAAAGAGCAAGCCATTAAAATGTCCGATCAGTTTCAGGAAAAAAACCAGGACCTGACGAAAGAGATGGAACGATTGCTGGAACTTTTTAAACAATTGGAGTTAGAAAAAAATCTAAAGGATCAGATCAAAGAGCTCAGAAAATTGGCCGATAAGCAGGATGAGCTTTCAGAGAAAACAAAAGATGAAAAGGAGAGTGAGGATGCTTTGAAAGAAAAGCAGGAAGAGATTGCCAAAAAATTTGATGAGTTTGCAAAAAAGCAGGAGGAGCTTCAGAAAAAAAATGAGGCAATGAAAAGTCAGCGAAAGTTAGAGGATCGAAAGGAGCAGTCAGAAGAAATAAAAAAGGACTTGAATGATGCAAACAAGGAATTAAGTAATTCAAAGAAAGATAAATCCTCTAAAGGAAAATCTTCAAAAAAGCAGAAAGAGGCATCTGAAAAGATGAAGCAAATGGCTAATCAGATGGAAGAAGAAATGGAAGAGTCAGACAAAGAACAGGCGGAAGAAGATGCCAAAATGTTAAGACAGCTGCTGGAAAATCTGGTAGCATTGTCTTTTGAACAAGAAAGATTGGTAAAAGATTTCGGACAAGTGGGTGTGCAGACACCTCAGTTCCTTACATTGGTTCAAGATCAATTCAAGGTTAAAGAGAATTTTAAAATCGTCGAAGATACCCTGGAAGTATTGAGCAAACGCATTGTAGAAATTCAGTCCTTTGTCACTGGTAAAGTCAATGAGATCAATGATAATTTTTCCGCAAGCATTGACCAACTGGAAGAAAGAAGAAGTGTTGAAGCAAGTGGTAACCAGCGCAAAGTGATGACTAATATGAATGACCTTGCATTGATGCTTTCTGAAACCCTTAATCAAAAACAAAAGGAATGCAAAGGTGGATCTTGCAATAAACCCGGGAGTAAATCATGTAAAAAGCCAGGGCAGTCTTCTGGCAGAAAACCTGCAGACAAGATCACCGAAGGCATGAAGGGAATGCAGAAACAAATGCAACAACAATTGGACCAAATGAAAAATGGCCAGCAGGGAACCGCAAAAGATTTTGCAGAAATGGCCGCCCAACAGGCTAAACTCAGGAAAATGTTGCAGGAATTGGATAAAGAAAATAGTGAGAGAGGCCAAGGTTCAAAAGAAGCTAAGGAAGCCATTGAGGAGATGAATAAATTGGAAAAACAGTTGGTAAACAAACAATTGACCAATGAGATGTTAAAACGACAACAGGAAATTACAACACGGCTTTTGGAATCTGAACGTGCTGAACGAGAAAGGGAATGGAAAGAGGAACGGAAATCAGAAACTGGTACGAATATTGATCGTAAATTTCCGCCAGGTCTTGAGGAATATATAAAACAAAGACAAGGAGAAACAGAATGGTTCAAACAAATTTCCCCGGAATTGCGTCCATTTTACAAACGTTTAGTCGAGCAGTATTATCAAAGTCTGAAAATTCAGGGATGATTCGCATTGCTTCAGTTCCGGCAAATATCCATCAGGTAGAAGAGTACCTGCACAGAATTTTTAATGAATACAATCTGGATTCCGGATTGTATCCCAATGTATTGGTTTCCATCACCGAAGCTGTGAACAATGCCATTCTTCATGGAAACAAATCCGATTGCAATAAATTTGTAAGCTTAAAAACTACTCGTTTAAAGCGTCACATCTGCTTTAAAATTTCGGATGAAGGTCAGGGTTTTGATCCAGCATCCATCCCCGATCCTACACTTCCTGAAAATTTGGAGCGTTGTGGCGGCCGTGGTGTTTTTTTAATGAAACGATTGTCCGATCGCGTGATCTTTTCTGATTGCGGACGAACTGTGGAAATTAAGTTCGTACTCCAGGACTAATGCAAATCCTCGAAGTAGAATTGTTTTTTTAAGGTATGTCTGCAATAGACAACATACAATTTCATTTTCAAACCAACGCATTTGATTTTCCTGAATCTCATTGTAAAGAATGGATTGCTGATATAATACATTACCACAACAAACAAGCAGGAGAGCTGTCTGTCATATTCTGCACGGATGATTATTTGCTGCAACTTAACCGGAACTACCTTGGGCATGATTATTTGACCGATATCATTACGTTCCCAATGGATGGAAGAGGAATTTCCGGTGAACTTTATATCAGCACAGAGAGGGTTTTGGATAATGCGATGCAATTTCAGCTCAGCTTTCAGAATGAATTGCTTCGCGTAATCATACATGGGGTATTGCATTTGATAGGTTTTGGGGATAAGACGCCCGAAGAAAAGGAGATGATGACGCATAAGGAAGACGAGGCCCTTCAGCGGTTTTCCAATTTTCTAAAACCATCCAACCACTATTTCGATTGGGTATATGATGTGGTGAGGTGTATTCCAAGTGGACGCGTCTCCACCTACGGAGCAATTGCAAATTATCTTACACTCGGTTCGGCGCGCATGGTAGGATGGGCACTTAATCAATTAAAGGGGCACGTAAAAGATGTACCAGCGCATCGGGTGGTTAATGTCAAGGGAGAATTGAGTGGACGCATCATGTTTGGTGATGGCGGTGAACGTATGGGGCAACTATTAAAAGATGAGGGTGTGCCCATCGAAAATCATCGGGTGTTGCAATTTGAAAAATACTTTTGGAATCCCGATGAAATGAATTTGGATAAAACAACTCGGTAAGTTGGAATTGTGGCAAATGGTCTTTTACCGTAGAATGTACCAAAAAATTAAACCAATGAATGCAATAGCATTCATTGCGCGAAGCGCTGACGAAATGAATAAAGTACTTTCAAGGAATTTTTAGATTAAGGTTGAGTAACCCAATAGATGCTTTATTCATTTGTCAGGATGAACCCCAACAAGCCCTTTATGCAAAGGGCTTCGTCGGCTCACCATGCAGAATGCATTATTCATACATGATCTTGGGTTCATTGGTCAGGGTTAATCCCGACAAGCCCTTATGGTCTTTTGGCCAAGCCTCACGAAGTATCGCTCGGTTCCCTTATTGTCAAGCCATTTTGTATGGCTTGATTAGCTTTGCTACCACTCGATCATGTCGGCCATGAGGACAATCCAGGCATTTCTAATGCATGGATTGGGATTATTGATTCACCTTACACATTGGTTTCTGATGAACATTGGGCAAGAATCCAGATGACAGTTGTGCTCTCAAATCATTTCATGAAGTGACCATTATCATACCCATACAGGGAAAAAGGAAAAACTTCCACGATAAAACATATGTTAGTAATGAAAAGAGGTTTATGAACAATATATTTTCAGGCATTTGGATGGATGGTAAAGAGGCTTATATACTTCATATTGGGCAGAACGTTAAGGATATAAAGCATATTCATTCGGACATTGATTCACATGAACGCTACAAGGGTGAAGATAAAAGTTATACGCGTATGGGAAATGCTTTTATCGATCCGGAAAGTACAGAAGAACATAGACGAATGCATCAGGCACATCGTTATTTTGAACATATTGTCCTAGAATTGAACGACAGCCAAAAATTTATTGTCATTGGACCAGCTCAAAAGAAAATTGAGTTTGCAACTTGGTTAGAAGAAAAGCATCCTTTACTGCACAAAAAACTCGTTGAAGTGATAACGGCGGATAAAATGACCGAAAACCAGATGTTTGCATACTTTCATGAATATTTTGGTAATAAGGAATCTTTAAGGAATTGAAAAAAGGAAAGAATCAGATGTATCACAATCGAAGGTAAATCGAGTTCTAAAAAAATTGAAATTTAAAAATCGTGATTTACATGTGAGTTGTTACCACCCTGGAATAAAATTAAATCCAAAAACCGCTTCGCTGTTTTTCCTTAACGGCCAAGACCAATAAGGTTCTAAAACAAGTGCACCAAACAAGTTGATTCTGAAGCCCACTCCAGCACTAAAAACGGGTAAGGGTTGCAAAAATTCCAATTCACTTGAAAAATCTTCAAAATCATCCCAAGCCATTCCTCCATCCAGAAAGACATTTATTTCAATGGGAAGAAATGCGGCATTCAACAAGGCAAATCGATCTGGTCCAGTGAGTGGTAAACGGCATTCTATGGATGCAATGGCAATTTTTGAACCACTGATTTGTTCATAGGAAATTCCATAGCGTTCCCTTAATGCTTCCAGATGATTGAAATCATATCCATGGATTAACCCATATTGTCCGATTAAGACAGGATAAAATCGGTTGGCATCTTGCCCATAACGGGCATAATGCATAAACCTAAAACCAAATGATACAGGTTTAATCCAATAATATTTTCTGGCATCTACCGTGGTCCCAAAAAACTGATATTGCCCGAAATATTGTTCAATTCCAACCCTGTAACGATGTCCCAACATGGGTGAAGTCAATCCAAAATACGAATTGTCTCCCACCCATGCTGCATTGATATTGGAAAGCCATCCTTTTTCAACCACGTAAGGACCTAACTGGACAACATCTCCGATACTCTGTTTTTCTTTATAGCTGCCTAGGTAATAAAATTTATTGATGTCATCATACAAGTCGATGATCTGTTCCAACCTGAAAAACCGATAGGATGTACCAAGTCCTGCTTCTAACCTTTGTATTACAGATAAAGGATAATGGACAAATAAACCAAACTGCTCTTCAAAAATGCGCAGCAATTGAGTAGTGTCTGAGTATGCTGAAAAAGCATTTCCCTGATCGTCAACAAAATTTTGTCTGACAAAACCTGGTGTGTAATCAAAATATTGGGTGGGTAAATGTTGGACATTAACTCCCCAGGGAAGCTTCCAGGATCGGTTCAGATAGCTAGCGCCTGCAGCAATGTCATAAATTTCTCCATTCATGGCGATACCTGTATACAATTGATGGTAACCCAGCATATCATTAAACAGCATGTCCACTCCTCCGGTTAAACCAACTCCACTTGAAATGTAATTACCACCGTAACCAGCTCCTCCAGATGCGCCCATATAACTTAGGCCAAAATGTCCCTTGTAGGGTTTGATTTGCAGGTCACTGGAATCCAGAGGCCCATCTTTGGTATTAATCAATTCGTCGACCAACTGATCATGGAGAGGATTCAGTGTAGGCAACCAGGCAAAAGATGAATCCACCGCGGTTTCGGTAATACTAACAGTAGTTAGTTTTTGTAAATCTCCTTGATGAATTTGATATCCGTTATGGGAAAAACTGCTGTAAATGATTCGGTCACGTTTCCCTGACACAGAAATGGATGGTGCATAGGGCGTTATCCCCATGATTCCGGTTTTCATAAAACTTAACTGGTGGGTGTGTGCAGAATCCACTGAATATTTATAAAGATTTTGCCTTCCATCTCGGTCGCTGAGGAAGATGATATTTCCCTGACTATCGAATTGTGGATTAAAATGATTGGCCTGTTCGAATAAGTTGATTTGCTTTTGTTGCCCACTGCCCAAATCCAATGTGGCTAAATTAAAGGTCCAGTATCCATGTGGGTTGTATTGATTGAAACTTAGTGCATCTGTAGAAAATATGATTTTTTGTTGATCTGGTGACCACTCAGGATGAAGTTCAGAAAAGGCATCATGGGTGAGTTGAGTGGATCTCTTGGTTTTTAAATCCAATAGGAATAAATCGGTCTGTCCGTTTTTTATACCGCTGACCAATATTTTTTTACCATCTGGAGACCAGCTGGGTTGAAAAAAATAAGAAAGGTTTTTAAATGCGATTTCTTGCTTTGTTTTTCCTGTTTCAATGTCTTTTATGATGAGGATGCTTTGTCCATGCTTAAATCCTGTGAATGCAAATTGTTTTGAATCAGGAGACCATGTTCCTGCAGATTCCAAACTATTGAGTTGATCGATGTGTCCTTCTTTGGCTTGGCTAAATAACTTTTTAACAATATTGCCACTGGTTGCTTCGGCAAGGTATAAGTCTGTGGTATACAAATTTTTTTCTGATAGGAAGCATATGTATTTTCCATTTGGACTGATCGATGGCGAAAGATTCATCCGACCGCTATTGTCTTCTGATATGATGCGTTTTCCCGGTGTCAGGTAACTTCTTGCCTGATCAAGTTTGTGGTAATGTCCGGTAAGTGTATTTATCCACAATTTACTGAGACTATCTAAATTGATTCCTAAACTTTCTTTGCATGCGGTGGGGAGTCCAAAACGCCCGATAGAGACAAAGAAAGGTTTAATGTAACTATCACCAAACAATCCGGAGAAAAAAGACCAAAACGCATGGCCGTACCGATATGGGAAATACTCTGGATGGTCCAGTTCTTGCAAACCCGGAAAGTCTCGTTGTGTGGCAGCATCCTGCATCCACATGGCTGTTTGCGTGTCATACCGTCCTTTTGATAAATACTCAGCTAACCCTTCAATGATCCATAATGGATAATTTTGCAAGGATTCCAGGTTTGTCGAATCTCCGCGGAGTATGATGTTGTATTGAAAGGCGTGCACCAACTCATGTCCTATGACATGATACGTTTGATTGTTGGAGGGTGCAATTGGCATGACAATCCGGTTGCGCAGCCCTTCTGTAACCCCTCCTGTTCCCACATCTATGTTCCCGGAAATGGCAAAATTTTGTTGAAAATCGCCATGGTGATTAAATAGAATGACAGGATTTTTTACATCAAATGTATCGTTTAGTACTTTTGAATGCCGGACATACCATTCTTCAAACCAAGAAGCGTATTTTGAGATTTGGCTGCTGTCCAAATCGTAGTAATAAATCTGGAAATGTGGTGATTCCAATATTTTAAATTCAAAATCCCTGTATTTCGGTTTATTCCGTCCAAAGTACTGTCCATGCATCGATTGGGCCAATAGAATGCATATCCCTACCAGAAGAAAGCGATGGGTATTCATGAATTATCTTATGAGGGTTATGTTACCTTTTACCTGGCGATGGCGTAAGGAATTATCATCATAACGAAGATCATAAGTACATTGGTACATATAAGTTTCCGGAGGCAATAAAGTCCCATTAAAAGATCCATCCCAACTTTTGTCTGGTTGACTTGTAGTAAATATTTCCTGACCCCACCGATTATAGATGGTCAATGTATATTGGTAGATGAGATCTGGACACCGAAGAAAGGGTTTAAATTCATTGTTGATGGCATCACCATTACCTGGGCTGAAAACATTGGGAAATACAAGGCAATTGCAATCGTCAATCAACGTCATACGGAGATATTCTATGGTACAATCCGAGATCGTATCAATAGGTATTTTATCATAGATCCCTGGATTTTTAAACAGAACTCCCTTGAATTGGAAAGTATCGCAGAAATATACTGTGTCTAAATCGGTAAGGGGCCCGTTTGTGTCATAAACTTTCATCAATTGCAATTCAATGATTAAGCTATCACAGCCTTTTACGTTTTTATAAATAAGTCGGTCCAATTGCGAACGGTCGTAAGTTTTACCGTAATAAGTCGCCTGAAGACCACAAAATTCGTGCACTTCACGAAGGGTATCGGTTTTTAGCTGATTCAAATTTAAAACAAACAAAGAATCACAGTGCCCTGACCCTGAAGGAATGTATTTTATATATTGTCCGGGTTGGCGATACTTTTCTCCCAGAAAAAAATATTCTTCGCCAGGACAAATGGTTGCATCTGTGGTATCAATAAAATTTGATTTAATGACCAGTGATTTGGTGATGGATTTCAGAATACACTGAAATTGTAAAACGCGGGTAATTTGATAATTGCCAGGTTGGGAAAATGAATATTCCAGACTGCCATCGACGTGAACAGTGTCCTGGTTAATCAACCAATATCCTTTTCCGGGTCCCGAGGACTGATCTTCCAGAAATACTTTTCCAGGACATGCTTCCGAAGGAATGTTAAAATCAGGACTCAACACCGGCAACTCTTCGCATAGGGTCTGCACGGTCGATGAGGAGTCCGAGATATTTTGGTAATTGATGCTGCGGCTTCCCGTCCTTGTTTGATAAACGTAATCAGCTACTTGCCAGGTAGGGCTGTAGAGGGTAACTTCAGGGGTAACATCTGTATCAAAGCATCCGGATAAGAATTGTTGATCAGTTTTTATGATAAGTCCCTGGCTATGATTTCTATCGGTATAAGCACGAGAAAAACCACCCAATAAAACGGATCCATTGCTGCTTTTTCTGACCCGTGTGTACTGAGACCCATGTTGATTGAATAGTAATATTTTTCGGATGCTGCCATCCTGGTTGATGATATAAAGCACATTTTTGTTGGGTGCATTTGGGAAATTTACATTGTGGGTAGAAAATCCCAACGTACTGACTCCAATGGCATAACCTCCGTCATCCAGCAGTGCCAGACCTTCACCGATGGTGCTGTTGTCAGAACCACGGTTGACCTCATACACATTTGCGAAAACCACTGCTAAATTACTATCTACTTTAATCAGGAAAGGATCGTTTTCAGAACTTGCATGATTATCTTCCAGCAATGTGGTAAAGCCGGTGATTAAATAGTGATTATTTTGATCTATCAACAAATCAAATGCGTTGGTTCGCTGATTGTGATATCCATAAGTTTTAAAGCGCAATGGATTTCCGTTTTCGTCAGCCTGGAGAATAAATGCCTGAAACGTTGTATCCGCAATACAGCGACCTGTGACGATGATTTTGTTTTGTTTATCAATTTTTACTGCAAATGCTTCGTCATAGGTTCCATTAGGGTTACCGAAAGTTTTTGACCAAACTACATTGCCGTTGCCATCCAGCTTAAACAGATAAATATCATCCGCGAGATTGTCCGTTCCATGAACAGCCGTGCTTCCGGCAATGATGACTCCGCCATCCGGGGTTAATGCAATATCCCGACCAAATTCGGTACTGTTGCCGATGCGTTTTGCCCATTTCAGCTGTCCTTCCTTGGAGCAGCGGCCTACCAGGATGGAAGCTCTGAAAAAACCGGTGCCGAGGTTAAAACTAAAAAAAAGATCTCCATCCGGACCTTCGACTATACCCGCATTGGTGTTGGTCGGCGAACCTGAGAAACCTAATCGCTTTCCCCATAGAACATTTCCTGTGCAGTCATAGCGAACGAGATGGCCTTCTGAGCCATTTAAAGTGTCATTAATAAACCCCAGCGTGGCAAAACCATGATCTGCCAGACTTTCAAGATCGTAAAAACTGGCTTGCTGGTTCTTAACGCCGGCAACAAATGGTTGAGGACTATAGGTTTTTTGAAACCGGATGTGTTGGGCACTGAGACAGAACTGAGTCAGAAAAACGATGCACAACCAAAAATATCTATGCATGATGCATTGCTTCATAAGTAAGGATTATAGCTTCAAAAATATGAAATTATCCCATGGCAAAAGATCGATAGCTTATTGGGGATCACCATTGCGGATCAGATGGCTTTTGTATCTTTCGGGCCTGCATGAAGAGGGAATTTGTCATCAATGCCGTTTTACTCCTGGTCAGTAATCTGTTGATTAAAGTCTATTTTTTATTGGGCATTGATCGCAATTTTCAACTAGCCCTGGGTGCAGAAGAGTATGGTCTATATTATAGTTTATTTAATCTGACCCTGGTCTTTCAGTTTGTCAATGATTTCGGCCTTCAGAACTTTACCAATCGATATGTAAGCCAAAATCAGGAATCCAGTCTGAATAAGTTTCAAACCTTTGCCGGGATGAAGGTCATTTTATCGGTTTTATACCTTTTTCTGTTGTTCTGTGTTTGTTATTTTGGACAATATTCAATTGGAATGTGGCCGTTGATTTTGCATATTGGATTTAATCAAATTTTGGTAAGTGCAATTTTTTTTAACCGGGCAGGAATATCTGGCCTGGGTTATTATAGACAGGATAGCTTCTATTCAGTTTTGGATCGCTTTATTTTAATCCTGATAGGTAGTGCAGTTTTATGGATTCCGGCATTACAATCCTGGTTGAGTGTAGCAGGATTTGTTTGGATGCAGACATTATCTTTAGTCACAACTTGGGGTTTAAGCTATTTATTTTTACAGAAGAAGGGAATACACTTCAAATTCAATATTGAGAATTTGGATACTTACAAACGTTTGTTAGTATCGACCTTACCATTTGTAGGTATTTATTTATTTGGAACGTTATACAATAAGTTAGATGTGGTTTTACTGCATCGTTTGCATGTTGATGGTGCGCAGCAAGCGGGAATTTATGCGTCTTCTGTCAGGATTTTTGAAGCGGCCAGTATGATCTCCTTGGCCATTGGTGGATTGTTATTGGCCATGTTTTCAAAACTGCATGACCAACCTGAAAAGTTAAGTGGTTTGTTCAAGCTATCCGTAAAATGGCTTATGGTGGGAACGATGTTGGTCAGCTGTTTAGGTTACTTTTATGCTGAAGTCTGGGTAAGTCTATTGTATAAGACCAAAGATCCTGTATGGGTACAAACATTTGCCTGGATCATGTTGGCCTTCATTCCTGCCAGTATTAATTATATCCTGGGAGCTTTTTATCAGGCAGTGCACCAGGAATGGAAGCTGGTAAAATTTTATTTTTTCGCCGCTCTGCTTTCAATGGCTGGAAACAGTTACGCCATTCCCTTGTATGGAGTTCAGGCAACCGCTATTCTGGCGATATGGGTCCATGGGATATTATTTTTAGTTCAGGCATTTGCCATTTGGCGAACGAAGAGTGTAATCATAACCAAAGATTTTATCCTGTTTTCCATCTTGTTTTTTGTAATTGCAGCCGCAGTATCCTGGGGAGTTGTCCAACTGGCACTTGACTGGAAGATTAAGATGATTTTGAATTTTATAGCAATTATTAGCGTGGCATTCATGTTTCGCATGATTTCCTTGGTGGAAATGCGCGAGCATAAGGAATGACATTAAATGCAAGCTTTTGTAAAACAGAAAATTATACATTGTACTTATTTATTTATACGCCTTTTATGTTGAAAATCACCCCCATAAATTATATTTGCGTCCCCATTCAGGGAGCTTAGCTCAGCTGGTTCAGAGCACCTGCCTTACAAGCAGGGGGTCACTGGTTCGATCCCAGTAGCTCCCACAAAAGCCACCGAAACAGGTGGCTTTTTTTTTTTGACCAAAAGTCAATGCAAGCTTCAGAAAAGCATCAAGTAAAACTTGTTTAAATAATGGAAGAAGGGTCACTGGTTCCCTGCCTGAATGCGGGAGCCATCACGCAGGCAGGGAACCCAGTAGCTCCCACAAAAGCCACCGAAACAGGTGGCTTTTTTATTAAATGCATTATGTATATGTGATATACACGGAAAGTGTAGACCGGTTTTACATTATTTGCTGCTAGGAGGTAAAATAAGCCACCAATCAATTTAATAATTAAAATAAGACAAAAAAGTCTTTAAAAGAATTTTTATTCTAATTTTGCTTCCCAAAGGCAATTAGTATGAATTATCCAATTTCAATAAAAGAAAGTACTCCATCCACCATTGCAGAATTCGTAGCAAATGATTTTCGTACTGCGGAAGTGTTTAAACGGTTTGGTTTGGATTTCTGCTGCGGTGGAAAGAAGAGTTTGGAAAATGCCTGTAAAGAAAAGGGGATTGATTATGAGGAACTGTCAACGGCACTGAGCGAGGTCGATTTAACCAGGGACCAACATCAACTGCAGTTCAATGAAATGGAGTTGGGTGATTTAATCGATCATATCCAGAACACTCATCACCATTATGTACGAAGTAACATTCCGCTGATCCAGGAGTTTATGGACAAAGTGGTACGTGTACATGGGGAAGCCAATCCAGAACTTTTGGAGATATCAAAGCACTGGGCACAACTCAGTCGTGAATTGCAACTGCATATGCATAAAGAAGAGAACATATTGTTTCCTTCGATCCGAGAAAAAGCGCAGGGACTCAACCGCTCGAATGCGGTGGATTCTTCTTGTTTTGGAAGCATCAGGAATCCCATTTCCGTAATGGAACTTGAGCATGATCAAGCGGGGACTACCCTGCGTGTTATTCGCGAGCTGAGTAATGATTATACACCACCCCCACATGCTTGCAATACCTATCGCGTTTTATATTTTAAACTTGAGGAGTTTGAGAACGATTTACATACACACGTTCACCTTGAAAACAATATTCTCTTTCCAAATGCAATTGCCATGGAATAAGTATATTTTAGCGAGATCATGATCCTTGTTTTTTCTATCCTTTTCCACCTTCTGTTTGTAGCATTCTGGATAGGAGGTATGCTGTTTTTACCCCTGGTCTTGTTACCCGCCATCAAAGGCCATCCCGACAGAATTAAATTACTCTACCAAACGGGATTACGATTTCGGTTTTATGGCTGGTGGGCGCTGGGTGGAATTTTCTTAACCGGTTTATTAAACTTGTTGGCCAAAGGTATACCCTTCGAAGTATACTACTTTAGGCAATCAAGCTATGGGCATTGGATTTTGGTTAAAGTACTGTTGCTCATATTGACCATGGCGCTTGGTTATTGGCACGATCAAAAGTTGGGGCAAAAAGCCTTGGATGAAATAGAATCTGTAAAAGGAGAACACTTTAGGAAATGGGCAAAATGGTCAGGTAGATTGACCCTTTTGGTGGCATTGGCGGCTGCACTTATCGGAGTAATGCTATCAAGAGGATCTGTATGATCCACCTTGCACCCAATACATTCTTGTTGGAGCAAGTCTGAGACTAGTACCGGCAAGTTATTGCCTTAAACGCAGATCATTTTTTTTTCAATATTGCAGGCAATGGTTGAATCGAAATGGCTAGTCCTCCTCCGGGTGCAAGGGATTCTTGGATCGTATCTCCATGACGCACTGAGCGTTTAGAAATTTGATACGCTTCCGGATTCAAATCCCAATGAGCATCTTTTGCATCCGCATAGACAATGGCTTCATATACTTTTCCTTTGGGAAGAAAATCTAATGCTATATTGGCGATGCGCGCGTTTTCATCGGTAATCGCCCCAATAAAATAGGTATCTTTTCCCTTGGCTTTTCTTGCCGTGCTGATGTAATCACCAGGTTCTGCTTCCAGAATCCAGGTTTGGTCCCAGTCGACCGGGACGTCTTTGATAAACTGAAAGGCATCCATTTTCTCTTCATAATGCTCAATCAAATCGGCAGCCATCTGCAAGGGTGAATACATGGTTACATATAAAGCAAGTTGTTTGCACAAGGTGGTATGAATTTTTGAAGTGGAACCGGGCCGATAAGTGTCTAGTTTGATTTTAAAAATTCCAGGAGTATAATCCATGGGTCCGCCCATTAATCGGGTGAATGGTAATATGGTTTCATGATCCGGTGGACTACCTTCACTCCATGCATTGAATTCATTACCGCGTGCAGCTTCGCAGGCCAGCCAGTTAGGATAAGTCCGGTGCATTCCGGTCGGACGTACAGATTCATGACTGTCTACCATGATGCCGAAATCTTTTGCTTTATCAACCACTCTGATATAATGATTGACCATCCATTGTCCGTCATGGTGTTCAGCATGTGGAATGATACGGCCAACATATCCGGTTTTTACCGTAGGATAATTGTATTTTTTCATAAACCGAAACGCAGCATCCATCCTGCGTTCATAATTGGTCACAGAAGATGATGTTTCATGGTGCATAATGATCGATACATTTTTTGATTTTGCATACTTACTCAATTCTTTTACATTGTAATCCGGATAAGGTGTTACAAAATCAAAGACTTCCTCTTTTTTAAGTCCAAACCAGTCTTCCCATCCGACATTCCAACCCTCAACCAAAACACCATCAATACCATGTCGTGATGCAAAATCAATTAACTTTTTGGTTCGTGAAGTAGTGGCACCATGTTTTCCATTGGGTCTGAACTTTGACCAATCGGCATTTTTTAATTTTATGTTGGTGGTATCAGCATAATTCCAGGTAGATTTACCAATATGCATATCCCACCAAATTCCAATAAATTTTTGAGGTTTTATCCAACTTGTATTTTTGAAGGTGCAAGGTTCATTTAGGTTTAGAATCAATCTGGACATCAGAATTTTTCTGGCATCATCCGAAGCATTGATTACACGCCAGGGGCTAACGCAAGGGGTTTGTAAAAGTGCTTTAGTTTGATTGGGATTGGGAACCAAATGGCATTTGAATTTGAGAAGGCTTCGGTCAATTTCTAAATTCATTGCCGGATAATCTGCCAGTGAAGCTTCATGCAAATTGATGTAAATGTTTTCAGTTGACTTCATCATCAATGGAGTCTGAACACCATGGTCTCCAAATGGGGATCTTGCAAAAATTTCTTGCGCATTCGTTTTATCAAATGCATGGATATCCGACAATTTCGTGTTGCTGTACGAGTACTCATTGGTGTCGTAGTCTCCCGGGATCCACCAGGCGAGATGATTTCCATTCATCTGGAATTCAGTCAATTCATCGGTTAACTCAAAATATCCCAGTGGTTCTTGTCTGGGAAACTCATAACGGAAACCAATTCCCTCATTGTATAATCTGAAACGGATGATCATTTCGATTTTAATGGTTCCCTGCTTTTCCAATCGCCATTCCAATTCATTGTAATGGTTTACTATGGTTTTTTCTTCCCCCCAGATAGGATTCCATGAATTATTTTGACTGGTTGATTTTAAAGATAAGGTAGTCAATGAATCATGCATGGAAGGGTTTTTTAGAAATTGGATGCCCAGCCGACTGATTCCAATAAGTTCTTGATGTTTATAACGGAGACGATAATGAGGAATTCCCTTTTCGCTCAATTGCACATAAAGTTGAAAATTTCCATCCGGGGAGCTGAGATCCTGAGCATTTAATAAAGGCGCAAAAGTGATTATTGTTAAAATCAAGCAGTAATGAAAAAAACCTGAAACCGGATGCATGTTTAAGACTATTTAATAGATTTAAATTAAAATTGTGGGTGCCACCATTTGAAATGAAAGAATCACCAATTCAGAAAACGATCGCAATCCAAACATTAATTCAATGGATGGGCAATAATGATAAAAGTGAATATTGCCAACAATCCTCAAAAACTAACATTTGTTAGTAACACCTGAAATAAAAGTTATACTCTCCATCTACCAGGCAATTACTGTTCCCACAATAGGGCATGGCAATGAATTGGCACCTGAACCGAGTAATTTTAACACCTGCTGGTAACAGATTTTTATAAAAACGGGAGGGAATACAGGCCCATTTGAATAAACCATCACCCACTTCAGTCATGGCCAGTTGTGGAGTATTGTTTAAGTTAAACAATGTTGTGTACCGATATTCTTTACCATCAGAGCCATAAGCACGCAGATAAACAGAAAATGCATCTTTGTTTTGTACACTAGCTTTTTCCTCTATTTTGTTGTCGTAATAAATTACCAAAACATCATCCGGATGGCTCACCAGACTGTCGGAAACCACATCTGGAAAACTATAAACTTTGCGCACTGCACCGGGAGGAATGTTGACTTTTATGTGTGCATCGTTGGTTTTAAATTCTTTTCCTGCGGCTGAACAATCTCCTCCGGAACCCGCATCCTTGGCTTTAGCAAGACAGCAAATGCCGCGGTCATAAATGTCCTTTGCTTTGACCCCATAAAATTGTGTAGGAATCATCTTATACCGGTACACATTATCACTGACCCTTTCCATTTTCATGATTTCGTTAGAGGCATTCCATTCACCTTGTTTGGTTTTATCCTCTTTGGGTCCCCACGTCCATAAATAAACGTCTCCGGTGTAATTTACCAGCAATTTGCATTTGGGATCTTTGGATACATCGATGTATATGTAAACTTCTTCTTCGACATTGGGTGAACTGGGTTCTATCCAGGCATAGCTGAGATCATCGACCGCATTCGCACAATCTACGCCCTGACCGTTCAGGCTGGCAATGAAACTGAATATTATACCTAATAATGATAAGCTTATGTTGCGATTCATATTATTTATTGTTTTCGGCTATAAGTGTAAATGTAGGATACAATTGATTTTCCGGAAAATTCTCCGGCGCAATCTTCGGCTATTCGGTGATACCGGTATTTCAAGGTATGATCAATGATTTCTCTCACAGGATGGAGGTGATCGACCGTTACTTGAACAGAACCATCACTTAAAGAGATTTGAGTTGGAAATTCATCGTTGTCAAATTTCCAACTTCCATTTAATGGAATGAAATGGATCGACGAACCCGGAGTCAAGGTGTATGATGAGTCGTTAAATATGATGGAAGATGCCGTATCCCCGATCATGAGGTTACTTACGTCAATGAATATTTCTGTATCAACTACGTCATCTGACATTTCAACCTTGTTCAATATCCATTCATCCTGAATACCCTTAACCTGCGAATAGGGAATTCCAATGGGCGGAGCCTCTTCCTGAGTGCACTGCAAGAAAATACCTACAATGGTTAGTATTAAAATAATGGCAAATTTATTCATTGGTATGGTGTTTAAATTCTTATCAATAGCATTTGGCTGAAGGATTGGGTTCGAGATCAGGATTTCCCTTCAACTCGTTGTCTGGAAACTGGCAAACCAGTCCGGGACAATCCCACCGGGCCAGATTTCGAATGAGAAGATCGGAATTACTACGCACGGCTTGACGTTTCAGTTCATGCAAACGATTGTTTTCAAAGTAGAATTCAGCTTTTCGTTGAATACGGCATTCTTCAATGGTTTGTGTTGAACTTATCCCAGCCAATTCATTCAAACCTGAACGTGAGCGAATCCGATTGAGATAATCCAATCCATTTTCACCCGTTTCAGCCAGTGATTCTGCATAGATCAGATAAATTTCTGATAAATGAATTACTGGATTAGTATACAATGCGGTATTGGATGTATTGAATTTTTTACAGATGGTATAAGTACCTTTCTTCTCAAACCAGCTGGCTCTTTTATCTCCGGAACCACCAACCGATGCAATGGCGAATGAAGAGGGTATCACATCAGGTATGGGTTTGGTTAAAGAAAAATAATCTTTTTGGATGGATATGTTTGCATTGTCGTTACTGTAGTCAGTACTCACCAATCCAAATAATATTTCAGAACTCAGACCATATCCAAATTTCAAATGAGCAGTACTATCCAAGGTTAAACCAGATTGGTTGATGATCGTCGCAGCATATTCCTTAGCCTTAGGGAAATTGTTTTGTTGAAAATACAATTTTGACAACAAGGCCAATGCAGCAAATTTATTGGCGTAAACGCCATTTTGATCAGGTAACAAACCAGCTGCTTGTTCAGCATCCTGGATGCATTGAAGGTATACCTGAGACACGGAGCTACGATTGACGACTTCCTTACCAAATTTAATGCGAAGCGGAATTCCAGCATGTGAATTATCAGAAGTAAAACCATAGGGTTGAGCAAAGAAGCGGCACAATTCAAAATGCATTAATGCACGAATGAAAAGTGCTTCACCTTCCATCCGCTTTTTTGCGCTGGCGTCCAGGCCGGGAACTTTATCGAGATTTTCAATCACCAGGTTAGCTCTGGCTATCGCTTTATACCCATCGTGCATTAACGAACGTGTGGGCGTCAGAAAGATATCAGAAGTCCAGGTGTATAAAGCACGCCAATCGTTGTTGGTAAGAAAATCACCATCCACTCCGTCCGACATCAACTCACTCACCAATTGAATTTGTCCGCCGTAAACGGAACCATAAGATAAAGCATCATAGGAAGAGTTGAGTAACTCCTGAAATTCGACTGGAGATTTTAAAAATTCTGTTATGTCGATGGCTGAATCCAACCTGGCTTCAATGAAACTATCATCACATGCAGGTACACCGATGAATAAACTAACAATTGTTAGTATTTTGGTGATTCGAAAAAAGGTATTTTTATATTGATTTTTCATTTTTTTAGACTTCAAAGTTTGTAACTTATAAATTTATCGGTTGATTAAAAATCAAGTTCGAGTCCGAAAACCCAGGATTTCTCCTGCGGTGCGGTCAGGTAAGTGACTCCAAAACCACCCACATTGCGTTGCTGATCGTTGGTGCGGTCTCTGGCCACCTCTGGGTCCCATCCGGGATATTTCGTAAAAGTCAGTAGATTATTTCCGGTCACATAAATGCGATAGCTGGGGGCATTTTTTTGTTTTCCACGAATGACGTACGATAAAGTGACATTCCTCAATCGCATATAGCTGGCATCATACAACCATAAGCTGTGATTGTTCTGCCAGGCATTGTCATTACCCCCCCAATTGAGCATGGTGTTGGTAAGTCTTGGATAACGCGCGATATCGCCAGGTTTCTGCCAACGGTCGTAAATAAGTGGCCGCATGTTCCAATCTGTTGTCACCACACCCAATTGTCGTTTAGCGGCATCATCGTATAGCATTCCACCAGATTTAAAAAACAACAAGGCACTCAGGCTCCAGGATTTCCAACTGAAGGTATTGGTGATTCCACCATAAAAATCGGGTTGTAAAGTGCCGGCAGGGACGCGATCTTCTGCTACATTATAGGTAAACGTTTCATGGCCATTCTTATCGAGATAAACAGGCCTTCCAGTCGCCGGATCTACATGTGAAAAACGTACGATATAATTCACACCCACCGGATAATCTTCAACCACCCGGATGTCACCAAATCCTCCATCCAAAGCATCGGGCGTAGCGGTTCCAACCTCCAGCACTTTGTTTTTAATCGAAGTAATATTGAAATCGGTACTCCATTTAAAATTTCCAGTGAATTGATGCGTGGTCAGGGTAAATTCAATTCCCTGGTTCCTGATTTTGCCTACGTTATCATAAAAATTGAGGTTTTCCAAACCTGTGGAGGATTGTAAAGCGACAAGGAGCAGAGCATCTTTTGTAAGATCATAAAAATAGGTTAGCCCTCCACTGATGCGGTCATTAAACAATCCAAACTCAACTCCAACATCAAACTTCTGAACAGATTCCCATTTTAAATTTGGATTTCCAATTTTTTCCTGATAGCGTGTTTTTTGATCGTTATAGCGGGTTTCATTTTGCAAATCCGGTCCAGGATTCAATTTATAAGTTTCATATTGCTGGGACCAGGGTATGTTTGAATTTCCAGTGATGCCATACGAAGTTTTTATTTTAAGATAGTTGATGGTTTTTTTATTAAACCAATCATTTTCTGAAATTAAATAGCCTAGGCCTGCAGAAGGAAAATTGCCAAATCGCTGATTGGGCCCAAATTTGGATGATGCATCTCTGCGGAAAGTAATTTGAGCAAAAACTTTTTTATTCCACGTGTAATTGAATTTTCCAAAGGCGCTTGCAAATTTGTATCCATCCCGGTCAACATAATATTGATCAGCTTTGTCATTGAACGGATTCCAAATGCTGTCCACTTCGTAAATCAGGTTCCTGACATTATTATAACTTTGGTCATATCCGGTAACCTGATAATCCTGATATTCCAAACCACCCAATAGGCTGATTTCATGTGCAGGATTATCCAAGGGTAAATTGTATTGAGCAGTGAGATACCCATTGTAATTGTCAACATTGGATAAGTTCATTTCGGAAACATTTTTATCCCTCGTCCAAACAGAGTCCCGGTAAGTGAAGTCTCCGAGGCGAGACAGATCGGCACCTAAGTTCAAATTGATGGTCAGGTGTCTGGTTGGATAAAAGTTGACCAACAAACTGTTGATGTATCTCCATTCGCGGGTTCTGAAATCTATGTGTTCCTGTTGCGCAACCGGATTTTGTTGAATATTGAAAAAGCCCGATTCCTTGTAAAAAGAACTCGATCGAGGGAATTCATTGTTGTAAACAGGAAAAATCGGCAATGCATTGGATTGGGCTAAACCCAAACCACCTGCCCATGCCTGGAATGCGCGTTTGTTCAATCCACGAACCATTGAGCTACTCAAGCCAATTTTGATCCATGATGCAGGACTGTAATCTAAATTGAAACGGGCAGCATATCGTTCAAAATAATTGCCAACAAGAAATGACTCAGCTTTACTAAAAGTTCCACCGATAAAAGCTTTGAATTTATCTCTGCTCCAGGTAAAATTTAAATTGTGTTCCGTTTTTAATCCGGTTTGAATCACTTTATCCATCCAATGCGTATTGATGCCTTCAATATCATCATAGCTTAAGCCTAATGGCAATTGAAAACGACCCACTCCGCCATCATTTTCAAAAGCTTCCTGTTGAATTTGCAACCACTCATCGCGCTCCATGATGTCAATGATATTTGTAGGTCTTGAATTGCCAATGGAAGCAGAATAGTGCATGCCAAATGCTTTTTTGCCACCGCGTTTAGTGGTAATCAGAATAACCCCGTTGGCACCACGCGAACCATAGATTGCTGCAGAGGAAGCGTCTTTTAGAAAACTGATGGTTTCAATGTCAGCTGGATTGATACTGTTCAATGGATTGTTATTTTGCCCACCACGTTCGCCGTTTAAAAAATTTTCATTGGACAACGGAACTCCGTCCAGCACAAATAGTGGATCTCCTCCTGCTGTGATGGAGTTAGTCCCCCTTAATCGAACAATTCCCGCTGCCCCGGCAGCGCCACTGGAATTGGTGAGCAATACACCCGGTGATTTCCCCTGTAATTCTGAAATCAGGGTACCCCCAACCTGATCTGTAAGTTTATCACTTTTTAAGGAGGCAACCGATCCCACGGATGAACGAATATTTTGTGTACCATATCCTACCACAACTACCTCATCGATGTATTGTTGTTCCTCACTAAGGTTCGCGTTCCATTCTTCGGAGGTGTTTCCAAAAAATTGTACAACTTTCTGTTGAGTTTTGAAGCCTATATAATTAATTTGGAGGGTGTATGTCCCATTGGGAATTTTCTGGACAACAAAATCACCTTGAGCATCAGTAACCGTTCCAATGGCAGTTCCCAGAACAGATATGGAGGCTCCAATGACCGGTTCACCAGATGCAGTGATCTTGCCTTTAACCGAATTTTGTGTCCAACCGCTGGTACAGATCAGACCTATGAAAAGAAGTAGCCAAAGCTTCATAAAATTGTTTTGCGCTAAAATATTAAATCTTAGTTAATTTTATCGGCCGTATTAATTCTTGGATAAAATGAAGAGTAAGAAACTTTATTTCTTATATTTTAATTTTATTAATGTTTATTTGGGTCTTTCTCAGGCCCAATTTAGAGATATCAGTGGTCCTGCAGGCATTCAACATTCGGGGAATTATATTGGAGTTGCCGTAACGGATTTTGACCAGGATGGCAGAGATGACGTTTTTGTGTCCAACCGGCAGGGCCCTGACCGATTATACAGAAACATGGGCAACAATAGCTTTGCCGAAGTCACGCAACTTTTGGGACTTCAGACCCCGCAAAATACTGAATGCGCATTGTGGTTGGATGTTAACCATGATGGGTGGCAGGATTTGTTTTTGGGTCAATACGAGAGCAATTGCCGGCTTTTTCTCAACATCAACGGACAAAAATTGATTGACATCACGACAATCAGCGGTATTGAAAACATTGGCAATGTCAGAGCTTGTCTGGCCAATGATGTAGATTTAGACGGCGACCTGGATATTTATATTGCCAATTTGGGAAAGGAAAATGCTTTGTTGATCAATAACGGTGCACTTCATTTTGAAAACAGGATATTACAGTCCGGAGCTACAGATTCCAGATTGTCCATGGGAGCCACTTTTTTTGATTACGATCGGGATGGAGATGCTGATTTGTACTTGATTCATGATGCCAATCAGGACTTTATTTTATATGAAAATGATGGAACAGGAAATTTTAAAGACATCTCAGTAAAGACCAAAGCGAATTTTAAATCACAAGGCATGGGGGTTTCCGCTGGAGATTTCAATAATGATGGCCGGATGGATTTATACATCACCAATTTATTTGACAATGCATTGTTGATATGTCAGCCGGATGGGACTTATACCGATATCGCAAAATCAGCGGGAGTCAATGACAATGGTATGGGCTGGGGAAATACCTATCTGGACTATAACAACGATGGCTGGCTGGATATCTATGTATGCAATGATTATTATTTTTCACCCTATCGCAATTTGCTCTTTGAAAATCTGGGCAACATGAAATTCAACAATGTGGCATCGGGTACAGCATTGGCCAGCCAAAATGGTTCATATGGTACAGCATGGTTGGATATTGATGGCAACGGTTACCAGGACATTTTTATCGCTAACTACGGAAAGGATGGAAACAAGTTATTCCTGAACAATGCTACACATCCGGGAAACTGGATAGAATTCGATTTTAATTTGCAGCGACACAATCGTTTTGGTATCGGCACGAGAATTGTTGTCGAAGCCAAT
>WBZV01000411.1_pt1 | contig 25950 bp, 24 predicted proteins | sample 5204221 | NCBI WGS metagenome assembly WBZV01 (sample SAMN12344360, study PRJNA552823) | activated sludge metagenome | biome: Activated sludge suspended growth; feature: Nitrification reactor; material: Wastewater; isolation source: activated sludge from nitrification reactor of wastewater...
GACGATGCCGTCGGCGTCCTTGTCCCAAGAGATCATGTTCGTCATTCCCCTCACACCCGCTCGATGATCGTCGCCAGACCCATGCCGCCCCCGATGCACAGGGTGACCAGGCCGTACCGGCCGCCGGAGCGCTCGAGCTCGTCGACCACGGTGCCCAGGATCATGGCGCCGGTGGCTCCGAGCGGGTGCCCCATCGCGATCGCCCCACCGTTGATGTTGACCTTCTCCATCGGCAGGTCGAAGTCCTTCACCCACTTCAGGACCACCGCCGCGAAAGCCTCGTTGAGCTCCCACACATCGATGTCGTCCTTGGTGAGTCCGGCCAGACGCAGCGCCTTCTCAGTGGCCGGCGTCGGGCCGGTCAGCATGATCGTCGGGTCAGCGCCGGAGACCGCGGTGGCCACGACGCGGGCACGCGGAACCATCCCGAAGTCTTTCCCGACCTGCTCGTTGCCGACCACGACCAGCGCCGCGCCGTCCACGATCCCCGAGGAGTTGCCCGGCGTGTGGACGTGGTTGATCTTCTCTACCCAGTGGAACTTCTGCAGGGCCACGGCGTCGAAGCCCCCCATCTCACCGATGCCGGCGAAGGACGGCTTGAGACCGCCCAGCGACTCCAGGGTGGTGTCGGGGCGCATGTGCTCGTCGTGGTCGAGCAGCGTCACGCCGTTGCGGTCCTTGACCGGGACGACGGACTTGGCGAAGTTGCCCGCACTCCAGGCGGCCGCGGAGCGTTGCTGCGACTGCACGGCGTAGGCGTCCACGTCCTCCCGACTGAAACCCTCGATGGTGGCGATGAGGTCGGCGCTGATCCCCTGCGGGACGAAGTAGGTGTCGTACGCGGTCTCCGGGTCCATCGCCCACGCACCGCCGTCAGATCCCATCGGGACCCGGCTCATGCACTCGACGCCACCGGCGATGACCAACTGGTCCCACCCGGCGCGAACCTTCTGAGCGGCCATGTTCACGGCCTCCAGCGCAGAAGCGCAGAAGCGGTTGATCTGGGTACCGGCCACTGTGTCGGGCAGGCCCGCGAAGATGGCAGCGGTCTTGGCGATGTCGGCGCCCTGATCGCCGACCGGTGTGACACAGCCCAGCACCAGGTCGTCGATGGCGTTGGTGTCCATCCCAGGGTGTCGCGTCCGCAGTTCGTCGATCAGTCCGGTCACCAGGGTGACGGGCTTGACCCCGTGCAGTGAGCCGTTCGCCTTGCCTCGTCCGCGAGGGGTGCGGATCGCCTCGTAGATATACGCTTCGCTGGTCAAATCGAGCCTCCTGGCATCGCATCAGCGCCCCTGAGATTCAGCGGCGTGCGGCCTATGTTACTGGCAAGTAATAAATGCGGCCACCCCCCTCGCCCCATACGCGAAGACGAAGGGAGGGGACCCGGTGTCCGGATCCCCTCCCCTGAGGTCGTGAGTGGCGTCAGTTGGCCAGGGCCTCCTGCAACTTGGTGGTGCACTCCTGCACCTGCTGAGCCTTCGACGGGTCGTCGATGAGCTCCTGGGTCAGCTGCGACGCGGTGTCCTGCAACTCCTGGGCCTTGGCCTGCAGGTCGGACGCGTTGGCCGACGTCGGGTCCGCCAATACCTTCTTGGCCTCGGCGGCGTACTCGTCGACCTTCTGGCAGTAGGCGTCGACCGCGGAGCCGGACTCGGCCATGGAGGCATCGGTCGTCGGTTCAGTGGTCTCCTCGGCCATGGTCTCCGCCGGCGTGGCCGCCGCGGTGGTCTCGGTGGTGGAGCTGCCACTGTCGCTGCCGCCACAGGCGGCGAGTCCGCCGAACAGCAGCGGAACGACCACGACGACTCCGAGCATCTTCTTCATTACATTTCCTCCCGGGGGATACGGTGCACGGACTCTACCGGACAAGATCAGTCCGGCACCAGTGCCCGAAAGGCCGGAATCGTCAGGTGGTCAGCGCGGCCGGCGTTGGTCGGTCCACTGCCGACCGTCCCACCATCGCAACTGGCTCGGATCCTCCGGGTCCGGATACCAGGAGCCCACCGGCGTGGGACCTCCGGTCGGCATCTCGGCACCGCCCGCGGGCACCACCTGCGCCTGAGCGGCGGGGTCGTAGTACGGGATCCCCGGGACCGGCGGCGGTTTCGACCCGGACCCGGTGACGGCCGCCACGATCAGCCAGATGATCCCGACCACGGTGAGGAAGCCACCGAAGATCGACAGACCCACCCATCCGAACGCACCGCCGACCTCGTTCACGATGCCCCCGATCGCCTCGGCGAACGACGGCCCGACGACAAGGTTCGCGCCACCGTCGTCATCTGCCGCGACCGTGTACTCGCCCTGCGTGCCGGCGGCGAAGGTGATGACCCCGATGTAGGTGGTGGAGCCGAGGGTCAGGGTCGAACTCGACGCTCCGCAGGAGATGCAGGTCGTGGCGATCCGCTCACCGTCGGGGCCGGAGACGGTGATGGATTCAGGGTCCACCGTCACATTGCCGGGGTTGGAGCCTGCGAACCCGATGTTCTCGTACACCGTGTAGGTCCCCGGCTGCAGTTCCACGGATGTGGACCCGGGCGCAGTGAACGGCGAACTGATCATCGTCGTGGAGGTGATGGAGCCGATCGACGACGTGACGCCGCTGATGGCCTGGGACAGACCGACCCCGAACATCACGACACCGAGCAGGATCAGGATTATCGGGAAGGTCTTGCGCATATCCCAAGGGTGCCACTCGCGCGGTCGCGATGGGCGCCTGCGCACTCCACAACACACGTGCCCTCGGACTACCCTCGGACGGGTGAGCGACTTCGACGACTTCATCGACGGCTTCTACCCCTACCGCAAAGAGACGACCAACTACCGAGCGATACCCGACGAACCACGCGATCGTGCCGACGTACTCGCGGAGATCACGTCGATGGCCCAGCGCGAGGACGCCACCGGCGACGAGGGCAAGGTCTCTGGATCGCTGTACAGCGGCGACCACGAGCACTACGCCTACCTGGGACAGGTCTTCTCGCAGTTCTCCCACGCGAACGTGTTGCAGCGCGACATGTACCCCTCGGCCACGAAGTTCGAGGGGGAGATCGTCGCCATGGTCCTCGACCTGCTCCACGGCGACGCGAACGCGTGCGGCGTGGTCACCAGCGGCGGTTCCGAGAGCCTGATCACCGCCCTGTACACCTACCGGGAAGCCGCGCGGGAACGCGGCGTCACCAAGCCCAACGTGGTCATGCCGATCACGGCCCACGTCGCTTTGGACAAGGGTGCCTACTGGATGGACATCGAGGTCCGGCACGCGCCGTTGACCGAGGGGTACACCGCCGACGTCGCCGCGATGGCCGACCTGATCGACGACCAGACGATCGCGCTGGTGGGCTCGGCGGGCGACTACGCCCACGGGTTGATCGACCCGATCGAAGAGATCGCCGCGCTGGCACAGGAGCGTGGGATCGGGATGCACGTGGACGGCTGCCTCGGGGGGATGTTGTGGCCCTGGGCCGAGGAGCTCGGCTACGACATCCCGCTGTGGGACTTCCGCGTCCCTGGCGTGACGTCGATCTCGGCCGACACCCACAAGTACGGGTACGCGCTCAAAGGCACCTCGACGCTGTCCTACCGGAGCAAGGACCTGCGCCGCCACCAGTACTTCACCTACCCCGACTGGCCGGGTGGGCTGTATCTGTCCCCGGGACTCGCGGGTTCGCGCTCCGGTGGGTTGATCGCCGCCACCTGGGCGGGAATGGTGACCACCGGCCGCTCCGGCTACCTCGACGCCGCCCGCGGGATCTTGGAGACCGCGACCACCATCCGGGAGGGCATCGAGGCCATGGACGGCCTGCAGGTGATCGGCGACCCGAAGTTCCTGATCGCTTTCATGTCCGACCGCGACGACCTTGACATCTACTTGGTCAACGACGCCTTGAAGAAGGCGGGGTGGCGGATGAACGCCCTGCAGTTGCCAGCGGCCCTGCACTTCTGCGTGACCCGCCCCAACACCCGTCCTGGCGTGGCCGAGGCCTTCCTGGCCGATCTGCAGACCGCCGTGCAGTACGCGCTGGACAACACCGGCACACCGGCCGCCAGCGGTGCGATGTACGGCTTCGGGCACACCCCGCAGGCCAACGAGACTCTGAACACGCTCATGTCCGGAGTGCTCGACGCGATGCACGAGGTCGCACCTCAGTGAGGTGGGTCCTGGCCATCGACCTGGGCAACGGAGGCCCGAAGGTCGCTGCTGTCGAGGAATCGGGGACGATCGTCGCCACCGCGTTCAAGCCGGTGTCGGTCTACGTCGGGCTCGACGGCACCGCCACTCAGGACGCGATCGAGTGGGAAGTCGCTCTACGGGCGGCCGTCGCGGAGGTGATCGAGGGTGTCCCCAAAGACGACCTGGTCGCGATCGGCATCACCGGTCAGTGGGGCTCCACCGTCCCGGTCGGCCCCGACGACGACCCTGCCGGACCGGTGATCCTGTGGTCGGACACCCGGTCGCGCCACAACGTGGCGCGCATCCTCGGCGGCCCGATCAGCTTCGGTGGCTATGCCCCGCACAAGGTCCTGCCGTGGGTCCGGATCACCGGCGGCGCCCCCAACCCCGCAGGTGCCGACCCGACCGGCCACGCGCTTCTGCTGCAGAACGAACTGTCCGACATCGGCGACCGGTGCCGGGTGCTCCTCGAACCGGTCGACTACCTCGCCTTCCTGCTCACCGGCCGCGCCGCGGCGACGCCGGTGTCGATGACCGCGTCATGGCTCACCGACAACCACATCGGGAGCAAACCCGAGTACGTCGAGGACCTGGTGAGGCGTTCGGGACGCAAGCCGGAGTTGCTCCCCGAGTTGATCCCCACGGGTTCCATTCAGGGACCTCTGCTCGCCGACCCCGCCGAGCGCCTCGGCCTCAAGCCGGGTGTCCCTGTGGCCTGCGGCATCCCCGACATCCACGCGGCGATCGTCGGCAGCGGCGCGGTGAAGGCCTACGACACGCACATGGCGGTCTCCACGACGGCGTGGCTGTCCGGCCCGGTGCCGTTCAAGCGCACCGACATCCTGCACGGGATGGCGACCCTGCCCGGCCTCACCCCGGACATGAACATCGTGGGCAACAACATCGAAACCGGCGGTGCAGCGCTGTCCTGGCTGCGCGAGCAGATCATCGCCCCCTCCGACGGCCTGCTCGGCGGTGGCAGCGGGATCGGCGCCGACGGGGCAGCACCCGTGACCGAGCAGCCGACGTACGCCGCCCTCACTGAGCTGGCCGCGACCGCGCCGGCGGGGTCGGAAGGGCTGATCTTCACCCCCTGGCTGGCCGGGGAACGCAGCCCGGTGGAGGACAAGAACTTGCGCGCAGCCTTCCTCAACCTCTCCCTGCGTACCGATCGGGCCATGCTCGTCCGGGCGGTCATGGAAGGTGTCGCGCTGAACATCAACTGGCTCTTCGGTTACTACGAGAAGTTCGTCAAGCGCACCGTGCCCAGCATCCGCATCATGGGCGGCGGCGCACAGTCGGACCTGTGGTGCTCGATCATCGCCTCCACCCTGGATCGGCGCATCGAACAGGTGGCGGACCCACTCAACGCGCAGTTGCGCGGGGTCGCGTTGTGGGCCTTGGTCTGCATGGGCGAGATCACCCTGGACGAGGCGGCGGCCCGGGTACCGGTGGCACGCACTTTCGACCCTGTTCCTGCCGACCGCGAGGTCTACGCCCACCACATGCGCGAGTACAAGAAGCTGTACGGCACGGTCAAAGGCTTCTACAAACGCATGAACGGCTGAGGCGTACCAAACTGGTTGAGGCACATGCGCCACCAACCAGTTCGGTGCGCGACACGCCGAGCGTTCGACCCTTCCGCTGCGTGTTGCGGGTCGAGAAGAGCTACCGAGTGCACAACCTCAACCAGTTCGATACGCGCCGGCAGCATCACACATGCGTCGCAACCGGTCCCGCAGATCCGCCGCCACCGGCGGCAATCCACCTGCCGCCAGGTTGCCCTCCGCGCGCTGCCGCAGCCGCCGTGCACCCGAGTCGTTCCCGCGTGAGGCGTGGGTCAGCGCCACAGCGAGTTGTGCCATTCCTTGCCACGCTGCGCGCTCGGCGTTCGGGCAGGCCTTCCACGCTGCTTCCAACACCTCGTGCGCCTGGAAGGGCAATCCCTCGTCGAGCAGTCGATCGGCCAGCACCACCACGGACTCCGGTGATGGGTCGATGTCGTCGGGCAGGGGCGGCACGCCCTGGGCTCCCGGTGGCAACGGCCGGCCGAGCGCGTCCCGTGGCCGCGCGTTGAGCGGACGGCCCGCCGGGTCACGGTCACGACTGGTCACTGGCCGCCTTCACCGTCAGATACGCCCGCCGCACATCGACGGCCTTCTGCAGTGACGCGCCGGCATCCTCGGTGAACGACGCCCGGTAGACGGGGTCGCTGGAGGCGTAGATGGTCGTGTAGAACGCGGCGAACGCGCCGAGGAACGTCGAGACCCGGATCAGCGCTCGGGACAGGACGTGATCGTCGCCCATCGTGTAGAACACGTCGGCTGTGCCCAGATCGCCGACCCACGCGCTCTGCACTGGCAGTGTGATTGCCAGCATCCCGAAGACGATGAAGAACAGCCAGACCAGCGTGCCGATCAGCGCCGCCTGGATGACCTGCGTGGCGAGCGCCGAGATCAGCATGTTCCGGCGTTGCGGCCTGCCCAATGCAGGCCCGACGAACTCCTCCATCTCCTGCACCCGATCCTCCAGAGGCGTGCGGCGGCATGCCTCACGCACCTCCAACGCCGGGCCGTCCTGTTGCAGGGTGGCGATCTGGTCGTGTGTGCGTTCCACCGTGACGAGCACCCCGAGCAGCAGCAGCAGACCACAACTGGCCCACAGCACCGGCGAGTCCAGACTGCTCGCGACCTGCCAGACCTCGGTGTTGATGAACAGGACGATGAGAACGATCAAGAGTAGGGGCAATGCCTTCGTGGCCACCACGTACAGGTCACCGGCGCTGCGGATGGTCTGCCGCACGGCCCATCCGATCATTGCGAGGACCGCCAGCCGAGTGAATACGTAGATGATCCCGAGCAGGAGCGCTTGCACCACCAGCGCCCCGAGCACGGACAGCCAGTCGACGACCTCGCCATCGACGCGCTGCCCGATCTGCACCAATTCAGCCACCACGCCCACCGCCAGGAAACCCACCAGCACGGGCCATCCCACACGATCGGCCGGGGCGAACCAGTAGCCGCGACGGTACTTCGACCAGAAACCCCACGCCACGAGCACCAGTGCCGGCACCACGAGCAGCAGCACCGGCACAAGACGCGTGCCACTGGTCAGCGCGTAGGACAGCGCGGACACCAACTGCAGGGTGGCCACCACCGCCATCGCCGGCAGGGCCCGCGTCCAGATGTGTTCGGCGGAGTTGTAGCCGTCCACGAACTGGGGGAAGCCGTTGCGCGAGAACCACGTCTCGGTGCGACGGATGGGGTCCACGGACGCCAACGCTAGCGAACGGCGTGAGTGATGACCCGCCACACGCCTGCAACTGTCGTGTTGTTGGGCGACACGCTGGGCGTGTCCCCCAACAACGCGACAACACCCCGGGGTAACGCGCTCCGGTCAGGGTGCTGCGGTCGCTGATGCCAGCGCCGCGGCGAACCTCTCCACGGATCCGTCCAGCGCCGCGAGATCGCCCGGTGTCAGAACCACCTGTAAACCGTGATCCGTGCGCGCGAGCACGAGGGGACTGCCGGCCTGCGCGACCAGAGTCGCCACATCCGCGGGCATCTCGTTGAGATGCAGCAGTCGCCACGGCACGCCCCGATCGACCACGAACCTGTCCCACTGCTTCTTGCGACGCACCGGCGAGTGGGTGATGTCGCACAGGGCACACTCAGCGCGGCCGAGGAGATGACCCACGACGTAGCGCACCTCGCCACGCACACCACCATCGGCGTTGTACACCCCGACGAACTCGCGGATCTCCACCTGCCCAGCCTGCGGCGCGCAACGACGTCGCGCAACTACAGTCGAGGGCGTGAAGACCTGGGCAGCAGCGATCCTCGACCTGGTGTGCGTGATCGCTTTCGTCGCGTTGGGCATCCAGTCGCACGGCGAGAGTGACTCGCTGGTCCGCGTGGCGGCACCCTTCGTCGCCGCACTGGCCATCGGCTGGGTGATCGCCATCCCTCTGAAGCCGGCTGAGTCCCTGCGTGCCGGTTTCGTCATCTGGCTCGTCACGCTCGTCGGCGGCATGCTCCTGCGCCGTGTGGGCGGAGACGGCACGGCCTTCACCTTCATCCTTGTCGCCTCCGGTTTCCTGGCGGTGACGATGCTCGGGTGGCGCGGGGTGGCGGCACTGATCCTGAGCCGCAGGGCGTCGACCACCGACTAGGGCGCGAGCCGCACGTGGGCGCCGGCCTCCCGCGGCTGGGCGGAGACGAAAACCACCGGCACCTCACCCACCCGCGCAGACACGAGGTAGTGGCCGTCACGGAAGGTGGAGCCGGTCACCACCGCGGGCCACGGCCCGTCCTCGGCCACACGGATGTCCTCGGGTCGGTAGGCCCTCTCCTCGAGCACCGACAGCCCCACCAGACGCGCGACGTACGTGTCCGACGGATCGTTCCACAACTCATCGGGGGTGCCGACCTGGACCAAACGCCCGTCGCGCAGAACTGCCACCCGATCGGCGAGCGTGAAGGCCTCTTGTCGGTCGTGGGTGACTGCGAGAACGGTCATGCCCAGTTCCCGCAGTAGCAACTGCACCTCCAGCACCAGTTCGGCCTTCAGTACGGCGTCGAGGGCACCGAACGGCTCGTCGAGCAGCAGGACGCGCGGCTGCGGCGCGAGGGCGCGCGCGAGGGCCACCCGCTGGGCCTGCCCGCCGCTGAGGGTGTCCGTCGCCCGGGGACCGAACCCGGTGAGCCCGACGAGTGCCAGCATCTCGTCGACCCGGCGCGGGTCCGCCGGTCGCAGACCGAAACCCACGTTTCCGGCCACATCGAGATGCGGGAACAGCAGATCGTGCTGGAACATCATGCCGACCCCCCTGCGATGGGGCGGCACACCTGCCATGGACACCCCAGCCACCTCGACCACACCCTCGGCGGGCACCAGCCCCGCCACCGCCCGCAGCAATGTGGACTTCCCACCGCCGCTGGGCCCGAGGATGCACACGATCTCCCCGGCCGCCACGTCCAGATCGACTCCGCGCAGAACGGGCTCCTCATACGCGACCCGGACATCCTGCAGACGCAACATCAGAACACCACCGCTCTTCCCACCCGAACCCTGTCCACTGCGACGACCACCGCCACAGTGATGAGCATCAGCACCGTGCTCGCCGCGTACGCCGCTGCCACGGTCACCGCGCCGGGGCGGGCAAGCAGTCTGGAGATCGCCACTGGCAGGGTCGGATCCGCCGGGGTGGCGAGGAACACCGTGGCACCGAACTCCCCGAGCGTCACGGCGAACGCGAAGCCCACAGCCACAGTGATCAGCGGCAGCAAGAGGGGGACAGCCACCGACCGCACGGCCTGCCAAGTGGATCGTCCGAGCACGGCCGCCACCTCCAGATAGCGCCGGTCGAAAGACTCGAATCCGGGGGCGAGCACCCGCACGACGAAAGGCATGGCCACCAGCGCCTGCGCGAGCACGATCAGCAGTCCGGTGTTCCGCAGATCGACCGGAGGGCGCCCGAACGCCAGCAACATCCCGAGGCCCACCGTGACCGCCGAGGTACCCAGGGGCAGGAGCATCATCGCGTCCACCGAACGCAACCATGTTCCGCGTCGCCCCATCGCCAGACCCACCGCGGCCGCACCTCCCACGACCACAGCCAGCAGTGTCGCCGCGATCGAGGTGCGCAACGACGCCAGCACCGCGCGCCAGGGTTGCACCGCATTGGTGGTCTCCCCCGGCGAGAACAACAGTTCCCAGCCCGCGGTCGACCACTGCCCGCCGACGAGCACGGATCGCGCGGCGATCACGATCAACGGCCCGAGGACGAGCAGCGCGGTGAGCGTGGCCACGAGGGCGACCAAGGACGACTCCCGCCATCCATGCGGACGCCGGGCCACGTCGACGGCCCGACCGGACACCACCCGGCGACCACGCCCGACGACCACCAGCATCGCGACCACGGCCATCAACTGCAGCAGGGCCAGCGCTGCGGCGGTGGGAAGGTCGAGCAGGTAGGCGGTACTGCGGTAGATCTCGACCTCCAGCGTGCGCAGTTGTCCGTCCCCGAGAACCTGCACGACGCCGAAGGATGTGAAGCAGAAAAGGAACACGATGGCTGACGCCGCCCGGACCGACGGCGCCACCAACGGCCAGGTCACCCGGCGCCACGCCTGCCACCGGGAGGCCCCCAGCACCCGGGCGGCATTCTCAAAGTCAGGATCGAGGGTCGCCAGGGCCGCCCCCAGCACCCGGATCACCACGGCCAGGTTGAGGAACATGTGGGCAAGCACCAGACCCCAGACGCTGCCGGACAGATCAACCCCCAAGAACCCGGTCGGACCGATGATGGCGAGGAAGGCGGCAGCCACCACGACCGTGGGCATCACGAAGGGCACCAGAACCAGGGCGCGGAGCAGCCCTCTGCCCGGGAAGCGATAGCCCGCGATCACCACAGCCGCGGGGATCGCCACCACCAGTGTCGCCACGGTGGACAGCGCGGCCTGCAGCACCGTGAAGGCCAGGACCGACCACGTGCGCGCGTCACCGTACACCGCGAACAGCTCGCCCGCTCCGTCTCGCAGACCCATGCGGACCACTGCGGCGACGGGCACCACGAACAGGACGAGGAGGAACAGCACCGGGACGACCAGGACGGCCGTCCTGGCTACTGATCCATGATCGCGGACCACTCGTCGATCCATTCCTCACGACCGGCCGCGATCTGCTCGGGGGCCATCACCACCGGGTCGGTGGGCGGCGCTGAGTATTCCTCGAACGCCTCCGGCACCCGGGCGTCAGGCATGACCGGATATACGAACATCTGCTCGGCGATGTCGTCCTGGAACGACGTCGACAGCATGAAGTCGACCAGTGCCCGCGCGCCTTGCGGATTGCGCGCACCGGCGAGCACTCCGGCGTACTCCACCTGCTGGAAGCAGTCGGCATCCACGTTGGCTGTCGGCGCCGGCGCGGCAGGGTCCTCGGCGAACATCACCTCGGCCGCGGGGCTTGTCGAATAGGAGACCACGATCGGCCGCGTGCCCTCCCCTGAGCCACCGGAGAACTGTTGGTAATAGGCGTTCTCCCAGCCGTCCACCACTTTGACCCCGTTGGCCTTCAACTGTTCCCAGTACGACTGCCAATCCGGCTGCCGCGAGACCGTCGACAGCAGGAAGGCCAGTCCGGGTGACGAGGTGGCGGGATTCTGTACGACCGTGAGGTCCTTGTACTCCGGCTTCACCAGGTCAGCGGGGCCGGCCGGCGGGGCAGTGTCGGCGAAGTACTCACGGTCGTAGTTCAGGCACACCGCGCCGGTGTCGATCGGCGTGACACCGGGTGCTGCCTGCGCCAGCGATGCCGGCGCGCCGGCCGCCTGATAGTCCTCGAAGACCCCGGCCTGCTGCGCACGGCTCAGGAACGTGTTGTCGACCCCGAACAGGACGTCACCCTGCGGCACACCCGCCGAGAGGATCGCGGAATTGACGACCTGTCCGGTGTCCCCGTTCTGCACCACGGTGACCTCGAAGCCGGTCCGCTCCGTGAACTCCCGCAGGACCTTCTTGGACACGGCGAACGAGTCGTGCGTGACGAGCACGACCTCGGCGGGCGGTGACGACTCGGCCTGCGGCGTGCTGGAGGCGCAGGCCGCGAGAACGGCCGCGAGGGGCAGGATCAGCAACTTCTTCACAGTTCCTCCGCTGGCATTACCCAGATCAGGTTCGGTGGGTCGGCCACGCACGACGGTGACCCTCTCAGCCCGGCTGCCCCGAGCTCCCCTTGCTCTTCCAGCGTAACCGCCGCGCCCCCGACGGTCAGCGCTGCCGGCAAGGGTGAGCCCCTCCACTTGGCGTACGGCTGCTGCACCGGGCCGCATCAGTATCGTGAGGGTGGTGAACGTCGAGTGGCTGGCCTATGCGGGCTCCGTGCTGATGACGGCCATGTCACTTCCCCAGATCGCGCGGATCCTGCGCGACCGCAGTGCGGCCGGCGTGAGTCTGTTGACCTGGATCATCTTCGCCCTGTCCGGCGCGAGTTGGTTCGCGTACGGCCTGCTAGTCCAGGCACCCGGCATCATCGTCGGCAACATACCCTTCCTCAGCACCACGCTGCCGGTGGTGATGCTCCTGCTCGTGCGGCAACGGAACTGGTCCTGGCTCCTCGCGATCGCCGCGCCCTTGGCGGCCGCGGCCACGGTGGTCATGGTCCTGCTCCAACTCCCCTCATCCGTTTCTGGCGGGATCGGCGTGGCGTGCGGGCTGCTGACAACAGTGCCGCAGTTGATCGAGTCGCTGAACCGCCGACGCGCGGGCCTGCCCTCGGAGGTCTCTCTGGCCACATTGGGCCTGCTGCTGACCGGGCAGCTGTTGTGGCTTTCGTACGGGATCTTCCGACCGGACGTTCCGATCATCCTGACCAACGTGGTCGCCGTGTTCGTCACCGTCAGCCTGCTGGTGGTGGAGGGCGGACGCAGTCGCCGAACTGCTGACGCAAATACCCAGTAGGGGTATGATTGCCAGGTGCCTACCTGCCCGCTGACTGCATTCGCCTCATGGACCGCCCGGCGCTGGCTCGTGGCCGCTGGCACTGCGCTGGCGACGTTCCTGCTCCTTGGGCTCAGCACCGCCGTGATCCCCAACCCGGTGTTCGGCCGCAGCGTGGCTCCCACCGACTGGGCGATGGAGGTGCTGATCGCCACCTCGGTTCTCACCGGACTACTCACCGCGACCTATGTGGCGACAGGCCGCGAGGAGGGCCTGGACAAGAAGGGCACGGTCGGCGCGCTGCTGTCGTACTTCGCGATCGGGTGCCCCGTGTGCAACAAGCTCGTCCTGATCGCCCTGGGGACGACGGGTGCACTGCAGTTCTTCGCACCGATCCAGCCCTACCTGGCGGTCGCCGGGCTCGGCGTGCTGACCTGGGCGTTGATGGTCAGACTGCGTGGGGAGATGACTTGCTCCATCTCGCTGCCGCCCGTTGAGGACGAGCCGAAGGAAGAGACCACCACCGGCAGTTGAGTGGGCGGCGGGCCACCGCCCCCGTCCATCCGTTAGTCCGAAACGGCTGCGAACCTCTCACTGGAGTACCGCATCCCGCCCACAGCCGTTAGTCCCGCGCGCATCCGTTAGTCCCACGTCCATCCGTTAGTCCAAAACGGCTGCGAACCTCTCACCGGAGTGCACAAGCTCTCACCGGAGCACACGGTCTCGCCCGCGGACCTACTCCGAAGCGATCGCCTCAAGGATGTCCAGCCGTGCCGCGCGCCGGGCGGGTAGAGCAGCCGCCAGAATGCCCAGCACGATCGCCAAGCCCAGGATCACCAGAACGGTCGCGATGGGGATCACCAGCACGTCGATGCCGTCACCCGACAAGGCTTGCCGCAGCGCAACCCCGGCGACCAGGCCGATCAGCACACCCACCAGCGCACCGGTGAACGCCACAAGGACCGCCTCCCAGCGGATCATTCTGCGGACCTGCCGGCGTGACGCCCCCACCGCACGCAGCAGCCCGATCTCCCGCGTGCGTTCCAACACCGACAGGGCCATCGTGTTCACCACTCCGAGGGCGGCGATGATGATGGACAGCCCGAGCATCCCGTAGATCAGGTAGAGCAGATTGTTGATCTGCTGGGAGTTCTGCTCCTTGATCTCGGTCTGGTCCAACACCTGCAGGAGCGGATTCTCGTCGGTGACCTCCTCGACCTCCGGCAGAACGGTCGCAGGATCGGCGTCCGGGCCAAGGGCGACGTACAGCAACGTGTCCTGCGCGGCACCACCCACCGCCCGGTAGTCCTCCTTGGGAATCACGAGACCACTGAGCAGCCCGGCCTCTGGCGGCACAAAGACCCCGGTGATCGTGAACGCACGACTCTGCCCGGTCGGGAACAGCGCGGTCACGCGGTCGCCCACGCCCACTCCTGCCTCGGCGGCCCAGTCCTCATCCACCACCGCCGTGCCCTGCGTGAGTTCACCCACTTCGCCGGCAGTCACATCGAGCTCGAAGACAGAACTCACGGGGCCACCGCCCATCGCGGTGATCAACTGGTCCTCGCCGTCGACGCGCGCCGGCCCCTGCGACTGGGACAGCACGTACTCCACACCCTGCACCTCGCGCAGTTTGGTGGCGATGCCCGCACTGAAGGGGTTCCCCGTCTGGGTGGCAACGATGTAGTCCGCACCGAAGGCACGGTCGATCAACTGGTTGATCGACTCCCTCGCGCTGGCGACCACAACGGCCACCGTCGTGACCAGCGCGAGACCGATGAGAAGGGCAGATGCTGTGGCCGCCACCCGTCGCGGGCCACGCTCCGCGTTACGTCCCGCCAATTGCCCGGAGACCCCGCCGATCCTCATCAGACCGATGGAGGCGTGCGCCGCACCCTTGGCCAGCAGCGGGGCCAGCAGCACGGTGGCGATGAGCAGAAGCAGCGCGGACAGCGCCACGAGGCTGACGCTCGGGTCGTCGCCGAACGACGTCGCGAGTCCGGCGAGTGCGACGAGTGCCAGAACCCCACCGATGATGCTGCGCACCCGGCCAGGCCGCTCGACCGGCGTCGTGGCCTCGCGCAGCGCCGCCACGGGCGGGGTGTGGGCGGCCCGCAACGCCGGCAGCAGCGCGGACAACACCGTCACGACGATGGCCAGCACGACAGCCGTGATCACGGCTTGCGGGGTCAGTGCCACACCCGCTGTCAGCGAGAGGCCGACCTGCTGCAGCCCGGCGGTCAACAGTCGCGCGAGCAGGTAGCCGAGCCCCACTCCGATTGCGGCGGCCACCAGCGCCAGCAGCAACGCCTCGAGCAGGATCGAGGTCAGAACCTGCCGGCGGGAGGCACCGACCGCGCGCAACAGCGCCATCTCCTTGCCGCGCTGGGCGACCAGCATCGCGAACGTGTTGTAGATCAGGAACGCTGCCACGAACAATGAGATCCCGGAGAAGCCGAGCAGCGCGTAGGTGATGAAGCCGAGGCCCTGCTGCAGTGCCGCGGACGACTCCTCCACCTGTTGATCGCGGGTCTTGACCGTCCAGCCCTCGCCGAGTTCAGCGGCGATCGAATCCGCCACCTGCTGATCGCTGAAGCCGTCGGCGGCGGCGACCTCCACGGACTGCCACTCCCCCGGCTCGGTGAACAGTTCCTGGGCGCGCTGGGGCGTGAAGGCTGTGATGGTCGCGCCGGCGAGGCCACCGGTCTCGCCGTACCGGAACACCCCCACCAGGGTGACCTTGATGCGCCCGCTCGGAACGACCATCGTCACGGTCTCGTCGAGCGGGATGTCGAGCTTCGGAAAGGTGATCTCATCGACCACGATCTCGTCGCCGGCCTCCGGGGCACGCCCCTGTGTGATGTTGGCGACCGCGAGCGCCGGATCCGGCTGCCAGTTGACCCCCGCGGACGGTGGCCCGTTGCCACCCACGACCTCGCCCTCGGCGTCGAGCAGGTAGGCGCCGTTCTGGAAGATCCCGCCGTCCGCAGCGCGCACACCCTCGACCCCACGGATCTCGTCCACGGTCTTCTGCGAGATCAATTGGACCTGATCGTCGCCGGTGCTCTGGGTGATGTCCTCAGCGACCGCTGCGGTGCGCGTGACCAGCACGTCCTGCGCCGAACTCTCGAAGATGTCGGTGAAGGTCCGGTCGAGTGCGTTGGTCAGCATCAGCATGCCGGTGACGAACGCGACGCCGAGGAACACTGCGGCCGCGGTCAGCAGCAGACGGATCTTGTGCGCGCCCAGGCTGCGCAAAGCGATCTTGAACATCGTTTACGAGCGTAACCACTCACCCGACGGCGGCGGACTCCACGGCCGGTTCCGGGGCGGAGCCGTCGCCCTTGAGCGCATCGCGGATCGTCTGCACGTAGGCCTTGATGCCCTCAGTGGTGAGATGTGTGCCGTCGTACACGAAGTACTCGCGGTGGCCGTCGGAGGCCGCCTCCCAGTCTGCGATCCGCACGTTGTCGAACTGGTTGAGCATGCCCTTGATGTTCCGGTTCGAGTCGTCCATCCACGAGTTCGGCGTGTGCACCGTGACCAGCACGACCTGCTTGTCCTGAAGTCCGTCAAGGGTGTTCTTGAGCATGTCCCAGTACGCCGTGCCGTTGGTACCGGCGTGGATGATCACGACATCTTCCATCTGGCCGGCGGCCTTGCGGGCGTCGATGCGTTCGATGATCTGCGGGAACTGCCGAGAGACCGCGGCGTCCACGGTGACGTCGAACGCCTTCTCCAGGGCCCCACTGGCACCGAGCATCACCGAGTCACCGACGGCGGTCATCGGCTGTTTGCTCAGATCCGCCCCCACGGGTGGCGGAACCGCGGGCGTGGACGGCTCGTCCTTCTCCTCGGCCTTCTTGGCGGCGGCCTCAGCCTGCAGGTCCTGCCCTGTCGAGGTGAGCCCGCCGAGGTAGTCGTTGGCGTTGGGCGCGGGGATGGCTGCCAGAGCGGCCCCGGTCATGAAGATCGCGGCACCAGCTGCGGCCAGGACGCCGAGCGCGCGGGCCGTGGCATGCCCGACCCCCGCTTCGCGCCAGCGGTTCCAGGCGGCACCCAGCGCACCGCGCCGGATGGGCATCTCCAGGTAGCGGTAGGACAGTTCGGCTACTCCGAAGGTCAGTCCCATCCGGAGGATCCACGCCGGAAGGCCGTCGAAGGGCAGGTCGATGCCGGGACGAGTCACCACGAATATCGGCCAGTGGTACAGGTACAGCCCGTAGGAACGCTCACCGATGTAGCGCATCGGCCGCACCGCCAGCAACCGTCCGAACCCGATCGCAGGATGCGTCGCCAGCGCGATGATCACCGCGGTGACCGCGCTGACGACCATGAAGCCGCCGCGGTAGAGCCATGCGCTGGTCTCTCCCACGTTGTGGAAGATCGCGAACAGCGCGAACACCGCCCCGCCGGCCACCGCCCACAGGACGGCCTTGGCCGGAAGCGCGAGGTCACGCGGAAGCGCCCCTGGACGCCAAACGGTCGCCAGCGCTGCGCCGAGCAGCAGTCCCATGCAGTGGGTGTCGGTACCGAAGTACAGCCGACTGGCGTCACCAGAGGCGGGGAGGTTCCATACGAACGACCCGATCGCCATGAGCAGCGTGCTGAACAGCGCGACCGACAGCGCCACCCTGCCGACGCCGGGACGACCCCGCCAGCGGTACAGGAACACCAGGGCCAACGGCCACAACAGGTAGAACTGCTCTTCGACTGCCAGCGACCAGAGGTGCTGCAACAGCGGCGGACGGCCCATGGCCTCGAAGTACGAGAGGTCCTGGACGACGTACCACCAGTTCGTCACGTAGAACATCGACGCGATGGCGTCGTGCCGGAACTGCGCCGCGGCGTCGCGCGCGAAGATCAGGACCAGCACCGAGGACAGAGCCAGCGTCGCGAGCAGAGCCGGCAGAAGCCGTCGCGCCCGTCGCAGATAGAACTGCCCGAACGAGACCGCGGAGGTGCGTTCGATCTCCTGCAGCAGCAGGCTGCTGATCAGGAACCCGGACAGCACGAAGAAGACATCGACCCCGAGAAATCCGCCGGGGACGGCGACCACCCCGGAGTGGTAGAGCAGGACCGCCAGCACGGCGATCGCCCGGATCCCGTCGAGACCGGGGATGTAACCCATGGCGGGCGCAGGCGGGCGGATATCGGTCGCGTGCCTGGGCACCACCGCAACTGACACTGCCGGACCTCTTCCACCTGCTGGGCCTTCATCGTACGTTCCACCCCAGGCATGCCAGTGATGATTCGGCCCGCGTGGCGCGCACCGCGACCGAAAAGGGGGGTTCCCAAAAGATCATGGGGGGAGTTGACTAACGCCCATGGCACTGCGAATGCTCTCAGCCCTGGCGGTCACCGCCGTCGCCCTCCCCGCACTATCAGCGCCGGCCGCGGCGGATCCGGTGGTGGCCGGCGAGTTCACGGTCAGCGGGGTCGGCGCCAACAACCAGATCGCCCCCGGACCGGACGGGAACATGTGGGTCACCCTGGACTCGGGGACGAACGACGTGGCCAAGATCGCCCCGGACGGAACGGTGACGGAGTACAACTCGGCCAACATGTCCAACCCGGTAGGCATCGCGGCCGGGCCCGACGGGAACATGTGGGTCACTCAAACCAACGGGGTCGCGCGGTTCGCGCCGGGCGACCCGGTGTCGGCACAGAAGTTCACCATCAACGACATCACGGATCCGCGAGCGATCACCGCAGGCCCGGACGGCTATATGTGGACGGGTTCGGCCGACAAGGTCGTCAAGATCCCACCCGCCACTCCCAACACCCCGCAGGTATTCAGCGGTACCGGCCTGTCCGGAGCACGCTGGATCACCACGAGTTCCGACGGGTATCTTTGGCTCGCCGACTTCGGGGTGCCCCAGGTCGTCCGCGTGGCGACCGACGGGACGGGGCAGGTGTTCCCGATCGCCGGTGGCTCCCAGGGCATCGCCGCGGGTCCCGACGGCCAGGTCGCCTACAGCCAGCAGGGTGTTGCGCCGTACTACATCGGCCGCCGGACCGCGACCGTCGCCGAGGAGAAGACCCCCGTTCCCGGCACCGATCCGTTCGGCGTGGCTTTCGGGACCGACGGCGCCTACTGGACCGGGCAGTTCGCCACGAACGACCTCGGCCGCGTGACCACGACCGGCGCGTACAGCACTCTCGCGTTCTCCGCCAATTCCGGACCCCGGCATCTGGCTGCCGGGCCGAACAACACTCTGTGGGTGACGCTCGATCTCATCGACAAGGTCGGTCGTGTGACAGGCGTGAACCCTCCGCCCGGACCCGCCCCAACACCCACCCCTGATCCGGCACTGACCACCACCATCACGAAGGCCCCGAAGAAGGTCGTGCGCACCAGCAAGCCGCGGGCCAAGGTCAAGGTGCGTTTCGCAGGGACCACCGGAGCCACGTTCCAGTGCAAGCTCGTCAAGAAGCCGAAGAAGCAGGCAGCCGTGAAATGGCGCGCATGCAGTTCCCCCAAGGCCTACCGGCTGAAGAAGGGCAAGTACACGTTCCTCGTGCGGTCCAAGGTCGGCAACGGCGTGGACCCGACACCGGCGAGAGCGAAGTTCCGCATCAAGCGCAGGTGATCGGCTCTCAGTGTGAAGATCTGGCTCGTGAAGCGCCAGATCTTCACACGAAAGGACACGGGGGATCTACGCGACGACTTTCCACCGCAGGTTGCCGGCCGCCTCGTTGCCGAGTTTGACCTGCACGCGGTACTTGGTGCCGTCGCCGGCCTTCGCCTTGCAGTAGAAGATCTTGCCTTTGACCCAGGTCACCTTGGAGGGGCAGTTCACGGTCACGCTCTTACCGGCCTGCTGTTTGAAGCCGCGCCGGATGCTGTTCTCGAGCTTGACCTCCTTCACCGTGGACTGGGCCGATGCCGGGCCGACGACGAGCAGCGGCGAGGCCGCCAGGGGAACGGCCAACGCCAGAGCAATGGACTTACGCATGGGTCGGACACCTTTCACTTCATAAGGATGTAGAGCCTACGCCTTGTTGATCGACCGATGGCGACCGAGGCTGGATTGCGATCCGGCCACGATCAGTCGCGCCAGCCCGCCGCCTCGAGCGCCCAGTAGGTCAACACGATGTCCGCACCCGCCCGGACACACCCGATCAGAGACTCCCGGATGGTCGCCTCGCGGTCGATCCAGCCGTTGGCCGCTGCGGCCTCGACCATCGCGTACTCCCCCGACACCTGGTACACGGCCACCGGAACGTCGGACACCTCGGCCACCGCGGACACCACGTCGAGGAAGGCAGGCTTGACCATGACGATGTCCGCGCCTTCTTCGAGGTCGAGGCGGACCTCCCGCAGCGCCTCCCGGCCGTTGGCAGGGTCCTGCTGGTAGCTGCGGCGGTTCCCGGTCAACGACGAGTCGACGGCCTCCCGGAAGGGTCCGTACAAGGCGGTGTTGTACTTTGCGGCGTAGGCGAGGATCGCGGTGTCGATGAAGCCGGCGCCGTCGAGTGCCTCCCGCACCGCTGCCACCTGGCCGTCCATCATGCCGCTGGTCCCGACCACGTCGGCGCCGGCGCGTGCAAGGACGACGGCCATCTCGGCGTACCGCACCAACGTGGCGTCGTTGTCGACGCGATCACCATCGAGCACCCCGCAGTGCCCGTGGTCGGTGAACTCGTCCAGACACAGGTCGGCCTGCACCACGAGCCGGCCCGCCGCCGCGGCCTTCGCCACCTCCACCGCGCGGCTGAGGATCCCCTGCGGATCAGTGGCACCGGATCCGACCGCGTCCTTGTGTACAGGGACGCCGAAGAGCATGATCCCGCCCAGGCCCGCCGCCGCGGCCTGCTCCACGACGTCCGGCAGCGTCGTCAACGTCTGCTGGGAGACCCCCGGCATCGACGAGATGGGATGCGGGGCATCCAGGCCCTCGGCGACGAACACCGGCAGCACCAGTTGGGCGGGGTGCACGCGCACTTCCCGCACCAACCGGCGCATGGCGTCAGTGGTGCGCAGTCGCCGGGGGCGGATCATGCCTTGGCCGCCGCCCGACGCCGGCCGGCACCCCGGCGCTTCGAGGGGCGCCAGGTCCGCTCGCCGTTGTCCAGGGCCGCCTGCCGCAACTGCTCGCCGTGCTCGGCCAGCGCGGCGACCAACGGCTCGATCTTGGCCTGCGCAGGCTGCACAGCGACTTTGAGCCCGTGCTCGACGGCGGTGGCAGCGGTCTCGGGGCCGATCGCGGCGATCACCGTGGACGCGTGCGGTTTGCCGGCGATGCCCACGAGGTTGCGCACAGTGCTCGACGAGGTGAAGACCACCGCATCGAAGCCACCGGTCTTGATCGCCTCCCGGATCTCGGCGGCCGGCGGCGCGGCGCGCACGGTGCGGTAGGCGGTGATGTCGTCGACCTCCCAGCCGAGGTCCTCGAGGCCCGCGACGAGCTTCTCGGTGGCGATGTCAGCGCGGGGAAGGAACACCCGGCCGATGGGGTCGAGCTCGGGGTCGCGCTCCGGCCACACCTCGAGCAGGCCGGCCGAGGACTGGCTCTCCACCGGCGGCACCAGGTCGGCGCGCACACCGAACTCGCGCAGCGCTTCGGCGGTCGTCTCACCGATGGCCGCAATCTTCAGACCGGCCAGGTGGCGGGCGTCGAGGCCACGCTGCTCGAAACGCTCCCGGATCGCCCGCACGGCGTTGACACTGGTGAACGCGATCCACTGGTACCGGCCGGCCTCGATGCCCTCGATGGCCCGCTCCATCTGTTGCGGGGTCCGCGGCGGCTCGACACTGATGGTCGGCACCTCCACGGGGACCGCGCCGTACAGACGCAGCCGTGCCGAGAGTTCACCGGCCTGATCCTTCGTCCTCGGGACGAGCACCCGCCAGCCGAACAACGGCCGGCTCTCGAACCATCCGAGCGCCCCTGCTGAGGCGACTCCGTCGCCGAGGAAGACGTCGCCGTTACCGGACAACTTGGCCGCCTTGATGTCCGCAGCGGCGTCGGCCAGCGTCGTGATCAACGTCTGCTGCTCCACGGTGGTACCACCGCGCACGATGACCAGACCGGTGCCGGGGGTGCGACCCGCGGCGAGTGCCGCTTTCGCGATCCCCGCGGCGGAGTCAGCGGCGTTGCGGATCACCAGCGTGGCCGAACTGTCGGCCAGCGTCTCGGTGTCGACCTCTCCGGACAGCAGGTCGACCACCCGCAGTTGCTTGGCCTTGGCTCCTGTCAGGCCGATCCCGGCATAGGCGGCGACGCCGGAGATGCCGGCCGCACTCGGCAGGATCTCGAAGGGGACCTTGGACCGGTGAAGGGCCTTCGCCTCGGCGACGACACGACCGTCGATGATCGGGTCCCCCGCGAAGATCCGCACCACGTGCCGTCCGGCCCGCGCTTGCTCGGTCAGCGCTTTTGCCACGGCGGGGGCATCGGTGGGTGCCGTCGGAATGTCGAGCAGCTCGATCTCTCGGCCGGCGAGCAGTTCGCTCACCTCGGGGTCGCATACCGCGACGTCGGCGCCGTCGAGCATCGCCGCAGCGCGCACGCTCAGCAACTCGCGATCACCGGCCCCACCGGCGATCAGGGCCACAGCAGGCACTGGCTTGCGGTTCTTCATCTCATATCTCCCAACAACTGATCAGCGCCTTGGCCGATCAGGAGCTCAGCGGCCCGTCGTCCAACACCTTCGGCGTCGGCCTGCGAACCAGTCATCGTGCATTCGTACATCTGTGAGCCGTCCATGGACAGCACGGCCGCCTGCAGCGTCAGGTCGTCCCCCGAGGCGGTGGCGGCGGCCGCCACGGGCGCGCTACATCCTGCCCTAAGTCCGGCGAGCAAGGCGCGTTCTGCGGTGACCTCGGCCCGGGTGGGCGCATGGTCCAGGACGGCGATCTCCGCCACGCGCGGATCGTCCGCGCGCATCTCCACGGCCAGCGCCCCCTGTCCCACAGCGGGGAGCATCTCCTCCCCCTCGAGCGCGACACCCGGGGGCGTCGCACCCAACCGGTGCAGACCTGCACAGGCCACGACCACGGCATCAAGATCGCCATCGGTGACGCGCGACACGCGGGTGTCCACATTGCCCCGGATGGCGACCACCTGCAGATCGGGGCGGCGGCGACGCAGGTAAGCCATGCGGCGCGGCGATCCGGTGCCCACCGTGGCCCCCTGCGGAAGGTCCTGCAGACCGCCATGGGTGGTCACGAGGAAGTCGCGGATGTCTTCGCGCGCCGGCACCGCCGCCACCACCGTGCGCACATCGTCGGCGGTGGGCAGATCCTTCATCGAGTGCACCGCCGCGTCGGCGCGACGGTCGACCACCGCCTCACGCACCCGCGCGACGAACACCCCCTGCCCCCCGAAGGAGGTCAGGGCGGCGTTCGACACATCGCCCTCGGACGTGATCAGCACCTCGCCCACCTCACATGCGAGTTCGCGGGCAAGTTGCTCCCTGACCCACCCCGTCTGCGCACGCGCGAGCGAACTGGCCCGTGTGGCCACAATGAATTCAGGCACGCGGGCTCCCGCCGGGGTTCTCGGTGAGCGCGGTGACGGCGGTGGGGTCGAGGTCGAACAGTGCGTGCAGCGCCGCCGCGTACCGGTCGCCGCCGGGATCCACGGCGAACTCCTTCATCCGCACGGTGGGCGTGTGCAGAAGTGTCGCCACCACCCTGCGCATGGCCCGGGCGAACTCGTCGAACTGGTCGTCGGTCAGGTCGGGGTTGCGCAAGCGCATGCGCTGCAACTCCTCTTCGACCACGGACTCCGCGCGCGACCGCAGCGCGATGACCACGGGCTCGACCTTGGCACTCATCTGGCGCGCGATGTACTCGGCGGTCGCGTCCATGACGATGGTCTCCGCGGCGGACACGCTCTCCCCGGCGATCCTGGCCTGCGGCAGAGCCGCGATTCCCGCGAGGTCCAAGCGCGCGACGCCAGGGATCTCGGCGATCCGCGGGTCGGTGTCATGGGGCAGGGCGAGGTCGCACACGAACAGGTCCGGATCAGCGTCGGCGAACAGACCCTCCAGGTGTTCCTTCGTGATGAGCAGGCCGGTGGCCCCGGTGGCGCTGACCACCACATCGGCATGCTGCAGATGCGCGTCGAGGTCCACGAGGTGGGCCCCCTCACCGTTGACCGCGGTGGCCAGTCGGTGCACGGAGGCCGCGGTGCGCCCGACGATCGTCACGCTGGCCCCGGCAGCGGACGCGACAGTGGCTGCCAACGACGACATCGACCCGGAGCCGATCACGATCACGCGGCGCCCCGCCAACGACCCGTGGTGCCGTGCCGCTTCTGCCAGTGCGACCTCCACCACCGACGCGCCATGGCGGCCGATGCCGGTGTCTGTGTGCACACGCTTACCCACCCGCAGCGCGTTCTGCGCCAGGTCGTGCAGGCTGCGCCCGGCCTGACCCTGGTCGACGGCGGCCTTGAAGGCCTCCCGGAACTGCCCGAGGATCTGCTCGTCGCCCACGACCATCGAGTCCAGGCCACTGGCAACCCGGAAGGCGTGGCGCACGGCCGAATCCTCGTAGTGGACGTACAGGTGCTTCGACAACTGGTCCGCACTCAGGCCCGCATGCTTGGCCAGTACCGCGGTCAAGGACTCGACGGCGGCGTGGAACCGGGAGACCTCCGTGTACACCTCGATCCGGTTGCACGTCGACAGCAGCAGCACTTCGCCCACCGCGTCGCCGGAACCGAGCACCGGCAGGGCTTCTTCGGCGTCGATCGTTGCGACTTTCTCCAGCACGTCCATCGGCGCGCTGTGGTGGCTGATCCCCATGACGAGCAGACTCATTTGCGCTCCCGGGCGGCGGCGTGGACGGCGAGGATCTGGATCTCCGTGGCGAGGTCGACCGGACGCACCACCACGGAGTCGGGCACGCTCAGGTGCACGGCGGAGAGGTTGAGGATGCTCGTGATCCCCGCACCGACGAGCAGGTCGGCGACGGACTGCGCGGCCTCGGCCGGCGTGGCGATGACCGCGATCGCCACATCGTGGGCCGACACGAAGCCCGCGAGATCCGACAGCGGCAGGATCTCCAGCAGTTCGAGGGCGGGGTTGCCCGCTTTGGCGCCGATCAGTTCCGGATCGACGTCGAAGAGGCCGACGACCCGCAACCCGCGCTCGGCGAAGCCGGTGTAGCCAGCGATCGCGCGTCCCATGTGGCCCACCCCGACAACCACCATGCGATGTTCGGTGGCCAGCCCCAAGGCGCGGTTGACGCTGTCACGCAGTTCGGAGACGGGGTACCCGACGCCGCGGGTGCCGTAACTGCCTACGTAGCTGAGGTCGCGGCGCACGACGGCACCGCTGACCCCGACGTGGGCAGCGAGGTCCGCGCTGTGCACGGTTTGCAGCCCGGCGTTCTCCAACTGGGACAGGCAGCGGATGTACTGCGGGAGGCGGGCGATCGTGGCATCCGGGAGTTCGCGTCGTCGAAGTCGCGGAAGGGACACCTGTCACCGTTTCGTCGTGGGGGCCGGGACTTCCATGCTACCGATTTCACAAGCGGGCCCAAACTGGAATGCGGACAGATCCGACCGCTTTGCGGACTAGTGCTCCGCGGGTACCGAACTGGTTGAAGCCCAGTGCGCGCCAACCACTTCGGTACCCGCAAATAAGCACAAAACAGCCACTTCGGGCGCAGATGGCGTACCGAACTGGTTGAGATCCGCTCCGCCGGTCCCCCGCCCAACCACTTCGGTACGCTCAGGCGCCGAGAGCCGCCCGCAGTCGCTCCGGATTCACGCGGTAGATGTCGTGCACCCGGCCATCGACGAGCACGACCGGGATCTCATCGGCGTAGCGCTGCGCCAGGCGTGGATCGTCGGTGATGGACACTTCGGTCCACTCAACATCGGCCTGTGCGCACACGAGGTCGATGACCTCCCGCGCCACATCACACAGGTGGCAGCCGGGTTTGCCGACCAGGATGACCCGCGCACTCAGAGCGAGGTCACCCCCCAGTCCTCACGCAAGCGCCCCTTGGACACCTTCCCCGTCACCGAGTGCGGGAGATCGTCGACCACCTCGACGATCGTCGGACACTTGAAGCGCGCGAGGCGCCCGCCGGCAAATTCGACCACGTCTTCGCCCGTGATCTGCGCGCCGGGCTCCGCGACCACGAAGGCCTTCACCGCCTCGCCCGTGTAGGGGTGACTCACGCCCATCACCGCCACTTCCAGAACGCCGTCCATTCCCAGCAAGGCGTCCTCGACCTCGCGCGGGTAGACGTTGAAACCACTGACGATGATCAGTTCCCGGCGCCGGTCCACAAGGCGAAGGTCGCCGTCATCGTCGATGTACGCCACGTCACCGGTGGCGAACCAGCCCTGTTCGTCCGGGCCCTGC
>WBZV01000415.1_pt1 | contig 25845 bp, 23 predicted proteins | sample 5204221 | NCBI WGS metagenome assembly WBZV01 (sample SAMN12344360, study PRJNA552823) | activated sludge metagenome | biome: Activated sludge suspended growth; feature: Nitrification reactor; material: Wastewater; isolation source: activated sludge from nitrification reactor of wastewater...
AAAGGGAACCCGCTCGGCGCTCTGGTTGATCCAATCCTGGATTTTGATTCCTGTCATTTATTCCTCAATGTTAAGAGAGAGACTCCATCGTTCGGAAAAGCGGGAACTGTATTCACCCTTGACATAAAGCTTCCGGGAGCCGCCGCGCTGCACCTCGGCTTGCCAGCGATCCAAGGTAGCACTCTTCAACCCGCAACGCTCGTCCAGGATATATCCGGCCCTGGCCTGGTCAATCTTAGTTCCGTGCTGCGCGATCTCGTCGGTGATAAGCCGCAAGTAGGTCGCCGCGTGCGCTTCAAACACCTCCAACACATGATAGATGCCGCCGCACAGATCGGGCTCCCGAATCATGTCCAGGAAGGTTCGGCCTATGGTTGCCACCCGCAAGGCGCGGTCCCGAACCGCGACAAAGGCTCCCAAGTGCGAACTGGTATAGACCTTGACTACCTGCCGCTCGATCTTATCGAGCCGGGGTCGGATCAAGGTGGGGAGTCCTGCGGTGCGGTAGGTCTCAAGCGATTCTTCGCCCAGATCCCGCTTCATTCTGGCCAAGGCGAACTGTTGCCACTCGGTGGGGGAAGGAGAAGAAAGCGAGAGGATCGCGGGCATTCGCTGGGTGAGGCCATGATATTCCATGGCGCTCAAATGCGACAGGTAGGCAAAGGGGTCCACCACACAGGCCACTTCCGGCGCGGTTGGCTGCTTGCCCAAGAGGGCAAACACGTTGCCGGAAAACCCCTTATAGGGCTGTAGAACTCCGTTCTTGAGTAACCGGTCGGTAACGCGCTTGAGGTCTGAAGACGTGGGGACGTTCTTTTCTAACCTGATGAGGGCCTGGCCCTGATAAGTCTTCGCTTGGTAAAGCCGAAACAGGGTAACCCCAAGTCGGTAGGCGGTCACCACAGGTTGATGTAAGCTTCCAAGCTCAAGGGTAAGGGCGGTGCTGACTTCCATGGTCCTAAATGGGTATGTGTTACTTGTCCTAAGGACAAGTAACACATACCCAACCAGGTTGTCAACAAAATTCGCGCTGCGCCATGGTGTTTCTATCCGGCAATTAATTTCCCGGCGCTACCCTTTACCCATGATAACGTATTTTATGTTGTGTAAAACCAAAACCCAGGGTAGGGTGGGAACATGAGCAAAACACCCCGCCAATCCAAGACCATTCCCGTTACTCATCAGGGCGAATTGCCCTTGGCGCTGCCGGGCCGAATAGAACCCGCCGCATTGCCGGGTTCTGTGACCCCTGGACCTGAAACTCTCTCCGCCCGTGCCCTGACCGCCGCCGAATTCCAGGGCTTGGCCGATGTGCCGCCCGAACTGGAATGGTTTGCGAACATCGCGAACGCCAAAACGCGCCGGGCCTACCGCCAAGACGTGGCGGACTTCACCGCCTTCGTCGGGATTGCTCGCCCGGAAGAATTCCGGATCGTCACTCGCGCGCACTTCATCGCCTGGCGCAAGGATTTAGAGCGGCGCGAACTCGCGCCGTCCACCATCCGGCGCAAGCTCGCCGCGCTCTCTTCGCTGTTTGATTACCTCTGCGAACAAAACGCGATCACCCATAACCCGGTGGATGGCGTGAAGCGTCCAAAGGCGAATAATAATGAGGGCCTGACCCCGGCCTTGGGCGATGCCCAAGCGCGGGCCTTACTGGACGCGCCGTCCGCAAACACGTTGAAAGGCCAGCGGGATCGCGCGATCTTGGCGACGCTCCTCTATCACGGCCTGCGCCGGGAAGAACTCGTCAAATTGCGCGTCCGCGATCTCCAGCAGCGGGAAGGCGTCCTCCATCTGCGGATTGAGGGCAAGGGCGAGAAGATCCGCTTCGTGCCGGTCGCGGCGAAAGCGGCGCGGCTCGTCAAGGAGTATCTGGAAGTAGCCGGGCATGGCGATGATTTGAGCGGTCCGCTCTTTCGCCCGGTGAAGAACAACTCGACCGGAACGCTGAACAAGCCGCTCAACCCGGCCTCGGTCTATCAGGACGTGGTTCGGCGCTACGGCAAGCAGGTGGGCATCAACGCCGACGTTCACGGCTTCTGCGTCCATTCCCTGCGCGCTACGGCGGCGACAAACGCCTTAGAGCACAACGCCGATATTGCCAAAGTCCAGGAGTGGTTGGGGCACGCCAATGTCTCCACCACGCGCCTGTATGACAAGCGGAAGAATCGACCGGAAGACAGTCCGACTTTTCGGGTGGATTACTAACCCGTTTAGCGGGGCGTATACTGGATATCGGGCGGCAACGCCTTTCCGGCGGGGTGGCAACGCCACCTTTAGTGGTAAACCCAGCCCGTGATTCGACCACACTCCATCTCGCCGGAATACTCCTCCTGGTTCCAAACCTCTCCTATGTGACTGCAACACTTTAACCGTTGCTATCGGTCTTCAGGCGCGGGGTTAGTGTGCGGTGGGTACGTAGCGGCTTGGTGGTCCGCGAACTACCCATGCAAGCCTGACAACCGGCACCCGCCCTCGGGAGAGTTCTGATAATTCTAAACCTGCGCAAACCATTACCCTAAATCTAGTTCAAGCGTTAAGCTGGACGTGTCGTCCAGAAGGGTCCTAATAAATCTATCTTCTGCATTATCTCTTGGACTTCTTCTTCCAGGTATTTGGAGCATCGACATAATGCATAAAGACTTTTGCATCTTGAACACGAAGATTCGTGTACCAAGTAAGCATTGGCAAGTTTTAAATGACCATCTCTAAAGGCTGCAATAGGTTCAGCTTGGTCTTTGCTAATGCAAAAATCGCATACTAATGCCTGCAACTTATCGTCATATCTGAGCTTGTATGTATTGGGATCGAGAAATTTCCGCTGCATAACGAGCAATCCGGATTGTTTCAGTAAGTTGCCGATAGGCGGAATGTCCAGCGAAGTCGGGTATTTACTAGAGAGGAACTTATTTGCTCTATCACACCATATACCGATCCCTTCTTCACTTTCAGGTAATTCGCTAGCCGTACTCGCATGCCATGAGGACAAATCATTAACATGGCCCGCAATCGAAAAACAAACGTTTTTGTGCTCATATTGTATGCCTATGTTATACGTTACAATCCTATTATCCAGCCGTTTCGCCCATATATCGCATAACTCCTTGATGGCCGCATGTGTCTTTTGTGCAGATTGGACTGCGAACTGACCTGTGTGCTGCAAAAGCGGGAAATTATTCACCATGTCTTCAAACGCCACTAGCGCTATATTAGGCGGTAGCGTTATCATGCCGCCCCTCCTTGCTACGAACTTGCAAAGTTCAATCATGTCTGATTCTATATACTGGATTCGAGTCGTATCTCTCAAGAAAGAGTCAAAGCTTATCACATAGCAAGACTGCTCAGTAAAGTTGGCCGCTGGCTGATAAGAAACAGATACTCTTACGCCACTTCCTTCTTTGATTTCGCAAGGAATATATTGGTGCGAATGATACGAGTTGCTACGAGTTTCGATGATTTGTGGTAATAACTCTGCACTATCCCCGCCTCCTAGGTAATCTCCAACGAGAGGGTTGTCTCTATAGTAGTGAGTTATTGCCTTCTTCCATGACTCTATGTCTAAAGCACCATCAAGTCGCCAGAGCTTCGAGTAATCTGTATTCCGACCCGATCTAGAAATATCTTTATCAAGCCGCTCTATCATCGATACTTCGTCGTATAGCCTGATCGCACCATCCAAGTGAAAGGGTTCGGAAGTCGATGGGTCTATTATGCTGTGTACATAGCGACAACCAAACTTGTCCATCCCTACACCAAAGCTCGGAATGTCTCGTAGTTCTTCGCATTCAAGCGTCTTCCTCTGATTCTGAAGGTGCCACCAAATCTCAGTTCGCGAAATACCGTGAAATAGGCGCTCTTGTTCGTTAGCTTTATGAGTTGTAACGCCTGGAGGAATTTTTGATAAGTTGTCATCAAATTTTGGACCCCACCAATATTCGAGTTCAATAGTCGATAGATGAGACTTGGCAAGCCCCACCATGTCGGGATCAAGCGATATTTTAGCGTGAATTTTCTGATTTCTACTAAGCTCTTGAAGAACTTTAAGAAACGACTCATTCAACGAGTTCAGCCTGGAAAGTGATCGACGAAAGAAATGATGTGCAAATACAAGCAGTCCATCGTGTTCAAAGACGCCTGGGGCAATTGGGTTGAGTTCTGACAGCGCAATAAGCCCGTCCTTATCTCGCCTAGAGAAAATATCTGGAAAGCATTTTGCCGCCAAGTTGTCCCCTATCAGCGCTGCACAACTAGCCACATGAGGCTGTGCAGTCGCTAAAAGATTTCCGGGTATCTTTCTCTCTAAGCCTTCCTGGTATTTGGAAAAATATTCTGAGATCCGTTGACCCAGAGCGTATTTGGTGGCCTTTGATATCTCAACTCTATCTTCTTCACTATCTGGGAAGAAGACAATTCCCGCTAGCCGCACCATTCCAGACTCAAGATAGAGCGACAACCCTTTTGACCAAGCAATTGGACGATGACAGTCATGGCTTATAAAAGAGGGCACGCCTATCTCCCAGCTCTGTTCGAGCGCAGAAGCAAGAGCTTCGATTGTGAAAACCATCCCATATCTATTGATACCATTGCTATTGAATACAGCTAGGTTTTTGCGCAAATCAGAACTCCTTCTAAATGGATGCTTTAGAGCTAAAAATTGATAGAAATTTAGGCATTAGAAGCAGATGGTTTGTTGTCTCTACATGCGTCGATTAATACCACATCCCGCCGCCCATTAAGCCCTAAATCATTTAGGACTTTCAGTAATCTTTTAAGATCATTGTCAGTAAAATGAAGTATTGCTTTAATCGATTTTTTAGTGTCATTCGCTGCTTCATAAATGCTAACTTGATGTTGTAAATTTTGCTTCAACTTTGAATTTGATGCTAGCTTGAACTCCACTAAAGTTTTATCCATACTACCTTTGGACACTTTATAATCCACTGGGCCACGCCCATTATTGACCTCACGGTTGACATCAAATGGAGTGGCAAACCATGTTAGACGATACATAATTTGCAGGTCAGATTCACGCTGTATGGGCTTACCTCCCATGTAGAATATTCGGTAACCATCTTGTTTCTCAATCACATCTTTAAGAAAATGTACACGACGAAGAGCTTCCTCAAAGCTATCGCCTAATCTATAAAATTCAGTACCGGCAAGATGGTTGCCAACAAGTGATTTAATTTGTTCGATGAACTGAAACTCAGTTTCTCGGACTTTCAATCCGCTAATTTCATGGGCCTCGTCCCCGTGGTCCTCTTTGTCTTTAATATAGTAATCTATCAGTTGGGGAAATTGCTCTACCGTAGCTGCTGCTGCCTCGCGGATTTCCTTATCTTTCGCATCTTCGGAAAGGCGTTGAAGAAAATAGTGATTAACCTGCGCCCGTAACTGATCATTCGGCACAGCATTATAGAGTGTTTGGAATTGGTCCAATAGATCACTGCGATTAATCCAAGCCTCATCTTTCGTTAGGATGTCTTTAGGTGTTAAAAGCACGAAATCGGAACCAAAAGCTGGAAGCTCGTATTGCGCTCCCCTCCACCTTTTCGTTGTGTAGTCAAAACTAACTTTATCTATGGGAACGACTCGTAGCAGAGAGGAATTGATATGCTCACGAGCAAATGTTTGAGTGTAATTAAGAAGATAGCCCTTAATGAGATTAGTGGTGAAGTCGCTTAAATGATCGCGACCAACACCGTCTCCAAGCAAACACAACTTTTCCAGATGGCTACCACGAGTGATCGTCTCAGCACCAAAGTCCCTAAAGACATGATGCAAGTTTTTGCAAAGAGCAGATGCGAAATCACCGCCAAGACCGCTACCTTTGTTACCAGTGCGACTAAAACCAAGCCAGTTTTGCCTTACTTCTGGAAAGCGAAACCAGGAGTTAATTAACCCTTTATTGATCGCCGTGTCTCTCGATACGTCACGTAAAAATTTAACATACTTAATAATCTGATCATGGAGCGCGTTATATTCAGTTTGATGACTGTCAAATAAGAGAAATGGGTCAATAAATAGAGGTAAATCATTGATAAGCGAGATATTGAATGCTCCATAATCTTCGAGGACTTTGGGAGCAACTTCAAAGAAGTCTGTAAAGTAAATGCGAGCATCCATCCCCTCTTTAGCTAAACCTGAAGTGCTCATGCGTTAAACATCACCTCACTTCTTGCCGCGACTGGGCCTCTGCGTGAGGGCCGATCCAGCAGCGGTCTTCGCTGCCTTGCTTGCCTTCGGGTCTTGAAGGACCTTGCCCGCTGCGGAAGCTGCTTTCTTACTTGTCACTTCGCTGTTGCCTTTCTTTGCCATAAAATCACCTCATATATTTGAAATGTATGAAAATTTTTAATTTGCGATCATTCTCGCAAGCTTATTCTATAGTGTGCTTATCGAACATACAAGTATTTTTTTGACGTTTTTGTTCTTTCATGCTAAAAATAGAATCACAGAACAAACTCAGGGAGCGAAGTCATCGCAACCAAAACCCAAGCGGGAGAGCAAAAACCATGTCCTTCAACCCACACACCCTCGGAAGGAGGCTGCGCGAAGCACGGGAAAACTGCGGCTTGAGTCAACAAGTAGCCGCTGATGCTGTTGGCATACCGCGAACGGCGGTCACGCAACTTGAGGCAGGCAACCGTGCCGTCTCAACCCTGGAACTGGCCCAACTTGCGGAGTTGTACAAACAGCCTGTAGCCAATTTCTTCGGCGAACAACCGCTTCACGAAGATGATCTACTGGTCGCGCTGCATCGGTTGGCTCCGGGCCTCGATACCCGTTCGGATATCAAAGAACAGGTAGAGCGCTGCCTGAGCCTCTGTCGGGAAGGTTGCTCGCTGGAAAAATTATTGGGCCGATCCCCGCGAAGTGGCCCGCCAGCCTATAACTTGTCCGCGCCACGAACGGCCAGTGAAGCCGTTCGGCAAGGTGAGCAAGTTGCTCTCCAAGAGCGGAAGCGGCTTGGCTTGGGTCAGACGCCCATTGCCAACATGGGAGAATTGATCTCGGATCAAGGAATCTGGTCCTCTGGCGTCAACCTGCCCGATGAAATGTCCGGCCTGTTTCTACGCCATACCTCCATCGGCATGGCGATCCTTGTCAATTTTGACCATGTTCAGGGGCGCAAGCGCTTTTCCTACGCGCATGAGTACGCCCATGCCCTACTCGACCGGGATCGCACGGCCACGGTCTCGACTCGCGATAATGCTTCCGAACTGATTGAGAAGCGAGCAAACGCTTTTGCCGCTGCTTTGCTGATGCCCGGAGAAGGAGTAACGGAGTTTCTCCGCGCTCTCGATAAAGGATTGCCTAGCCGATATGAACAAACGATTTTCGACGTAGCGACTGAGGGGCGGATTGATACTCAAACTCGGCCTGTTCCGGGGTCTCAGGCCATTACTCATCAGGATGCGGCACTGCTTGCTCATCACTTCGGAGTGAGCTACCAAGCCGCTACTTACCGGCTAAGGAGCCTGAACCTAGTTTCACAACCAGAATGTGCCAAACTGCTAGAGCGCGAATCGGAAGGGAAAGGATTCCTCGACTTCCTAAGAATGTTGGATGATCTCGATAAGCCTGAAAGCAGAGAACAGCAAGATCGCGAATTGAAGAGTCAAGTCGTCCACCTTGCCATCGAAGCCTACCGCCGCGAAGAAATTTCTCGGGGCAAGCTTCTTGAACTCAGCAAGAAGCTGGAACTACCTGGACGCAAGCTGATTGAGCTTGCTGAAGCCGTCAAGGAAGATTAGTTACTGGAGTGCTATTAGTGGAAGGTCCATCGTCTATTGTGATTGCTGATACCTCGGTGCTCATCAACTTCCTTGCAATAGGCTGTATGGACCTGATCAAGCGGCACTCATGCCACTTTTTAATCACAGATCATGTACGGCAAGAAATTACAGAACACTACCAGGAACAATTTTCTCGCCTAAAAGAAGCATTAGAGCAAGGCATTCTTGAAGAAATTTCGGTGACCGATCCAGAAGAAGTTGAAACATTCGCTAAGTTGACTAAGCTTGAAAGCTTTGGCAACGGTGAATGTGCTTGTATCGCTGTTGCTCTTCATCGCAGTTACACCTTGGCGATTGACGATAAAAAAGCCATAAAGCAAGCTCGCCTCTCCTGCCCCACGATTAGCATCATCACCACTCAAGACCTGATGGTGTCAATGATTAAAGCTGGACTCATTACTGTGAATGAAGCAGATGCCATTAAAGATAAATGGGCTTCAACGCATAGATTTCAGCTCAAGATACATTCCTTTGGTGACCTTCTCTAACTCCTATCGCCTGTGATGTTCAATCGCAGACACTGTGCTACCCGCTTAAACCCTCCCAGTCAGTGAGCCTCTTCCATGGACTCAATTTTCTAGTGTATAACGTTCAAATTCACCGGATCTGCGCGGATTTTTGCACAGATCTAGTGGAATGATTGGTTAGACCCCTACCCATACCGTTCCTTTTTTGACTTAATCACCTCGACCACATTGTTATGTTTGGAGCCCGGTATGAGATCTTTCAGATGCAAGACTCCATCGTCCGAATACTGCACATGGATTCTCCAGCCCGAAATTTTATCAACGTCCGCTCTGTAAATGGCCTGCTTTATACCTGTTACCTTATGTAGTCTCGTGACCGGAAACTGCCGTGTCTTGTGGCATTCATTGTTTTCGAGTTCAGCCATGGCCTCAAGGAATTGAAGACGATGTCGATCATCGGGAAGTATTTTTTGCGCGTCATAAATAACGCCATACTGATCCGATAGAGCTTTGATCTTAGCCATTTCCATGGCTCCCAGTTTGCAGGTGCTGGTATAGAGACTCGGCTATTGAATTGAACGCGCGATCAAGTTCATCGCGCTTTACAACTCGGATTAGCGTAACCAGTTTTCTACCAAATAGTGGATCATCCTCGATTGTCAGGATCACCCTGATTTGTTGGGTTGCACGCAGAACATAGAGGCTCGAATCTAGCCCTTCTGGCAACAGAATCCTATGGAGTTGATAGATGTGTCGAGTAGGGTCACCTCTCTCAACATCAAATGTAGCCGCATACTTATCTATGCTTGCGGCAACACGGTTTTGATCGCTCGTTGAGAGACGGCCTAAGTCTTTCTCAAAGTGGCGAGTAATGTCGAACTGAAGTTCCATTGCGCTAAATTATAGAGATAGCCTAATGCAAAGATCAGCCAAGGAAGGCCGCATCGCGGCCTGACACCGGCTGGAGCAGCATGTTATGCACTATTCGCCTCTACTTTGCCTCCTCCAAAGCTGTAATATCTTCTACCCCCGCTATCTCTGCCAACATATGTGTGTAAGCGATAAGGTTCCTTTGAAGGGCAACTAGTTCATCACGAAACTCCTTTCTCGCCACATCATCTAGAGCACCTTGCACAAATAGCGGGTGCCATTTTGCCGTAAACGGTCTGACTACTTGATTAAGAATTACTACAGCAACTTTAGAGAACTCTACACATTTGCGGCCATGGTGTTTTAAAACCTCTCGGGTTGTCGTAAATATGGAATGTATGCTTGATAAAGCCGATTCTTCTGTCCCTTGTTTAGGATCGAGTGCTTGTGTGGTGACTCTTGTCAATAGCTCGACGTACAGTTCCCAAGCGGCATCTTTATCGGCATCTGCGGGCTTCCATTCCATTTCAAGAAATGACGCCTTAATCTTTAGTCCAGTCATATTCCAATTTTCAAACAAATTCTTGAATTTCATTTATATCTTCCAGTCTAAATATTTGTCTAATGGGTGCTGCGCAGCAGTGTGAGCTATCAAGTGTTCATTTAACGCATGATAGCCAAGTGATTTTTTTGCCGTTCCGACAACTTTTTCGAGATACTTATTCAAGCTTTCCGTGCCCAATAGCTTCTCCGCAACTGATAAATAAGCAGGGAGCTCTATATCACCTTTAAGCTTTAACGACGAAACTTCAGCATTCGAACGTTTACCATATCCTAGTTCATAAGGAACCCACCAAGACCTGACAGTTGTTTCGCTATAAAGACACATTACATGTGTTGAGGCCCTAACGCCTTTTTCTATAAACCCAGTTATGGCGACTGCATCATTATTTCTTACGGCCGTTTGAAGTTGCTGATCGTTGATATCGAGATATATATCGATATCCCCCCGTTCCATTATGTAGTCACCGATAGCCTTAACCGCCTCTTTGTCTTCAGATACATGGGAAAGAAAAATGCACGGCTTCTCACCTGACGAGGCAGCCTTAGCAAGGGCTACGCTTTCTGACAACAATGCTCTATTACTTCCTGCCACTTTTTACTCCTTACTTGCATAACTTATGATCGTATGGTTTCCGCATAACTCCCCGATAGTTAGTTATACAGAAATACTCTAACCAGCAAGAGCAAATTGAGTATAGACGAGCGGGCGGCTCAGCGCGGAATCTATCGTTCGCCGGCACCGATGGTAATCGGGCAAGGATAAAGGCACTTTTGTATCTCGTGTTTGCCAGCCTACCGCCTGCAAGCCGTTGATTTATTAGTATTCCCTAACCGGCACAGGCAACTTGAGCATTGAGTATAAGGATAGAGCGGCCACCCTGCTACCTGCTTAACCCTTTTTCGCCAGTGAGCCCGTTCCCTGGCCTCACTGGCTAACCTCTGCACTCTCAAGCCGCTAACCGCTCGGCTGCCGGCTCCTCCACGCTAGGGCCTTCCACCAAAGCATGGAGATACTCAAACGCCTTCTGCGCCTGGCTTGCCGCCTTGACGAGCGCCCGGTAATCAGCTTTGAGGATCTTCAGCCAACCGCCAATGTAATTGGCGTGTTGCAGATCGCCGCGCAAGCCCAGCTTGGCGCTCAGGAAGGCCGAACCCATTTCGGCCACCAGTTCCTCAAACGCATAGGCATCATCGCCAAAGCGCTTACCCCACGTCCGATCTAGCCGGCTTTCATGCCCCGTCCAGTGGGTCAGCTCATGCAACCCAGTGACGTAAAAGTCCTCCGCCACCTTGAACCGAAACCGGTCGGGAAGCGTGATCTGGTCGTCACTTTTCCGGTAGAACGCCCTGGGGCCACCTTCCACAATTCGCGCTCCGCTCTTCTTGAGCAGCTCATCGGCCACGACAATCGGCAGAAACGCCTGCCCTTCCTTCGGCGGCTGCGGGCGCAAGTGATCCAGGCCGGCAATCTGATCCAGGTTGAAAACCACAAACGACTTCAACATGGGAATCGTGCGCTTGCCGTCCTCCTTCGCCTCATCGTCCACCACGAGGGGTTTGTAGATAATCCCGTGGGTCCCCAACTCGCCTTTCATGACGTGGCCGCCAAGCTGCTTCGCTTGGTCATAGCCCAGCCACAAGTTGACGGTGTAGCCCTTCCGGGCTGCGGCTTCCCACAGAATGGGAATGTTGATGCCGTGGTAGTGCTCCTTGGTTTTCGGATTGCGCGGGATGGAAAATGCCCCGCCGCTCCGATCCCATGCGCATTCCCACGGTTTTACCCCAGTTTTGAGTTGTTCGATAATTTGGGTCGTAACACTAGCGATAATCGCTTGGTTGTTCATGACAGACCTCCAAAGCAAGAGGCCAAAACCAAGGGAAGCGGGCGCAAGTGGCCCGTCCCTGCGGTCGGGCCACGTTTGAGAGAAAACCTTGAACAAAGCAGTAGCATGGTGCTGCCGCCTTCACCTCGGGGGTCAAGGCGGGAGCATCTATCACGCACTACCCTTAATGGCGGTTGCGAAAGGAGAGGTTCACTCGCAACTCTGGGAAAGAAAAGCGGTGCAACTAACGGATCGAGATCGGGAAATTCTAATTGCGCTCACGCATAAAGTACGGCTGCTCTCGCTTGAACAGATTGCGCGTACCTGGTGGACAGATTCCCCGTCCGGTATTGCCACAGCACGAAAGCGGCTCGCAGTTCTCGCCGATCCGGCAAGTAACTCCTATGTTATGCAAAGGATGAAGCTAAATGCGCACCCCGAACTGGCGCTTGATGGCCCTATTTTTTCATGGCAACCGGGAGAAGCCACTCCGCACTTCGGGGCACTTAGCTACCGCTTAAAAAAGCGCTGGAATGAAGCCCCAAAACCGACTACGGTTTATATCGCTACCGAAAAAGCCGCGCGTTATTTTGGCGGCTTTGGGGGAAAGTTGCGGCGTCCGCTACAGGCCACTCACGATCTTCATGTAGCGCAAATTTACTTACACTTCCTTAAGACCGATCCGGCTCGGGCGGCGCTTTGGGTCTCCGAAGAACGCTTCGCGCCAGAACGCCGGCGCGAGAAGTTGCCGGATGCGGTCATCCGGGATGCTGCGGAGAATATTGCGCTGGTGATTGAATTTGGCGGGGCGTATGACGCAAAGCATGTGGAGCGGGTACACCTTGATTGTGTCACCCGCTCCTTGCCGTATGAGCTGTGGTAATAATTAATTCTTTAAGAGCCCAAGTTCTACCCAAATAGGGGCATAACGATTAAACTCATCCAATCGTTTTTGCATTTCCCTCCATTCTGCATCAGTGGTGGGATTCCGAAAGTCACCTTTCGGGCGGTGATTCTGACCGACTAATGCAATGCGGGAAAACATTTTGACATTACTTAACGCTCCCCATTGGTCCAGTGCGTGGTAAGACAAGGGTTCGGGCTCTTTTGTATTCACCCAATAATGATCGATTTCTGGATTCTCCCTCGGATCTCTATTGGCATTCGAAATCTTCAGCGAGCGAACATCCTTGGCAAGGAATGGCGCAAAGCGCCTTACTAGCACCTCGTTGCTGGCCTCCTTGACCATGCGCTGATGCTCGGCTTGTTGCCGAATAAGCTCCTTTTCCTGATTGAGGCGTTCAATCTCCTGCCGGGCAATCTCATTTTGCTTGCTGGCTTCCGCCTCGGCAATGCGCTTTTGGTTGTCTTGTTTTGCCTGGTTACGGGCAATCTGTTGAGCCTCAAATTCCCGTTTCGCTTGCTCTTCCTTAACCTGATCAATCGCAGCAGCGAGAGTAGGCGCATTGGCGCTCACTTGAACCCCCTTGGTCCGCTGCAACAACGCTCTCCACTTAGCCTGTAACCGGTCATACTCAATCAACGCTTCTTTGGCATCCTTGCTAGCGGTGCGTATTTCAGTCACCAGGGCCTCAGTAGGTGCGTAGAGACTGCTATCGCTTGCGGTCTGTAGGGGCGCAAGCACACTTTGAACTTGACTGTGTATCCCCTCTACCTGACTCAAGGGGTAGCGCTTGGCCTCCTGAAGGTGAATAAAATCTTCAACACTCACCGGATCGCTTGCCAGTGCCTGACCCTCGGCACTGGTGAGAATCGCCTTCATCTGGTTTTCCCAGCGCTCAATCGCGGCTTGCAGAGTGTCCAAGTCTTTAATAGCTGCGTTTCCTTCTGTCAGGACGGCCAAGCGTTTCCCCTTGGCAATGGCTATCTGCTCCTGCTTGGCTTGATCGGCATTTTCGCTGTTTAAGCGCTGATCGAGAAGTTTACCCACGTCCCCCTCCGCGCCAAGCGCGAGTGGACTAAAGGCGGTGAGTCCAATAAGCAAAAGCCAACCTCTGTGCATCGTTATTTCCTCTGAGTGAGAAGATAAAGAAAGCTTATTCGCTAGCGGGGACCGTACCCCGGTCTGTGGGATCAATAATCCCTCGCGCCTGGTAGAGCGATTGCAAGTGTTTTGCCCACGGGGAAGCGGTCACTTTTTCGCTCACCTCGGGCGGCGGTTCGTCTTCGGAGAGAATATAAGCCGCGCGTAGCGGCGGCGCTTCCGGGCGGGCTTCGGTTCTGCGCTTGCGGTGGGTTACCAGAGTATGAGCACTGGGGGCCGGCCACGGGGCGTTTTTCCGGCGTTCATATTCCTCAAACGTAATGTGATAGCCACCGCGAAGCGGAAAGGCATAGCCGCCAAACTGTGAATACCCCTGCCCTCGGCCAATGAGCACGATGCTGGTGTCCGGCTCATCGCTAAGCGCAATGATGTCATTTGCCATTAACCGGGGGCCTACCTTCTCATAAGCGCCGGTCATCTGGCCGTCAACGTCCAGTCGCCCGGAATAGTAGAGCGTCTCCCCGGATGCTTTGCTCAATTCCTCGCGCTCCTGGGGGTTACTCACAGAGAAGATTTGCTTGAACCGGGTGTTGGACTGTACGGTGTCTTTCAAATTCGTATCATTCGTCCATAAGTCGCTATTGGTTTGGTTTGCAAGAATCATCCCCATGCCCATACTCCGGGCCTGCTGCAAGAGCAGCTTGAAATTAAGCGATGCGACATGCTGAAACTCGTCAACAAAAACCCAAATTTTAGGGGTTTCGTGATGCTGGCGTTGATGCTGATAGGCGCTCGTGAAAAGCGTATAAAGCGCAAGTTTTGCGATTTCCCGAACGGAAGCCGTTTCAATCGCGGCGGGTAGCCAGAAATAAACTACCTCGCGGTTTTTAACCACAGTCGCCATGTTGATCGCCTGATCCGCTACCAGGTCATTAGCAGTATAGTTGAGCTGCGGTATCGCGGCTAAAGACTCCACCACGGCAATGAGTTCAAAAGCGTCCTTTTCGTCACTAATCGTATTTGTCAACTTCCCTACTTTGTCGCGTAGCTCCTCAAATGAGGCAATGTCGGGATACTCCTGGATGGTGCGCGAGAGCACGTTTCGAGCTACTCGCGAATAATAGGACCGGCCATAACCCTCCCCGTGATCAAGCCCCAAGGCGCTTAAAAACACCTCGCACACTTGGTTCAAACTAATGTGGTCGCTTGAAAATGGCCCAAAAGGGTTAAAGGCATGGGTCGCCTTCCCTACTTCGTTAGTGAAAAACTTAAACCGGCTACCCGCTCCGTTTTGGGCGGTTTGAAACAAGGGCATATCGCCCTTTAAGTCAATCACTACAACCGCCGAATCTTGCAAGCTCACCAGTTGAGCCAGTAGCGGGGCCATGCCCAAGGCCGTTTTGCCACTGCCGCTATCTCCCAACAAGTGAGCGTGTTCGCCCAAAATACTGCGGTGTAATAAAACCGGATAATCCTCGGTGGCGTGTGCGCCTAACCAAAGGTGCTCGCGGGCCACAGCAACTTTTGAGTGTTGCAAGCGATTCACATAGCCTTGCCAGTCGCTTACTGGACTCTTTAAGGCATCAATGGCTTTGGCGTAGCGCGGTAGCGCTACGCCAAAGACCGCAAGACAAGTCATCAGGAAAATCAGAATGGGAAAGAGCAAGCATTGCACAATGCAGAGCAGAATGGCCCAAACGGCTTGGCCTTTGCCCATGAAAGCGCTATCCAACATTAGACTAAACCACGCGCCGGGGCTCGTGCTCAAATAATCCGCCGTTTGCTTACTCAAGACATATTCTTGCTGCGAAACCGGGTCTAGTTTCTTCAAAAGCAAGACTTCGCCTGTAGAGAGATTCTTTACTACCTCGGCAACCGTGGGCGGCTCATAATGCTCAAGGTGGGTGATGATACGGGTTAAGGAAATCTTTTTATTCACTACCCGGTTAAAGGCTGCAAGCATGGGCTGTGAATCACTCGATAATAATCCTAGGGGTGCATAAGAGATAAAGTAAATGGTGGTAGTAAATAACGCGCATAGCGTAACCGCTGCTAGTATATTGCGCTTGATCCAAGTTCCGCCTGGACTTTTGAAAAGTCCCGGTGGTGAAATAGGATTGGGAAAGACCGTGCCGTGACTCTGATAAGCCCCATAGAGAATCCAAAAGAAGACATTCACTACGACGAAAAAAAGGATGAGCATTAAAACGGTAATGACACTGGTTTCTACCTCTCCCTTGGTCATCTTGGTTAGCGAAAAGTTATTTAACAGCACAAAAATCACTCCACCATACAAGGCCAGTGGAAATAAAGACACTAGGCAGCCGGAAGCTGCTCCGGTTTGTTTTTGCTGATCCACAAAATCAAAATGAACGGCTTGATAGCGAGTGTAAGTAAACCAACTGACAACCGCCTCCCGACAAATTGAAAGAGTTTTTCCTATCGCCTTAAACCCGGTCACCCGATAAAAGATACCAAGAGCAAAGAATACCGTAATCCAGATAAAATTCTTAAATCCAAGAATTGGAGTGCTCGCAAAAACAATCAGCAGCAAGCCATAAATGGCAATGAGAATGAATCCATCGTAGTGGCGATTCTCCCATTGCGCTTGGGCAACTTTTCGCTTATTGCCCAAGAGTTGCGGACTTGCCGCAAGCCACATAGCGTAATGAGTAGCGATGCGGCTTGCAAGATAGCAGGTCAAGCCAAGGCTTAATAAAAATAACCCGTATCCGATCACTGGGTAACGATGAACCCAGTGCGGAAGAATCGCTAGTCCCCATAACCCCGGTCCCAACAAAGTATTAACTACTGCGATCCACCTCACCCGCTGGGTGATGAGTTTATATAACCCGGCGATCACACCAGTTGCGGTAAATATGGCAAAGAGAAAAGGGGTATCCAGATGGGCGCTGGTCAAGGAACTGACCATGCTCAAGACCAAACTGAGAACGCCGATTAACCCCACCATGTAAATGACAAAGTGGCGGTCCTTGCGAACTAAGACCGGCTTAGCCCGATAATCGAGTTCGAGTTCCTCAAGGTCTTTTAACCGTTCGAGCTGTAATACATCCCACTTCGGCGCGGTGCTTGGCCGATAACCGTCATCGGTTGATTCCCGGCCTACCTCACGGGTTTTAACTTTTTCGTAGGGCATGGGGATTACGCAAGATGGGGCATTAAATTACCCAGATCGGGAACTACCTCTACCCGACACCAAACCGGTAAAGGATTCTTCCGCAATTGGGCATGAAGCATCTCGCGCTTGCTGTCCTCGGCAATCACGATGGCGATCACAAACAGTTCATCGGCGATGATTTCCTGAAACCCCGGTAGCTCCCTCCCCCGGTCAATGAGCTTCCGGCATTTGTTCAGAAGGCGCTGATACTCACCGCCTTGTTCCACGAGAATTTGCCCGAGTCTCGCGGTTCTTCCATCGGAATCCAGATAGAAATGGTTCTGCCCGAGATCCAGTAAATTGCCAAAGCGCGAAAATGCCTGGACAAACTCTGTTCTGGTAAAGACCGGTTTGACGGTCTTCCCCAAACAGCAAAAGGCCATAACCCCATAAAGTCTCACCAGCGCTTGAGGCCCAAACGGAGTGGCGCTCTCCTCGGTCTCGCCCAATGTTTTCGCGGCGACGGGCGTAAGCTGGTAATAAACCCGCTTGCCGTAGAGCGGCTGCGGCTGAAGGTATTCCCCCGTCAAGCGCCTGAGCACGTTCTTCTCGCCGCCCGGTTTGGCGTCGGGGAAGAACAACCGGCGCAAGGCTTCGGTCGTGGTCAAGCGGTAGCGCGCAACGTGCTTGAGGATTTCTTCGTCCCTCTCGGTGAGCGGCATGGCTGGCTCCTTTTTGATGCCATAGTTTACGGCGTGATGCCCCCGAAAACACGCCATCCCCACACCATAGCCCACACCCCGCGCGGCAAGGCATGGTGTGGGCTGAAGAGTCGCTTGCAGGCTGGAATGCAGCGAAATAGCGGCTCTTTAAGGGGGGTACACCATCTTGAGGTGTGCGCCCCAACCGTTAGTCCCCCGGACTGCGCCCTTGGCGCGCGTGCGGCCTAGCACGCGGGTACGAAGACCCCGTTCAGGGGTCGGGAGTACCCGGGCAAGCCGGCCTAGGCTTGCCGGCCCCGGCCTAGGGGCCAACACCCCGGCCTAGGGGTGTGCCTCGCAGCGTGCCCCGGCACGCTTGAGGCTGGCCGTTCAGGCCGTGAGCGTCCAGCGAACAAGGGCACTCAGGCTCCGTTCAGGAGCCGATTGTGCCCTGGGGTGGGATGCCCTCATAAGGAGTGACAACAGGGATTGTCACTCCTTATGAGTGGCATCTCGGCATTGCGCTGAGGTTCACGAAGCGCAATGCCGGGAAGCGAAGTTTATTCCGCGAAGCGGAATAAACGTAGCGCGGTGGTGGCCGTGACCGGGGAATCTCCCAAGCGCGAGAGCGCGGGGGAATTCCCTGGGCACGGAGAGAAGAAAGAGCTGCGCCACTTATGGCGCATCTGCATAAGGTGGCAAGCGGCGCGTTTTCCGCGAAGCGGAATGAGCAAAGCGCGGGCGGGGTCGCGGCAAGGAATATCCCAAGTACGAACATACTGGGGAATTCCTTGAGCGCGATAAAAGGGCTTTAGCGTATTTCCCGCTAACAGCGGGAATGCGAACAAGCCCGACAAACAAGAAGCGTCGCGCCAAGGATGGCGCGTCCTTTTACTCGGGGCGCGGGCGGCGCAAGCCGTCCGGGTGGTTGGGATTCCCGCAAGGGAATAATGGTGGCGGGTGTGGTGTGGTGGCTGTGGGGGCCGAATGCCTGAAGGATCTCCCAAGCGCGAAAGCGCGGGGGAATCCTGAAGGCGTAAGGCGAGATTAAAAAAGGCTCGCGAAGCGAGTCCGCTGGCTTTCCGGTGGGGGGACCAAAGGCGGGGTGGGTGGCTGGGGTCCAAAGGTGGGGGGGGAGAAAGATCGCGATTGCTGGCTTTGCAGCTTCGCGAAAACGGGGCGTTGCGGGGTGTCCCCGCAGAAGGGGGTATGTCGAAAACGGCTTGCCGTTTGAGACTAGGGGGAAAGCTTTCCCCCCTTAAAAGGTTTTTAATACAGATAAGGAAACCAGCAGGGGTAGTTATTCATAGGTGGGTAGAGAGTGGATATGAATCAGTGGTAGCCGGTATCTCCAGAGCGCGCAAGCGCGATGGAATACCGCTTACGGGCTTTGCGGATTTCCCGCGAAGTCGGGAATCTGCTTAAAGCCCAAATAAGAACCAAGTCACGCCAAGGATGGCGTGTCCGCTCAGGGGGGATTTAGGTTGGTTTGAATTGAGTAAAAGAAAAGGGAGAGTTTAACTCTCCCTTCCCTCCTAGTAAGTGGCTATCTCTTCATCCGCTCTTTGAGGAGATCGGAAATGGCAGATAGGTAAACAGCCAAGGTAAGAATAGACAGTGGGTGGACGGCATCCTGCACTTCGAGATAAAGATCCTGTAATTGTTCTCGAAATATTTCAGTACACCGACTATTTTTTGGAAGCCAGTACTCTAAGAACCAATCATTAAAATCGTTGGTGTATTTAACGATTCCATCCACACTGTGCCGAAGATTCGGCAAATAAATCTCGTGATACTCTTCAGGGTCTGACTCATCCATGAAATATCGTTCCTCTATTCTAAAGTTACTGGTGAGGTATTTCATGGTTTCTAGTCCTCTCTGAACCATCATGATCATTTGCATTATTGTAATAGGCTTTTTCATATCATCTCCTTATTATTTTTGGTTTGAAGGTGAATTCAATTCACCTTCTGCCGGTCTGGCGAAGACCGGGGAGGCAAACGCACAGGCCGAAAGCAAGGGAGGGGAATCACCCAATCTGCACGTAGCAAGCTTCTTGCGAAGGAAGATTGGGGATACCCTTGCTAAAGCGCCTTGCGTGCGCCAGGGGCAGAGCCCCTTAGTTTGGAGTGGTGGGGAAAGGGTGGAGAGGATGGGGCGGGTGTGGTGGTGGCTGGTATCTCCCAAGCGCGAGAGCGCTGGGGAATACCAGGGGGTGGGCTTTGCGGATTTCACGCGAAGTCGTGAATCCGCTTAAAGCCCAAATAACAAACACGCCGCGCTTGCGCGCCCGCTCAGGGGGGATTCCGCCGATTAGGCGGTTCCTTAGATGTGGGGGGTCCAATGGCGGGGGGGGAGAAAGATCACGATTCCTGGCTTTGCAGCTTCGCGAAAACGGGGCGTTGCGGGGTGTCCCCGCAGAAGGGGGTATGTCGAAAACGGCTTGCCGTTTGAGACTAGGGGGAAAGCTTTCCCCCTTAAAAGGTTTTTAATACAGATAAGGAAACCAGCAGGGGTAGTTATTCATAGGTGGGTAGAGAGTGGATACGAATCAGTTGGGTAGCCGGTATATCCAGAGCGCGCAAGCGCGATGGAATACCGCTTGCGGGCTTTGCGGATTTCCCGCGAAGTCGGGAATCTGCCTAACCCGCATATTTCATCAAGCCTTCTACTGCGATGGCCAATATACGGCATTTTACGAGACTTCCGCACTTTTTTCGACCTCGACATATTTCAATATGCCCTCGCCCGAAAAAAATACGTTTAGTCTCGTAAACTACCGCATCTTGTCCCTCTCGCTACGAAGTTTGATGAAATATGCGGGCTAAAGCCCAAATAAGAACCAAGTCACGCCAAGGATGGCGTGTCCGCTCAGGGGGGATGCCGCCGATTAGGCGGTTCCTTAGAGGTATTAGGCGGTTCCTTAGAGGTGGTGGGTACAATGGAGGGGGAGAGAGATAGACTCTCTCCGGTTGGGCGCTACAAACCTAAATCCGACAGTGCTTACTTAGCTTCATCAGAAGTAAGCGACGGCCGAAGAAAATGTCTTGCAATTACGATTGAATATCTTGCAATCAGGACTGAAGGTAAGATCGTCCGTAGAGCCGCAGTAGATATCCAAACAGCGTCAGCAGTACCGTTACACCAATTGCCAATCAGCAACAATAACAAGATACAGCAACTTGTTATAACCACTGTATCTAAAGTCTTGTTATATAAATTCGCAATACTTAGAAGGAAGTCTCGTCTGCAAAAGGTCATTACAACTTACTCCTCATGTGAATGATGGGAGTTGAAACTAGATCTAGGATCTAATCCCAACTCCCATCACTTGCTCTGAGGAGAATAAACCTCAATCAAACCTTTCGTGCCGCAATTCAAGTAGGCCAAATAATAGCGATGCTGTCAAATTTCTCCATCCGAATATGCGCTAGGGGGCGATGGAAAAGATCGCGATTCCTAGTTTTACGGCTTTGCTAGTAGGGGCGTTGCGGGGTGTCCCCGCTAGAAGGGGGTATGTCGAAAACGGCTTGCCGTTTTCGACTAGGGGGAAGGCTTTCCCCTCTTAAATGAATCTGAAGCTCTGTATTTGGGAAATAGTTAGAAGAGGATTGAATGCCATAAAGTTCGTAACCAGTTGAGCCGTTATATGGTTAAAAACAAGTGAATGACTGGGTAACAGTATTGGACAATGGGCATTTATGGATTCGTTGGAAAAATTAGTGCTTGTGGCTTACAACCTCTGGTTAGCAATAGTAATTAGCTACCTCTTCTACTGGGGTTATGGTAGTGTTATCAAACAGCTATTCATTGAAAGAGACATATCTCTTCTCGTCATATGGTGTGGAGCTTTACTAACGATATGTTGGTATGTCTGCTATACAGCAGTGAAGGAAAAGTCTTATCCAAACAACCTATTTGCAAGCATACTATTTGGGGTTTCTGCGGCTATTCTCTATTGCGCTTATGTTGAAGGCTTGAGATTCTATGAATATAACATCCTCATGATAAGTTTTTTGAGCTTCGATATATTAGGAATATTTTCGCGAAGACTCTTTCGGTTAATTGAGAAACAAAGATCAAAAATTCCTGAAGGCATGAGGCAAGATTAAGCGAGGCTCGCGTAGCGAGGTTGGTTGGGGATTAGGAATAAGATTTAAGGAGTAACTAACCGTTGCGCAGAATGGCGAACATGTAGGATGCAAACCATGTCATTCACAATAGAAAAAACCACACGGTAATTACCGTGGTGGATATGGTGCAACTCATAGGAAATGAACTCATGGTTTTCTGGTGCGAGCGAGCAACGCTCTGGGTTAGTTTGAAGAGATTGAGCAGTTTCCAAAAGCTCCTTTCTCCACTTTGTGGCTTGGCTAGGAGATCGTTCACGAATCCACAAATACGCCTCCTCCACTTCGGCAAGTGCGGTGTCGGTTATTTCAACCCTATACTTCATACTTCTTTCCCAGCGCTTCTAGTGCCTGCTCAATCGGCTGGGTTTTTCCTTGCTCTATTTCCTCAAGGCTCTTTTGAATAGAAGTCAGTGATCGCGCGCGCTCAGCAAGTTCAATAAGCTGCTGATAAGCCTTTGCGTTAAGCACAACGGCTTGTGCAGTGCCGTCTACCGTTAAGATAAGTGGATGGCCTGTTTCTTGGAGTTGCTTTATTAAGGCACTTGAGTTGTGCTCAAACTCGGTTAGCGAATGTATATCTTTAGATGCGTCCATGATGATCGAGTCTCCTAGCCATGTGAATCAGAATTTTGCTTGATAGTAGCATTCAAGAATTAGTTTATCCAAACTATCTGACGTGAAATTCGTTTTTTCTGTTCATTCACAATTCACATCCCTTTTATTTCGCGATAAATTGCTAATGTCACCACCTAGGAAAACGTGGCTGACATTGTTGGTACGCCGCAATACACCTGGTAAAACTGGCCTCACCAGCCAGAGTAAGGGCATGAGTTGGCTACTCATGGCGTATTGTGCGCGTAGAGCCGGATGCATCGAGAGGGTGCGCCGTGTCACGGTGCTGAGAAATTCCTAGTGAAACTAGGCGAAGTTCAGGGTAAGGACTTCGAGGTGAACCGATTTACCTAAAGTCGAAAGGCAGAGGGGAAAATAGCATGTCGGTAAAGCGGAAGAGGTCAGAAAGCGTGTATAGCTTCGTTCTGCAACACCTGAGCGATATGGTAAAAGCTGGATTGCTTGAACCCTAATACCCAGAGGAGGATATGCACTCCCATCGGTAGCACGCTTGAACGCCGATGCCCATCAGGAGTCCGAAAAGCGCGTCTCGCTTCGGAAGAAACCCTGACTGATGGATCGATGAACAGTGAGTTCATTCAAGGGTATGAGTGGGGTATCTAAGTCGCTCTCGATACGTTTCTCAGCGGCGGAACATGGGATTGCCTAAGGGGCGCGAGCCCTATGGTAACGGAGTTCTCGTAGTAATCACGGGAGTAATGCCCCGTCTCGGGGAGTGGGAAAGCCACTCACAAGGTGAAGGAGAACAGGTGTAGTGATGGGAAGAACTGAAAGGTACGCGAGATGCGAACAGCCGAATCGGTACTAAACATCATTCGAGAAAGAGGACGGCGTGGATTGCCGCTGGAAGAGGTGTATCGGTTACTCTACCGGCAAGACCTGTATCTTCGCGCCTATGCAAAGCTGTATCGCAATGACGGCGCGATGACTCGGGGAACCACGGAAGAAACAGTGGATGGTATGTCGCTGGGAAAAATTGATGCCATTATCGAAGCACTTCGTTTCGAGAGGTACCAATGGACCCCTGTACGCAGAACGTATATTCCGAAGAAGAACGGAAAACTGCGACCACTCGGAATGCCAACATGGTCAGATAAGCTTTTGCAGGAGGTTATCCGACAAGTATTGGAGGCATATTACGAACCGCAGTTTAGCGACAACTCCCACGGCTTTCGACCAAAAAGAGGATGTCACACGGCGCTCAGGGAAATTCGACAGAGAGGAAAAGGAACGAAATGGTTTATTGAAGGAGATATATGTGCCTGCTTCGATAAAATCAATCACGAGGTACTACTTAGAACCCTCGGCGAAAAGATTCACGATAACCGTTTCCTTCGCCTGATGAAGAATCTTCTCAACGCCGGGTATTTAGAGGATTGGAAGATGAACACAACCTATAGCGGAGTCCCGCAAGGCGGTGTCATTAGCCCAATACTCTCAAACCTGATTTTGGATAAACTGGATAAGTTCATCGAAACTCAACTCATCCCAAGCAATACACGCGGTCAGCGCAGGAAAACAAATACTCGGTATGTTGCACTAACAGTTGCAGCGTCACGGGCACGCGAAAAGGGAGAATTGGAAAAGGTCAAAAGCCTGATGAAACAGGCACAGACCATACCCTCACGGGAACCCAATGACCCTAATTTTCGCAGATTGTGGTACGTTAGATATGCCGACGATTTTCTACTCGGGTTCACTGGACCCAAAGTAGAAGCCATGGACATCAAGCAAAAACTCTCAGACTACTTGAAAGAAGAATTACAGCTTGAAATGAGCGAGGAAAAAACTTTAATCACGAACGCTCGTGAAGAAAAGGCAAAATTCCTCGGTTATGAAATCCATGTTCTCCATGAAGATAGCAAACACAATGATGGATGTCGTTGCATCAATGGTAGCGTCGGGCTGTGTGTTCCCCGTCAGGTGGTCTTGGCGCATTGCGCCAAATACATGCGACAAGGAAAACCAGCACATCTAACTGCAAGGGTATCTGACAGCGCCTACAGCGTCGTCAGCCAATACCAAGCGGAATATAGTGGAATAGTCCAATATTATCGCCTGGCTTATAACCTCCATACACTGTCCAAACTGAAATGGATAACCGAACTCTCACTGGTAAAGACTCTTGCTCAGAAATTCCGGTGCAAAAAGACTGACATTTACCAGCGATATAAAACTGAGATCAACAAGCCCGAAGGGGTGTATAAAGTCTTGCAAGTTATCGAAGAGAGACCGGGAAAGAAGCCGCTCAAAGCTCACTTTGGCGGAATCTCACTAATCTGGAATTCTATGGCAGTGATTGGGGAATATCCGAACACAATCTGGAGCAAGCGAAGTGAACTCCTCAATCGGTTACTTGCTCAGGAATGCGAGCTATGCGGAAAAGCGGATGGAGGCTTCGAAGTCCATCACATCCGAAAGCTTGCAGACCTGAAAAATAAACAGAAATGGGAGCAACTCATGGCAGCAAGGAGACGCAAAACGCTGATTGTTTGCCGTCCTTGCCATGAGCAAATTCACGCCGGGCTCTATAATGGTCCTGCCCTTAGCTCGAAAATACACCGGAGAGCCGGATGATGCGAAAGTATCAAGTCCGGTTCGGAGGGGAGGCGTTGGAAAAGTTCCGATAAAAAGGAAACTCGTTGGCGTCTTACCCTACTGCTTGTCCGGATCGACGGAGGCTCGTCGGCGTAATCCTTCAGGGATCGGATTCCTTGAAGAGTAATCCCGACGTTCTATCCGATGGAGTTCTTTTCTTTTCTCCCTCTGTGGGGTTTCCTCCTCCATGAGGGTTTGCCTGGGCGACGGAGAAATACCCTGTTCAGAGAGAGCTTCCAAGCCTTTCAAAGACAGGGCCGTGATGTTTCAAAGCGGGTGTAAATCCCGTCCAAGGGATTCTGGGCCTTCAAGGTCCGCTTAACTTGGCTGGCGTGGGGAGTTCATTGTTGGCGACAACAATGACCGGATTCGACAAATCCGGGGTTCTTGTTAAACGCAAGACCGCGAATAGCTCAACCATGAGAGGCCCGAAAGGGCTTGCCAGTAAATTCCATTCAGAGACGGTGCCAAATCGCGAAAAATCTTTATCGGCGGGTAAGCGAACGCTTCTAGGTTCGGTTCGCAGAAATCTTGCCTTGTCTTTTCAACATGGCAAGCAAACGATGTCGGGGTTGGTAGCCTCGCCATACGATAGAGAGTTGGGGATCGTATCCCCTAGCAACGTGACTAATGGAGTGGAGAGCATCACTAATCCGGGAAGCACTGCAAGCCTCCGGTTTAGCCAACCGGTGCCTGAGAATAGTCAATCAGGTGGTTAAAAAGCTGTAGTGTGGGAGTGTGCTTTGAGTAGAAGTTAGCGCGTTGGAACGCGCATCTCCAAAAAGTGAAAGCGCAACTACTTTATAGACATAAAAAAGTAGGCCGCAACCACTTAGAGAATGCGCAACTACAACTAATGAACCTAGCGGTTTTAGCGCCGATGGAAGGCGCGACAAACCGCTAGGTTCACGCTAAGCGATGACCGTGGCAAGGCAGTCACGGCTCGTTCGGGTGCTACGGGTGGTGCCGGGCATAACTGACGACGAAAGAAGCGACGCGCTTTAAGCGCGTACCAACAATGTGCGGGTGGGATCACGCCGCTCAAATCAGGTAAGGATACGGATTTGAGCGCGGGTCCCGATACCTGCTCCTTGGAAAGGAAGTCTTGTGGTGTCATGAGGATCGCCCTG
>WBZV01000038.1_pt4 | contig 25837 bp, 18 predicted proteins | sample 5204221 | NCBI WGS metagenome assembly WBZV01 (sample SAMN12344360, study PRJNA552823) | activated sludge metagenome | biome: Activated sludge suspended growth; feature: Nitrification reactor; material: Wastewater; isolation source: activated sludge from nitrification reactor of wastewater...
AATAATATATTTTCCGGTTGTCTGTCAATGAGCCCAGGCAAAACTGTTTGGGGTATTTTCGGATATCCGTCAATCGCATTCCCCCTCCCCATTCGGCATCCATGCTATTGATCAATGGAATGGTACTTGCCTGACGGTATTGTTGAATTCTCTTTTGTAAATGGTTTGAAGTTCCTTTAAAATAACATACTCCTCCAACCTGAAATTTTTGGATGGTGTTAACCACTGATTGGACATGATTTTCCTGATCATTGGAAAATGACCGAATGATAAACATTTGGCCAATCTTTTGCTGAGGACTCATGACCGTTAACATACTGTCCAGCCAATGTTGCTCACCGGTATGCTGAGAAAAGGAAGTATTCACTTCCAATATAAACCAGGCGATGATCAACAGCAGTCTTCTCATTTATTTTCCAATCCGTTCTTTTTGAGAATTTCTGGATCTAAAGATTTCGCTAAGGCAAAGACGGAATCCGCTCGCACGCGATCACCGGTATTTTGATAGGCAATGCCCAGATTCAAATAGGCCTGTGGATTTTTAGCATTGAGTTCGACGGCTTTTTGAAACCACCGTATCGCCTCAACATTATTGCCTGTGCTACCTTCTGCTACCCCCATGAGCAATACCGATTCCGCATCATTGGGTTTCATGCCTAAAGATTTTTGAATAAAATCTTTTGCTTCCCCAATTTTTCCTGACTCACCCAGTTGTCGACCACGTTCTCGCAGTGCTAATTGTAAATTGTTAAATGCGTCGTCATCTTCAGGAATATTTTTTAGAATCAAGTTGTAATGATCAATGGCCTTTAAATAATTTTTTTCGTGATAAAAAATATTCCCCATTTGAAGTTGGGCTTCCATGTAAGCAGGATGAATTTTTAAGGCCTTCTCTAATTCTGATCTGGATTTTTGAAGAATACTTCGAATGGCTACAGAATCTTTAATTGCAGGTAATTTTTCCAACAAAACTCCAGCGATTCCATTGTGAATTTTTGCACTGTTGACGGAAACCTTTGCATCCCGGGTAAATAATGTTTCGTTATCCGACCAAACGGGGTTGCGCAAAATGGTAAGCACACTATACACCAATACCAGAGGAATGCAAGCATAAAAAATGCGGTTCCATTGGCCTTTGAATACACGATGCATTAAAAATACAGACGCTATTGAAAATCCCAGGGAAGGCATAAATAAAAATCGCTCACCCATATTCGTCCCTACGGGAAACAAAATATTGGACACGAGGAAAAGGGGAACTAGAAATGCAGCGATGGAAAAACTATATTCCGCATACCTGTTTTTGTTGATCCATGTCAAAACAATTAATAGACAATATGCCACTATACCAAAGATGGATTTCCAGGCTCCTAAACCCAACATGGGGATGTGCTTCGGATAATAATCGTGCGTGAGTGGATGTGGCCAAAACATGAGTCTTAAATATTCATATAGGCAGTGGCTGATGATTCCAAAGCGTTCATTAAAATTCATAGGTACTTTTTGATCACCTACCAATTTAATAAACGGATTGTTCATAAGCTCTGTCGAAGGTTTAGAAAATGGATTCCACCCAAGCGTATTGGCACGCAAGGCTAAAAAAATGAGCGTTGCCAAAGCGAGATATCCAAGGGGCTTCAAAAGGGCCGTGAGACTCATTCGTTGCAACCAAAGACCTGCTAAAGGAATGAGCACCAAATAGGAAATGGCATTTTCCTTTGACAGCAATGCCAACAATAAACATACTCCGCTGCCTGCTGCAATTTGCCATTGGGGCCGTACGCCATAATCAATGAAAAAACCCAGAGAGAGCAGACTAAATAAGAGAGCCAAAGTTTCATCCATGCCTTTTATGTTGGCAACGCATTCTGTATGAATGGGATGTGCAATAAATAGTATGCTGATCAAAAAGGCAAAACCGACATTTTGCTCAGGCCAGCGAACGGCTAATAATTTAGCCAATACGCGATACATAACCAGTCCCAGCAGTGTATAGCTTAAGATGGACAACAAATGGAAGATAAATGCCGAACTACCGAAAATTTGAAAGGTTAATGCGAATACGATGAGGCTAAGAGGTCTGTAACGTCCACCAGCCACTAGTTTTTCTTTTCCCTCCTTTTGAAAAAAACCATGGAATGAATCTCTGGTAAGGAGATCCCATATCCCCTCCAATCCTTTTTTAACATAGTTGTTTTCAGTAATGACGATTCCGTCATCGAGGACAAAATTATGTCCCAGTGTGTTGCAATACAGGATGAATGGAAGAACCAGCAGGACGATCCGGTGCAGTCGTGTATTGTGAAGCAGTTGGTCAATCCATGTTTGGGAAGAATGAGGCATGCTTGCTTGAGGATTTATTCCATAGTGCTGAAAACATTTTGCACATCTTCGTCTTCTTCAATTTTGTCTAAAAGTTTATTGACTTCCTCTTCTTGCTCTGAAGTCAATTTTTTTGTCATGGTAGGGATCCGGTCAAACCCTGAAGAAATGATTTCCAGTTCATTTTTTTCAAAATAGTCCTGGAGTTTACCAAAACTGTCAAAATTGCCATAAACCACGATTTCTTCTCCATCTTCATTCAATTCTTCACAACCTGCATCGATGAGATCCAACTCAAGCATATCCATGTCTAAGGTTGAGGGTTTCTTGATCCGGAAATTGCATTTGTGTTCAAACAGATAGTCTACGCTACCGGAAGTGCCAAGGCTACCACCATATTTGTTAAAATAAGAACGTATGTTAGCCACCGTGCGCGTTGGGTTGTCAGTTGCCGTTTCGACCAAAACGGCGATTCCATAAGGTGCATAACCCTCATAAGTATTCAATTCAAGATCCTTCTCATCTTTGGAAGTTGCCTTTTTGATGGCAGCTTCAAGACGATCTTTGGGCATATTGCAGGAACGGGCATTCTGGAAAGCTGCCCTCAATCGCGGATTGCTCTCCGGATTAGGACCTGAGGCTTTTACCGCCATGAAGACCTCCTTACTGATTCTTGCGAATTGCTTACTCATTTTAGCATATCGCGCAAACATTTTATGCTTTCTGACTTCAAAAATCCGACCCATACACTAATTTAAACCGCAAAGATAAAAAAGCTGTCGGGCAAAGTGGCATTACTTTGACGATTCCGGCAGTCTGGAGGTCTTTTCAATCCAGTAGGCCATTCTATCGGGAAACAGTAACCCAACTGGGTACCTGGAATGGGAGAGGTGGTCAGTGAACTTTGGTGGATAGCTTTGACCGGTTAAATGGCTATGGATGTCAAAGTATCAAAGCGTTACTTAATTTTGAATGTATAAATGATTAAACCCCATGACATTTGAACTTATCCCTTAGTTATTCAGTGTGATGATCGAACTTTTTGTAAATGAATTTTACGCCATGCTTTACTTCAATCCTCCAATATCCTAGCAACCGGATAAATCCGGTACCCGGGTTCAGCATAGGCCGATCGATCATATAAGAAATCCAACATGGCATGAGAATTTTTTACAAATTCCGGGTCTTCTTTTTTCTTTTGTTCAAATGCTTCGCGTAACGTTGGGTCATTCATCAATAGGGTTTCTGCCAAAGGTTCAAACAGGTAATCACTGTAATACTCTTTCCGTTGCAAAATGGCGTCAAAAAAATTCCATGCAAAAAAAGAATCGTGTGCTTCTGGTTCAAGGGTTTCAACGATGTAACGAACAGATGGTTGATTCGTATGAATGATGAAATCTCCTTTGAGGTAAAGTCGTTTTTTCTTGACCGTTTCAAGCTTTACGGATGAGTGCAGGTAATGTTGTTCATAAGGTTTGGCGACTGAACCATAGTCCATAATTTTATAATAACTGGCATCCAAAAAAGTATCTCTTGGTAAAGGTTTCATGTCTATCCCGTTCAGTTTAAGGCGCTCCACGACGGCTTCGTAGGCTGCTGGAATAATATACGCTATAGGTTTTTGAACCGTAACCGCAGGCTGATAAACATTGTAAAATGGTATTTTTTTGGAATATCCTTTTGATGTGTTGTAGTGAATTTTTTCCAAGCCAGTGACTTTGCTGATGCTTTTTTCCTGTAAGTAACCTTTATAAAGTATGCTGTCCGCCCTTGTTTTATCGATCTCCCATCTTATATCCATGGTTCTTTTACTCATTGCACCGAGAATGGCTTCTTTACGCGCCTGCAAGACTTCAGTTTTCCGTTTGTGAAGGGTCAGCGTCAAATGTTGCATCAACAATTTATGGGAAGCAACCCTTGCTGAAAATGGTTTCAACATATGGGCTTCTGCCATAAATCCCATACAATGAAACAGGGCAGCATATCCGGTGGAAAACCGAGGTGAATCTAACATTTCAAATATACCCTTCGCCGGATCCCCATCTGCATTTACATAAGGTATGACCTCTAAATTCCATTCGTGCATAGATCTGATCCACGAAGGAATAAAATGCTTATACATGTAATTGCCCAATTCGATCTGCAACTTATGCCGTTGACTGGAAATCAAAGTCATCAGGTATGGATAATCTGCACCATTCGTCGTATGCGTTTCCAAAAAGACATCGGGATTCCAATATTGGAAACATTCGGTAAAAGTCTTTGCATTACGGCTATCGCATTTGATAAAATCGCGGTTAAGGTCCAGGTTTTGTGCATTGCCACGAAAACCATATTCATCCGGACCGTTTTGGTTTACCCTTGTCCATCGTGTACGATTTAAACTTCCACCAACATTGTAGACCGGAATGATGACCACCGTCACAGAATCTAGCAGCCTGCTCATGGTTTGGTCTAGTGCAAGATCCCGGGCAAACAACATTCCAGCTTCAATACCGTCCGGCTCTCCAGGATGTATGCCATTGTTAATCATCAAAATGGCTTTACCCGCTTTTCTGATTTTTTCAGGAGTAAAGTGCTTTTTACCACTCAATACAACCGTATAAATGGGGAGGGAAACATCTGATGGTCCTGCTTCTATGACTTTAACAAATCCGGATTTTTTTTCAAGGGCTTTATAAAATTGAATACACTCTTCGTAAGTACTTGTTTGGTTATTGTTTTTTTCAAATGGCGTTTTGAGTGATTGTGCGGAGATGCAAATCAAATTAGTGAAAAAGCAAAAAAAGACAAAATATAAACGCATGATAATGAATTGATTGGATGTTTAAAATTCGGAAGGACAAAAGTAAGGGGAAATGGTGAAAGATTATCAATTAGGGGTTGTGATTGATATATGATCCTGGTACTTGACATGGGATGTAGCCCATATATTCTCAACGCATTAACCTTGCCTCCTGGTCACTTAGCATTCTTAATGCTTTTTTCACTTTTAGGCAGAAACCAAATGATATGAAAAAGTTTATAATTGTAATGCCGGATTTTGTGAAAAATAACCATTTACAGCTGAATCAAGAATTGCCAACATGCTTATGAGTAACATTGGGTCTAAAAAATAATATTCTATGAATATATCAGTAATTGCAAATTGGACTTACAAAAAATGGGGAAAACTGATTTTGATATTGTTGATAGTCTGCTGCTCTTCTCAAACAGCCTTTACCCAGGACGAATACATTCTAACAGGAGACACTTTAATATTGGAGCTCAAAGACACCAGTGGCTTCAGAATTCAATGGCAGATTCGGGGTGATTCGTTTTCGAGCTGGAGAAATATTCCTGGAGCCACGATGAATTTTTATAAAACTGTTTTGGCAGATAGTCTAGAGGGAGTTGTTCATTTTAGAGCCAAATCTTTGATCCCAATAGACTCTTGCCCCATTTATTCAACGGAAGTCACTAAAATTGTCAGAAAGAAAAATTCATTTTTAAAAATTGGTGATCGAACAGGAGGAGGCTTTGTATTCTATACTAATACTGAATTTGCATTAGTCGCATCTCCAATTGGATTGGGACGAGCTCAATGGGGATGCTTCGGAAAAAGTATTTTGGGTGCAAAAGGAAAAGAAATAGGAGACGGTAATACCAATACAAAAGAAATACTTAATCAATGTTCCGAGCCAAATATAGCAGCATTTCATTGCGATACATTTAATTATGAAGGATATAGCGATTGGTATTTACCCTCCTTCGAAGAATTGCGCCTATTAGTTTCAAATTTAAATGGAAAGTACAGTTTTCGCCTTGTTGAAAGTAATTATTGGACTTCAACTGAAAAATCGGAAAATGAAGCATGGGATTATTATCTTCCTGATACAACTTTCTATTCCAGTTTAAAAAATCATCAATGGAATTATATACACGCAATTAGAAAAATTAATTTTTCCACTCAAAATTTAATCAAAGCAGTAGTTTTCATAACTGGGTCAAATCCTATACATATTTTAACTGAAATCGACAACAATGATTCCACTATAACAAATGTACACTATATTGGAGACAGCGAAATCAGTGGCCAATTTAAATGGAATTTTGGCAATACAAGTACTGTAATAGAGGGAGCTCACCAAGGGCCATATAAAGTTGCCTACTATTATGGTGGCTACATAAGAATTGTTCTTGAACATCAAGGAATTTCATGCAATAGAATTGAATATTCTGAATTCTTTAGACCTTCACTTTTTATTGACAATCTGTTTAATACAATTGATATTCATCAAGGAGATATGCAATGGGGTGACTTTAATAATGATGGTCTAAAAGACATGCTCATAACTGGCTCAAATTCAACTTCAGTTCATAAAAATATTGGAAATGGTAAATTCTCTAATAGTAATTCAAGTTTCACAGGATTGAGTTATTCATCTTGTGATTGGGGCGATATTAACAATGATGGGTTCCTTGATATTGTAGTAAGTGGTTATTCAGAAATCAATAAAAGTAAACTAACTAAAATTTATGTAAATGATCAAAACGAAAACTTCTTTGAAATACCAATAACATTACCTGGTGTGGATTCAGGCTTTGTTAAATTTATTGATTTGAATAATGATGGAAAAGTTGAAATTATTGTTTCAGGTTCTGATTTGAACAATAATCCATTCTCCGCAATTTACTCAATTAATCAAAAAAATGAAATTCAAAAATACAGTTATCAAATAGATTCACTAAAATATAGTGCTTTTTCTTTTGGAGATTATGATAACGATGGATTTAATGATTTAATTGTAACAGGCAACAATGGTATTTCACGTAAAACTATTATTTTTAAAAATGAAGAAGGTAATTTATTCGATATTAATGCTGCAATTATAAATGTTGATAATGGGCACGCAGAGTGGGGTGATTTCAATAATGATGGACTTTTAGATATTGCATTACAAGGTTTACAAAAAGATGTAGAATATTTATATAACGGACCCTATCTTAGAAAAGTATCTACTGATGGTAGTAACATAACTTTGTTTTATAAAAACGAAAATAACAACTCTTTTGTTGAAAAGCTCCAGCTCCCTGCATATTTAAGATACTCCTATGGAAGAATTAGTTGTGGCGATTATGATAATGATGGTAATACAGATTTAGCGATTTCGGGTGTACCAGGCTTTCAAGTTATAATAATCGAGGCAGGTGGAGGTGGCATCGACAAATTTCCATTGCCAGGAAATCCAAGAATTTTAAGAAATTTTGGGGACTTTGCATTTGGGTCTATTATTGCAAAAATTCCATCATTTTTATTAAGTACTAATAATCTTGAATCTACTTCTCTAACATTTTATTCAAATGATGTCAATTTTGGGGATTTTAACAATGATGGGAATTTAGATATATATAGAGATGGTGTTGGAGATTATAATACCTCGCTGTATATTAACAATTTGCACACGAAAAACTTTCCTCCCATCATACCCTTGTCTTTAAATAAAATACTTAATTGCAACAGCGCAAACATTTCATGGTCAATCTCCACAGACGACCACTCTCCACAACAATGCATCACCTATGAAATTTATGTTGGCACAGAACCCGGCAAATGTGATGTCTTTTCAAAAGCAAATAAATACAATATCCGAAGAAACAAATTCGAACTCAATAACCTAAAACCCGGAACCTACTACTGGAGTGTAAAAGCCGTAGATCAGGCTCAAAGTGCAAGTGCCTGGGCGCCTGAGCAATCCTTTACCATTTACGGCAAGCCAACAACCCCTGTTATAAGCCTAAATGGAAATGTACTCCATTCAACTTCTGCTACTGGAAATCAATGGCACAATCAAAACGGGCCGATCTCCGGAGCTACACAACAAGATTATATACCTTCTCTAAATGGAACATACTACACGCTTATAACAGACCATCAATGTATTTCAGATACCTCTAACAAAATCGAGGTAATCGTATCAGGAGACACTAAGCTATCAGGTCAATCCGCTTTTACTGTAATGCCAAATCCGGCAAACAAATATTTGAATGTCTTCTCAGCTTTCACTAGCCAAACTGTTTCTTACAAAATAACAGATATCTATGGTCGGGACTTGTTAAATGGCTTATTCATAGATAAAGTAAACATTCTAATAGAATCTCTTTCTAATGGAACTTACTTTATAAAATTGAGTTCCGATAGATTTAAGGATGTCTATAAATTTATAAAGGAATAGAAGATAGGCTTGCCAAGATTATACCAATAAAATTTGCATGAAGGAAAAGTCTGGACAGGATTTAACGGATTATAGGATTTACAGGATTAGGAAGCTTTATATTTTATAGAATTTAATCCTGCGCATCCATAAATCTGGTTAATCCTGTCCTAATCCGTTAAATCCTGTCAAGACGGGTGCTGCTATGGCTCCTACTCAATCACTCCACCACCACTACAAATAAATTACTTCAGTGCCCAAATAAGTATTATAGTACACCAAAAATCCATAAACTACATTTGATTTTGGAAAACTTGATAAAATGCCACATCCCATTCAATATCTTACCCTTGATTCTGAAATAACTTACAAAATCATTGGCTGTGCTATGGCTGTTCATAGAATACTGGGGAACGGATTTCAGGAAAAAAATTATCAACGTGCATTAGCTATTGAATTTGATGTTGCAGGATTAAGCGCTATGCGTGAAAAAGAAATCGATATATTTTACAAAGGATTCAACATTGGAACAAGAAGAGTTGATTTCCTTGTTGAAGATCACATTATAGTTGAAATCAAGGCAACCACTCATCTGGAACCAGCGCATATGGCACAAGCGATCAACTACATCGAAGCTTTTGGCTTTAAGATTGGGCTGTTGCTCAATTTTGGATGTACTTCCCTGCAATATAAAAGAGTGTTCAAATCCATATCCGAATGTAGGAACAAGATCCATAACAAGCTTGATTTCCCAAAAGTCATATTTTAACACTTAGGCATAATTGTTGAAAAAAATTTGGTTCGGGCTCAAGTAAAATAATAATTAACCGCTACCATGTCCGCCAATTCTAATCGCTGACTTACCGGATTTTGTTTAAAATGACCATTTATGCCAGAGTCTATACTTTAAATGAATTTGTTTCATAAAATTGGCAAATCGACAATAAACTTAGGATATCTATGATGATTCATTCTTGCTCGTGAAATGAAAAATAATTTCTAAAATGAAAATCCAAAATGCCAAAAAATATTTACTCCTGCTATTCCTCATTTGCAATGTGATAGTAAGCTATAGCCAGTTCATTTATACTTCTGCTGAATGCATACCTGGTTGGCAGGGAGTGGTACTTAGAGGAAATTCATATATTGAACCTCCGGAACTCATTTGCGATATGGTGAAAAATGATGAAATGCGAATTGATCCAACGCTATCGAATGTATCAGATTATTGGACTCAATTTGAGCTATGCGATACCATTTGTACTGGAAATGAATTTATTTTCCAATCGCGCATTATAAATAGTGCATCCATTGGGGGTCGTCCAGCATATGATTTTGGAATGAATATCATAGGAGAAAACAAAACAATAAGTTTGACTCTCATGGGTGAAAAATGGGCACAAAGTTTAACAAGTATTGTTTCAGGCAATATTATTCATCGCAATCGTTCTGAGTTTGTTATGAATTTCAACGAATGGAACATCATTACATTAAGAATTACTACCGATAGCGTTTCCTTTATCGCAAACGATACTGTCACATTTGCATTTGCTCATGATGAACCCATCTGTAATATCAATAAATTAGTTTTGGCCTTTCGTGGTTCTGGCGCCATTGATTGGATCAAAATCAAAAACATGGACAATCAGTTACTTTAAGAAGAGGACTTTAAAGATTGCCAGAATCTTAATAATCCAAAATCATGTGTCGAACTCTTGCCCCATTTTACTTTTAGACAAAATTTTAATTGCCAGACAGGAAGTCTAAACGTACGGCCTATCTTTGGACTTAAATCCAATTTTACATATCACATTTCTCCAAATCCCAATCAAACAAGTCCTAATGATACATTTTTTGAAAATTTACCCCCTGGTACATATCAATTAGATATTAAATCAAACTGTCCAGATACCACTATCGGTTTCTCCTTTCAAGTACCTAAACCCCTTCGCGACAGTTTGCTCCAGATCAATCATACGGATTGCAATGCATTGGGGCGAATAGTTCTAACAGGTCTGGATGGTACTCCGCCCTACCAATATAATAAAAATGGCGGATCATTTCAAACCCATAATGTTTTTGATTCCCTACCGTCAGGAAGTTATACTTTTGCGATATTAGATTCGAGCAAATGTCAAGTTTTAGTCCAATTAACCATACTCGAAAAAGTTGCGCCTCTTCAATTTCAAATTGACAGCAGCCAGTTATTCTTAAACTGTTTCGACACCACTGCTTACATTCATTTGCATGCAAACGGGTCGATTCCTCCTTACGTTTTTACACTAAATGATTCAATAGTACAAAGTCATGGCTATTTTGTTAAACTTGCTCATGGAAAAAATCATATCAACATTACAGATAGTTTAAAATGTAAAAATATTGATTACTACTTTGAAGTTGTCGACCAAAGTGACCCCTCTTTTCATCAGGATAGCATTATATTGTGTTTTGGTGAGTCCATAACTATAGGCAAAAATATTTATAAAAACACAGGAATCTATTTAGATACTTTTAAAACAAACTTTGGCTGCGATAGTGTCCTATTGACAAAGCTGAAAATAAATGAAATGATCACAACGGAATTAAGTAAGTTCCTTTGCGGAAAAGATAGCTTCCATTTGGGAAATACCGTCCTCAAAACAGAGGGGAGATATTCACTTGTTTTGGAAAGTGCAAATGGATGCGACAGTATTTTAAATGTAACCATCACCCGTGATCATTCAAATCAATGCGATAGCATTTGTGAGATCCAAATTCCAAATGTTTTTACACCCAATGGAGATGGGGTAAACGATGAGTTTATCTATCCTGAGATAAATTCAAGCTTGAGTAGCATGAAAATATTCAACCGGTGGGGCAATCTTGTTTTTCAATCAACTCAGCCAGGAGAGGGATGGGATGGAACTTTTGATGGACAAAATGCAAATCCTGATACTTATATTTACCTCATTGAATACAAATGTATAACAGGCACTTCAAAAATAAAAAAGGGCTCCATAACATTAATTCGATGACACTTTTGAATTGTCCGAAAAAATCATGAAGTCCAATATCATTACATGGACATTCCTTATAAGTGTATTATACAATATACTCTGCGCCCAGTCTCCCTATTCCAAAAACTACTCGACCCACGAAGGCCTCATCCATCCTCAGATAACGACCCTCTTTAAAGATTCCCGCAACTATTTGTGGATTGGTACCAAAGGCGGTATTTCGCGATTCAACGGAAAATCGTTTGAAAACTTTGATGTTGCCCAATTGGGAATTTATGGAGATGTCCAACAGATTTATGAAGATAGCAGTCATTGTATTTGGGCTGTCGCCAAAGATGGACTTTCCATCTACAATGGAGCAGAATGGAAAGCCTTTAAATTTTCATCCGCACTTCATGATGCAAGTGGATCGGCTTTTTACAGGGATAGTTTCTTTTACATTAACAGCAATAGCGAACTTAACATTTTTTACCACGGTACATTTTATAAAAGAAATTTCGTAAATCTATGCGGTAAACCCTTGCGTAATATTTTTTACGATCCTTTTACCCGAAAATTTTATACGGTTTTCGTGAACAGTTTTTCAATTGGAATCTATGAAAATGATACGGTCAGAATTTATAAAAATTTGAAGCCCGACGAACTAGGTGCCTATCCCAGATTGAGGACGCAGGTTTATCGTGAGTTTAAAGATGGAATGGCTTTGATTTACGATTTGAAAGACAGCCTTATTGCACAAATACCTGTTTTGTTCGAAATAGGTGAATATACATATACACCAAATGTTGGTGGGGAACCATTCTTTTGGAATGCCCTGAATGGCTTAAATAACAAAAATTCAAATTTGCATTCTTTGTTTAAAAATGCAAGAGGAAAGCCCGACATGACTTCCCTATGGATAGATTCCTATAATTATTGGCTGGGCACTGAACGTGGTTTAGTAAAAATTCCCAAGGTAGGATTTCAATTTTATAATAGAGATAGCATTCCTTTTCCGTGGGCTCTAACAGAAGATAGCCATCAAAATATGATCGTGGGCGATTTTTTAAATGGTTTGTTTGCAATCAAACCAGATGGTCGCATTGAAAAAATCAGTACAAAAGATCGATGGTATTTTCATCCGGCTTTAGACCCGACCGGTCGCGTTTTTATTTACAGGGAAAGCGAAATTTATGAATTGCACCAAAAAGAATTGCAAGCCATACCGATACTATCGAAAGAAAACCAAGAATTCACGGCATCCCTTTACCTGAGCTGGTCTAAACGACTCCATAAATTATTAGGAGCACAAAGAGGTGGATTTTTTACCTATGAACCTAATACCCGGGAGCTGGAATTTTTGAAATGGGACCATACTGACTTTTCAAGCTTTCATACGCTTTGTCTATTTGAGGAGGAAAATGGAATCATATGGGCAGGTTCCAGAAAAGGATTGATACGATGTGATATCCATCAAAAGAAGTTTCAATATTTTTCAAATGAACAGGCGATAGCTAAAGGGATTTTATCGATAAGCAAAGCAAGTGATACGAGCATTTACATAGGTACTTACAATGGAGTTTGGGAATTCAGTCTTGTTTCACATTCATATACCCCGGCCTTACAAATTTTAAAAAATAACATCATAAGCAGTTTAATAAATTACAAAGACAGCCTTTTATTAATTAGTCACAATAAGGGTATTACCGCCTGGAATCTGAGAGATAAAACGCAATACCGGGAATTCAATTTCAATAATGGCTATCCGGGGATGATGCCGGATCAAAATGCGGCATTTTTAGATTCCAGACATAACTATTGGACAGGCGCATTTGATAGATTGTGTGTAATACCCTTGGAATCCTTATGGCATGAAGGAGAGGCGCTTCGCATTCAATTCACCAAATTAAATAGTTCTCATATCCCCTTTACAAACACAAATAATATCATTCATACCGGCAAAGGAATCAGCGTTGAATTTGATGTCATTGGCACCAACAGACCGGTCGATTGCACCTTCAGATATCGGATTAAAGACAAAACAGAATGGTCTGATTGGTTTTCTTATCAATATTTCTTCCTGCCGGAACTTGCATCCGGACATTACATACTTGAATTGGAAATGAATTGGGATGTCATTCAAAATAATCATAAAGGCAAATATGCTTTATTAAGCTTTACAGTAGATCAAAATTTTTGGGAGGAACCCTGGTTTCCTATATTGCTTTTTGGTTTATTATTAATTTTCATCATTGGTCTTACTTATTATTTATACCGCTTTCAAATGAGTAAGAAAAAAATTAATTTACTTCAACAGGAAACCAAATATCATCAGGCAAGAATGTTGACGGCTCAGATCAATCCTCACTTCATGAGCAATTTCTTAACCAGCATACAGAATTCGGTCAGCTTTCAGGATACTGAAAAAGCAAATGAAAAATTGCTTCAGGTAGCAGATTTTCTTCGCAAATTTTTAGGAAGCATCAACAGTAATGAACAGGGGGGATTGATCCGTTTAAGTGATGAACTGGAAATCATACGTTTATTCTTAGAAATGCAAAACGTATTGCATAATGGATGCCTTAAATGGGATTTTAACATGCCCAATGAATTTGATCCTACAGAATGGCTGGTGCCACCTTTGATTTTACAACCCTATGTTGAAAACGCTGTTGTGTGGGGAATCGACAGTCGGGAATCGAGAAAAGGTCATATCGAAATCACAATACTTGAAACGGATAAAAATTTAATTATTAATATTGAAGATGATGGCATCGGCATCGAGCAGGTCAAAAAATTAAGACCTCATCGCGAACGCAAAATGGAAGAGTCAGGAGCTCAGATTGTAAGACAGCGGATTGCATTATTGAAATCTATGGGCATTGAAGTAGATTGTAATGTTTTTAGTGATGACAAGGGTACTAATGTGAGTATAAGCTATCCTAAAATACAGGCATGAACTATTTTATAGTTGAAGACCAGAGTGATCCCCGGGAGTTGATTCAAAAATATTTGTCAGAAGATTTCCCACAATTATCAATGGCCGGCTATTCAGAATCCTATTTTGTGGCATTGAAGCAAATCCCTATTATTAAACCTGATCTTTTACTATTGGATATCAACCTGGGAAGCCACGATGCTTATCAACTTTTGGATCAAATGCACAGCAATGGGTTATTTTGTCCCAAGCTTATCATTTTTATTTCAGCTTATGTAGATTCAGAAAGAATTTTAAAAGCCTTTGAATATTATCCACTCCGATACATCACAAAACCCATAGATCGCCGAAAACTTCAGATCAGCATTGATCAGGCTATCCATCAATATAATCTGATCCAGCAAATTGACGACAATAAAATCCCCATCCGAACTTTTCAAAAAAATAAACTTCGCATACCTAAAATTCGTGGAGAAATTGAGGTCATTGAACTGGAACATATTTTATTCCTTCAATCCTCACATGAGGGGCAAGTAACAAAAATTTTTCATACTCATCAATCTGTACCAATTTTATCTTCACGACACCTGGGGTATTTTAAAGACCTGCTCTCTCAGCACAAAAACTTTTTTTCGATCAGCCAAAGTTTATTGGTCAATTTAAACTACCTAAAGTCCTATACGCATCAAACCAAATCACTGCAGCTACACAATTGGGCAGAACCATTATCAGCTTCCAGAAGAGGGGGAGAGGAATTAAAAAGGTGGATGTCTGGAGAATAATTCCTATTACCACATTTTATAACAACTTACCAAATTTTAATTTAAATATTTACTTCCCTTAGTTGCACTATTACTTTACATTAACCATACTAATAAGGTAATATGAAATCAATTATACTATATATTCTCCACATTATTGCATCAATCATACTGTCTCAAAACATCTATTCTCAAAATCACATTGACTCAATTCAATACGGTAAAATCAGTCCCTCTCAAAGCAATAATATTTATGCCATTGTCATTGGCATTTCCGACTATTTGGAATACAAAGATTTAAGTTTTGCAGATAGAGATGCACAGTTTTTCTATGAGTACCTTATTTCAGATATTAGCCCCGCTATTAAAAAAGAGAACATCATTTTACTAAAAAATAATGAGGCAACAGCAGATAATATTTCCTTGGAATTATTTTCGCTTGATGAAAAGTTTAAAATTGGAGATGAATTAATCATATATTTTGCAGGTCATGGCGACTATTCAGATAAACTTCGTTCTAATCCAGGATTTCTAGTTTGTTATAATGCACCCAAGAAGGGAATATTTATAGGAGGTACAATAAAATTGAATGAAGTTGATGATTTAACCAAAAGATTAGTTATAGACAAAAAAATGAGGGTTTTAATCATTTTGGACATGTGCCATGCAGGTAAATATAATACTCCCATCGCTGATCATGAAATATCTTCAAAATCCAAAAGGTTATATAGCAATGCTCGAGAAATAAGAATTCTTAGTTGCCAAGATTATGAAAACAGTTGGGAAAGTGCAAAGTATGGTGGTGGTAGAGGTATTTTTAGCTATTATCTATTAGAAGGACTTTACGGAAAAGCAGATTACAACAAAGATGATAAAATTGCTGTATCTGAAATCGAGAATTATCTTGGCGAAAAGGTTCCATTAGCGAATAATATTCCCCAATATCCAAGTGTTTTTGGCGATAAAAAAGAAATTCTATTTAAATTAAATAAAAATAATTTTATTCATGATAATCCTGATTCAACTATACATAACTCAACAATCGGATTTCACACAAGGGGCAATAAAATCAATGAAATTCAAGATTCACTTGCAAACTTAATGCTTACTAAATTTTATGAAGCCCTTAAAAATAAACAATACTTCTATCCAGTAGATAGTTGCGCAGATTACTATTACAAAGCATTAGTCACTAATTATAGTGATCAATTTGATAACACTCAACTTAACAGAAAATATGCAAGATCTTTGCTAGATGAAGTTCAAATTGCAATAAACAAAATCATGGCTTCCAATCCGGAAGAAATTACACTTTCAAAAAAAAGAAAACTTCATAGTTATAACCAATATCTAAAATATTTAGAGAAAGCTCTTGCCCTACTAAGTGAAAATTACTTTATGTATTCTAAAATTCTTTCCAGAAAATATTTTCTTGAAGGCTATTTATCCTCGCTTTCTAGCCAAAATCCAAATAAAGATTTAGCTACCAAATGCGTTTCCTTATTTAAAACCGCATTAAATTATGATCCTAATTCTTCAGAGAGCTATTGGCAATTAAGCTCCGTTTATGGAAATCTACTTCATCAAAAAGACTCTTTTGAATATTACGCAAATAAATTAATTGAAATCGAACCTACCTGGATGTATGCAATATCAGATATTTCAAAAATTTATATGGAAATATTTAAAGATTATGACAAAGCATATCAAATTCTCTTGCAATCGCTTTCAGCAGATTCCAATTCCATATTTATTTTAAATCGAATGGGAAGGTATTATCATCTCAAAGGAAATTTTAAAGAATCTCAAAAATATTTGCTTAAAGCCCTTTCACAAGATTCAAATTTTATATACGCATTACATAACTTAGGAAATACATACTTAGATAGTCGGCAATATGCAAAAGCAAGAAATATTTATGAAAAAATATTCAACTTAGATTCCACTCAGCACATTACCATCCATAACCAAGGATTAATTTCATTTTTAGAAAAACAATATACTCAGGCCATTGAATATTTTAATAAATCCTTAAGTCTTGATAGTACATTTTGGCCCAATTATCAATATCAAGGAATTATTTACTCCAATAATGGAAACTTCATTCTTGCAGAATATATGCTTAAAAAGTGCATTGATTTGAATCCAACCAATTTTATGCCTTATTCAGACTTATTTAAACTGTATCTTAAATCAAATCGTAAGCAAGAAGCTTTAAATAATTTGAACAAGTGCCTCGAAATAGAGCCAAATAGTTTATATACACTAACTAATTTAGGGAGTTACTATTTCTATGTAAAAAATTACGATTTAGCCAAAGTTGTTTTAAAAGAGGTAATTAAATCAGACAGCAACATATTTGAGCCATATTACTACCTTGCTTGCATATATAGTCTTGAGTCAAAAAATCGCTTAGCCTTTAAGTACTTAACAAAAGCATTGAGTCTTCAGGAATTATCACATTCTAGAATTGAGCTTAAAGAGGACAGTAATTTTGAGAACTTACGGAAAGATAAAAAACGGTGGGATAAATTAAACATTTAATATTAAACCATAAAATGAATAATTAAAAAACCAACTAAATTCAAGATCGTAATTAATTATCTCATTAATCCAATACAAATGCATCGAACTTTTATTTTAATGTTAGTATTGTTCCATTTAAACAAAATATACTCACAAGATCTCCATATATATTATAACGTATTTAAAGATAGTATTTGGATGCAAAAAAATGGCAAAGAAACAACTGCAAGAAAAACCCAGATAGGAGAAACAATCCAACTACATTTAATTGAATACAATAACTATATTTATCAAGACAAGATTAACGTCACAACAAAATCCCAAACAACAGATTTTCCTTTATTACGATCCCATTTCAATAGCAATGAAAATTCAGAGCCTCAGAATAATTCAATAAACAATTGGCCAACTTTAAGTTTTACAGCTAATAACCTATTTGGAGATTTATTATCAAGTTTAACAAATACTAATTCAGATCATGGGAGCCGAGGTAATATTACAGGATCTCACAATTCAAATATCAATTTTTTAGAATTAATAGAAAATTGTAGGACTTTAAATGATAATATTTTTAAAATCAATCAATTAATCTCCATACTGCAAATGCTAGATCAATGCTCCATTTATTATCATTCAATTCATTATAATCGGCAACTACCACCTACCATTTTAAAACAACTCTTTCTCTCTACATTTGAAAATGCCGTTAATTCCAAAAATAAACCCATAAACACCAGTGAATTATTTCATTTAAATTTAGAAATAGCTGGCATAAATACATTAATAGTTGAATCGTTAAAATTAATAGATTTAATAAATGCTGCTTACAATAATATACAGCAAGATAAAAACATTATTTACACTCCCACATATTTAGAAATTGAATCTGAATTAAGTTTAACATTTAAGCAACTTTATAAAACTTCCATATTTCTAGAAAGTGCAAAAAATTTAGTCATTAGTAAAGAGCCTGTCAATATGACATCAATGTATCTTAAATATCTAGAGATGTTATCTAATTCATTTGAAAAGACCATTCCTATAGGCGTAGAATCAGAAAATATTTCAATTCAAATTGCTCTCTTTGAAACCGATTCAATTTCATCCTTTCAATTTGCATCAACAGATAAGAATAGCATTCAATCGAAAGAAATCACATTTCAATCTTCTAGCGCATTTAATTTTAATACCTCCTTTGGTCTAGCTTTGAATACCTTTCAAAAAATCCCTGAAAAATACTATATTGAAAATGATGTTATTAAATCTGAACAACTCAATAAACTAAATCCCATCATTTACTCTTCCCTGAATATTACTACGAATTCCAAATCACTAATAAAGCCTTCCTTATCTCTTGGCATAGGGACTTCACTTTCAAATGACGAAGCTACAAACGGATTGATTTACATATTAGGTTTGGGCGCAATTATAGGGAGAAAAAATCAGCTCCAGCTTAGCGGAGGTTTAACATATTATAATACTGAAAAATTATCAAAAGGACTAAAACCTAATCAGCCTATTGACATTGGGCAAGGGGAATTACCCACTGTGAAGAAATATGAAAATGGATTTTTCATTGGACTTTGCTTTATGATGAAATGAGCAATAAAATATTGCCTTTAATACACTTTATGATATACCAAATAATTGATAATAAATCCGAATTTTATAAATAAATTAATAAACCTAATCAATGCAATAATTTTAGGTTTATTAATTTAAAATTATTTTATATGAAAATTTCAACTTTTTTTATTTGCATTTTTATCCTGTCTTCCAATTTTATATTTTCTCAAAAGTTCCCTGCCGGATATTGTACAGCTGGAATTGCCCAAGTTAAAGGTGGATCACTTTGTGATAAGAATAAATATGTTTGTGGCGGAGTTACGTGGTCAGGCGATGCTAAAGATTGGTATGCGAATTCTAAATCGAAAGGCGTTTCGGTTGGGAAAATTGCTAAAATTGGAGCAATTATCGTTTTTCCAAGCTTTACAAATAATCCCTATGGTCATGTCGGGATTATAGTTAAAACCAATCCTCTTACTATGAAGAGCATGAATGATTTGGATGGACTTGGAAAGTGGACTACAAGAGAGGTGAGTGGTTTTCCAAACAAGAAAAAACCAATTGCGCCGACTGGATATATTTACTATAAATTGGAATCTATTTAATAGAAGTAACAATAATCAATCTCCTTTTTCAAATTTCATTCTTTTAGACATAAGCCTGGAATTGATTCAGGCTTATGTTACTTTTGAAATTTATACCAAAAATCGGGCAGTGTGAAGGTATAAATTGAATAAATCCAATTCTCCTCATTTAAAAATATTCTAACTTTATTACATACTAATTTATCTATATTAAATTCATTCAATATACACAGCCTGACCTCAAAAACAGGCTGTTTTTTATGGTTAAAATGAAAATTGAAATATAAATATCAAAGACCCATACAATAGTAGAATTTCACACGAACTCCTTAGAATTTTTTAGTTTTGCCTAAAATCAACCAACGGCATGCGTATTGGCAAATGTAGTAATGGTTTATTTCCAATTATTGCCATTATTCTCTTTCTAACAACCGGGCTCTGCGGACAAGTCAATGAACTTTCTGATGCCATATCCAAAGGTCATTTTAAAAAATCCATAGAATTAAGTAAAACTTCCAGATGGGTCAATGCCGTTTCCGGGCAATTAAACTGGACCCCGATCTACTTTGCAATTTTTCAAGCCGGTATTGATTCCGGGGCCTATCTCAAGCTTCTCAAAAAACATAAAGAAGGCGTATTACCCATTTACAGTCAACACAAAGCATCCTTTCTGGAATTGTGTATAAAACTTGTTGACTCGGGCAATCCATTAAATTCATTCGACAAAAAAGGAAGAAGTCCACTGTATTATGCGGTGTTGTTCCGGCTCGATACTTTGGTTGATTATTTTATCGCAAATGGTGCAACTATAGAAGATTCGGACGATTTATTCCGAATTGCGGCTTCTTTTGGGTACGCGAACATTTGTAAACAATTATTGAAATACAAAATCGATCCTTGTGCAACCGGCAAAGAATGCTTTGCACCTATTCATTTAGCTGCTATAAACGGTCAAACTCAGGTCCTTAAAACTATGCTCGAATCTAAAATAAATGTCGATTGCTTCACCAGAGAGGGTTATGCTAGTTTTTCTGGACTTACAGCACTACAACTTGCAGCCATGAATGGTCAAGCTGAAATCGTAGTGCTTTTGATTCAATCCGGCGCTAATACAAATATCACTAACTCTCAAAAAGAAAATATTTTACACCTAGCAGCTAAAGGCCCAAGACAGGATATTTTCAAACTAGACAAAAATGGAAAACCTGAAGATTATTTATACATAAAAGGCAGTGATTTCAAAACAGCCATGCTCGTTGATTCGTTGGTTCGAAATCTAGACATGGGTGATCATTTAGGCGCTAACCCACTCCATTGGGCTGCCTATTTTAGAAATTTGGAGCTGTGTACCTATTTTATATCTAAAAAACAATATCCGGTCGTAGTTCAAAACGATGCCGCTCATTTTTTTGCTACGGCATTAAATCACACCATGTATTGGATTGATCCCCATATTGATGTAAAAAATCAGGGGACAGAAAAAATAAATAATTATTGGGAAATGGCTGAAACAAAATATAAAGATAGCCTTCAAAAAATTAATAATAAACTCCTGGGAAAGAAATTACTGCAAATAGGAACTATTGCTCTGGCTACTGCGGCTGCAAGCTATCAGGCGAGCATTGATGCTGCATCAAGCGGTTTTGGCTATTCCAGCATAAATTACCCGATCATCGAAAGCGGCGATTTACCCAGTATCAAAAAAAACATCCATCGCCAAATTACAATTTGTCAAAATATCAGGAATCTTTTAAAGACGAAGACATCTGATCCTGAAAAAAATGCATCCCTCGAAGAAATTAAAAAACTATTAAATCATGAATAAATTTACCATTAAATCTCTGGGCATTCTTAAAAAATGTTTCATATTATTTATTTTCCTACATTGTTGTGAGGTCTTTACTCAATCTATTAAAGTGGAGCCATTCACTATTAATTACCCTACAAACACATCTTTCGATGCACCCATATGCGCTCCTTATACAGAATATTCCATCGAAGGAATGAATACTCCGGATGGAATGGGTTTTACTTATGACTATTATGATGAGTCCCTTAAGCAATTTAAAATTTTGTTAGCTTCCTTGCTGAAAGCAAATACTCCATTTCAATGTGAGAACGAATCAGGAGAAAAGGCAAAATATAAGCTTGAATGCCGACTGGAATCACAATCGGAAGGAAAAGTGGTAACGGCCTTTAGTAAAATTTCTCTGGAAATAAGTATGACCTGGAAACTGACCCGATTGGATGATGGAGAAGTTTTGTTCAGAGAAAAATCGGTGGGTATGCATAAAAATAAAATTGGCAATGCATTCAGTGGAAAATCAAAAGCCCGTGAAAGAGCTGCAAAAGCTTTGGAGATGGCCTTTTTAGAATCCAGAAAAATGTTGGAAACGAAATTAATTGACTTTAAATAAATGGTTTTTAAAATTGACATCCCCGAATGAGGTGTATGTCGCTGGGCAAAAGGAGCCTGCGAAGTAATCTTTCCTATAAAGGGCATGGATAACAAAATCATGCTTTTCCCTTTTGCCTTTAAGCTTTAGCCTTAAAGAAGTATCTTTATCCAAATTTTATCTTATGCCTGTCCGCAGACCATTTAACATCCAGAAATGGGTTGAAGAACACCGCCACGAACTCAAGCCACCGGTAGCGAATCGCAATCTGTACCACGAAGCAGAAGATTTTATCGTCATGGTGGTGGCAGGTCCAAATGCCCGTAAAGATTACCATTACAATGAAACCGAGGAATGGTTTTTCCAATTGGAGGGAGACATCAACGTCCGAATTCAGGAAGACGGAAAAGCGGTCGACATACCCATCCACGAAGGGGAGATTTTTCTCCTTCCCGCAAAAACTCCTCATTCGCCGATGCGGCCTGCCGGAACCATCGGACTGGTCATTGAAGCCAAGCGAAAGCCGGAAGACATGGATGGCTTGATGTGGTTTTGTGAAAACTGTAACAATAAACTCCACGACAGTTATTTTCATCTCGAAAACATCGAAAAGGATTTCCTACCGCGGTTTAAAGAATATTATAACTCCGTTGAAAAAAGGACTTGTCCGCATTGCGGCCATGTTATGGAAGCAGACCCAAGATTTACAGATCCTTCATAATTTTTACAGGCTTGGGTTCAATATTTTTTGCTTCTGATTTCCATTTGAAATCCGGTAAAATCGAAAGTGCAGATCGCGAATTACGCATATGTCGGTGGTTAAACTCCGTATCCAACCGGATGGACGCCCTCTACCTCGTTGGTGATGTCTTTGATTTTTGGTTTGACTATAATAAAGTAATACCCCGCGGATACATGCGGTTATTCTCCTGTCTCCAAAATCTCAGAGACCAAAAAATTCCCATCTATTTTTTTACCGGTAATCATGATTTGTGGATGAAGGATTTTTTTTTGAAAGAATTTGGCATTCCAATTTATCATGAACCGCAAAAATTGCTGCTTCAAAATAAAGAAGTTTGGATTGGACATGGTGATGGCTTAGGACCTGGAGACCACGGATATAAATTTATCAAAAAAGTTTTTACCAATCCATTGGCTCAAATACTTTTCCGTTGGATTCATCCTGACCTGGGCATAGGTATGGCGGATTATTTCAGCAGCAAAAGCCGGGAAGCGCAAGATGATGCCCAGATCTTTCTAGGGGCAGACAAAGAGTGGCTCGTTCAATATTGCGAAGAACAACTTCAAGTACAACAACCCGATTATTTTATTTTTGGACACCGGCATCTGCCCATAGACTATCGCTTGTCTAACCACAAAAGCCGCTACATCAACCTGGGTGATTGGATGCAATTCAATTCGTTTGCTGAAATGACAGAAGGTCAAATTCAAGTGAAATTTTTTGAAAATGAAGTGGCTCGCGTGTTTCCTTAGCCTGGTTTCAGGAGTAACGGTTTCTTCACAATCCATGCAATTGTTATTGGATACGGTGATGAATGTAGATCAGGTTGCTTTGGACCCGATTGGAAATTTGTATTTGTACACATCCAGCAATAAAGTACTGAGCAAATTCAATCCACATTTCGAATTGATGTATCAAACCAGCATCAACAAATCCCATTCCCCCCCCAGAATGGATGTTTCTGACCCTTTGAAACCCATACTTTATTATCCGGGAGAATTCTTAATCCAGCAACTGGATGCTCAGGGATCTATTTTGATTACACGAGATGCATCAGATTTGAATGAATACTCTGCCCTGGCTTATTTCGATCAGGATCGCATAGTGATTTACAATGGCTACACCTTGGCTTTACAAGATGCCCCATCCGGTAATTCAACTTCTCAGCATTCCCGCACCCAGATAGTGTCCTCCACAGGTACTCGAAATGACTTGAAAAAAGTTCAGGACAATTTATACTTGTTCCAACGCCGAAATGGTATCCTGAAGTTTACTACGGAATTGTTTGAAACCCATCGATGGTTGATTCCCGGTATGGAATGGGCCGATTGTGATGAAAGCGGTTGCTATTTGATTCTACAAGACTCCCTGTATCACATGGATCCGGGAACTGGAGCCTTGAGGGTTTTATCGAAAGTTGAAGGACCGGTAAAGGGTCTGGCGGTAGGCGCCCATCGCATGGCTATCCTTTATCACAACCGCCTGAAACTGTTTCAACAACCTTAACGTTTACAGATGAACTTCCTTCCCTTCTTTGCGTTATTTTTGCATTAAAGACGTGATATGAAGAGAATTTTACCTGGACTGATTTTAATGTTGATGATTATGCAATGGGGACATACCCAGGCAAAACGCTATATTTTTATGGAACACTTTACCAATACGCGTTGCGGGGTTTGTGCAGGTTCCAATCCTGGGTACTACAGCTTGTTGAATCAATACAAAGGAAAGTACCACCATCTGTCGATTCATCCTCAGATACCTTATTCTTCATGCTTATTGTACCAGGCAAACAAAGATGATCAAAGCCAACGGGCTAGCTTCTACTCGATCTCTGGTACACCAACGGTCGTATTGAATGGCTTAACTAAAAAATCAGCAGGTTCGGTGACCGCTGCATTACTCGATGCAGAACTCAAAAAGGAATCTCCAATTCAGCTGGTGATTACAGAGACCGGAAGTGGAGTAAAAAATGCGACGGTAGAAGTTAAAACACTGGGCGATAAACCCAGCGGAAAGTACCGGATTTATGCTGCAATTGTCGAAAAAGAACTCAATTATGCTTCTCCAAATGGCGAGAAAATACACTACGATGTTTTCAGGGATTTTATGAGTGCCTCCACGGGCGATCCGATTGAGTTGGCAGATAAAGGAGGTAACGTGGTCAAAAACTTCAGTATTCAACTTTTACCCAATTGGATAGAAAATCAAATGTATGTACTGGCTTGGATTCAGGAAGAAACTACCAAAGAAGTACTCAATAGCGGGACCCGATTTGATTTGGTAAATTCAACTGAGGAAGGTTCGCGAATTCAGTTTGACATTCAACCTAATCCAGTCAACAACCGCTTAGCTATTCAATTTCCCGGACAATCATTGGGACAAGCGCAATTGAGTATAACCAACCTTTTCGGAAAAGTCTTGCACGAAAGTAAAGTCTCACTGAACTCAGAATCTATAGAATTCAATGTACAGCATTATAATAAAGGTATTTACTTCGTCAAAATACAAAATGGCCGCTTCAGTCAAATGAAGAAGTGGATTAAACAATAAGTCGATCAATTTGCTTGAAGAAGTTAACATCCTTGATCTATATAAAATCCTGATCACCGCTCAGTCGTCACTCAAATGAGGGATAAAGAGGTGTTGTTGAGAACTGAAAATTTGAGTTACCGTTATCCCAACACTCAACGATTATTTTCTTTTCCCGATGTATGCTGCAATTCAGGAGAATCATTATTGGTTAAGGGCCCATCCGGCTGCGGGAAATCAACATGGCTTCATTTGATTGCAGGTCTTTTAAAACCTGAAAATGGCCAGATTTACATTCACC